>Ga0172378_10001870_pt1 | contig 19521 bp, 8 predicted proteins | sample GrowelOW332metaG_FD_119755 | JGI IMG/M metagenome (GOLD analysis project Ga0172378, IMG submission 119755) | Groundwater microbial communities from an aquifer near a municipal landfill in Southern Ontario, Canada - Pumphouse #3_1 metaG | ecosystem: Environmental > Aquatic > Deep subsurface >... | reverse complement strand
TTCCATAATCTCGCATGAAAGTGTGGAAATCTCTATTGCAGTCACATCCTTTCCCATCTCCTGAAGAGCAAGAGAGTGGCATCCACTTCCGGCACCCACATCAAGGATCTTTCCCTGAGCAATTTGCAGCGCCTTTTGTTCAATAGTCGACATCTCTTTATATGTTCTGAAAAGCTGTGTTACAGGTATCTCATCTTCATCAAAATCATCTGACATGACTCTAAGTTTGTATGCACGTGATGTGTTGAAGTAATCAGCTATTGCGGCACCCATAGGGTCATTCTGTGGTGAAACGGTATTTTTAATCATATTATTAATGCTTCGTTTTATGTGGCAAAGATACTATTTTTATAATGAAATAATGTAACCGACATCATCATAGGAGATGGGGGTGAAAACATTCGTTTCCTATACTATGGGCAAATAGGACAAAACGCCCCCTTATCAGAAACATATAGTGACTTATCATTTTCTGCCAATATGATATATTTGTATCAAGAAAAACATGATTATGAATATAATAAAAAGAGTGAAAAACATTGTAGCAGCAATAATGCTTCTTGCTGCTCTATCATTAAATGCGCAAGGGTATAAAAACCCTATCATAAAAGGCTTTCATCCCGACCCAAGCGTATGTAGGGTTGACAGTGACTATTATCTTGTGACGAGCTCCTTTGAATATTTTCCCGGGGTTCCTATTTATCATAGCCGTGATATGGTAAACTGGGAGCAAATTGGCAATGTGTTGTCACGACGTTCACAACTTGAACTGTCAAAAAGTGGTGTATCCGGTGGTATTTATGCACCTACTATAAGATACAATGACGGTGTATTCTATATGATAACCACTAATGTAAGCAATAAAGGCAACTTTTTCGTCTATACCACAGATCCAAAAGGGGAGTGGTCTGAACCTGTCTGGCTTGAGCAGGGAGGAATCGATCCTTCCTTATATTTTGAGGATGGAAAGTGTTATATGACAAGTAATCCTGATGATGCAATATGGCTCTGTGAGATAGACAAGAAGAGTGGCAAAAGATTATCTACTTCAAAGAAAATATGGTCAGGAACAGGTGGCAGATATCCTGAGGCTCCTCATATATTCAAGAAAGATGGATACTACTATCTATTGATTGCCGAGGGTGGTACTGAGTTCGGACATAAGGTAACCATAGCACGGAGTAAAAATATTTATGGTCCGTATGAGTCAAATCCTGGTAATCCTATAGTTACTCATTTCCGACAGATTGCTCAAGGCAATCCTATACAAGGAACAGGACATGCCGACTTGGTGCAATCTCATGATGGTTCGTGGTGGATGGTGATGCTCGGTTTCAGAGTACAGTCTGGTGCACATCATTTGCTAGGCCGTGAAACGTTTCTTGCCCCTGTTGAATGGAACTCAGAGGGGTGGCCGGTAGTAAATGGCAATGGTACTGTGAGTCTTGATATGAGTAATGTAAAAACTCTACCTCAGATAAAGATGGGTACAAGTAAAGACTGGGACTTCAATGACGACAAGCTTGGTGTTGAGTGGAACTACCTCAGAAATCCTGATTTCAGCAAATATTCGCTTACAGAACGTAAAGGTTCTCTACGTATCTATCCATCTTCTACATCTATTGATGAGTTAGGTTCTCCATCTTTTGTAGGCTATCGTCAGCAGGATATTAATTTCCAGGCTACCACATGTATGGTAGTAACCAATCCTGACGAGACCATGAGGTCGGGTATGACAATATATATGAATAACAGTGGGCATTATGATATCTACCGACAGGGAAATAGTCTTAAGTTAAGATATCGTTTTGGATTGCTGTCACATGTTGAGGATATATGTCAGCTTAATGACTCTGCAATCCATCTTAAAGTCACAGGCAGTGATGCGAAATACAACTTTCTGTATAGTAAAGATGGGACAAACTATATTAAAGCTGGTGAGATGGATACACGCTTTCTGAGTAGCGAGACTCTCGGAGGTTTTACAGGAGTATATATTGCTCTATTTGCAGAATCGGATAAAACCGGTTCGGAATTGAATGGTAATGTATCTTCACCTGAAAAGAGGATATCTAAATCATATGCAGACTTCGAATGGTTTAAGTATATGGAGTTAGTACCTGAGTTGTCTCCTAAGATGTTCTCGGGAAACAACAACCCTTTGCTTGATTTTCATTTCACTGCCGATCCTACAGCAGTTGAGTATAATGGTCGCCTATATGTATATGCCACAAATGATCATCAGCAGTATCAGGGAGTTGGAAAAGATGGAAGGAACAGCTATGAGAAGATAAACTCGCTTGTGATGATGTCGACAGATGATATGGTTAATTGGACCTATCATGGCTTGATTGATGTAAAATCTCTCGCTCCATGGATTATAGCCTCTTGGGCACCATCAATCACTTCCAAAAAGGAGAAAGATGGGAAGACACATTTCTATCTCTATTTCTCCAACAGTGGTGAAGGCACAGGAGTCTTGACTTCAACATCGCCTGTTGGTCCATGGAAATCTCCTCTTAATAAGAGTCTTGTTGATACATCAACACCTACATTGGGTAACTGCCCTCATCCTTTTGATCCGGGAGTGGTGATAGATAATAATGGTATAGGATGGCTCTCTTTCGGAGCAAATGAGGCCCGTATAGCAAAATTAGGCAAGGATATGATATCACTTGACGGACCTATATCCGTCATTAAGGCACCTTATCATTTCGAGGCAAATGAACTAAACTTTATCAATGACACCTATGTATACACTTATAATACAGATTGGACTCCTCACAAGGATTGTTCACTAAAAGAGAATACTAGATGTACCATGGCATATATGACTAGTAAGACTCCTCTAATTACAGATAGTTGGGAGTTGAAACATGACTATTTCAGAAATCCTGGTGATCATGGAATGAATTACAGCAATAACCATACTCATCTGCATAAGTACAATGGAAAGTGGTATCTATTCTATCACTCTATGACATTACAGAGCAGTTTCAATACAGACGGAGGTTTCCGCAATGTTTGTGTAGATGAGATAAATGTTGACGAGAATACTCCTTATATCTATGAAACCAAACCTACCATGCAAGGGGTGAACCAGATAAAGAGTGTCAACCCATACATGCTTCAGCAAGCGGAAACAGTGGCAGCTACTCAGGATATAGAGTTCTCACCTCAAGGTAGAGCAGGTAATATGATAGCAAAGGCTACTAAGGAGAGTGGAATGATTAAGGTACGTGGATTAGAGTTCGATAAGAAGGTCAATAAATTTATTGCTCTGGTCTCGGGAAAAGGTGTTTTGAAAGTTAAAGCAGATAGTCCGCAAGGTGATACTTTGGCAGAGGTAATGGTTGACTCATCTGTAGAGAAGCAGGTTACTATTCCGACCAAATTTGTAAAAGGGAGGCATGATCTTTTTTTCATTCTAGATGGTAAGGAGCTCGCTTTTGACGAATGGAAATTTAAATAAATGCGTTTTTTTTCGTTACTAATTATAATAAATAGTATTGGATAAAGAAAGCCGGCTACTCATTTTAGAGTGGCCGGCTTATATATTATTTAGCCCAAGGCATCCATTTGTTATAGTCAACATCCTTGAACTTCTCAGCTTTCATGACATTGGTATCAACATCCTTCTTTCCTAGCAGGAACTTATCTACAAAAGCTTCCACCTCGGGATATTGGGTTTTTGGCAGTTGGCAATGCATATGTCCTCCTTCTATTGAGAATCCCATTCTGTCAGCTATGCCGAAAGCCTCCCACACCTTGCGTGCAGCATGACATGATACATAGTTTGATTCATCTGCTAGCCACTCATAGTCAGTGTTGCCAAGGACAAGCAGAGCACGTGGAGCAACCAATGCAGCAAGCTGATGGTGGTCGATAGGCAACTTGCTCACATTCTTCTCAGAGAAGCGTCGCATGCTCTCAAGGAACCATTGATAGTTTGTTCTTCCCAATGTCTCAACATTGCCCAAAGTTTCAGAGACGCGCCATGCGTCAACCCCGCCACCTCCGGGTTCCTGAGCAATGACAAGTGCAATGCGCTCATCAAATGCTCCTGCAAAGAGAGCCATTTTACCGGCGAAAGAGCATCCTGATATAGCTAAATGTTTCATATCTATTTTGCTCTTCTTGCCAACAATTTCAAGTGCATCAATTATTCTGCTTACTCCCCATGGCCAAGCACAATATGCTCCCATATCTATCTGATCAGGATATAGTTTGTTGATAGGCTCATTCCCACGTTTCTGTGTATGGGTCATAACTTGGGTGAAGTTGAATGTAATCTGTGCTATACCTCTAGACTCGAATATAGTTGGCGGAAGGCTGCCTGTCCCCGTTCCGATACCTATGATAGCGGGAAAAGGTCCTTCTCCTTTAGGATATTTTATAAATGATTTTAACCGTAGAGTCTCTCCGTTCTCTGTGACATCTACTATAAGAGTATCATTATTAAGTTCCGCCTTTATCTGTTCCTTTTTTACTACAGGTTTCTTTCCAATCTCATAGTATTGGATACGGTGCATGATTTCTGCTCTATGCTTTTCCCAATCTTTGAACTTGGTAGATCTTCCCTTGCCATTTGCCCAAGCAAAAGGATCTGGCAGTGTTTCTATTGATTTTAGTTCTTCGAAAGATGGCTCCTGAGGTACCTTGTATGATGCTGCGCTGTTTTCGCAATCATAAACCAGAGGTATGTTTTTCTGTGCAGATGTCACCGATGCCAGCATGAAGCAGGCCATTGTTGATAATAATATTCTTTTCATATGTATTTAGATTTGTCTTTTCAGTTAAACAGCTGCAAGTTAAGTAAAAAATATTGTTGTTGTTATTTTTTTATATTGCTTTTGTAATGTGACAGTTTTAGATTATTTTTTTTACAAAGTGATTAATTAAAATTGTGAATTTTAAGTGAAATTGACAATTCCAAATGGAAAACATACATTATAAAGAAATAATTCATAAATTTGATGCACCTGATCAAAATCTATTATATGAAAACTAAATTATTATTGCTGTTTTTATTTTTTTCTATATTCAACCTATATCCTTCTAGTACTGATAAGAAGTTCTACAATATTAATGTGATGCATGGTGTCTCTCTCAGAGAGATGGCTTCTGTTTGCAAGGATAATGATGGATTTATATGGGCCTCTTCAAAAACAGGAGTTATCAGAGTCAGTGACAGAAATTATAAAATATATCATCTTCCATTCAAATCATCCAATATTATTAACGTAAGGTTATCATGCGAGAATGGCATGCTTATGGCATTTACTAATAATGGTCAGATATTCCGGTACAACAAGCTCTACGATCGTTTCGATTTCTTTATGGATCTTCGTAAAGAGCTTGATGATCATTTTATCAGTATAGATTATATCATTATTGATAAAGACGGATCTTTTTGGATGAATACTTCGGCAGGTTTTTGTCACTATGATAAAAAGAGGCTGAAAAGGATGAATAGGAATAAGCTCTCCGTGAAGTGCATACGAAGATTCGATTCAGAAAATATATTTGTTGCTCAGCAGGAAAATATTTATCTTATGAATACCTCTACATTTAAGTTGAAGGAGCTTTTTAAATATGGCAGAAAGTTAAATGTGAGCAGCATCTTTTTTGATAAGAAAAAGAGAGTAATTTGGTTGGGTACTTCAACGGATGGTCTGTTCTATTATGATATGGCTACAAAAAAGCTAAAGTCCGTAGAAAAATTCCCGAAGCAACCTGTAACTGTAATAACAGAGAGCCCTGATGCCACCTTGCTTATTGGTGTTGATGGAAAAGGAATGTTGGAGATGAATAAAGAGAGCAAGTCTATCCTTAAAATATTCAGAGAGGATGTAGATAACCCATATTCTTTACGTGGCAATGGTGTATACGATATCTTTTGCGACAATAACAGAAGAGTTTGGGTGGTGACCTATTCAGGGGGACTATCATATTTGGAATGGAATTCTACACTAATAAATCATATTTCACATCAGATTAATAATTCTAACTCTTTAGGTAATAATGATGTAAACAATATCATAGAGGATAGCAAAGGTGATATCTGGTTTGCTACCAACAATGGTATATACAGATGGAGAGTTGCCACAGACAGGTGGGATAGTTACTATAAAAACAAAGAGAATCAGGCACAGGTATTCCAGACATTATGTGAGGATGATGAGAATAGAATTTGGGCTGGAACATACTCCTCAGGTTTTTATGTCCTTGATAGAGAGTCGGGCAGGGAGCTGGCACAATATCCTAATAGTCAGACACCGAATTTAGCATCATGTAAATTTGTGATGAACTTGTACAAGGATAGTGATGGTGATATATGGATTGGTGGTGTGACTAATCTGATAAGCTATTCGAAGAGTAAGAAGGAGTTTCGTGTCTATTCACAACAACCTATGCGTTCGTTTATGGAGTTCGCACCCGGAAAGATTCTGCTGGGTTGTACCTACAGTCTTATTCTTCTTGATAAAGCCAGTGGTCATATAACATATCTCGCAGATTGTCTTGCACAGGATATAATTGTGAGAGGTGATGATATATGGGTGGCAACAGCCGGAGACGGTTTGCTGCACTATAACTATAAGACAAAAAAGGCCAATAGGATAACAATGGAGGCAGGACTTCCATCAAATTTTGTCAATAGTCTGACTTATGATAATGGATATATATGGCTTGGCACTGAGAACGGTCTATGTAAATACAATCCTAATGATAATTCTGTGAAGAGTTTCTATAATAATATGGCTTTTGCAGGTACATCATTCAATAACACAGCTGTATGTAAACTGAGAAATGGTGAACTTATTTGGGGTACAAATAACGGTGCTATCATGTTCAATCCTAACAAGCTAGGTAAATCACTGATAAAAGGAAAAATCTTCTATGAGAATATAACCATAGCAGGAAACTCTATACGTGAGAATAAAAAACTGCTTAACGGCATTCCTGTAAATGAGCAGACTGATTTATCATTTAAGTCAGATCAGAATACAATATCTCTTGATCTATTGGCACTAGGAGTATCTTCGGGTGAGGTGAAATTTTCATGGAAAATGGATGGACTTGATACTAAATATTCAAATCCATCAAACCAGCATATTATAACTTATACCAATATACCTAACGGTAGCTATAAGCTAATGATTAAGATGTATAATAATTCCCTCTCACAGGTTATCAGTGAACGTGAACTTAACATAACTGTAATTCCTCTTTTCTGGCAGACATGGTGGTTCCGGCTGATTTCGATTATCATATTTGCAGGTATAGCAATATTCCTCTTCAGGTTGTATATCATCCGACTTAAACAGATTCACAACGAAGACAAGATCAGATTTTTTACCAATACGGCTCATGACCTCAGAACGTCAATAACTCTTATTAATGCACCTATTCAGGAGTTGAATAAGGAGGAGGGATTATCGGGTAAGGGACACTACTATCTAACACTTGCAGTTGAACAGGCAGAACGTCTGTCGAATGTTGCCACACAACTGCTGGATTTCCAGAAAGTAGATGCCGGCAAAGGCCAACTTTTCCCTGTTATGGTTGATATAGTATCTCTAATTTTCAGAAGAAAGACGATGTTTTATTCTACTGCGATGAAGAAGAATATAACGATAAACTTTTCATCTAACAGGGAAGAATACTTTACTGCTGTAGATAAATTGAAGATAGAGAAGGTTATAGATAACCTATTGTCGAATGCAATAAAGTATTCATTTGATGATAGTACTATTGATATTAATATAGAGTGTACAGACTATTCGTGGAAGATGGAGGTTACCGATAATGGATTGGGTATATCCGAAAATGCTCAGAAGAGACTCTTCAAGGAGTTTTATCGAGGAGATAACAGCATAAATTCACATATGGTTGGTTCGGGTATAGGTCTTCTGTTGGTAAAGAACTATGTTATCATGCATGAAGGTACTGTATCACTTCGTAGCAAGGAGAATGAAGGGTCTAAGTTTACTATAACTATACCATATAAGGAGGTTTCTGAGAAGGAGGTTGCCAACTCTACTGATTTTTCAGATGTCTTTTCCGAGAAAATCTTCACAAAATCAGCTGAGCCAATTAAGCAAGATGCCGGATTGAAGAGGACAAAATCAATATTAATTGTTGACGATAACTACGATTTGAGACAATTCTTAAAATACTCTTTAGAAGATGAATATAGGATATTGGATGCAGAAAATGGATTAACTGCATGGGAGCTTATTAAGAGTGAGTCACCCGATATTATTGTGTCGGATGTAATGATGCCTGAGATGGATGGCTTCGAGCTATGTAAGCTTATAAAGTCTACATTCGAGACATCTCATATACCGGTAATACTTTTGACTTCTCTCTGCGAGCGAAGTAATCAGCTTGAAGGACTTGGACTTGGTGCTGAGGATTATGTTACGAAACCTTTTGATGTATTACTTCTTAAGCAAAGAATAGAGACCATAATCCGAAACAGGGATATTGTTAGGTCAAAAGCTATAGAACTTGTCAAGTCGGATGCGGATGAAGAGGAGAAGATATTGCCAAACCAACTCAACGATAACTTCGTTAAGATGGCTGTGGATGTTATAAAGGAGAATATCAATAACATAGATTTTGACAAAGACAGCTTTGCCAAGGAGATGAATGTCAGTCCTTCGCTTCTCTATAAGAAACTGAAATCGCTCACAGGACAGTCGCCTACGGACTTTATTAAGGATATCCGTATGAAACATGCCATGGATCTACTGAAATCGAACAGATACTCTATTACTGAAGTGAGCGAAATGTGTGGATACAGTTCAATAAGCTATTTCAGTACCGTATTCAAAAAGAATTATGGTAAGTCGCCTACAGAGGTCTTACCAACAGAGTAGATAAGATTACCATTACTTGCCACTCCCTCTATGGTGAATCCATAATTGGTAGTGGCATCTGCTGCATAGAAACTGATGTGAGCTTTTCCATTTTCATCAGTTACAACAGATGGATTCCAATATATTGTAGTACGTAAATCAGGGGTTGTATTGCCTTTTTTAGCTTCTGTTTCGTATGTAGGAGAGTAGAACTCTACATATTGCTGATATCCTATTGGTGCTGCTACCTGCATATTCGAGTTAAGTCTGTTTCTCTGTACAAATCCTTTCTTTGTATTTATCACCAATGCTCCATTGGCAGCTGCAGAGCCGTAAAAAGCTGCAACAGATGTTGCCGGTGAGATGAACACCTCCTTAACATCCTCCACATTTATCCTCTGATAATCGAAGCTCTCCTCTGGTACATTATCCAAAATTACCATTGGAGTTTTTCCTCTGTATTGCACCTCATCACCTATTGTGCTGACTCCAGGGAGACGTCTGAGCAGATCGAATATGGAGACAAAGTGTCCCTCATTAACATCGTCCTCTGTAAGCACTTTTGATGTAAGAGGAGAGTAGAAAGGTGATTCACTGAAAACTGTTCTTTTCCTCTTCGCAGTAACAACAATCTCAGCCAGGTTGTATACTCTCATTCCATTCTCTATGGTGTATTTCTGATCCATCTTGGTAAGATAACTCTCTTTAATTTCCGGCCCTTCGAAAGGCGGCAGAGAGAATAGTAGAGGCTGCGGGTACGATTTTAATGAATCCAACTCTATGAATACTTTTGAGGATCCTTTTTTGTTTTGTGCCTGCACAATGAAGTGTGAACCATTGGGATAATCCAGTTTATCAAAGAAAAATTTACCTTTTCCATCAACTTCTGCCATCTCTGTGCCTATAAGTGAATCCTTGACAGCCAAAAGTGATATCTTTCCTCCTTTTAGAGCAGAGAAATATCCATTCACCTTTCCGCTGATTTTCTCTCCAAGTTCAGGCTCATATCTCAGGCTATTAGTGTTGTTACCTTTAATTATTTCCGGAATGTTATATCTCCTCCATCCCTGAGTCATCATAAGCAGGTCGAGCAAAAAAGAAGAATTCTTATTATCATTCAGATAGGATAAAGGTGATTCAATATATCCCTTCAACTCTGATGTGAGGAGCATGGAAGAGACAATATTTGATGTTGTATCCTGTTGTACATCTTTCATGTCGGTGACAGATATTGAGAAGTTGCCCGTCAAAAGAGATCCAGTGAAATCGGATAGGGCAATATCCATATCTATCTTGTCACGTTTATGGTAGCTGTTCTTGTCAAATATAACAGATGTCCTTGCCAGACTCTGTTGAGGCAGTGAAAAGACCAGCCTTTCACTATGTATGTTCCTATTGCCATCAATGAGTAAAAAATGTGTTATACCAGCGGGGAAGAAATCCTCGTCGAAATCTAAAAAGTTACTGTTTGCATCCCATGGTTGTGCATAGAGCACCACTCCACGTATATGAGCGACCAACATCATTGATGGTGGTAATGTTGTCTCTTCGGATTTGGCTATGCTAACACGTAACTTCTTGTTTGTCCATGCAGTATTTATTGCTATTGCTTCAGACTTAGCCATAGGCAGATCGAACTCAAGGCTTTTGCCGGAGTCGTCGATGCATATAGCATGGTAACGCTTTCCCTTTTCATAATGCATTCTGAAAAATCCCATTCCAAGATGCAGTGTACTGAAGTTGGCACATTCTTGATTATTCTCATCCACGACGGTACCTTTTATCTCCTTCGACAAGCCATTAGTTCCTACAGCTTTGAATGCAATCTTTATATCGGTCGAGTATGGGGCATTACCTCCCTCAGGAAAGAAGTCCACCTGGAAAGGGCGTTCCTGTTGAGGTATCCTTACGTAGCTGTTTATTGGTTTCCCATCATAAAGTGTCTTTAGAAGGAACATTCGCGATGGATCAATCTCTTTCTTTCTAAAGCTGTATTGAGCTTTACCATCTATAAATGTAAGTGAGATGTTCTTTTTAAAGTCTGGAGATATTATAGAGTTTTCGGGTATAATGTTTGTGTTGTCTCCATTCTTGAGGTATTTTATTTCGGCTATGATATTCTTTTCATCAGAAGAGAACTTAACATTGTGTCTGACCAGTTTTGAGTTTGGGTCGGAAATAAATATCTTTTTATTGAAGAAATAGTCCTGTCCAATATTCTGCATGAACCAGGTATATGCTTCTAATGAGTAGTATCCTTGTGGTGAATTTTCCTCTATTCTGATGCTTCCATAAAAATATCCTTGTGAGTCGGGTCTTACCTTGACCCTTTCTAAAAGTTTGCCCGATGGACTTGTGAGTGTAACATATACATATCTGCTTGCATTTGCCTGTTTTAACAATAAAGCATCGACTAGATGTGCTCTGAACCACATTGTCTCACCCGACATATATATGTTTCTGTCTGTTTGCAGATATATTTTCTCTTGTGGAAAATTATATAGTTCCCTATTGAAATTATTGATAATAGTATCTGGTACTATTCCTTGAGCAGATAAGCTGTTCATGAATATAGTTGCCAGGAATAGTACCAGAATACTTTTTTTCATGGTATAGAAAGATAAATATTAATAATCGTATTTTCTATTCTCATCCATCCAGTCATTTATCAGACGGACTTGATCATCATTTTCTCTCTCTTTGTAGACAAATCCTCTAACCTTCTTTGTCTCACCATTCTCTTTGAATGTATACCATATGTCGTATACCTTCATCTCAGGATAATATTTACCACCTCCGCTTATGAGTTCAAATTGATCCCAAGTTTTTAGTGTTACTGAGTTATCCGAGTTGACTGTCATAGTGAAGCAATATTTTGGTCTGTAGTCAGTAGCGCCTTTAGACCACTCATTCTTCTGATGATACATACGCACTGTATTGCCATCTTTTACAGCCTGAAGAGTACGAGGTAACTTATATACTGTAGAGTCATTAGGATTATCCACAGACTTTATAATACCGTCCATATAGTATTGTCCTGAGTAGTTATTCATCAGGTTCAATCTGTATAGAACTACTGTATCCTCTTTTACTAGATCGAAAGCAGATGATTTATCAATTTTCAATGCAATCATATAAAGTGAGTCCACATGCAGTGTTGATGGATTGATTAATATAGGATATGTTCCATATGTATCACCCTTCTTAACAATTGCATTTTCTTGTGGAAAATTGTATATGCCTTCATGAAGAGCTCTGTACATGATATCGTCGGAACCACGTTCCTTTTTATTGTACTGCTCAATCATTGAAGGTACATTAAGAATTGAGATAGTGACATCCTGACTTGTAGGTTGTGATCCGCTTATTGCAATAGATGCATAAATTGTATCGTTCTCGTAACCTATATTTAGCTGTTTGTCAACAATCTTATCTTTTGCACCAACAAGGTATACAGACTCAGGCCACAAAGCCTCTTCCATAGGGATCTTGCTATCGCAACTTGCCATTAATACGGTAATCAATGTTGCCGAAAGTATAGCTATTTTTTTCATATCTTAAATTATTAGCTTTAGAATTAAATTACCATCCTGGGTTCTGTACCAGTTTACCATTCTTTCTAAGAGTACCTCTGTCGATAGGCCATAGATACATCTTGTTTGCGAACATACGTTTCATTGTCTTTTCAGTGTTCCATATTCTCTCAGTATAGAACTGTTCACGTTGTGCCTCTCTTGCACTTACATCAAGACCTCTGATAGGTTTGTTGTATTCATTGTAAGCGTCTTTCCAACGTCTCAAATCCCAGTATCTTTGTCCTTCGAATGCAAACTCGATCTTTCTCTCATGTTTGATAAGAGCTCTCATTGTCTCTTTATCAGATGCTTCTGCAGCAGTGATACCCGGTTGTCCTGCACGATAGCGTATCTGGTTGAAGTACTTAACAATTTCATCAACATTTCTAGTGACTGATACATCACCTTCAGTGTATGGAGAATCCAATTCATTCAAAGCCTCTACATATCCTAATAGAACCTCAGCATAGCGAACGATAGGGTAGGTCTTTGCCTTCATCACACCATTCCAGAAGATACAGTCGTCCTGGTGAACATACTTCCTGTTTGTGTAACCGGTTCTGTTTCTGTTGTTGTTATTGTTCATATCTGATGCAGAACCTCCATAGTAGTAGTCAGCTTTATAGTTCTTAGTACCTGCAGAAGCACCATCTCTATGAGATGTAGTAGGCCATATACATGCATTGAAACCAATTGTTGCATAGAAACGTGGCTCACGACCGTCATCACGGTGTGCTCTGTCGCCTGATAGAGGATAATCAAGTGAGAATGTTTTATCCTGACCTACAGGTTTCCAAGATTTCTCTTCATCTGTAGCTTCGCTGAATGGTCTACCATCAGCCATACGATAGTCGTCAATCATATCAAGAGTGATACTGAATGAAGAGTTACCACCAAGTTTAGCCGGCATGATAAGACGGTAGTCACCATTTCCCTGCATAGAGTTTACACAGTAATAGATATACTCTTTTACAATATATGGCTGGTAAGTACCGTCGAACAGAGTCTTATATGATTTATAAGGGTCTATATTACCTGCACCATCAGGGAAGTTTGCACTTGACACATTAGCTGGGAGAGGTGATGTACCTGTTCCTTTGTCATTATTAATAATAGGCACAGTATGGAGAGCATACTTGTTCATATCAATGACCTTTTTGAATGATACTGCAGCTTTTCCCCATTTGCTGTTGTCTTCAGTCTGAGATATAAAGTTTCTACCTTGGCTATCTTTCCAATCAGCATAATATGTGTTACCGTTGAATAGCGGACTTGCAGCATATAGCTGTGTGCGAGCTTTAAGAGCTAAAGCAGCACCTTTAGTTGGTAAATACTGCAATGATTCGATACGGTCAGATGGAAGATTCTCGGCAGCAAGTTCGAAATCTGAACAGATTTGCTCAACACACTCGTCGTATGTAGAGCGTTCAAGTGATGCAGAAGCTACGTCGGCGTCAGTATCATAAGGAGTCTCAGGAAGAATAACTACCGGTCCGTACAATCTTACAAGATAGAAATAGAAATAAGCTCTTAGGAAATATGCTCTTCCTTTGAAATCACGAGCTTCCATCTCAGTAAGTTCCAGATTTTTGGCAAGGTTTGTAAGGACAATGTTTGCTTTACGTATACCTTTATAGCACTGAGACCAAGGGTTATATCTAGTGTCTGTCTCTTTTACCTCATCATAAAGTATTACGTTACCTGGAAGTTCAAAAGGAATGATAGCTTCGTCAGTACCAAGTCCACTTGGCAATGTTGATGCATATCCCCACTCACTACCAGTCAGTAAAGATTCATTTGGCAACAGATTTGATGCACCGTTAATATATTGTTCTGTTCTGGAACGTGACAAAAATATTGAGTCCAATGTTGTCTGATCGTACACATATTTCTCTATATCAAGATAATTTTCGCATGAGCTAAATGTGAATATAGAGCCAAATATAGCGGCTGAAAAGGCTAATTTGCCTAAAAGCCCTAATTTCTTTTTATTATTATCTGATTTAATCATAATTGATTTTCCCATTAGAATGAAAGATTAAGTTGCAGAGTATAGATTCTCTGTATTGGATATGAATTACCATTACTGCTACCCTGGCTTGGATCAAGAAGTTTATCATTAGACCATAGAGCAAGGTTTTCACCTATCAAACTGAAAACAGCTTTCTGCATTCCAAGTCTCTTAAGAGTTTGTCCTTTAAGAGTATAAGATAGTTGAACATTCTTCAAACGAATGTAGCTACCATCCTGAAGCCAGAATGTAGAGTTTCTATTGTTATTACCACTGTTTCCGTAGTATAGACGTGGATATTTTGCGTTAGGATTTTCTGTTGAAGGGTCTCCTGAAATCTCTCTGGCAATCCAACGGTTTGCAGGGTCATTTACATCTGTTATAATATTACCTGTGTGCTGTCCTGCGAATGGTCTGAACATGTTACCACCTCTGAAGTATGTAACGCGGCTTACTCCTTCGAACAATACGCTGAGGTTGAAGCTCTTCCAGTTGAACTCTGTTGCAAAACCGTACTGGATTTGTGGAACAACAGAATATTTCAAAGGTACCTCATCATCGTAGTTGATTATACCGTCACCATTAACATCCTTATATTTGATATCACCAGGAAGGTAGCTACCGAAGTCCTGACGAGGGCTATTCTGAATATCTGCCTTATCCTTAAACAGTCCAAGAGCTATAAGACCTCTGTTGATACCACTCTGGTAGCCTACAGCCGATTGATAATCAAACTTTTTGATATCCTCTTCGTAGTTTGTAATCTCATTCATTGACTGAGTATAGTTCGCACGTACAGTAAGATATTTCTCATTATCACCAAGAGGTTGAGTATATGAGATGTGACCATCAGCACCCCAGCTCTTCATTTTACCAACGTTAGCCCAAGGAAGAGTTACAAGACCCATCTCTTCAGGTACGCTCTGACGTTGCTGGTAGATACCTGAACGGATATCTTTAAAGAAGTCGATAGTCATATCGAATCTCTCTTTGAAGAAACGTGTGTCGATACCGAAGTTATACTTTATAGCCTTTTCCCAACGTAGATTACTTGAACCAACTTGTGTCTCTGTTACACCGGCACCGTTATTCCAGATACCTGAACCACAGCTGTTGATTAGAGTCAGATATGGGAAACGTACAGAGTCATCCCAAGTAAGGCGGTCATTACCTACAACACCATAAGATGCTCTGAACTTCAAGTAGTTGATAAAGTTGTTTTTATCGCGGAAGAATTTGTACTGAGTAGGAGCCCATCCAACAGATACAGCTGGGAACCAACCAAATTTCTTTCCCTTCTCGAATGCCTCAGAACCTGTATAACCAACGTTGAACTCAGCCATATAAGTATCATCATAAGAGTATGAGAAACGGCTTGCATAACTGTTATATCTCTTAGGAATAGCAGTAAGCAACTGAGTATATCTTGAAGATTCATAATCTTTCCAGTAAGCATTAACCAATGCACCAACACGATGTACTTTGTTGAATACACGGTCGTAGTTCAAACGAAACTCATAGTAGAATGTACGGTCGGTATATTTGTCGCTACCATAATGTGGCTCAACAGCTTCAGAAACTTTCTCAAGATCAAGAGAACCGTCACGTTTACGACCATTAGCATAGTAGATAGCAGGCATCTTCTCACGTATCTGTGTATGTGAGCTGTTAGCATCAATATTAACCAATCCCATGATAGACAATCCAGGAGTAATAACTTTCAAATCCTGGTTAAGTTGCATTGTTATCTTGTTATTATTAGAAAATAACTTTCTGTATCCAGTCATATTAAGCAGTACGTATGGACTGATATTTGACTTGTCTGTTCCATAACCAGGAGCCTGGCCTGTTGTATACATAAGAGGTACAGTAACAGGAGTAAGGCTTGACTGAGCTTGCCACAAAAGTTGGCTGTCGTTTCCAAAACCTGGATAGTTCTGAGTTACCAATACTGTCTCTTCATTAAGAGAAAGAGTAGTAGTAGGAGTCACGTTTACGTCTACATTGGCACGGAAGTTGAACTTATTATAGTTAACGTTAGTGTCATATTTATTAAGGCCTTTATCTTGTTTGAAGATAGCATCTTTGGTTGTATAACCACCACTGATATAGTAACGAGCGATCTCACCACCACCCGATGCACTTAGGAAGTACTGTTGGTTCCATGTATAGTCTTTCAATATAACATTTCTCCAGTCAACATCTGGATGTAAGTTTGGATCAAGATGGTTTTTGTAAAGAGCAACGTCTACATCTGAGTAGATAGGAATACCACCACGAGTTACAGAAGCTTCGTTAGCAAGAGTTGCATAATCACCTGCAGATATGTATTCAGGCATACGTGGAGAGTAAGAGATACCGGCATTAGCTTTGAACTGAAGGTTCAATTTACCGGCTTTACCTTTTTTAGTTGTAACAAGTACAACACCGTTAGCACCACGGACACCATAAACAGCAGTAGAAGAGGCATCCTTTAAAATAGAGAAACTTTCAATATCTTCAGGATCAAGAGTATTAAGGTTACCCTCGATACCATCAATCAAAACCAAAGCACCCTGTCCGGCACCGAAAGTACTGATACCACGTATCCAGAATTCAGAGAAATCCTTACCTGGTTCACCTGTACGTGTCATTGAGATAACACCCGGTACACGACCTGCAAGCATATTTGTTACTGAAGCAGCAGGAGATTTAAGTGAAGAGAGGTCAACGCCGGTAATAGCACCTGTTACGTTAATCTTTTTCTGAACTTTACCGGATGCTGTGACAACGACTTCGTCCATAGTTGTTGCGTTTTCCTTCAGGACTATACGCATACGTTCGTTATTCTTATTTATCTGGAATGTCTGTGGATTATATCCAATATATGAAACGACCAGGGTCTGTTTTGCGCTAATTCCTGTTATTTTGAAATGTCCATCTAAGTCAGTGATGGCACCTTTCGAAGGCGCTTCTTTAATAGCCATGGATACACCGATAAGTGGTTCACCCTTTTCATCCATTACAATACCTGAAACATTGAACTGCTGTGCAAGTGCTGTAGTGAAAGATGTTATCCATACCATTAAAAGTAGTAATATATGTTTTGTTTTCATCTTTATCAATTTAATAGGTTATACTATATTACTCAATAGTCATCTTACGAATAGCACGTGAATTCTCTTCACCTATGAAGAAATTCTCTTCTGAGTCTATGGCAATTGCCAAAGGACAGTCGAAGAAACAATCAGTAGGGAAGCCGTTAACCTTTCCTGAACGGTCTGGTGTACCTGCTACTAGAGTGACTAATCTACCTTTAATCTTTACAATACAATGAGCATTTCTCAAGCATACATAAAGTTCACCATAGCTGTTTACAGCCATACCACAAGGTTGTTTCAATACAGCATCATTTAATCTGTCACCAAATGCAGAAGCCATCCATCCCGGCTTGAAACCTGCATAACGTTCAACCTGCCACTTATTATCGCTATCTTTCCATAACTTCAAGATACCGTTATCATCAGGATATGAAGCAAAGAAACACTTATCGAATTTGCTATAGGTCAAATAGTGTCTCCATTGACCGGTGTTAAGGCCATTGAATGCAGGAAAATCACCTTTATTTATTACTTTTTTGTAACTCTTATCAGAGATGTTGATCTCATAGAGACCATCTCCTGACATACAGTATAAAAGGTTATTATCTTCAGCATAAGTCAATGCTCCTTGGCTATCACCCTGGAATGGAACTGAAAGGCCAATAGAGTTCAATGTCCATCCATCTTCACGTGTTGCTGTGTATATAGCTCCACCGTTACGAGGCATTAATGCAATCTTGTTTCTAGAGTTATCTACAGCAATAGAGCCCATGTAACCTACATTAATAAGACGCATAACCATATTGTCATCGAAAGAGACAAAATATGTTCTGTCATTCCATCCTCCTACAACGAAGATCAGGTTATCCTGTTTTTTACCTCCTACAGCGACTAAGTTTGATGAATATTCAATTTTTGTCTCATCAAGAAGGCTTTGGTCTTTCCAACTGCCGCTCCAGTCATTCAATTTACCTACAACAGATTTTACCGATTGAGTCTGATAATATTTGAATTTTGCACTCTCAGATTCATAAGGTTGTCCGTCTACTTCTACAGTAATCTTGTTGAATCCCGGTTTCTGCTTTGGAATCAATCCATAAAGTTCTCTACCATCGCAGCTTACTAATACTGCTTTCTTATCACCGAAGAATACTTTAATCTTGCTTGTGTCACTAGGAAAATTACCTTTGATAATGAAATTATCATTGATTCTTCCCCAATCAGGAGTGATTGAGCTGAAAGCAACTTCTTTGCTTGAATCATAATAATCGCCTTTATCCGGCCATTTTTTTATCTCTTCATCAGCATTATTACACGATGAGAGTAGAAAACATGCGAAAAGGAATAGAAAATTTAGCTTTTTTGTTTTCATAATATTAAGTTCTGGGGTTGATGTTTTTCATAATCAGAGCGTATCATACCACCCCTGTTATGTATAGATATGCTCCATGTTTGTTAAGGAAATGTATTAAGGGGGTCTATCTTAAATTACATTTCATAGAGATGAATGGGCAGACTTCATCCATCATTAATAATTTTGTTCATACATAATCAGATTAGATTTAACAAATGGTTGTTGTGTGCATACATAAATTATATGCCATCTTTTAATGACGATAAAAGTAAATACCAAGTGTAAAACCAATTTTATATAATAGATATATCTTTTTTGAAATTAGATATAATGAGATTTTAACTATTTTGAATTCGAAAGTCCTTGAAGAAAAGAATATGTTTTTTTATAATCAAGCAGACAAATAGTGTATTGTAAATAGCTGGTAAAGAGGGATATAAAAATGTAATATCTAATATCTAAAATCATATATCTATAATTGAAAATGGCTGTGATTGTAGATGCTTATATTTGTATAACTTAAATTTAATCTGTCTTAATTTATTATTAAAAGAAAATGAAAAACACGCTAATTTGTATGTTATGTACTCTCTTCACTTTAAGTTTCTTCTCCTGTTCGGATGAGGATATAGTGAAG
>Ga0172378_10001866_pt1 | contig 19534 bp, 16 predicted proteins | sample GrowelOW332metaG_FD_119755 | JGI IMG/M metagenome (GOLD analysis project Ga0172378, IMG submission 119755) | Groundwater microbial communities from an aquifer near a municipal landfill in Southern Ontario, Canada - Pumphouse #3_1 metaG | ecosystem: Environmental > Aquatic > Deep subsurface >... | reverse complement strand
GCTTCCCCGGTGAGCCGATGTTCTTTGCCGATATACGAACCGAAAATTGCGATACTACCGATTCCCAGGCTCAAGGTGAAGAATGCTTGTCCCATTGCAGCATAAACGGCTTCAAAGAAATTGCCTCCAAGCTTCGCAAAGTCAGGGATCAGGTAGAACTTCAAGCCTTCCGAACCACCTTTGAGCGAGAGGCTGTTGATTGCAAGAATCAGCATCAAAGCCAAAAGGCCGATCATCATATATTTGGTGATTTTCTCAACTCCGCTTTGCAGGCCGCGTGCAACCGGCAGGAACCCGAGAATGACTGCAACTATCATCCAGACTGTCATACTCAGCGGATTTTCAAGCATGCTCCCGAAGAAAGAACCGACTCCTGCGGCATCGAGTCCGACGAAGTCGCCCTTGATCATGTGAACAAAGTACGAGAGAAGCCATCCGGTGATGGTGGTGTAGAACATCATGAGGGTGTAATTGCCGATGATGGCCAGTTTCCCATACACATGCCAAGGTTTCTTTGCAGGGGTCAGCGTGTTTAGGGCCAAGCCGATGTTCTGCTTGCTTGCCCGACCGATAGCCAATTCCATTACCATGACAGGAAGCCCAAGGATGATGAGAAAAAGGATATAGATAAGTACAAAAGCAGCCCCGCCATAACGGCCGGTAATAAAGGGGAACCTCCACACATTTCCCAGTCCTATGGCGCATCCAGCGGAAAGGAGAATGAATCCTAGTCTGCTGGCCAATGTTTCTCGTGCTTTTACTTCATGCATACCCGATAACTCTCTCTTTATAAAGGTGTTGATGGAATTGTCCTGTATAAGGACAACCGAAGTATTGTAGTAGGATGCTCATAAAAATTGCAACAGAAATGTGCAAAGAGGGCAAAGTCCGTTGACAGAGGAGCCGAGCAAGGGCAAGATACCAACTAAGAACGCACGCAAGAGGTGAGAAGAATGGCGAAACTCAAGGCATTGCAAGCTTATTTGAATCAGCATGAAAAGGTTAACGAGGCGATGGTTGCCTACACGGCAGCATTGCAGCAAATTGCGGATGTTGACAGCCGGATTGCCGCCCGCATTGTCAATGAACTGCACGACCAGAGGACCCACTTGAAACTGATAGCAAGTGAAAACTTTTCCTCTATTGCCAGCCAGCTTGCCATGGGCAACCTCTTGACGGACAAGTACAGTGAAGGCTACGCCTACCACCGCTTCTACGCAGGTTGCGACAATGTCGATGCCATCGAAGCCATTGCTTCTGAATACGCCTGCCAACTTTTCGGCGCCGAGCACGCCTACGTACAGCCGCACAGCGGAGCCGATGCCAACTTGGTGGCCTATTGGGCCATCCTCAATGCACGGGTGCAGGTTCCCACACTCGCAGAGATGGGAGTCACCAACCCCAGTGAGATGAGCAGGGAGATGTGGAACCAGGTTCGTGCAAAGCTTGGCAATCAGAAAATCCTCGGTCTCGACTATTACAGCGGCGGACACCTTACCCATGGCTATCGACAGAATGTCTCAGCACAAATGTTCGATGCCTACAGCTATTCGGTGGACCAGAAGAGCGGACTGCTCGATTACGATGCGATTGAAAAACAGGCAAGAGAGATCAAGCCCTTGATTCTGCTTGCGGGCTATAGTGCCTATCCCAGGAAAATCGATTTTAAGCGGATGGCCGAAATCGCCCACTCCATCGGTGCCGTTTTCATGGTGGATATGGCTCACTTTGCAGGTCTTGTGGCAGGTAAGGTATTTGTGGATGCATACAATCCCGTTCTCTGGGCTGATGTGGTTACCACCACAACCCATAAGACGCTTCGCGGTCCCCGCGGTGGCATGGTTTTATGTAAGGCCGAATTTGCTGAAAGCGTCGACAAAGGATGCCCGCTGGTAATCGGAGGGCCGCTTCCCCATGTCATGGCAGCAAAAGCCATAGCGTTCAAGGAAGCCCTTGATCCTTCTTTTGCAGCCTATGCCCAAGCGATTGTCAAGAATTCTGAAGCCCTGGCGAAAGCCTGCATGGACGAAGGGATTACCGTTGCAACCGGAGGGTCCGACAACCATCTGATGCTTTTGGATGTCCGTTCCTTTGGTCTGAACGGACGACAAGCAGAAACCGCCTTACGTGAGTGCGGTGTGACGCTCAATCGCAACGCACTGCCGTTTGATCCCAATGGGCCTTGGTACACCAGCGGCCTCAGAATTGGGACTCCAGCAGTAACCACGCTCGGCATGGGTGCAGAGCACATGAAAGAAATTGCCTCCATCATTGCTCTTGTTTTACAGAATACCAAACCGGTTGTTCTGACCAAGGGTGAGAATGCCGGGCAGCAGAGCAAAGCGAAGGCTGTAACGGCTGTAGCGGTGAAAGATGAGGCTCAAAGAAGAGTACTTGCTCTTTTGGAAACATTCAAACTCTACCCAGAGCTGGATTTGGCTTTCCTTCAGCAGTACTTTCCTCTCGACAACGAGCAGAGGTGATGGTAGCATTGACGATGGTTGGAGGCAAGAGATGAGTAAGATTGTTGAGGGCTTGAGGTACAGCAAGGATCATGAATGGGTCCGGCTTGAAGGTGACAAGGCGTATGTTGGAATTACGGACCATGCCCAGCATGAACTCGGAGAGATCGTGTTTGTGGAGTTGCCCCCCCTCGGGGAGCGATATGGCAAGGGTGAAGAAATTTCGACCGTCGAAAGCGTTAAGGCTGCATCTGCAATCCTCAACCCGATCGAAGGGGTGGTCAGTGAGGCGAATGAAGATCTCGATGGCTCTCCTGAGCTGGTCAATGAAGATTGCTACCAGCATCACCTCTATGTCCTGCAGTCATACAGCAAAGAGGATTACGAGTCCCTATTGGATGCAAAGCTCTACGAAGCGTACCTCGCTTCTCTGTAATTACTGAATATTCCGCCGCCTATCAAGGCGGCGTTGTTCTGTGTATGTACCGGGAGGTACCCATGGTTTATCCCTATATTCCCCATACCGATGAGGACCGAAAGCACATGCTGAAGGCCATCGGTGTTGATTCATTGGACCAGCTCTTTGATGGGCTGAGTGAGGACCTTTTGCTCTCCGATTCCGTTCCCATCAGTCATGGGAGAACTGAGGACGAGGTCCAGCGGATGATTGACTCCATCGCCCAGCGCAATGTTCGGGGTATCCCGTTCCTTGGTTGCGGCTGTTACGACCATATCATTCCTGCGACGGTGAAAGCCCTTTCCTCCCTTCCCTCATTTGTAACAGCCTACACTCCCTACCAAGCTGAAATGAGCCAAGGGTTGCTCCAGGCTATCTATGAGTTCCAGAGCATGATTTGTGAAATCACCGGACTCGATGTTGCCAATGCCTCGCTGTACGACGGGGCGAATGCCGCCAGTGAAGCTGCCTCCCTCATGATCGGGGCCAAGCGAAAAGCAACTACGGTCCTGGTATCGGAGACGCTGCATCCGTTTACGCTCCAAGTCCTTCAGACATGGGCCAAAGGAACCGAGCATGTCATTCGCTTGGTTGGCGAGAAGGAAGGGGTTGTCGACCTTTCCTCTCTTGCGTCGTTGCTTGATCCTTCTTGCAGTGGTCTGATCGTCCAGAGCCCGAACCGATATGGCCTGTTGGAGGATTATACCGACGTTGCCGGCATTCTTCACGAGCAAGGTTGTCTCTTTGCCATCTCCAACGACCCGCTCTCGCTGGCCATCCAGAAGAGCCCGGCGGAATGGGATGCCGATATCGCCATCGGAGATACCCAGTCGTTGGGTCTCAGTCTTGCTTTCGGCGGTCCTTCCTGCGGTTATATGGCAGTCAAGGAATCTCTTCTGAGAAAAATTCCCGGCCGCATCGTCGGGGCAACCGTTGATGAACAAGGAAGAAGGGGCTACACCCTTACCCTTCAGGCGAGGGAACAGCATATCAAGCGTGAGCGTGCAACGAGCAATGTCTGCTCAAACCAGGCCCTTGCCGCTCTGATGACCACTATTCATCTCTCCTCCCTTGGATGGGGGGGTATGGTGGATGCAGCCAACCAAAGTTATGCAAAGTCGCACTACCTTGCGTACCATCTGGCTCAGCTTCCAGGGATCACGTTGATCTGGGACAAGCCGTTCTGGTGTGAATTCCCGCTTGTTTTCTCCGATGCAAAGCGGATGCGTAAGTTCCTTCAGGAATTGCGCAATGAGGGAATTTTTGCAGGCGTGAGACTCTCTTCGCTTACCCGTCAGGTCAAGGACGAGCTGGTTCTTCTGGTAGCAGTAACAGAAAAGCGTAGCCGTGAGGAACTTGAGATGTATCTGGCTGCTGCACGGAGGGTGATGAAATGAGTGAACCATTGTTGATTGATCTGTCGAAGAAGGGTAGAAAAGCTTACTGTTTTCCTCCCTTGGACCTTCCTCGGGGATTCGACCAAGCCCTCCCGCTTTTACCTGCGAACTTGATACGCCAGAAAAGCGCCCGGCTTCCGGAGGTTGCTGAACTGGACGTAGTCAGGCATTTTACCCGGCTTTCCAATCAGGTGCATGGTGTGGACAACGGTATGTATCCGTTAGGCTCCTGTACCATGAAATATAATCCCAAGCTCAGTGAGCATATTGCCGGAATGCGTGAATTCACCCAGATTCACCCCCTGCAGGACATTTCCACCTCGCAGGGCTGCCTCTCGGTCATGTACAACTTGCTTGAGGACCTTAGCTCGATCACCGGCATGAGCTGGGGAACGCTGCAGCCCTGTGCAGGGGCGCATGGCGAGTACACAGGCCTGAAGATGATTCGCTCCTACTTCCTCAAGAAAGGAGAAGCCCAGCGAACGAAGGTGCTCATCCCCATCAGCGCGCATGGAACCAATCCTGCAAGTGCCGCTGTCAATGGTTTTGATGTTGTCCCGATAGCCAGTGATGAAAAAGGAATGGTCGACCTTGCCGATCTTGCTTCCAAGCTCGACGACACAACTGCCGCCCTGATGCTCACCAATCCCAATACCTTGGGCTTGTTCGAGAAGGAAATTCTGCAGATTTCGACCATGGTACATAACAGTGGGGCTTTGCTCTATTATGATGGGGCCAACCTGAACGCCATCATGGGTATGGCCACCCCTGGTGATATGGGCTTTGATGTCATCCATCTCAACCTGCATAAAACCTTTTCCACTCCCCATGGGGGAGGAGGTCCGGGTAGCGGGCCGGTTATGTGCAATGATACACTGCGTCCCTTCCTGCCCAAACCTGATATCGAATTGACGGACAGCGGGTATGTCTATCGTTGGGACGATGAGGATTCAATCGGCAAGGTCAGCCTGTTCTGGGGCAACTTCCTCGTACTTCTCAGAGCGTATGTGTATATTCTGAGAATGGGAAGCGAAGGCATCCGGGCGGCGGCCAGGCACGCGGTGCTCAATGCAAATTATGTGGCATCCCGCCTTGCCTCAACCTTCCCCATTCCGTATGGCAAACGGTGCATGCATGAATTCGTACTCAGCTGTGAAAATCTGAAAGAGCAGTATGGAGTCACCGCCCAGGATGTTGCCAAAGCCTTGATTGACGAGGGCTACCATCCACCAACGATGTATTTCCCTTCCCTCGTCAGCGAAGCATTGATGATCGAGCCGACGGAGAGCGAAAGCCTGGAGACTCTGGACACCTTTGTGGATACCTTGCTTGCGATAGCGGAACGTGCCAAAACCGACAGTGAAAGCCTCAAGACAGCGCCCCATACAACCGTAGTGGGAAGACTCGACGAAGTGAGGGCGGTCAAACAACCCGATCTTCGGTACTGAGCAACCATCACTTTTTACTTTGCAGACTCTTCATTCCTAGAGTATTCTTTAGGTATGAAGAGACTATTGATACAAAACGGACTACTTGTTGATACGGAATGGACGAGGCATGCAGACATCTTGGTGGAAGATTCGAAGATTGTGCGTATCGCTGCATCAATTGAAGCCGAGGAGGTTCCCCTGGGAACCGAAATCATACATGCCGAAGGGCTCTGTGTGTTACCGGGAATCATTGATGCCCACACCCACTACCACTTGGTAAGCCGTGGTACGGTAACTGCCGACTCCTTTGAAGAGGGAAGTCGCTGTGCAGCCTATGGAGGCGTTACCTGTGTCATCGACTTTGCTGATGATGACAAGAAGGGAAACCTTGCAGCATGCACCAAGGAGCGCATCAACGCCATGCATGCTTCGATGGCGGTAGACTTTTCCTTGCATCAAGGCCTCTATTCCTACCGTGAGGGCTTGGAAGAGGAACTGACAGCTTTGAAGAAGGCTGGAGTCAAGGTGATCAAAATGTTCACCACCTATCGCAATGTAGGCTACTTGGTAGAAAAGCAAGAAGAGCTGAAAGCCATTTTCACTCTCTGCAAGAAGCTTGACCTTCTGGTAAGTGTACACTGCGAGGATGATGCTACCATTCAGAAGGTTGATACTGAGTATTCAGGACCTTATGATCCGCCGGCCCACGCCCTGCTGAGACCCAGCGAGGCAGAGGCCCGGGGCATCGATACAGTCGGAAAAATTGCCTTGGAACTGGATATGAGCCTGTATATCGTGCATCTTTCCAGCAAAGCGGGCCTGCAAAAGGTACGTGAGCTCAGGGCTAAGGGACTGAGGGTTATTGTGGAGACCACCCCCCACTACCTGTTCCTGAACAAGGAGAAGCTGCAAGGGCCTGATGGGGCTCTGTACGTCATGACTCCACCGTTGAGAAGCACTGAGGACAACGAAGCTCTGCAGGAAGCCGTGCTCAATGGGGAAGTGCAGGTCATTGCCACTGACCATTGCTCGTTCACTGTAGAGCAGAAGAAGTCAAGCAATGACTGCAGAAGCATTCTCCCGGGTATTCCTGGGACTGAGGAACTGCTGAGCTTGGTGTATTCCTTTGCAGCGAACAGCGGTAGGATCGGGGTGCAACAGGTGGTAAACTTGTTGTCCACTGCACCTGCAAAAGCGTTTGGCCTCTATCCCAACAAGGGAGCGATCAGAGTAGGCAGCGATGCAGACTTGGTTCTCTTCGATCCCGACCATGCATGGACGATCAGCAAGGAAACGATCCATTCAGCCAGTATGTATTCCCCGTATGAAGGAATGCAGGTGATTGGAAAGCCTCTGATGACGTATCTGCGGGGTAGACTGATCATGGGCGACGGTATGTACCTCGGTATTACCGGCAATGGAGAATTTGTACCCCAGCGTGATGTTGGAAGAGGGAAAACCATCATGCATTGATTAAGGTGCGAATAGACGGCAGCTGACGAAGCTGCCGTTTTCGATTTCTTTACCCATAGTACTCTCTTTCTTGTCACAAACAGCTGTTTTCACTACACTGGCGGTGAGGTATAGCCATGATCAGAGGAATACTATTTGATATGGATGGGGTTCTCATCGACTCAGAACCGGTAATCCTTCAAGCCGCAATCTCATACTTATCCGATAGGGGTGTCACAGCTCAGCCTGAAGACTTCATTCCTTTTATTGGAACCGGCGACCGGCGTTATTTGTGCGGTGTTGGCCAGAAGTATGGCTTATCCATCGATTTCGAAGAAGCAAAACATCCTTTTTTTGCCTACTATGAGCAGTTTGCCATAAATCGCGGTCCAATGCCTGGTGTTCATCGGTTCATAGCCAATGCCCGTAAGGCCGGCCTCAAACTTGCGCTGGCTACCAGTGCAATGAAAATGAAGGCTGCCATCAACCTGAAGGCAATTGGCTTGAAGTTCGAGGATTTTGATACGGTGGTAACCGGAGATATGGTCAAACGGACCAAGCCGAATCCGGATATTTACCAACTTTCCGCCCTTTCCATGGGCCTAAGTACCGATGAGTGCCTGGTTGTTGAGGATGCTCTCAACGGTGTACAGGCTGGTAAAGCCGCCCATTGCTCGGTTTGTGCCCTCGAGGGCACATTCACTGTCACTGAACTGGTTGATTCAGGCGCTGATTACGTGCTCTCCAGTCTTGACGCTTTCGAGGACTTTTCCAGTCTGGAAGGGTTCAATGCTGTTTTATCCTCCTATGAAGGAAGTGATGACCGCACGGTATTTGGAGCCAATAAAATATTGGAAGCAGAGTCTGTTTTGATGGGTGAAGAAGCATTGCTTGCTTTTGCCGTCGAACAAGCATGCAAAGCCCGCAAGAATGCCTATACCCCGTATTCCCTGTATAAGGTGGGAGCTTCTGTTGTCAGTGCCAAGACCAACCGCGTGTACAGCGGTTGCAATGTGGAAAACTCAAGTTATGGAGCGACTATTTGTGCCGAGCGTAATGCCATCCTCAACGCGATCGCCAATGAGGGTGCTATCGGCATCAAGCTGGTTGTTGTAGTCAGCCTGGATGCGCCTCCGGCCCCTCCCTGTGCTCAGTGCCTGCAAGTTCTTGCAGAGTTCTCGAGACCTGAAACTGTAATTCACTTGGTTGATGTAGATTTTGCTGAAGGAAGGGGAGGTGTACATGTGATGTATCCATTCTCTGAGTTGCTCCCCCATCCCTTCATATTTCCGAGTATGAGGTGATAATGAAACGTCTCTGTATCGTGTTTTTGCTCTGTTTGCTTTTGTTCTTCACCCTTGGTTGTTCGTCCACAAGTCAGATGTTGAGCCCTTTGGCGCTCGATGAAGCGCTCAGTTTGGAGGAGAAGCTTATCTCTTCCAATATCCCTAAGGTGCAGGTCTCCTATCCTACCGTCTATTACGACGGGAATGTTTGGAGGGAGCGCCTTATTGAATTGATTGAAGGTGCCCAGGATTATCTCATAACCTCCGCATTCCTGGCTTCCAGTTCAGAGGAACTGGAAAGCTTATACGCCGCCTTGATCCGAAAAGCCGAGAGCGGAGTACGGGTCTACTTTGTGGTGGATGGTATCGGTCCGTTTGATATGACCGAAACCCGATACCATTTGATACCCCTTAAGTACCTTCGCGACAGCGGGATCCATCTGCTTGAGTACAATCCCATGTCAGCGGCCCGCTTGGTCGGTGGGCTCAATCTCATGTATCGCGACCACCGCAAGTTCCTGATTATCGACGGAAAACATCTGGCGGTAGGGGGAATGAACCTGAACTATATTTCCATTGGAGCACCTGGAGAGGACTTGCAGCGCGATAGCATGTATGAGTTTTACTCTCCCTCCTTGGCTGCAACCATGCTCGACCATTTTGTTGTCTGGTGGAATGAGCAGAGCTGGGAAACGATTAAGCGCGATGATTTCCGTGTTGACCAGACATCAGTGGACGGCCTTGCAACCTACGATGCTTTCTATTTGGACCAGCATCCGCAGTCAGATAACGTGAGCTTGCTTTTCGGCGCTTTGCTTACTGAGGCCAAGCATGAAATAAAGGTGCTTCCATTTCTGCCCTTCATGGATAAGAATATGATTGAATCCTTCCGCAGAACACAAGAGCGGGGGGTACACATTCAGATGCTCGTTCCTTTTGACAAACGGGTAACCAACCGCAAGGGCATTGAATACATGGCCAAAGATCTGCTGAAGATGAACATTGATCTGAGGCTTGAGAGGGAAAGCGAAGAGACCCAGCAACTGCTGCATGAGAAACTCATGATCATCGATGACCGATATGTAGTTATAGGATCGACAAATATCAACTATCGATCATTCAACCTTGCCTATGAGACTACCCTGGTAATTGACAGTCCTGAGCTTGCAAAACAAGTTGAGGCTCATTTTGATGCATTGTATGCCGATACAATTCCCATTACCGAAGAGATGGCCCAGGCGTGGAGGACTTTTTCCAACTACCCACGCTTCGCCTTTGGTTTCATTGGAGGTTGAGTGTGAGACGTCTGGTTAGTATTTTGGTGATGGTGTTCCTTCTCTCAAGTGCTCTTTCAGGGCGTAGTATCGGCTACGGTTTGGGCTATTATGGCCAAACGGTGGAGTCTGACCTACAAAAGACCTCTAGTGGAGTGGAATTCTCGTTGGTGTATAAACCTTGGAATTTTGCATTTGCAAATCCGTCGGTGATCGCAAAGAGTGCGTTGGGAACCGATCAGAGTGGGAAGTACGGTGTACCGTATCTGGGAATAGGACTGGGATTGGACTTTTTTAGGACGACCCGTCATCCCTTCAATTTCCTTGCCCATAACATTATTGCTTACTCTCCGATGGTTTCTGTTTCCTACACGTTCGATCCTCGCCGGGGGCAATCGTTGCTAGGACTGGAAATCAGTCCTTTCAAATTGATCCAGAAGGATTTTTGGTATGATGCCCTCTCTCCTTTTTTCACCTATGATGTTCAGAAAGGCGAGCTTGACAGCTGGGGATTCAATCTGATTCGTTTCACATTTTTCTTTAAGTAGGTTGGTATGCGTAAGAAAGTGCTTTTGGTATGCATGATGATAGGGTTTGCTTTTCCCTTGTTTGCCGGGTATTTCGATGTGGGTATTACGTTGGGCACCAACGCCCATTTGGGTGAAAGGGACCTCGACTCCAGTCGACTGAAACTTGCTTGGGGTTTGTCGATCGGGTTGACCGATGTCTGGGAGCTGGATATCCAGACCGATACCCAGCTGGTTCCGAAATTCCTTGGAGATCACTCCGTATCGATGCTCCTCCAACGTACATTGCTGGGCCAACGATCCACCGGGGGCAAGACTGCAGGCGTCGGCATCAACACCTTGCTAGGTGTGGGGGCCATGATTTCAGCCTATACGCCCGAGGGTACAACTACACTTTCCCATCTGCTTGTCTCTCTCACCCCGATCACCATCGGCAGCCCGATTACCGGTAAACGTGAAAGAGCGCTCACGATCACCCTTGCCTATAATCTGTATACGCAACAAGTAGTGGTTCTCTTTGACCTGCTGAAATTCGATTTCTATGTGAGAGGGTCGTACAAAGATTACCGTTAGCAGCTGTGCTCCAGGCTCATAATCTTGTCGACTCGTCTCTGATGCCGATCCCCTTCGAAGGTTGCTTCCATGAAGGCATCAAGCATATCCACCGGATTCTCTGGGTAGTTGATTCTTCCCCCGAATGCGATGAAGTTCACATCGTTGTGCCTGCGTGCCATGGCGGCGGCATAGCTGTTCTGGGGTAGGGCGCAACGAATCCCTTCAATCTTGTTGGCACTGATGGAGATGCCGATACCGGTACCACACAAAAGGATGCCGAATTCATAGCCTCCTTTCTTATACTCATCGCAGGCTATCTTGGCCATGTCAGGATAATCTACCGAGTCATTAGTCTTAACACCCAGATGATTGACTGTATACCCAACTTTTTCCAGGTACTCAACCAAAAGAGTAGCCAAATCTACAGCTCCGTGGTCATTTGCTAGTACTACGCTTGGCATGTTCATTATCCTCCGTTTGATAATGGTACTCCATTTAGTGGCTTCTGACTAGCGTGTTTGGCGTTGTAAGTCCTGTGCAACTAGGATAAAATATGGCAACGACAGGAGTGTGAAGTGGCTGAGATCTATGTAAGTGGACACCGGAATCCCGATATGGACAGCATCTGTGCTGCCTATAGTTATGCGTATTTGAAAAATAAGGTCGATCCAAGCAACACCTATCTTCCCGTACGGTGCGGAAGTCTCAACGATGCGACAAAAGCACAGTTTGAACGCTTAGGCCTCACACCACCGCCTTTTATCAAGGATGTCCGAACCAAGGTGAGCAGTGTTACGAGAAAAGCGGAGGCCGTTGTTCAGGTTGACGATCCTGTATATACACTGGTCTCCTTTTATGGTACTTCCAGCCGCTCTTCTGTCGTTCCTGTAATGGATAAGGGAAAGTATCGAGGCTTGTTAAGTGTCGATGAGGTGAGCAGCTTCATTCTCAAGGAGAATAGCGGCAAGCGTCCTCTCTATCACTTTGTAGTAGATAATTTCCCCAAGGTTCTCAAAGGTTCCTTTGTTAAAAAAGGGGAGCAGAAAAGCTTCACTGCACCCATAATGGTAGGGGCGATGCGCTATGTGATATTCTGTAGGCATATGGATGCTCTGCAAGGGCAAGCTCCTATTTTGGTGGTCGGAGATAGGGAAGACCACATTAAGAAGGCTATCGAATTGCAGATTCCGGCCATCATTCTGACAGGAATTGAACATGAAGTTACCAGCAATGTTAATTGGGAAGCCTACCGTGGTACGGTATTCGTAAGTGCCCTTGACACCGCAGAAACCTTGCGTCTCTTGCGCCTCAGTGTTCCAGTTGTCCAGCTTATGGTACAGGATCCACCCAGTCTCCAGGCTGATTCTCTTTTTGAGGAAGCCAGGGATATTCTTGCCGAGAGCGAATTCCGCGGACTCCCTGTTTTTGAAGGCGAGACCTATACCGGGTTTGTGACTCGTCGTTGCTTTCTGCACAAGCCCAAGATCAAGCTCATCATGGTAGACCACAATGAGACTGAGCAAGGGGTGGAGGGTATTGAGGAAGCTGAGGTTGTTGAGATCATCGACCATCACCGTCTCGGGGCTGCAAAGACACGCAATCCGATTTTTATCTGCTGCGAGCCTCTCGGCTCAACCTGCACCATCATCTACAAGCTGTATGTACGTAACAGTATTGCAATCACCGCGCAACTGGCAAAGGTGCTACTCAGCGGCATTATCAGCGATACCATCATGCTCAAGAGCCCTACTACTACTTTTGAGGACTATACTGCCGTACAGGACCTGCTATCCATTGCACAGGTTGCTGACATGATGACCTTCGGCCAAACCATGTTTGCTAGCGGTGCATCGCTTGCCAAGGAGGATCCGCGTAAAATGCTTGAGTCCGACTTCAAGCAGTACAAGGAGCTGGGAGTCAGCTTTGGTATTGGTCAGTGTGAGGTCACCACCCTCAGTGATGTGGACGATTACAAGGCCTCCTATCTCGCGGAGCTTGGGAAACTGAAGATTGCTCACAATCTGGACTGGGCAATGTTCCTCATCACCGACGTTGTGCGTGAAAACAGCGTTCTGTTGATGACCAGCATGCCGATAGCCGAACGCAAGCTCGCCTACAAGAAGGAGAGCGAAGGGAAATTCCTGCTCAGCGGAGTGCTGTCTCGTAAGAAGCAGCTGTTGCCGGAAATACTCAGAGTGTTGGAAGAATAGTTGCTATTTGATTTCTGAAATGGTGTTGATGGAAGGGATGGTTTTCAGGTTCTTGATGATTTTCTTGAAGTCTTCTTCGCGTTCCACTTCCATGGTGAATGTTCCCATCAACTTGCCTTCCTCATCGTCGAAAAGACGGCCTTCGATGAGGTGTCCCTTGAACTTGCGCAAAGCTCCTTCAATTTCCCCGAACAAGTCATAGGTGCGCTTGCTGGTTACGCTGAAGCGCTTGGTGAGTTTGGGGAACTCAGTTTCCCATTCCACCTCGATCGAGCGGTCGACAATTTCGCTCATGTTCTTGAGATTCGGACAATCGCGCTTGTGGACGATGATGCCCCGACCTCTGCTGATATAGCCGACGATATCGTCCCCTCGCACAGGCGTACAGCACTGTGCAATGTGGATCATCATGTTTTTCTCGTCGCCCACGCGGAATTTCATACGCTTTGCGTCGACAACCTGACGGACTATACTCTCATCATCGGGTAGTGGAGTGATAATCTGAGGTTCAAGCTTGACCGGTGGTTCCACAACCTTGCGTTTGGCAATGATGTCCTTGTCAATGAGGATGTTCTCATCATACTTGTTCAGCCATGCCTTGATTTTCTTGCGGGCACTGCTGGTCTGGGCATACCGTAACCACTGCAAATGGGGTCTTGCATTGGGGCTGGTGAGAATTTCTATGACTTGGGTGTTCTTCAGCGGGGCATTGAGTGGAATAATCGAACCATCGGCCTTCGCCCCTGTGGTATGGTTGCCGACCTCGGTATGGATCTGGTAGGCAAAGTCCAAGGCAGTGGCATTGGCGGAGAGTTCGACGATGTGGCCTTGGGGGGTGAATACATAAATGGTATCCTTAAGCAATTCCCCCTTGATGTCATCCATATATGATTCGCTGGTCTCAATCTCATTGGACCAGGTCTTGAGTTTGCTGATGATTTTGGAGAACTGCTCATTGTCCATTGTCGACCAAGAGCCGGTGTCGCTTCCTGATTCCGCCTTATAGCTCCAATGGGCGGCCACACCGTATTCAGCGGTGAAGTGCATTTCCTTGGTCCTGATCTGGATTTCCAGCAACTTGCCGTCAAGCGCCATGACGGTGGTGTGAAGGCTCTGATAATTGTTCGCCTTGGGCATGGCGATATAGTCTTTGAAACGACCCTCAATAGGGGGCCAGAGCCGATGTACGACCCCCAAAATTGTATAACACTCGGTGACGGAATTGCAGAGAATGCGTACGCCAAGGATATCAAAAATCTCATCGATCTCCTTCTTGCGCTTCTTCATTTTCATGTAAATCGAGTAGGTGTGCTTTGCCCGGCTGGTAACAATGATATCGCTGAATTCAGCATCGACGCAGGCTCGGTAGATGGACTTCTCAATTCTGCTCAGATAGGCTTTCTGCTCACTCTTTTTGGAGAGCAAGTATTCCTGGATGTAGTTGAAAGTATCGGGTTTGAGAATCTTTAGGCTGAGGTCTTCCAGTTCATCCTTGAGCCAGGAAATGCCGTGTCTGTCGGCAAGGGGTGCAAAAATATCGAGGGTGTCGCCGGCGATTTCCCGGGCACGCTCAGGATTAAGGTGTTGCAGCGTTCGCATGTTGTGCAGCTTGTCCGCAAGCTTGATGATGATGACCCTGATATCCTTGCTCATGGCAAAGAACATCTTGCGAATCGTCTCAGCCTCGGCCAGACTCTTATTCATCGTCTTCAGGTTTGCAATCTTGGTCTCGCCTTCCACCATATCGGCAACACCTTGCCCAAAAACCTCTTTCAGCTCTTCATAGGTGGTTGCGGTATCTTCAAGGGTGTCGTGCAAAAGGCCTGCACAAATGGTGTCGGCATCCATTTTCAGCTGGATCAGTATCTCGCCGACTGCTAGGGGGTGGATTATATACGGCTCGCCACTGGCGCGCTTCTGGTTTTCATGCTTGCTAGCCGCAAACGTGGCGGCTGCCAAGAATTTTTCCTGATCGTTCTTGGGATACTTGAATGCTTTTTGAATGAATCGTTCGATCAGCTGTTCGTACATGCAAGCACCCCCCATACGACTCGTTCGCGACCTGCAAGGTCTTTCTCAATGCGCACATTAGTGAATCGACTTGAAACTAACAACTGTTTTACAGTCTCTGCCTGCCGGTAGTCACACTCCAAGAACAAAGCCCCGCCTGCAGCAAGGTGGTCAAGACTCTGTGCGACCAACGCCCTGATGAGCTCAAGTCCATCCAAGCTAAAGCCCTCGAGCGCCAGCCTTGGTTCCCACTGTACCTCAAAGGCGACCTCATCGCACCAACTTGCGGTGAGATAGGGTGGGTTGCTGACGATGATATCATATTTTTTATCAGTAGGGGAGAGAAGATCGCCATGTAAGAATGTCAGGGGCCTGGAAACAAGGCGACGGGCATTCTCTCGGGCGACCGCCAAAGCACCTTCACTGAGGTCGGTGAGGGTAACAGCAGAGCCTAATTCCAAAGCCAGCGTGATGCCGATGCAACCGCTTCCGGTGCAGACATCGATGATCGAAGGCGTATCGGTCTTATCTTTTGCAAATGCAAGGACTGCTTCAATGAGGGTTTCGGTGTCCGAGCGGGGTATGAGCACCCGCTCATCTACTTGAAAGTCCCGCCCGTAGAATTCCCTGCGACCTAGGATGTAGGCCATCGGCTTATGGCTCAGACGGACTTTTCTCAGGGAGGTAAGACTATCCAATTGTGCATCGGTAAGTACTTTGTCGAAGAAGAGAATCTGCTTAGCTTGATCAAAGCCGGTTACCTGCTGTAAAAGCAATCGGGCATCAAGGTCGGGTGTGCCTTCCAAACCCGCCCCTTTGAGCAAGGCAGCGGTTTCGACTTTCCACGCCTGGATGGTCATCGCCACCTTAGCCTTCCTTCAGGGCTGCCTCACCGGCGGCGATTTTCAGCCCTTCGACAACTTCGTCAAGCTGGCCTTCCATGATCAACTCCAGCTTGTACAGCGTAAGGTTGATACGGTGGTCGGTAAGCCGGTTTTGGGGAAAGTTGTATGTTCTGATGCGTTCACTGCGGTCCCCGCTGCCTACTTGGCTTTTCCGGGCTTCGGCCCGTTCACGGTTCTTCTTGTCCTCTTCCAAATCGAAGAGGCGTGAGCGAAGCACCCTGAGAGCTTTTGCACGGTTCTTGATCTGACTTTTTTCGTCCTGGCATATGACCACCAAGCCGGTGGGAAGGTGGGTGAGACGTACCGCACTATCGGTAGTGTTTACGCACTGGCCGCCTGGACCTCCTGCCCGCATGACGTCGATTTTCAGATCTTCCTGACGGATTTCAATATCGGTCTCTTCCGCTTCAGGAAGGACGGCGACCGTGACTGCACTCGTGTGGATTCTTCCACCACTTTCAGTCTCGGGAACACGCTGGACTCGGTGAACCCCGCTCTCCCAACGCAAAGAACCATAAACATCCTTTCCACTGATGGAGATAACCAGTTCCTTATAGCCACCGATACCGGTTTCATTGGAAGAGAGGATTTCCATCTTCCAACCTTTTTCATCTGCATAGTGGGAGTACATTCTGAAGAGGTTTGCAGCAAACAGTGCAGCTTCCTCGCCTCCGGTGCCGGCACGGATTTCCATAATGATATCCTTGCCTTCCAAGGGGTCGGGGGGAATGAGCAGCATCTTGGTCTTCTTTTCACACACTTCAAGCTCATTCTCAAGTTCATGGAGCTCTTCACGAGTCATTTCCAACATCTCCTGATCAGTTTCTTCCTTCATCAGTTGATGTGCTCCGATGATTTGTGTCTGCAATGAGTGCATCAACTGCAATTGGTCGATGATGGGTGCAAGATGTGATCGTTCCTGGTTCAGGCTTTTATAGAGTTTCATGTCCTGCATGGTTTCAGGACGGCTCAGTTTTTCATCTATATCCGCGAGTTGTTTCTCATACTCGGGCAGTTTCTTCAGCATTCGGTTCTCCTAAAAGCAAAGTATACAAAACCAGTGGCTCTTTGCATAGCGTTGCTAGATATCCAATAAGGAGAGTGCCTTGCGATTTTTCTGAATTTGATTGGCATCCAGTCGATTCATCTTCAAAAAGAGTAGACCACCAATAAGAAAGAAGAGTGCAGGAATAAGACCCATGTGCAATCGTATTCCCCAACGTGCCGCCTCGGTAATGTTCTGGTCATCGAAGCCGGTAGCTTGGTGCACCACAAAGAAAACGATGGCCTGACTTGCATAACTGAATCGCATGAAAAATGCCCTGATACCGAGTACTACCCCGTCATCACGACGCTTCTGGTCTACCACCAGGCTATCAATTACATCTGCCATGGCTGGACTCATGAAGGTCCAGAAGCCTCCAAACCCGAGGCCCCAAAGCGTCATTCCCAAAATATACGTACCTGCATTGGGAAGGAAGGTGAGAGGCAGGGCAAAGAGCGCAAGGGCGAAGCTGGAAAGAATAAGCATGCGTTGGTTGTTTTTAACTTTCTTAGCGACGCGGGTCCAAAGCAGGATGGAAAGCAAGGTGCCGACCAGCATGCCGGCGAAAATCGGGGTAGCTTGGCTGCTCTTGGCCCCTAGCACATACTTGACCACATAGTTGATGCTGGCCGTCATAAGCATGCATCCACTCTGGTAGAAGAAGAGCAGCAAAACGAATGCAAGCAGGTTGCGGCTTTTCAAGGCTTTGCGCATTTGGCTGAAGAACGGGGGAACGTCCTTTTGATGCTGCTGGGAGAACCTCGTTATCATTTGCTTGGTCTCAAAAACTCCAAAGCTCAGCCCCAGGGTACTGACGATGCTGATGGCTGCTATAACAATGGCGCAGACTTGGTAACTCGCGCGCACTCCATAGGAGAAGAAAAGCGGGGGAATGATGAAGCCGCTGGCAATGCCCAGCACTCCGATACCCGTTCCAATGGCGGCGGTAGTGGTCCGCTCTGAATCGGTACGGAATTTGTCCGGGTAAATACTCTGATAATTTACTTCCCAAAGGGAATACAACCCGTCATACAGGCAGATGGAAAGAACCATCCACAAAAAGACGGGAAGCGGTTGTTTCTTTGCATCCCAGAGTGTGGGCACCGAAAAGATTGATATGAAGGCAAGACTGCACAGTATCAAGCCGCCGATAATCCAAACAAATCGTCTGCCGAATTTTTTGGAAAAGAGCGCTGTCTTGTTGGTGACGTATCCGATGATCGGATCGTTGACCGCATTCCACACTGAATAGATGATAGTCGCCAAAGCGGCATATCCACCCGCCAACCCTACCTCGGTCTCATAGAACATGAATACGATGGACCCGAAAGCGCCGGTAAGAAACTCGGCAATGAACTTGCCCATCCCATAGGAGACCATAATGCCTTTTTTCGCCATATCAGCTGCCCTTCCTCTCCCTTTCCTTATACCGTAGAGCCAAGGGCGTGTCAAAGTAAAAGACTCTTATCGCTTGTCGGGGGTGAAGCGTACTACCATATGTACGGTTGCAGGTTGGCTGCTTTCATTGGTGATGGAGTGGTCGATATCGCAATGGTAGACCAAAAAGTCACCCTTCTTGATCTCAGCGGTATTCTCGCCCACCTGCACTTTCACTGCTCCCTTGACGACCGTCAGGAATTCTTGGGTTCCGGGGTAGTGGGGTTCGCTGGCGAGCTTGCTGTGTCCTTCGAAGGTGAGCAGATACATCTCCAGTTCCTCAACCATGTTCAGGGGACTGAGTATGCGAATGGATACTCCGTTGTCATGGGTCTCCATTTTGGGAGCATCATCACCGGCAGGATTGAGACTGAAAACGCGTTTGGGTTGGTCGTCGGTATCGAGCAAATCATTGAGCTCAACATTCAGGCCGCGGGCTATCTTCCAGACGGTTGCTACGGTAGGATTTACCTTGTCGGACTCAATTTGGCTGAGCATGGCTTTGGAGACACCTGAACGCTCGGAGAGAACATTAAGGGTAAGTTTACGGCTGTTCCGAATCCTTTGGATATTTTTGCCGATCATCGGAGGGTTTTCCATCTTGCTGCTCCTGCTGGGTAAAAAGTTTGACATAGTGAAAAGAGTTCACTATAATGAACATGTTCATTGTAAGCCGGGTTGACTACCTTGTCAAGAAAAGCACTCTGTGGAGGTTGCTATGAAGAACATCCTGATCATCGGTTCGTTGGGCCAATTGGGCTCCGAAATTGCGCTGGAATGTCGTAAACGGTACGGTGATGACCATGTCGTTCTGACCGATATCCGTAATGATGTAAACAAGCCTTTGGTGGAGGGCGGTCCCTTCTACCTTGTCGATGCACGTGATGGACAGAGTGTGGATGCGATTGTGAAGAAGCACAATATCGACACCATCTATCATTTGGCGGCAGTTCTTTCGGCCAGGGCGGAAAAGGATCCTTTGAATGCCTGGAACCTGAACATGGGTGGTTTGATCGCCACTCTCGAGGTTGCCAAGACAAATGGCTGTGCGGTTTTCACTCCTTCCTCCATCGGAGCGTTCGGGCCG
>Ga0172378_10001864_pt1 | contig 19565 bp, 16 predicted proteins | sample GrowelOW332metaG_FD_119755 | JGI IMG/M metagenome (GOLD analysis project Ga0172378, IMG submission 119755) | Groundwater microbial communities from an aquifer near a municipal landfill in Southern Ontario, Canada - Pumphouse #3_1 metaG | ecosystem: Environmental > Aquatic > Deep subsurface >... | reverse complement strand
ATCTTCAGAAAAAAGATGCAATCGGATGACTAATTGAAAAGAGGAAGAAGAACTATTACAATAATCACGTAAATAAAGGTGATTATATGAAAAAAAGTATTTTCTTTGATTTAGACGGTACCCTCTGGGATGCTTTGATTCCGCTGACTGAAAGCTGGAATCAGGCTATGGATGAACATAATGAAAACTTTCATTTTGATTTGAAAATGATGCAAAGCTATATGGGACTGACTCCTGAAGAAACAGTCCCTTTAGCTTTTCCTGGAGTCGATTTTTCTAAGGGCATGGAACTATTCCGCATTTGCATCAAAAGTGAAATCAGCTATCTAAGCAAGCATCCGGGAATACTCTATCCGCAAGAAGAGGAAGTTCTTTCAATTCTGAGCCAAGAATATCCCTTATATGTTGTCTCTAATTCCGATAAGGGTTATGTGGAGAACTATCTTTCCGCTACCCATATGGAAAAATACTTTACCGGTCATGTCTGTGCCGGAGATACCAATCTTCCTAAGTGGAAGAATATCATCTACCTCAAAGAAAAAGAAGGAATCGATCAAGTCATATATCTTGGCGACACTTTAAAAGATAAAACCGAATCGGAAAAAGCCGGTGTTCAATTCATTCATGCTAGTTATGGCTTTGGAAAAATTGAGAACTGCAAGTTTTCTATTTCCGAGCTTGCTGAATTACCTATATATATACAAAAAATCTTCGACTAATCAACATAAATACGTTTTTTAAACACAATTCTTTTAATTTTCTTAACATTTATATAGCATTTCGTTTATTATAATAGAAAACAAAAGGATGGTTTTACAAAATGGAAAATCAAAATTTAGCCTCAGCGCCGGAAGCAAAGCCTTTTAAATTGGACTATAAACGTACAATTATCATCGGCTTTGCTTTTTTTGGTATTCTCCTTCTTTGGCAAGTCTATGATTCTTGGTGTCCGACTTTTCTGACTGAGCTTCTGCGAGAAGCTCTTCATGCCGACAGCAATGAAGAAGTTCAGTATCTGGTTGGAATAATTATGGCTTTAGATAATCTAGCCGCTTTAATTCTCCTTCCGATATTCGGTAAGCTATCTGATAAGACACATACTAAAATCGGTAAACGTATGCCATATATTCTTGTCGGAACCTTTGTTTGTGCCGTTGCCTTCCCCTTCATTCCAGTCTTCTTCCATTTGCACCAGGTTGGCGGAACCATTGCCTTCATGGCTATCGTTGTCACCTTTGCCATGATGTACCGTAATCCTGCCGTTTCCTTAATGCCTGACATCACTCCTAAGCCTCTCCGTTCAAAAGCTAATGGAATCATCAATATCATGGGTTATGTTGGTGGTGCCTTTGCTACTGTAGTCGGAATCTTCTTTGTTCTTTCGGATTATTTAGGAAGTGATTCTTCTAACTGGACCAATTCCACTGGAAATATCTGGATTATTGAAACACCATTCTTGGTTGCTTCGGTTCTGATGCTGATTTCCGCTTTAGTTCTCTTCTTCCTCATCAAGGAAAATAAAATCGAAGATGAAGTGAAAGATGAATTAGCCAGAGGCGAAACCATAGCTGAAGTTGTTGATACTGTCAGTGATGACAGACCGATGACTAAAGCCAATAAGATTATGTTGATCCTGATTCTGGTTGCTGAATTCTTCTGGTTCATGGCTGATAACGGAATTGGAACTTTCATGGGTAATCACACCCTCTATTATCTCCACTGCAAGACCAGTTCTAATATGATTAACACCATTGTCGGCGGTATCGGTTCTGTTATTGGTTTCGCTGTTGGTGGTCTTATTGCCAGCAAAATCGGTAGAAAATGGACTATCTTCACCGGCTTAGGAATTGCTTTTGCGGCCGTTCTGGTTTGGTTAGTATTAGGTCTGAGCCTCACTCCCGCAATCCCGGCTGAAGGTGAATTCAATAGTTTCCCAATTTATCTTTATATCATCTGGGGGCTGAAAGGATTCGGTATGTCTTTAGTCCATATCAATTCCTTCCCAATGGTTGTCGAATTATGCACATCTAAGAAAATCGGCCAGTTTACCGGTTACTACTATGCCTCATCAATGGCTGCTCAGACTATCACCCCTTGCCTCTTAGGTCTGTTGATGCTTTCACCAAACTTTGGCTTCAATCTTCTTCCTCTCTATGCTCTTATCTGTCTGACTATTTCCTTCATCACTTTCATCTTTGTTAAATCAGTAAAGAAAAATTCCCCAGCTGAAATAACTGCAAAATAGAAAATGAATAAAAACAAAGTAATCGCAAAAGTCAATCCCTTAGTTCTTAAAGGAATCGCCCATCGTGGTCTTCACAATGATGAATATACCGAAAACGGATTAAAAGCTTTTCAGAATGCTATTGAACACAATCTGGCATTTGAATTGGATGTCCATCTGACAACCGATGACAGGCTTATTGTCTGCCATGATTCCTCTCTCCTGAGAACTACCGGAAAAGAAGGAATAATCGAAGATCTCTCCGTAAAGGAAATCAAGGACAACTATCGCCTATTAGACGGAGAAGAAGTCCCGACTTTCCAAGAAGTCCTCAATCTGACTGAGGAGAGGGTTCCGATAGTTGTTGAACTTAAGGTTTTCCGGAAAAACTACAAGCCACTGGCAAAAAGGGTTATCGAAGAACTATCCCAAATTAAGGATAAGAAAAACATCATCATCATTTCCTTTGATCCCCGTGCTCTTGTCTGTATGAAGAAAGCCGGATTCATCCGTCAGCTTTTAGTTACTACCGATAAAGAATATGCCTGGATCTATCATCTAAGATTCCTTTTCGAAAGTGTGGATTTGGATTACCGCTTCCTTGACCAGGAAAAGGTTCGGAAATATTCCAAAAAACATTTTGTCAATATTTGGACTATTGAGACAGCAGAAGTTATGGAAAAATATTTTCCCTTCTGTGATACGATGACTTTCCAGCATCTAGATGAAAAGGAAGTGGTTGGAAAGCTTTCCGAAAAGAATAAAAATCATCTTTCCTAATATTTTCTAAATACCTGCTTATTTTTTAAAAGGCTAGTGAAGTTAAATAATCACTAGTCTTTTTTTGACTTTAAATTCGAATTTCGGACTAAGTTAACTTGGCTTTTTAAAAAATTAGGTTAAATGAATGGCAATCCAATTGATTTAAATAATAAAGATATTAATTTACATATTTACAGAAAAGCATTCATTTCCAAAAAAACAAGCTAATGAGGTTATTAAGTTTACGAAAACTAAAAAAAGTTAACAAACGAAAGGGTAAATTTACAAAAAGCTTAAAAATATTTCAATTATTTATTAGTTATCAGCGATTTTGAAAACCAATTATTTTTTACTGTAAACACCAGTCAATTAAAGGCCTTTTTCCAATTAAAGAAAAATCATATTTTCAGTTTAAAAATCGCTTTTTACTATGCTATACTATTCATTGGTGAAAAAATGACCATCTTAGTATTACTTAATAAGGTTAAGGACAGTTGCTTCGATTTCACTAACAAGTTAGTGAATTATTTAACATTAAAAGGAAATACCTGTCTTATCGAAGATGAAATCATCAATAACATACCTCTTGGCCACAGAGTAACTGAAGATTTGCTTCAGAAAACCGACTTCATTGTTGTCTTAGGCGGTGACGGAACAATCCTCAATTCGGCCCATATCTATAAAGAATACAACTTACCAATCTTAGGTATTAACCTAGGAAGAGTTGGCTGCTTAGCCGAAGGAAATCCTGATAATTATACTCAGGTAATCGATAAAGTCCTTAATGGAGATTATCAGATTGAGAATCGTGTTGCCATCGAAGGAATTCTTTCCCGAAAGAATCAGCCCTCTTTGTATTTCACTTCTTTCAATGAAGTGGCATTAACCAGAGGAAAACGACTCAAGATGCTTAACGTCAACATCAAAGTCAATCAGAGCAACGATACCTCCTTCTATGCTGATGGTGTTATTGTTGCTACCCCAACTGGATCAAGTGCTTATTCCCTTTCAGCTGGCGGACCGCTTCTCATTCCTACTTCTGATAGCTTTGTAATCACTCCTCTATGTGCTCAATTGAAAACAATCACTTCTTTGGTTGTTTCCAGCAATGACAGAATCTCAATTTCAATCTTTGATGATTCTTTCAAGGAAAGCTATGATTCTAATAAGGCTGCTCTGGCCATCGATGGCCGGGAAAACCTGGCTTTGACTCCTGATGATGAAATTTTCCTCTATAAATCCACCAAGTCCTTAAGAATCATCAAAGTCAATTTCAATTCTTCACTCTACGAACCAATCTTCAAAGTCACCAACACAATTAATTAAGGTTGCTAGCAAAGAAATTTGCTTCAATAATAGAAAGAGGTACATCATGTTCAAAATCGTTAAGAAGACTCCTCTCAATCCAACTGTCACTTTAATGGAAGTCGAAGCTCCCTTCATTGCCAAGAAGGCTCAGCCTGGACAATTCATCATTCTGAGAGTCGATGAAAAAGGAGAAAGAATCCCGTTAACCATCGCAGGTTACGATCGTGAAAAGGGTTTAATCAGAATCATTTTCCAGATTGTCGGAGGTTCTACCATTCAGCTTAATCACTTAAATGAGGGTGATTATATTCACGATTTCGTCGGTCCTTTAGGAAGAGCCACCGAAACCGAAGGCCTGAAGAAGGTTTGTGTTGTCGGAGGTGGTGTCGGTTGCGCCATCGCTTTACCTGTTGCTGAAAAATTACATGAGGAAGGCTGTGAAGTCCATTCCATCATCGGTTTCAGAAACAAGGACTTAGTAATCCTTGAAGATGAATTCAAGGCTTGCTCTGATGTTTTCAAATTAATGTCTGATGATGGTACTGCTGGTGAAAAAGGCTTAGTCACCAATGCTCTTGAAGCTTTGATTGCAGCTGGAAACACCTATGATGAAGTCATTACAATTGGACCTCTCATCATGATGAAGTTCGTCGTCGGTGTCACTAAGAAATACAACATCAAGACTGTTGTTTCCATGAATCCTATCATGATTGATGGAACTGGTATGTGCGGCGGCTGCCGTCTTACCGTTGGTGGAAAGACTAAATTCGCCTGTGTCGATGGTCCTGATTTTGATGGTTTTGAAGTTGACTTCAATGAAGCTATGGCCCGTTCACGTCAGTATTCTGAATTTGAGGCCAAAGAACGTGACAAATATTGCAATTTATTCACTAAGGAGGTCAAGTAATTATGCCAAATATGGATCCTAAAAAGACAGTAATGCCTTGCCAAGAGCCTAATGTCAGAAACAAGAATTTTAAGGAAGTAACCACTGGTTACACCGAAGAAATGGCTGTCTATGAAGCTACTAGATGCCTTAACTGCAAAAATCCTAAGTGTATGGAAGGCTGCCCTGTCCATATTCATATTCCTGAATTCATTCAGCTCGTTGCTCAGAAGAAGTTTGAAGAAGCTTATCAGGTCATCCATCAGTCCAGTTCACTTCCGGCTGTTTGCGGACGTGTCTGCCCTCAGGAATCCCAGTGCGAAGCCAAATGTCTCCGTGGTATCAGAAATGAACCTGTCGGTATCGGAAGACTTGAAAGATTCGTTGCTGATTATCACAACGAACACTGCACTATTGCTCCTACTCCAATCCCATCCAACGGTCACAAAGTTGCCATCATTGGTTCCGGCCCTAGTGGACTTACCTGTGCTGGTGATTTAGCCAAGCTTGGCTATCAGGTTACTATTTTCGAAGCCCTCCACTTAGCTGGCGGCGTTCTTGTTTATGGTATTCCTGAATTCCGTCTTCCTAAGGCTATTGTCCAAAAGGAAGTCGATTCTCTTAAGGCTATGGGTGTCAAAGTCGAAACCAATATGGTTATCGGCAAAGTCATCTCTATCGATGAATTAATGACTGAATATGGCTATGAAGCTGTATTCATCGGTTCCGGTGCCGGTCTTCCTAAGTTCATGGGAATTCCCGGTGAGAACTTCAAGGGCGTTTTCTCAGCCAATGAAATCTTAACCAGAACTAATCTTATGAAGGCTTATATCGATGGTTCAACCACTCCTATCTTCCACGGCCACAAAGTTGCCGTTGTCGGTGGTGGAAACGTTGCCATGGATGCCTGCCGTGTTGCCAAGCGTTTAGGTGCCGAAGAAGTCTATATCATCTACCGTCGTTCCGTTGAAGAACTTCCTGCCAGAAAAGAGGAAGTTGAACATGCAATGGAAGAAGGCATCATCTTCAAGACTTTAACTAATCCTACCAGAATCATTGGCGATGACAAGGAAAATGTCACCGGTATTGAAGTTGTTGATATGGAATTAGGCGAACCTGATGCTTCCGGAAGAAGAAAGCCGATTGTCAAGGTCGGAAGCGAACATGTCATGCCTATGGATTGTGTCATCATGTCCTTAGGAACTAACCCTAACCCACTCATCAAGTCAACCACAAAGGGTCTTGATGTCAACCCTCATGGTGGTATCATCACTGATGAAAAGGGAGAAACCAGTCATCCTGGTATTTTCGCCGGAGGCGATGCCGTTACTGGTGCCGCTACCGTCATCTTAGCTATGGGAGCAGGAAAAACTGCTGCTGCCAGCATTGATGAATACATCAAGAACAAGGCTAACTAATCAATCAAAACTGGGCTGCCTAAAAATGCAGCCTTTTTTGACTTGTTTAAACCAAAAATTAATCAGCCAATCAATCAAAGCCAACTAGCAGAACACCAATCCTCTGTTCTGCTAGTTTTTATCTAAAAAACAAGCTAATATTAAATATAAAAAGGCACAGCCTCTTAAGTACCTTACTTAAGTGACTATGCCTAAATTATTCTAGAACTTAAACTAAGAATTCTTTTGATTTCTTAATGATTAATCTAAAATTCTTCAATCAATGCATCAGACCAAGAAAAGATTCGTTTTTTTACCAGCAATAACCCATTTGTGTTAGCTAATAGGTAACCTGTAGCCAACATCAAGATTCCGTCATTATCAAACTTGCTGGATAATGAAAAATTAAAGAGAATCAGTGATGATTTCAGCAATGTCTTTCTCAGTTAACGGCGCAAAAACATAAGGCTGATCAAGACCTTCATTCACAGCAATATGGTGAGCCATCTCACCAACTCTTGATTCATCAATGCCGACTTCTCTCAAATGCATCGGAATTCCGATTTCAACAAAGAAGTCATACAGAGCCTGAATACCTTTTTCAGCCATGGCTAACTTATCATCACATTCTTCAATACCAAAGACATTCCTAGCAAATTTAACAAATCTATCAACGGTCTTCTCCGAAAGAATATGTCTCATCCATCTTGGGGTGATAATTGCTAATCCTTCACCATGAGTAATATCATAGTAAGCACTGAGGGCATGTTCAATGCCATGACAAGGCCAACCAGAAGCGCTATTTCCTAAAGAAAGGATTCCATTGCATCCATAAGTACAGTCAAGCATAAGCTGAGCTCTGGCATCATAATTTTCAGGCTCTTTCAGAGCAATTCTGACATTAGCCATTAAACTCTTAAGCTCAGATTCACAGATACCATCATTCAAAAGAGTAGTTTCAGTAGCAAAATACTGTTCCATGACATGATTCATAGCATCAGCAGTTCCAGCAGCAGTCTGCTTCTTGGAAACTGAGAAAGTATAAGTAGGATCAAGAATAGAGACAACCGGATAAAGATGTTCGTCCATATAACCAATTTTATCATTGGTTTCAGTACGAGAGATAACACCGCCAGAATCATATTCTGATCCAGTTGCTGCCAAAGTCAGAATATCGACAATCGGTAAAGCTGATTTAGCTTTAGCCTTATAGGAAATCAAATCCCAGGTTTCACCCTCATATTCAGCTCCGGCTGCTATGGCCTTTGAGCAATCAAGAACACTGCCACCGCCAACTGCGAGAATGACATCAATATGATTTTCTTTGCAGATTCTAACACCATCAATTACACTAGGATTATATTTTGGGTTAGGTTCAATTCCGCCTAATTCATAGATATCCCAGCCTTTAAGCAATTCTTTAACTTTATCATAAAGACCAATCTTCTTTATGCTTCCTGAACCATAAGTCAGAAGAACTTTCTTTCCAAACTGACCCATTACTTCCGGAAGAGAAGAAATGACACCTTTTCCAAAGATAAGACGGGTAGGAGTCATGTAATCAAAATTAACCATTATTTAAATCTCCTTTTAAATATCATAAACATCATAATACTTTGAGTGAACTCTAAGTCAAGAATATTTTATTAATCTCTGATAATTTTAGAAATCGCTCTCTTAATATTCATGGCAGTATCTCTTGAAGTCATTGATACATCCGAGAATTCTTCAGAAGCAAGCTGACCAGCTAATCCATTGATATAACTAGCTCCGGCTACTGTCAATCCCAAACTTTCTTTAGAATATCCCAATAATCCGGTGATAATACCAGTCAGAACATCTCCACTTCCAGCTGTTGCCATTCCTGGACATCCGGTATTAGAAAGATAAACTTCGCCATTACTAGCGACAATAGTGGTTGGGCCTTTCAATAACAGGGTGACATGATGAGTATCAGAGAAAGACATACTGGCTTTGACTGGATTCTGAAGTATTTCTTCTATGGTCAAACCAGATAATCGACTGAATTCCTTTAAATGGGGAGTAAGAATGACTTTACATTTAGTCTGATTAAGAATATCAGCACGTAAGGTGGTGAGATTATTTATTCCATCAGCATCAATGATCAAAGGGAAATCATAATTCTCCAAAATGAATTTAAGAATCTTCTGATTTCCTTCACTCGTTCCCCAGCCGACACCAATAGCCAAAGCTTTCAAACCTTTTAAAGCTTGAGTAATTTCCTCAGGATTGAAATTCATAAAACCCTGGGTACTGGAAATAGGAACAACAGTAGATTCAAGAATATTCGGATAGATCAAAGAGGAAATGCATTCAGGAACAATAATTTTTGATACTCCGCAACCGGAATATAGACATGCCTGGCCTAAATTAGCTAATTGAATAGCACCAGGATAGCGACTACAGCCACCAAGGATACCAACGTATCCATAATCACCTTTGTTTGAAAAATTCTTTCTTTTTTCAAAGAGTTGCTTAATATCTTTTTCTTCTAATAACCAAGCAAATTTTCCAACAATATCAATTCCAATATCAATATTAATAATTTGTTTGATGAAGTCTTTGGCTTTGTTTAGAAAGTGTCCGAATTTAAAATTTCCGATAGAAACTGTAAGAGAAGAATTGACAACAACCGACCCCATTCCATTGTCACCATTAAGACCAGAGTTGATATCCACCGAGACCACATAAGCCCCAGAAGAATTGATTTTTTCAATAGCTGAGGCAAAGGCTCCTTTGGGAATTGAGGAAAAACCAGTTCCAAAGATGCAGTCAACAATAATGTCGTAGCCTGAAAAATCCATATCTTCAGAGAAGAGACAATGTTCGACTCCTTTTTCCTTAGCTTTTAGAAAATAGAATTTTCCGTCTTCAGAAAATTTTTCTTCGATCAGTAAAAGAGTAACACAATAATTTTTTTCTTTAAGGATTCCACTAAGTGCATATCCATCACCGGCGTTATTGCCTTTTCCGCAGACTATAAGAATCTTTCCTTTCCAATCAACACTATTGAAAACACCTTTGGCAGCCAAAAGCATTAACTCCTTAGATGGTGTCTTAGACTTAATAGTCTCTTGATCCGATAATCTCATAGTTTCATTATCAACAATTTTTATCATGCCTTTATTATAATCATAATTAAGTCTCTTATGAAGAAATCTTGTCGGGTAAGCCACTTATCAAGAGCAATTATCTTCGAAAAATTTCCATATTAATTTTATTTTCTTTTTATTAGATGGTAAAATTAAGATATGAATACTGAATACCTGTTATATGCTTTAGAGGTTGCCAAAACCGGGTCCATCAATAAAGCAGCCGAAAACCTTTTTGTCTCACAGCCTAATCTTTCACGTGACTTAAAGAAATTAGAAGCTGATGTCGGAATAACCATTTTCACAAGAACCAGCAAAGGCATTGAAATAACAGCTGACGGAAGTACTTTTCTCGAACACGCAAGAACTATCATTGATGAACTTGATAAACTCAATCCCAGCAAGAATAGCTCCAATCAGATTCAACAGGAGTTTTCCTTAGCCTGTCCAAAAGCAAACTACATTTCTCATGCCTTCACCAATTTTGTCCAAAAACTAAATAAAAACAAAAGTCTGGCAATTGATTATAAAGAAACAAACTCCATTGGAGCAATCAATGAAATATTTGCTAGGAATTTTCATTTAGGAATTGTTAGATTTTCTAAAAATCTAGCCTCTTATTTTCAAATTTATTTAAAAGAAACCGGATTAAAATCTATTCCGATTTGTGAATTTGACTATAATGTCGCCTTTTCTAAAAACAGTGTTTTAGCAAAAAAGAAAGAATTAACTGTAGATGATTTTTCCGGAATGATTGAATTATCACATGGTGATCCTTTTATCCCTAACATTACCGCTAAACTGACTGATACCGATGCAGTTATCACTGATAAAAGAATTCATGTTTATGATTCTATGGGACAGCTAGCCATGATTAACATGTTTACAAATTCTTTCATGGTTGTCTACCCATTAGATAAAGTCACCCTTGCTAAATATAATCTAATGCAAGCAAAAATTCCCGGAATCTCACAAACTTGCTGTGATTCAATCATTTATAGAACTAATTATAAATTGACTTTTTTGGATGAAATCTTCATAAAAGAATTAAAAAAGTCATTAAACAATCCTAAACAAATTTAGTTGCTATATCTTTTTTGATATATGGGTTTTAAAAAATATATAAATTGTTTTTTCTAATGCTATTTATAATGGAAAAGGTTATACCAAAAGGAGGTATTCACTATGATGAGATTTACATTACCTAGAGATGTCTACCATGGAAAAGGTTCACTTGAAGCCTTAAAGACTTTGACTGGAAAGAAAGCCATTATCTGTGTTGGCGGCGGTTCCATGAAAAAGTTTGGTTTCTTAGACAGAGCCGTTAAATATCTTGAAGAAGCCGGTATGGAAGTTAAGTTATTTGAAGGCATCGAATCCGATCCTTCTGTCGAGACTGTTATGAAGGGTGCTCAGGCCATGATTGATTTCGAACCTGATTGGATCGTTGCTATCGGTGGCGGCAGCCCAATTGATGCTGCTAAGGCCATGTGGATTAAGTATGAATATCCGCAGACTACCTTCGAAGATATGTGCAAAGTCTTCGGTTTACCTAAGTTAAGAACTAAGGCCCATTTCTGCGCCGTTTCTTCTACTTCCGGAACTGCTACTGAAGTCACTGCCTTCTCCATCATCACTGATTATCAGAAGGGTATCAAGTATCCTCTTGCTGACTTCGAAATCACTCCAGATGTTGCCATTGTTGATCCAGAATTAGCTGAGACTATGCCTCAGAAGTTAGTTGCCCACACTGGTATGGATGCCATGACTCATGCTATTGAAGCTTATGTTTCCACTGCCCACTGCAACTACACTGATCCTTTAGCTATCCATGCTATTGAAATGATTCAGGCCAACTTAATCGGTTCCTACAATAAGGATATGGCTATGAGAGATCAGATGCATGATGCTCAGTGCTTAGCCGGTATGGCTTTCTCCAATGCCTTACTTGGTATTGTCCATTCAATGGCTCATAAGACTGGTGCCATCTTCGCCGACTACGGCGGACACATCATCCATGGTGCTGCTAATGCTATGTATCTTCCTAAGGTCATTGCTTTCAACGCCAAGAATCCTGAAGCTTTAAAGAGATATGGTGTCATTGCTGATATCATGAAGTTAGGTGGAAACACTGATGAAGAAAAGGTTCAGTTACTCATTGCTTATTTAAGAGGAATGAATGACCAGCTTAATATCCCTCACTGCATCCAGCATTATGGTGTCGATTCCTATCCTTGCGAACAGGGCTTCGTTCCTGAAAATGTCTTCCTTGAAAGACTTCCTGAAATCGCCAAGAATGCTATTCTTGATGCCTGCACTGGTTCCAACCCACGTATTCCTACTCAGCATGAGATGGAAGAGCTTCTCAAGTGCTGCTACTACGATACTGAAGTTAATTTCTAAAATTGTCTTATTAGGAGGCTCTCTAATGAGAGCCTCTTTTTTATACCAAAATAACCTTTGATAGCAGAATTTTGTGTTATCATATTTCCGTAATTAAAAGGATTACTATAATGAAAAAAACTAAAATCATATGTACGATTGGACCATCCGTCAACACCGAAGAAATGATTACCGGATTAATTAGCAATGGCATGGATTGTGCCAGATTTAATTTTTCCCATGGAACCCATGAATCACAGAAAGAAATGATTGATTTGGTTAAGAAAGCCAGTCTTAATTCAGATAAAGCAGTTGCTATTCTACTCGATACCAAAGGACCGGAAATCAGACTCAAAGACTTTGTCAATGGTTCTGTTGTCCTGAAAAAAGGTCAGACATTTATCCTGGATACTAACGAAACTCTTTTAGGTGACGAAAATAGAATTGGTCTTTCCTATCATGAATTAGCTAAAACTCTTAAGCCTGGCACTCAGATTCTGATTGATGACGGAAAGATTGATATGACCCTCACCGAAGTCAAAGATGACAGTCTTATCTGTAAAGTTGTCGTCGGTGGAAAAGTGTCCAATCACAAATCCATCAACATCCCTAATGTTGCTATCCCAATGCCTTTCCTCAGCGAAGCTGATAAGAGTGATCTTCTCTTCGGCATTTCCCAGGGAGTTGATTTTGTTGCCGCTTCATTTGTCAGAACCAAAGAGGATGTTATTGATTTAAAGAAGTTCTTAGCCGCTAATGGCGGTGAAAAGATTGAAGTCATTTCCAAGATTGAAAATATTCAGGGCGTCAACAATTTTGATGAGATTCTCCAGGTTACCGATGGAATCATGGTTGCCCGTGGCGATTTAGGAGTCGAAATTCCTTTCAAGGATATTCCAGCTCTCCAAAAGTCCATGATTCATAAGTGCAACAAGTATGGAAAGTTAGTTGTTGTCGCTACCCAAATGTTAGAATCAATGACCTCTTCTCCCCGTCCAACCAGAGCCGAAGTCTCTGATGTTGCCAATGCCGTTTTCGATGGAACTGTTGATATCATGCTCTCAGGTGAATCAGCCAGTGGATTATATCCTTTGAAAGCTGTTGAAACCATGAGTGACATTGCCCAATCTGCCGAATCAAGTTTTTCGGCAGTTTCTTCCTTTGAAAACGTCTATGATATTCCTCAGGGTATTTCCGAAGCTATCTGCCGAAGTGCTTATGATGCCAGCAATTACATTCACGCGAAGGCTATTATCGTTGTTACAAGATCTGGCAGAAGTGCTAAACAGATTTCTTCCTTTAAGCCTACATGTCCTATCATTGCTGTTGCTCTTTCCCCACGTGGTAAGAGACAGTTAGCCTTATATTACAATACTTTCCCTGTCCAAGCTGATGAAAAGAATTCCTTCAATGAATTGATTTCCTACGGAAAAGAAAAAGCTCTTGCCACCGGTTTAGTTCAGAAGGATGATAAAGTCGTAATCGTCATAGGTTCTCTCCAAGAGGAAGGATATACTGATACTGTTAGAATATCAACTCTCTAATTTCAATTATTTAATCAACATAAAACGATAAAACAACTTTTGTTTTACTTATAACGAACAAGTATAGAACGTCAGGCTATTGAGTCTGGCGTTCTATTTTTTATGGTCTTTTCTAAACTGACTCGGATTAATTTTCTTTATCGAAACGAACTCACGATTAAAACTTCTGACATTTGAAAATCCACATTCAAGAGCAATCTCCGTTATTGGTTTATCAGTAGAGAGAAGAATGGTTGCTAACTCAATTCGGTATAAATTGACAAAGCGAAGAAAATTAACTCCGATAGAATCATTGAAGATTCGTGATAGATAATTATATGAATATCCTTTTTCTTTTGCTAACGACTTCAGACTGATTGGCTGAGAATAGTTTTCTTTAATAAATTCAATTAAATAGGAAACAATACTATCATCCTTATTCTGAAAATGATTAAGAATAAGAACCGAATCAAAAAAAGAAACCAATTGATAAGCATACCCTTTATTAAGATATATATTATTTTCTTCTTTGATTCTCGTAAGGTAATCAACCGACTTTAGATCAATAATCGGACAGAGATACGAATATGACTTGATATGCTGATAATAATTGGCTACTAAATCACAGCCAAAAATTACTAAATGGCTTTTGGAATATTGTTTTGTCCTATAGCAATGAATCTGATTAGGAAAGATAATTATTGCCTGATGAGAATTAATAGAAAAAAACCGGTTATCAATTGTTGCCTCCAATTGTCCTTCTTCCACATAAAGAATCTCAAAAGAAAAATGAAGATGACTTTCGAAATTCAAATTAATGTCATCTTGGTGATAAATATAATGGGCAATCTCCGAACGATTCTTTTCAAACTCTATTTTTGTATTTAGATTATTCTTCATGCATTTACCACCTGTTTTAATTATCATATTTTAAAAGATAACTTTTGTCTACAAATATATAAATTAATGCTTTTAATTAAACCCCTTTCATTTAAAATAATGCTGAGGTCAAATATTATGAAAAAATATTCTGAAGTTAAGGCAGTAAGCTATGATCCAAACTCAAAGGATCCTTTTTCCTTTAAATTCTACAATCCAGAAGAAGTGATTTTAGGAAAGAAAATGGAAGACCATTTACGGTTTGCTCTCTCCTATTGGCATACAATTAATGCCTCAGGAACGGATATGTTTGGTGGTGATACTATGGATAAGAATTTTTCTCTTCCTTTGAACTCTTTAGAACTATACAGAAAAAAAGCGGATTTTGCTTTTGAATTAATGAATAAACTAGGACTAAAATTTTACTGTTTTCACGATGTTGATGTTGCACCGTTAGGAAATTCAACTAAAGAATTTGTTTCAAATTTCCATACTATGGTAGATTATCTTTATCAGAAACAGCAGGAATATCCCTCAATCAAGCCTTTATGGGTAACGGTCAATAACTTCTCCGACAAAGATTTCATGGCCGGTGGTGCCACTTCACCCAATGCTGACGTTTTTGCCAAAGCAGCCTTGAAAGTCAAAAACGGTCTTGATGCCGCAAAGAAACTTGGGGCTGAAGGATATGTTTTCTGGGGCGGAAGAGAAGGATATGATACCCTAATCAACACTGATATGGGACTGGAACTCGATAATCTGGCACGTTTCATGAAAATGGCAGTCAATTATGCCAAAAAGATTGGTTTCACTGGACAATTCTATATTGAACCCAAGCCAAAAGAACCGACAAAACATCAATATGATTTTGATGTTGCCACCTGCATGAATTTCTTAAGAAAGTATAATCTGGATGCCTATTTCAAAATGAACATTGAGGCTAACCATGCAACTCTAGCCGGCCATACCTTCCAGCATGAAATACGAACTGCTGCTATTAATGGATCATTTGGCTCAATTGATGCTAATCAAGGAGACCTCTTCTTAGGATGGGACACCGATCAATTCCCAACTGATATCTATTCAACAACCTATGCCATGATGGAGATTCTCAGAGCCGGAGGATTCACCACCGGAGGACTTAACTTCGATGCTAAATCCCGACGACAGTCAAATACCTTTGAAGACATTCTGCTCTCTTATATTGCCGGCATGGATGCTTTTGCATTGGGCTTGAGAAATACAGCCAAGATTTCCGAAGATGGAAGACTATCAGAATTTGAAAAGAACCGCTATTCATCCTATAATGATGGTATTGGAAAAAAGATCATTAATGATCAGACTTCCTTTGAAGAACTTTCAGAATATGCTCTTGAAAACGAAAACATTGAAGTTGAATCTGGTCACCAGGAATACCTTGAAAGTATTGTCAACGAAATATTTTTTTCTAAATAAATGATGAAAGAGAAATCACATGAAACAACAGGTATTTAATCCGTATCTCCCCTCCTATGAATATATTCCCGATGGAGAACCCCATCTTTTCAATGATCGAGTCTACATTTATGGGTCCCATGATGCTTTCAATGGCAAAGCCTTTTGTGTCGGTGATTATATCTGTTATTCAGCTCCGAAAGATGATCTTTCTGATTGGAAATTCGAGGGTGTCATTTATCAGACTCTTCAGACTCCTGGTGCCACTAAAAAAACTGTCATGTGGGCTCCAGATGTCACTCAGGGAACTGATGGCAGATTCTATCTCTACTTTTTTGTCCATGGTTCGAAAGGAAAAGACAATTCAATCCATGTTGCTGTCTGTCAGACACCAGCTGGAAAGTATGAATATTTAGGTGAAGTAAAATATCAGGACGGAACACCTGTAGGTCAGGGAAAAGATGAATTGAAATCATTTGACCCTGGAGTCTTCCGTGATGAAGACGGAAAGGTATATCTTTACTCTGGCTTTTCCCCACTCCATAGAAATCCTTTTATCACCGGAAAAAGAAAGCCATCCGACAAAGGAAGCATGTGCTATCGATTATCCCAAGACATGCTCACCGTAGAAAAAGGACCTGATTTTATTGGAGTTCCCGGAAAGAAGACCAGCTTAGGAACTGGATATGAAGGCCATGAATTCTTTGAAGCCAGTTCCATGAGAAAATTCAATGGAACCTACTACTTCATCTACTCATCTTTTATCGGTCACGAATTATGTTATGCCACTAGCAAATATCCAGATCACGGTTTTGAATTCAAAGGCACACTTGTTTCCATCGGAGATATTGGCTTAGGACCTAAAAATCCTCAAGAAGCCCTCAATTATACTGGTAACACTCATGGCTCTATTTTGAATATAGCTGATGACTATTATGTTTTCTATCATCGCCAGACTAATCTCTATCAATATTCCCGTCAAGCTTGTGCTGAAAAACTGACTATAAACAAAGATGGACTCTTTTCTCAGGCTGAGATAACTAGCTGTGGATTAAATAACGGGCCATTAAAAGGTGTAGGCAGGTATGAAGCCAGAATTGCCTGTAATCTCAATAGTTCCGTTGGTGCTAAATTCTATTGGGTAATGCAATTAAAACTCTTAAACAGAAAGCATCCATATTTCACTCAATACGGAAAAGATAGAGAAGATACGCCAAATCAGCATATTGCCAACTTTAATAATGGTTGTTGGTGTGCTTTTAAATATTTTGATTTAAATAACCCTAAATCCATTACCGTATCTGTCAAAGGAAAGGCCGCTGGTGTCTTAACTGTCTCAACTTCAAAAGATGGTCAGCCAATTGCCCAGATTGGAATAAGCAAAACCAATGGCAAATATCAGGACTTTTCCTGTGTATTGAAACCGGTCGTAGGTATTCTTCCTCTGTATTTTTCATATAAAGGAAGCGGTCGATTCGATTTCATGTCTTTTGAACTCAAGGATTAAAAAATGAAATTATATTTAGGAGCGGATTTAGGCACTTCGGCAATCAAAATAACCTTGGCCGATGAAAAAGGAAATGTACTTTCCTCTCTTGAAGAAACCTATCCTTTGAATTTTCCTAAGCCTGGATATTCTCAGCAGAATCCGGAAGATTGGTATAATGCCTTTATCCGTGGAATCAAAAAAATCCTTTCAGGTTATTCACCCCAGGATGTCAGATCTATTGCAATTGATGGCCAAATGCATGGCCTGGTTGCCTTAGATAAGGAGAATAATGTTGTCTACCCAGCAATCCTGTGGAATGATTCCCGGTCTTTTAAAGAGTCGGATGAAATCAATGAGACGATTGGTATTCAACAGCTGATTGAAGAAACCGGAAATATTTCTTATCCTGGCTTCACAGCCAGTAAAATACTTTGGCTACAGAAAAATGAGCCACTTATTTTTGCATCCATTACTCATATCATGCTTCCTAAGGATTATCTGGTTTTCCGTCTGACTGGAAAATATTCAACCGATTACTCTGATGCCTGCGGAACTCTTTTATTAAACACAAAAGAACATCTGTGGTCCAAAAAGATGTTAGATTTCTGTCAAATCAAAGAAAATATGCTTCCGACTCTTCACTATTCAGCTGAAAAAATAGCTAATATCAGAACTGAAATAGCTGAAGATCTTGGATTGTCTCCTTCGTGTTTTGTTTTAGCCGGATCAGGAGATAATGCCGGCGCTGCTATTTCCTTAGGCGTCATCAAGCAAGGTCAGTGTTCAATTTCTTTAGGTACTTCAGGAACTATTTTCATCCCCTCTGATTCTTTTCACTGTGATTCCCAAGGAGCAATCCACGCTTTCAACTGCTATAATGAAAAATACTGTCTTTTAGCCTGTGCCCTGACTTCTGCTTCTTCCCTGAAATGGTTAAATGAAAACATCTTTATGACCTCTGATTTCACTTCGGAGCAGAATAAAATTACCGATTTTGATTTAGGAAAAAATACAGTTTTCTTCCTTCCTTATTTAATGGGAGAAAGAAGTCCAATAAATGACCCTTTTGCCAGAGCCGTCTTTTTCGGACTCGATATGTCATCCTCCCGCAAAGAAATGACTCAGGCCGTTATGGAAGGCGTATGTTTTTCTTTAAAGGATTCTCTAAACAGAATCAATAGCATGTCAGTATTTCCTTCATCTGCCCGAGTGACCGGGGGAGGATCAAAGTCAAAGCTTTGGCTGAAAATGCTTGCCAACATTCTCAACCTCAAGCTCGAAATATTAGAAAACGAAAATGGTCCCAGTTACGGAATGATCTTACTATCCTTAGTAGAGGATGGAATCTATTCATCCCTTGAGGAAGCCGTAAGTACAAATCTAAAAATTAAAGAAACCATTTTTCCAAATCCTGATTTAGTTTCACTTTATCAAAATAAATACGAAATTTTTTCCGAAATCTACCCTGCCGTGGCTAGAATTAACAATAAAAACGTAAAATAGCTTCTTTTTTACACATTTCTTTCTTTCATTATTTTCTACAGGTGTTAGAATAATAGAATATAAAAGGAGTATTTATTATGAATCTTTTATTGTTTCCAATCATTGGTTTTTTAATTGCTGGAGCCCTTCCTGCCATCTCCTCTCCAAATAACGAAAGAAACAATCTAAATGCCATCACCTCAAAGAGCGCTATGGTTTTAAAAGTCGGTTATATTGATTATGCAAATTTCATTGAACCAGTTTATGACAATGATAACCAGATCATCTCCTATACTGGTTACGGTGTTGATTACTTATCCGAAATCACTGACAAAACCGGAATCGGTTTTGAATATGTCACCAATGACTGGGATAAGCTGGTAGGAACCGGCCTGAAAGCCAGTGGGGCTACCGATTCTTACGAAGATTCCTTACTCACCAAAGGTGGCGAAAATGAGTGAATCGACCTGATTATTCAAGCCCAGAGTACTCCTGAAAGACTGCAGGCTTATGATTTTTCCACCAACAGTTTAGGTGAAGAAACTTCCCTAATTTATACTTATGCCGATAACACCGATGTCTACTACGGAGAATTCCAGGGTATCGAAGGAAAAACAATCGGCCTGATGAGCGGAAGCTATCAGAATGAAGTTCTTTTCAGCTATCTACAGACCAATTATCATCTT
>Ga0172378_10001861_pt1 | contig 19578 bp, 17 predicted proteins | sample GrowelOW332metaG_FD_119755 | JGI IMG/M metagenome (GOLD analysis project Ga0172378, IMG submission 119755) | Groundwater microbial communities from an aquifer near a municipal landfill in Southern Ontario, Canada - Pumphouse #3_1 metaG | ecosystem: Environmental > Aquatic > Deep subsurface >... | reverse complement strand
GAGACAAAAATAAGATATTTTACCATTCAGAACAAAGAGAAGGGAAATTTTTCTCTTCCTTTGTCTGAAAAAATATTATTTTATTACCATCAAAAGTTGCATTTACTAATTGAAACTAAGAAATTAATTAAAACTTAAATAATATGAATTACATACAAAGCTGTTTACCTGTTGTATTTTATGGTACTAATAGTTAATATAAATAATTTATTTGAAAAGATTAAAAATGGTATTACTATTAAGAGTGCAGATTATTTTTTTATGCTCAGGAGTTATATTGAAATTCTCACATTTAAATAAATCCGTAATTAGCACTCCTATTTCTTCCTCACTCATATTAGATTTGTTTTCAGTTAGAGATGATTTAGAAAGAGAGATAGCAAGTTTCTCATCTAGTTGATTAATTAAATCTCCGTGAGTGTTTTTATAAAAATCCAATAATTGAATTATTATAACTCTTGGGTTTTCATCTTTAATGTATGCAGGAGTACCATAAATTGCTATACTATTTTTACCAAACACTTCTATTTCAAAACCTATGTCTTCTAACTTATCTTTTAGGTCCATTATTAATTGAAAATCTGGAATAGAAAGTTCTATGTTTTCTGGAAATATTAATTTTTGGCTTACAGATTTCCTAGTCTTTAGTGCCTTGACAAATCTCTCATATTGAATCCTTTCATAAGCTCTTTTAATATTAATAATCACCATATCAGATGTATTATTAATTGCTACAAACTCTTTCCCAATTTGAATAAACTTGCCGTTAGGAATAGGATTATCTACTTTTTTAAATTCTGAAATACTAGTCTGAGCTTCTTCTTCATCTTCTACCTTATTGAATAAAGATTTCCAATTGACATCAGCCTTTTGATATTCAAAGTTGGAATTCTCGGGCTTAAGACTATTGTTTCCACCGCCATAATTAAAAGGATTATAATTGTTCTTATAAGATATGTTTGGCGCATAGGGCATAGAATTAGTTGCAGATCGACTAGGTTCCTCATATTCTATACTACCTTCCATATCAAAATCTATAGAAGGAGTGATATTGTATTTACCCAGACTTTCTCTTATTCCAGCCATTAAAATTTGGAAAATATCTGACTCATTCTGGAATTTAATCTCAGTTTTAGTAGGATGAATATTCACATCTATGAGAGATACATCTATTGTGAAATATAAAAAATAAGAGGGAATTGCATCATTATTAATCAACCCCTTAAAAGCTTCCATAACCGCTTTATGAAAGTAAGGATGGCGCATATATCTCTTATTTACAAAGAAAAATTGTTCTCCATAGCTTTTTTTAGTATGTTTTGGAGAACATATATAACCATCTATCTTAACTAATTCTGTATTGCATTTAATTTTAATAAGTTTAGATGCCATATTTTTACCAAAAACATTTAGTATCCTTTGATATAAACTGGTACTAGGTAAATCATATACATAGATATCATTATTTTTTAATGAAAATTTAATATCAGGATTAGAAAGGGTAATATGATTAAATTCATTATTAATATTTCTCAATTCTGTTTTATCAGATTTTAAGAATTTTCTCCTAGCTGGAACATTAAAAAATAGGTCTCTCACTACTATATTTGTTCCTATTGGGGTAACGACTTCCTCAGTATTTGTAATCTCTGAGTTAGAAATAGTTAAAGAAGTACCTATCTCTTCGTCAGATGTTCTAGTTTTTAATTCTACTTGTGAAACAGAAGCAATAGACGCTAGTGCTTCACCTCTAAATCCTAAAGTATTAATTGAAAATAAATCATTAGTTGAATTTATTTTTGAGGTAGCATGTCTTTTAAAAGCGACTAATGCATCGTTTCTAGACATTCCTTTTCCATCATCTATAACTTGAATAAGACCCTTGCCCACATTTTTTAAATTAACTGATATAGATGTGGCTCCAGCGTCAATAGCATTCTCAATTAATTCTTTAACTACAGATGCAGGCCGTTGTACAACTTCACCTGCAGCTATTTGATTCGATACAGAATCCGGTAATAAACGTATTATATCCATATTAAACTTATACTCCAAACATTCTATAAATCCCTTCGCTATTCTTTACAAATAGATAAAAAGCTGCCATTAGGAGTATTATAAGTATTGCAAAAATCCTAACAGTTCTTCTTCCAGAGGCCTGAGTTATTGTAGTGTGATGTTTCAAAAGTTCTCTTCTAAAGCTACCCCTAATATTACTTTCATAATCACTATCTTCAACATCTCTGCCATCTTTTTGTGTCTCGTAATTAAGTTCAGCCTTAATTCTCCTTTCCCTTTTCCTTTGTTCATCCTTTACAGGATCCCAATAACAAGGCTTATAGTTAAACGTAATCTTTGTACTTTTTTTTAGTCCGAACATTTTTCTATTTTTTAAAAGCTTTTATTACCCATTTAGGTATTATCAATGCACCTGCAAGTAAATAAGGATAATATGTTATTAAACGCCATAAGATAGCAATTGCTACAGCTACTCCCATGCCAGGTAAGAATTCTCCAAGATATTCTTTAAATACATATTCAGCAAATCCACTTCCTCCAGGAGTTGGGCTAATAATCATCATTATCCACATAATAAGCTGTCTTGCAAATATAAGAAAATGTTTTGACATATCATATTTAGCAGCCCAAAAAGCCATTAGCAGAGCATTTACCACCCAATAACGTGCTGTCCAAGAAAAAAAAGTTGCACCAAATGATTTAATCCAAAAGGAAAAAGGTTTTTGGCTAAGTTCGTAAGAATTTCTTACAATATCAGTTCCCACCTCATTTGCATCTTTTCTCCATTTTCTTAATAATTTGAGTTTAAATAATTTGAGAATAAGCCATTTTAATCCTCTAGGATTTCTAAACAAACCATAAGTTAACATGGACAAATAGGCTAATTTTACGGAATATCCTATAACTGCCACCCAAAAAAGAGTACCTGCAACACCTGTGCTAACACCCGGCATATTCCAGAGTTCTGTCTGATTTATAAAAAGTAGTATTAATGGAAACATTATTATGAAATAGAGCTCATCCAAAAAAGATGTTGCCATAACAATAGCAGAGCTTCTACCTAGTTTTATTCCCTCTTTATTTACAAATAATATAGCCATACTAGTACCTCCAATGACAGAAGGTGTAACAGCAGAAGTAAATTCCCACAATATAATGATACGTAAAGCTTTAATCCATGTTAGTCTATTGCCAGATAATATTTTAATTCTTATAACATATCCGAAATCTCTCATAAGCATACATAAAATAGCAATAACTAACCAAAATAAGGATTGCATACTAAAATGTATCTCATCAAATGCTCTAACATCAAATTCTTTATAAAACATCCAACCTACTACTCCTAGGCCAATAAGAATAGGATAAATTATCTTATATGGTTTTATTTTATTTGTAATACTTTTGTCTATAATATTTTCATTAGTTTTTTTCATCTCATGATTCTTTAGTAAGTCTTAGGTACTACAATATAAAAGTTAAAATAGTCGTTACTAGGATCTATTTGACTTAAATAGTATTTTTTTCTCTCTTGCACTCAGACTTTCATAACCACTTTTGGATATTTTATCCAATATAGCGTTTATTTCATCTTCCTTACCCTTATTATTTTCGGATTTACTACTAGAATAATCTGTACTATTATCATATTTGACATTTACTTGTCTATTAGAAGAAAATAGTTTTTTTATTCCGACAAATAAATTTGAAAAGATTCCTTTTGAAGTACTATTAGGGCTAGAAGTTAAAGCATAAATAACACCATACAAAGCACCTCCAAGGTGAGCAATATGACCTCCGGCATTCCCAGAGCTTATACTGAATAAATCTATAATTACCATTATTAATGCTAAATTTAATAATTTAACAGATCCAATTAAGAATATATTTATCCTTAATTGAGGGCGACTTACGCAAGTTGCAAATACAATAGCCATAATAGATGCTGAAGCACCAATGGCTCTAGAAGCAAACTTTATATCTTGAAAAGCTGGTAAAGTGTTGTAAGCAACAATATATAGTACAGCTCCCGCAAGTCCTCCAACTATATATGTACTCAACAATTTCTTACTATCAAATACCTCTAGAAATATTTTTCCAAACCAATATAGCCATAACATGTTGAATAACAAGTGAGAGAATCCCACATGAATAAACATATAAGTAATTAGAGTCCAAGGATAAATAAGTAAGTGTTGAGTATCTGCTGGAACACCAAGATAATTTATTATAATCTGGTCCACTCCAAATTGTTGTCCCATTAGAAAAAATAAAATTTCGGCTATTTTAACTAATAAATATATCCCTATATTAATATATATGAGTTTAGTCAATGTAGAACCCGTCAAAAAAGAATTTTTTATTATGTCAATTATACTTCCTCTTCCAAAATTTCCCATCCCAAATGGAGAACCTCCAAAAGGATTCCTATCTCCAAAAGGATTTCTACCTCCTCCATATTGATTTCCACCATAGGAATTTCCTCCATATTGAGATCTGTAAGAATTTTGTTCACGAAAAGTACTAGCTCTATCAGAACTCATATTATAATTGTTACTTCCTTTGTACATATTTAATAGAATGTTTTCTTGTTCGTTTTCCAAATTTTCATTATAATATATCCAAATAACATTCCTCCAAGATGAGCAAAATGTGCCACATTGTCACCTACTCCATTGTGCATACCTAAGAATAGTTCAATAAGACCATATCCTATTACAAAATATTTAGCCTTTATAGGAATTGGTATAAACATTAAAAACAATTCACTATTGGGGAACAACATTCCAAATGCAATAAGGATGCCAAAAACAGCACCTGAGGCTCCTATAGTTGGAACATCTGTCAGTAGTTTTACAACTTGCGCATAAATTTGAGTTCCTTGTTGTTTTAATAATTCAGAGCTAGGATTTGCAGTCCAATTATTAATTATTTCAAACACATAAGATGATGGGTTTGAAAGGTGGTTTGTTATAAAATCTGATAGTAATGTTGGAGTAGGAGTATTTGTAAATGCTTCAAATTTATCTATCATAGAGTTGATTTCTATATAGTTAATCACTCCATTTAATATCGCAGCTCCGAATCCTGTCAAAAGAAAATAGAATATAAAACGTTTTGTTCCCCATACATTTTCCAATACTCGCCCAAAAATATATACAGCAAACATATTAAAGAATAAATGTTGAATTCCTCCATGCATAAACATATGCGTAATATATTGAAGAGGATTCCAATATTCAGATTGTATAGTATGCAAACCTAGTAAATTGACAAGATCTATATTAAATTTGGCTTTACAAAAATATGTCAATCCAAACATTGCAACATTTATTATAAGAAGGATCTTAACACCTGGAGTAATTCCGTTGTTGGGTCTATAATATGGCATATTTATTATTTAAGATTGTTATCATTATTTATTTTAGTCTCTGAGTCACGTTTGCGATTTATGATCTTTTTATTCCTATTTTTATTGTTAGGTCTTCTCTTATTTTTAGCAACAGAAGATTTTACATTTTTGGAATTTTTTTCGTCCTCAGTATTTGATATGATATCTTTTGGACTATTAGATATTTTATCCTCTGATTTTAGATTTCTTTTATCGTTATTATTTTTACCTTTCTTATTAAGTTGTATCCTGAGTTTTTTATTTCTTCTTTTACTTTTATTTTCAGACTTATTATCATCATTATTATCAAACCTATTTAAACTCTCTTCCCCAACGCCATCATTATAGCTTATATCCTTTACAGGTTCGTCCTCTTCCTTGTTTATTTTCGTTGGAATTATACCCTTTCTATTCAATTTGATAATTTCTTTAATCCTATTTACGGGTATTTGAATAAAGATTCCACGTCCCTCTTTGTCAAAGGAATAGGTCATAGTTTTACCAAAAATATCAGTTTTCTGATAATATAAAATTCCTTCTCCTGTATTAAGCTCTATATTCGTACTAGGGAAATCCTTTTGAGCATCAATATATGCGTCAACCTCATAATTTAAGCAACACTTCAGTTTGCCACATTGTCCAGCAAGTTTTTGAGGATTTAAAGAGATGTCTTGATATCTAGCAGCGGATGTTGATACAGACACAAAATTGCTAATAAAAGTTCCACAACACAACTCTCTTCCACAAGGTCCAATTCCACCTATTCTGCCAGCTTCCTGACGAGCACCTATCTGCTTCATTTCTATACGTATATGAAATGTTTCCGCAAGTACTTTAATCAGAGTTCTAAAATCAACTCTCTCATCAGCTATATAATAAAAGATTGCTTTTGTTTTATCACCTTGAAATTCGACATCTCCTATTTTCATATTTAGTTCCAAATCGGCTGCAATCTTTCTAGATTTAATCATTATTTCATACTCCATAGAAATTGCGCTTCTCCATTTCTCTATATCATTAGGTCTGGCTTTACGATATATTTTTTTGAGAGGATTTCTCTTTAAATCCACTTTCTTGATAAACATCTGCTCTGTTACAAGTTCTCCAGTAAGCGAAACTACTCCTACATCATGTCCTAGATTTGCTTCAACAACAACAATATCTCCTCTTTTAAGATTTAGTTTCTCTGTATTTTCATAGAATCCTTTTCTGGTATTCTTAAAACGTATTTCCACTATATTTGATACCACCTCAGCATTGGGAAGATCTTCCAACCAATCCTTGACATCTAATTTGCCAGCAATTAATCTGCTATCTATATATATATCTTTTATTTTTTTTCTTTCCTTATAGTTTATCTTTTCCTTATCAGGAGATTTAGCTAAAGAATCCTTTATATTATTAGATTCAATTTTCTCTATATCCTTAGACACTGTTTTCTCTAAATTCTTAGATACAGTATTTTTTATATCTTTATTTATATCACTCATTAACTTGAATTTTATATATTTATTTTTTTTGAGGTTTAATATTCTGCATAATTTTGATGCAAAGGTCTGTCAAAATTATTTGTGCACTACCATTTCTATTTATATCATTATAAGCTCTTTCCAACTCATAAGACAAAGGTATAATATTTTTTTCGTATACAAATGGAGCAAATTTTTTTAAAAATTCTTTTTCTCCTTTGTTTATATAATTTATTTGACTTTCATTAAAATTTGATATAAAACTCTCTCTTATCATTCTTAAAGAGTAGGTAAGAAATCTTTTTTGTTTTTCTCTATCAAGTTTAGTCATTTCAGACACCCAAAGATTTACGGGATACATTTTTCTAGCCCAACATAATCTCATTAGTGAGATAAATTTATCTTTATTAAATTCATCTTCTTCCGTTAAATCTAGGAATTTTAAAGCTTTCTGCCAATTACCTTGAGCTAAATGTGCATATTCTTTAGCTAAGTTTATCTCTATATTTTTGACTTTTATAAGTTCTTCTTCAATTGTTTTGGAGTCAATAGGTCCAATTTTGCTTATTTGAGTTCTAGATTTGATTGTAGATATTATGAGGTCAGGATTTTCTGACACAAATAATAGTATAGTGTCTTTGTAGGGTTCTTCTATAATTTTTAATAATGCATTACTGCATTCTGCATTCATTTTTTCAGGTAACCAAAAAATCATTACCTTGTACAAAGACTCCAGGGGTGCTAAAGTTAATTCGTGTAATATATTTTCGCTTTCTTGTTTATAAATTAAAGCGACTTTATTACTATCGGCATTCATTTTCTCATGCCAAAGCTTAATATCAAAATATAATCCCTTATTAAGCAAGTCTCTCCATTCTCCTAGATAATCCTTACATGCTATCTTGGATGAGGTTTTAATAGTGGGAAATACAAAGTGTAAGTCAGGGTGAATAAATTTGTCGACTCTTTTACAAGCAGAGCACGAATTACATGCTCTGCCGTTTATAGGATTCTTACAGAGTAAATCTTTCGCATAGTTTAAGGCTATGGCAAAAGTACCATACCCAGTTTCTCCTGTAAACATCTGAGCATGTCCTATTTTACCACTTTTAATGCTTTCTGATAGCTTTTGTCTTATTTTCTCCTGACCTATTACTCTGTTCAATAACATTATTTTTTTGTGTTTATACTTATTCCCAATTCTTCAAATTGTTGCTGAGAAATACTAGAAGGAGAGTCTATCATAATATCACGTCCTGAATTATTCTTAGGAAATGCTATGGTATCTCTAATACTATCAAGTCCCGCAAACATAGAGGTTAAACGATCAAACCCAAAGGCTATTCCTCCGTGAGGTGGTGCTCCATACTTAAATGCATTAATTAAAAATCCAAATTGTTCATTTGCTTGTTCCTCGGAGAAGCCAAGACATTTGAACATCCTTTCTTGAAGTTCTGTATCGTGAATTCTTATAGAACCTCCACCTACTTCAACTCCATTAATAACCATATCATAAGCATTTGCTCTAACTGCTCCAGGATTACTTTCCATTAAGTCAATATCTTCTTCCTTAGGAGAAGTGAAAGGGTGGTGCATTGCATGGAATCGTTTTTCTTCTTCATTCCATTCCAATAAAGGGAAATCAACTATCCAAAGTGCCTTAAAATCGAATTTATCCAATAATTCAAGTCTTTTCGCCATTTCAAGCCTCAATGTTCCAAGTTGAATTAAGGTTTTATTACGTGAGCCACTAAGAATTAACATTAAATCTCCAGGTTTAGCATTACACTTTTCTGCCCAAACCTTAAAATTAGATGAGTCGAAAAATTTATCCACAGACGACTTGAATGTTCCATCAGCATTATAACGCACGTACACAAGTCCTTTTGCTCCGACTTGAGGACGTTTAACAAATTCTGTTAATTGATCTACCTGTTTTCTAGTATATTTAGCGCAATCTGGTACGCAAATAGTTCCTACATACTCTGAATCGTCAAATATTTTAAAATTATTTTTTTGACTTACTTCAGTAATATCTGCTATTTTCATATCAAATCTAATATCTGGTTTATCGCTACCATAATATTTCATAGCATCATGCCAAGTTAGTCTAGGGAAATCAGGAAGGTCAAAATTTCTAATATCTTTAAAAAGTTTTTTAACCAAACCTTCGAAAGTATTAAGCACATCCTCTTGTTCTACAAATGACATTTCACAGTCAATTTGAGTAAATTCAGGTTGACGATCTGCTCTTAAATCCTCATCTCTAAAGCATTTCACTATTTGATAATAACGATCAAATCCCGAAATCATAAGAAGTTGCTTGAATGTTTGAGGACTTTGAGGTAGGGCATAAAATTGTCCCTGATTCATTCTCGAAGGTACAATAAAATCTCTAGCTCCCTCTGGAGTACTCTTGATAAGTACTGGGGTTTCAACTTCCATAAAATCTAGGTCATCCATATAGTTTCTAACAATATGAGCCAATTTATGTCTAAGTTCTAGATTCTTTCTTACACTAGGACGTCTAAGATCTAAGTATCTATATTTCATTCTGATTTCATCTCCTCCATCAGTATTATCTTCTATAGTAAAAGGAGGAATTTCTGATTTACTCAAAATAATTATATTTTCTACAGATATTTCTATATCCCCTGTAGGAATCTTTTTATTTAAACTAGATCTTTTAATAACTTTTCCCTTAACTTGAATAACATATTCTCGAGATAAATTATTAACAGTTTCTTTTATTTCTGAGTTGGAATCTTCACCTACCACTAATTGGGTAATGCCATATCTATCTCTTAGATCTATAAATGTCATAGCTCCCAATTTTCTAACTTTTTGTATCCAACCACTAAGTACTACAATATTATCTATATTGGAGGCTCTTAGTTCTCCGCATGTGTGTGTTCTATACATTGCTTTTATATTAATATCTTTATAATTATCTTAATTTAAAGGTGTTGTTTCTCAAAATACTTAAATTTATAATGAATTTAGCAACACGCATACAAAATTATAAATAATTTATTACTTTTCCGTTTTTAATCTAATAAAATTAGCTAAATTATGTTTTTATTGCCAATATTTTGATATACAGCTATAAGAATCAAAAAAACGACTATAAATATTGATGTTTAAACTAAAATATAATATCTTTGCGACGAACATAAAAAAACAAGAATTGAATTACGCAGATATAATAGTATTACTTTTCCTTGCTTATGGAGCTTACAAAGGTTTTGCTGCTGGCATTGTTAGTGGCATATTTTCTCTTGTGGGTCTAATATTAGGTATTTGGAGTGCCATAGTATATCCTTATTTATTAGAATCTCAGCTACTAAAACTTAATATATCAGAAAAGTATATACATATTATTGCTGTTGTACTTACCTTTATAGTCGTAATACTTATTGTAAATATAATAGGTAGAATATTGACTAAACTATTAAAAGTCATAGCTTTAGATACTTTAAATAGAATGCTGGGTCTAGCTTTTGGAGTTTTAAAATATACTCTAGTTGTATGTATTATAATTGTAGTAATTGATTCAATAGATACATCTTACGACTTTATTAGTGACGATTTTAAATCTAAAAGTATTTTTTATTATCCCCTATTAGATTTTTCAAAGATGGCATACAACTATTTTTCAAATAAATAAATTTGCTTTTCTTAATTTAAAATTTTACAATTGATATGATTCAATTGTGGGATAGTGCTAGAATAATTAATATATAAACGATACTAAAATGAATTTTGTAGAAGAACTAAAATGGAGAGGAATGATAAATGATATTATTCCTGGAACAGAAGAATTATTAGCAAAAAGTCAGACTACTGCTTATGTGGGAATTGACCCAACAGCCGATTCTCTTCATGTAGGTCATCTTGTTTCTGTTATGATGATGAAGCATTTTCAGATGTCTGGTCATAAACCCATCTTTGTAATAGGTGGAGCTACAGGAATGATAGGAGACCCTAGTGGAAAATCCTTAGAACGTAATCTACTTGATGTAGATACCATAAATCACAATATGTCAGGTATTAAGTCTCAATTATCTAGATTTATAGATTTTGGTTCATCTGCCTCCAATGCAGCAATTATGGTTAATAATTACGATTGGATGAAAGAATTCACATTCTTAGATTTTATTAGAGATATTGGAAAGCACATCACTGTAAATTATATGATGGCCAAAGATTCTGTTAAAAAAAGATTGTCTGGGGAATCAAATTCAGGAATGTCTTTCACTGAATTTACTTATCAACTAGTTCAAGGATATGATTTTTATTATCTAAGAACCCATAATGACTGTATGTTGCAAATGGGAGGTTCTGATCAATGGGGTAATATTACCACTGGAACAGAATTAATTCGTAGAAAAGCTGGTTTAGAAGCTTATGGTCTTACCTGGCCTCTTATGACAAAAAGTGATGGTAAAAAATTCGGAAAAACAGAATCTGGAAATATATGGTTAGATGCTGAACGAACATCTCCTTACAAATTCTATCAATTCTGGTTAAATGCTCCAGACGAAGATTCAGAGAAATATATCAAAATATTTACTCTTCTTTCTCCTAAAGAGATAGACGATCTAATAGCAGAACACAAAGAAGCTCCTCATTTACGTAAATTACAAAAAGTGCTTGCAAAAGAGGTTACTTGTTTAATACATGGAGAAGCTGCTTATGAATCCGCTTTAGAAGCTTCACAGATATTATTTGGTAAAGCTACTTCTGAGACTTTAAGAAAAATTGATGAAGCAACTTTCCTTTCAGTATTTGAGGGTGTTCCTCAATTTGAGATAAATCGCGCAGATCTAAAAGAAGGCTTAAATATGGTAGATTTTCTTGCTGACAGTACGTCAATTCTTTCCTCAAAAGGAGAGGCTAGAAGAGCTCTTAAAGCTAATTCAATTAGTGTAAATAAAGATAAAGTAAATATGGATTTTATTATAAATGAGACAGCTCTTATAGATGATAAGTACATATTAGCTCAAAAAGGTAAAAAGAATTACTATTTAGTAATAGTAAAATAAATTATAAGTCCCCAATTAATATATCAATTGGGGACTTAAATTTTTCTGACTAAGGTATCTATAATGCAATTATCAGAATTATCTATAATATATTATCTTAATCCTCTAAATTTTCACTATAATCATTGTAAAGGAAATCATTATAAGGAAAACGAGCAGAATGAATATCTTTGACAACATCATATAGCTTATCCTTAAGTTCTTCTATATTTTCCTTTTTCGCAGCTGAAATATAGACAGTTTCAATATTCTGTTTAGACATCCACATGTTCTTCAATTCTTCCAAACTATAATTACATTGTAACTTAGGAGTAAGATCATCTTCAGCTTTTTTGGTATAAGAAAAGGCATCTATTTTGTTAAATACTATTATAGTTGGTTTTTCCTCATTAATAAGCTCTCTTAAAGTTTCATTTACCACTTTCATTTGGTCCTCAAATTGAGGATGAGATATATCTACAACGTGTAATATAATATCAGATTCCCTAAGTTCATCTAAAGTAGATTTAAATGATTCTATTAGATGATGAGGTAGTTTTCTTATAAAACCTACTGTGTCAGCAAGTAGAAAAGGAACATTCTTTATGGCTATTTTTCTTACAGTAGTATCTAGTGTTGCGAATAATTTATTTTCGGCAAATACATCAGTCTTACTAAGTAAGTTCATCAAAGTAGATTTTCCTACATTTGTATATCCCACTAATGCAACTCTGACTAATTTGCCTCTGTTTTTTCTTTGAACAATTTTCTGCTTATTAATATCTGCAAGTTTTCTTTTTAGCCTAGATATTTTATCTCTAATAATACGTCTATCTGTTTCAATCTCCCTTTCTCCTGGTCCTCTAAGTCCAATACCTCCCTTTTGTCTCTCAAGGTGAGTCCATAATCCCGTTAATCTAGGTAGCATGTATTCATACTGAGCAAGTTCAACTTGAGCCTTAGCATGAGCTGTTCTAGCTCTTTTTGCGAAAATATCGAGAATTAGATTTGTTCTATCAAGAACTTTTATTCCTTGGAAATATTTACTAATATTTCTAAGTTGCGTGGGGCTTAATTCATCATCAAAAATGATGATATCTATATTATTCCCTTCCTCCTCTATATAACGGCTTATTTCTTCTAACTTTCCTTTACCTATAAAAGTAGAATGATGAGGTTTATCTAAATTTTGTGTAAATATCTTTACAGATTCTGCACCTGCTGTTTCGGCAAGAAAGGATAACTCTTCAAGATATTCATACATTTTTTTTGTATCAACTCCCTCAGTAGAGATAGCAGCTCCTACCAATATAGCTTTTTCATTTTCTTTTTTTGTATAGAAGTATTCTCCCATATGTTGTTTTCTTTGTTTTAGTATATTCTAAAAAAAGAGGTCACCTTAAGGTCACCTTAAGGTCACCTCTTTTTTATAAAATTATTTATATTTTTATTTATTGACACTACTGTGACAATTGGAAGTTAATAGGTAGTGTGAAGGCAACACGCACTGGTTTACCTCTTTGTTTACCAGGTTTCCACTTAGGCATCAAATTGACAACTCTAAGAGCTTCTTTGTCCAAAGTAGATTCCACTCCTCTTATGATTTTGGCATTTGTTACAGAACCATCTCTTTCAATTACAAACTTGACATACACTTTACCAGAGATACCATTTTCAACAGCTAAAGTTGGATAGTGAACATGTTTGCTAATCCATTTTGTAATATTTCCGTAAGGGAAGATTGGCATATCTTCAACAACATCAAAAATATCAGCATCAACTTGTTCGTCTCCATAATCTCCATAATCATCTTGTTTTATAGGGACCTTATTTTCTGATTCATCCTCAGCATCCAAAATTTCCAAATCTTCATCAACATTAGCCTCATCTTCAACAATCTCTATCAACTCTGTAAGTTTTGGAGCTGGTGGTGGTGGTGGTGGTGGTTTTAATAATTGTTGAGTAATAGGAATAATTTCCTCATCTGCTTTTTCATCTGGAGGAGCCTGAAAAGCATTAGTGTCACTGCTTTGACCCTTCCATTGGAAAGCAAATAGTAAAGCTGCTAAAGCTAATACTAATCCAATCTCAAAAAACACACCTTTCTTGTTCTCAAGATTCGCTTTTGGTGATTTTTTTACTTCCATAATATTTATTAAATTTAATTACTTGTTTTATCCGTTGTAAAAGTATAATTTTTATCTTAAAGCTACAAACAAATTTAATAAAAAAATATTTAATCACATTATTTTGTTAAAAATAATTTTAATTTCGAGCAGGATTTAAGTTTAATTATACTTTGAGACACTTTGGTTTATAGTATTTTATAAATTTTTTACAATACAATCGTTTGTTTTTGGTATTTTTACACTTTATCTAATCCTTATTTAAAATACTATGTTGACATTTGAATTTTAATTGTTATTTTTGCAGAATAATATATTAAAACTCTAAGATATTAATGGAAGATGTAAAATTATTATTAGCCAGACACGGAGAAACTGTGGAAAACATTGCTAATATTCTTCAAGGGCATTTGCCTGGCAAACTTTCTAAATTAGGTTTGCAACAAGCTAAGCTACTGGCTGATAACGTAAAAAGCATACATTTGGATAGTGTAGTGTGTAGTGACTTAAAAAGGAGTTATGATACGGCAAAAATAGTTGCTGATGATCATACTCTTACTCCTATATCTACTCCTTTGTTAAAAGAGATGGATTGGGGTCTCTATACAGGAAAAAACATAAAAGATGTAAATTGGGAGAACCTACCAGCAGATGTTGAATCTATGCAGGCTCTAGTAGACAGAGCAAAACTTTTCTTACAATATATAGAAACTAATTTTAAAAATCAGACAGTTCTAGCAGTAGGCCATGGGGCCTTTAATAGAGCTATTGAAATAGCCTATAATGATAAGAAGCCTTCAGATATGATAAATATTCCTATCATGAAAAATGCAGATTATAAAGAATACATACTTAAAAATTAAACAATATTATGAGTGATGCAATTAAACATGAATGTGGTGTAGCAATGGTGAGACTCTTAAAGCCTCTTGAATTCTACCGTGAGAAATATGGTTCTGAGATGTATGGTCTAAATACATTGTACCTACTCATGGAAAAACAACATAATAGAGGGCAAGAAGGAGCTGGTATGGCTTGTGTCAAATTAGATGCAGATCCAGGTGAAGAATACATATTTAGAGAAAGAGCATTAGGAAGTGGAGCTATAACAGATGTTTTTGGAACAGTACAACATAGTATTTCAGAACATTTAAAAAGTGGAGAATCTAGTAAAACTCTACCATTTTTAGGTCAGGTTTATTTGGGTCATCTTCGCTATAGTACTACAGGAAAAACAGGAATATCCTACGTACATCCATTTTTGCGTAGAAATAATTGGAGAAGTCGTAATCTATGTTTGTGTGGTAATTTCAATCTTACAAATGTAGATGAGATTATGTCTAGTATCGTAGCAAAGGGACAGCATCCTCGTAATAATGGAGATACCTTTATTATGCTTGAGCAAATAGGTTATCTACTAGATAGAGAAGTTGAAAATATTTATGAAGAATATGGTAGTGATTCTTTGTCTGGTCAGGAGCTTAATGAAATTATAGAAAAGAAAATAGATATAGAGAAAATATTAACTAGAGCATCTCAAAATTGGGATGGAGGTTATGTTATTTGTGGAATGACTGGTAGTGGAGATAGTTTTGCCTTTAGAGACAAATGGGGAATACGTCCAGCATTCTATTATAGAGATGACGAGGTTGTTGTAGTAGCCTCAGAACGTCCTGTTATACAGACTATTCTTAATGTGAAAATTGATGACGTTCACGAATTAATGCCAGGACAAAGTATATTAGTTAAAAAAAGTGGAGAAGTTAGATTAAAGCAGTTACTCAAAACGGACAAAATAAGCCCATGTTCTTTTGAAAGAATATATTTCTCTAGGGGAAGTGATAGAGATATTTATTTGGAAAGAAAAAAATTAGGTTCTCTCCTTTCCAGTCAGATACTTAAATCTATAAATTACGATACAGACAATACTGTATTCTCTTTTATTCCTAATACTGCAGAGGTCGCTTATTATGGTATGGTCCAACGGGTAGAGGATTATCTTACCGAAGAGAAGAAAAAAGAATTACTATCTAATAAGCATCTCACGAATAAAGAAACAGATATTATATTATCTAGAAAAATTCGTACAGAGAAACTTGCAATTAAGGATATAAAACTTCGTACTTTTATTGCAGAGAACAACAGTAGAAATGATTTGGCAGCTCACGTTTATGACATCACTTATGGATCCATAAATGAAGGAGTAGACAACATAGTTGTTATAGATGATAGTATAGTAAGAGGTACTACTCTTAAAAGAAGTATTATTAAAATTCTTTCCCGATTAAATCCTAAGAAACTAATAGTCGTTTCTTCCTCTCCTCAGATTCGCTTCCCAGATTGTTATGGAATTGATATGTCGAAGATGGAGGAGTTTATAGCATTTAATGCAGCAATAGAATTATTATTGATTTCAGATAATCGTAAATTAGTTAATGATGTCTATAAAAAATGTAAAGCTCAGCAAGGAAAGCCTAAAGAGGAGATAGTTAATTATGTCAAAGAAATATATGCTCCATTTAAAGACGAAGATATATCTAGGCAAATAGCTAAAATGGTATCATCTAAAGAAGTTGATGTTAAAGTAGAAGTTGTATATCAAACAGTGGAGAACCTACATAAAGCTTGTCCTAATAATGGTGGTGACTGGTATTTTACTGGTAATTATCCAACGCCTGGAGGTAATAGAATAGTCAATAATTCTTTTATCAATTATTATGAAGCAAATAAAGATATTTTCAAATAAAAAATACAGAAAGTTTTGACTTTCAATTTTTTAGACTTATCTTTGCACCGCTTATCGAGTATGAGCAAAATTAACATATCCCTACTTTATTGTAGGAATTATAAATTAATTAATAAATTTTAAATATGTCAACTAAAATCAGATTAGCAAGACATGGTCGTAAAGGACATGCTGTATATCACATCGTGATAGCAGACAGTAAAGCACCACGTGATGGTCGTTATATTGAAAAGATTGGATTATATAATCCAAATACAAATCCTGCAACAATAGATTTGCAATTTGACAGAGCTTTATATTGGGCTAATGTCGGAGCACAACCTACTATTACTGCTAAGCGTATTTTATCTTTTGAGGGAGTACTACTAAAGAAACATCTACTAGAAGGTGTGAAAAAGGGTGCATTTGATGAAGCTGCTGCTGAGGCTAAATTCAATGCTTGGAAAGAGCAAAAAAATGCTAAGATACAATCTAAAGTAGACGCTTTAGCACAAGCTGGAGACGCTAAAGCAAAAGCAATTTTAGAGGCTGAATCTAAGATTCGTGCTGCTAGAGAAGAAGTTATTGCAAAAAGAAAAGCTGAAAAAGAAGCTGCTGAGCAGGCTGCAAAGGCTGAAAAGGCTGCTGAGGCTGCAAAAGCTGCTGAAGAAGCTGCTGCTGCAAATGCTCCTGCTGCAGATGCTGCTGCTGAAGAGGTTGCAAAGTAATAACGCAATGATTGAAGGTTATATTAAAGTGGGTACTATTACAAAAACTCATTCTTTGAGTGGAAATGTAATATTAACAGCGACTAATAATCTTCTTGAACGATATGTAAAAGAACCGGTTTTCATTTATTTAGATGGAGGACCGGTTCCTTTTTTTATATCTCAAGATGGTTTATCTATTCGTAATCATAAATCCTACATTGTCAAATTTGATTACATTGACAATGTTGATAAAGCTGAGCAACTCACAGGATCAGATGTATTTTTGCAAAGCTCTCTTTTAAAAGATGAAGAATTAGATCCCAAGGATGTAGATATTTACGATCTAATAGGATTTAATGTGCATGATGACGAATCTGGCAAAGATGGCACTATAATTGAAGTTAATGATTGTTCCGGCAATGTCTTATTATCTATTAAAATTGATGACAAAGAGGTATTATTACCTTTTAATAAAAACTTTGTAATAGATCTAGATTTTGACAAAAAGAGTTTGGTAGTAAATATCCCTTCTGATTTGTTCGATTTAAATAATAGTATTTGATTTTTGCTGTTTTATCATATATATTTACAGATATTAAAATTAGACTATGAATATTTATTACGGATTAGAAAATATAAATATACATAATGCTGTTGCTACAATTGGTAGTTTTGATGGTGTACACAAAGGGCATCGTTCAGTATTAGAAAATCTCACTAAATTAGCAAAGAAATTTGATGGTAATTCTGTGGTAATCACATTTTATCCTCATCCTAGAGAAATTCTCTATCCTAATGAAAGACCTCCAGGATTGCTAAACACTCTTAAAGAAAAGGAAATTCATCTGAGCTCTCTGGGTATAGATAATCTTGTGGTACTTAAATTTTCAAGAGAGCTATCAAATTTAACTTATAAAGAATTTGTATCGAAGATACTCATAGATTCAATAGGTATTAAAGCCCTTGTTGTGGGTTATGATCATAGATTTGGAAAAAATAGGGAAGGAGATTTTAATTCCCTTAAGTTATTGTCAAAAAAATATGGTTTTTATTTAGAGCAAGAACAAGTCTATGAAGAGCAAAAGATAAATATAAGCTCTACAAAAATCAGAAATGCAATAATTCAGGGTAATATCAAATTAGCAAATAATTTTTTGGGTTATAATTATTCCATATCAGGAGTAGTTATAAAGGGTAGAGCATTAGGACGTAAACTTGGTTTCCCAACTGCTAATATAAATCTTGAAGATCACAGAAAACTACTACCATCTGTAGGAGTTTATGCCGTTAAGGTTGAAGTAGACAATCACAGATATGATGGAATGTTAAATATAGGCTATCGTCCAACAGTGAGTCATTCAGGTATTATGAGTTTAGAGGTAAATATCTTTAATTTTGATGAAGATATTTATGATCATAATATTGAAGTATTTGTATTTGATAGAATAAGAGGAGAGAAACGTTTTAGTGGTGTTACAGATTTAATTAATGAATTAAAAAATGATAGAGACATCATTCGAGGTCTCTTACTTGGAATCGATTAGTTATATATTGCCTTTAACTAAAAAACTGTCAATAGTTTAAAACTATTGACAGTTTTTTATATTTGTTATCTCTTATAATTTTCTCAAAAGAGTTTGAATATCACATTTCTCTTTAAGAATTTCATGAAGTTTATCGATAGCTATACGTTCTTGTGCCATAGTATCTCTATGTCGTATAGTTACTGTATTATCTTCCATAGTTTGATAATCTACAGTAATACAGAATGGAGTACCAATAGCATCTTGTCTTCTATAGCGCTTACCAATAGAATCCTTTTCGTCATATTGACAATTGAAATCAAATTTTAGAATATCTAGTATTTCATTTGCTTTTTCTGAAAGTCCATCCTTTTTAACAAGAGGCATAATAGCCATTTTAACAGGAGCTAAAGCTGCTGGAATCTTAAGTACTACTCTCGTATCTTTTTTCCCATTGTCTTTCTCTATCTCCTCTTCACAATAAGATGCTGCAAGAATTTGAAGAAACATACGATCGACTCCTATTGAAGTTTCTATAACATAAGGAGTATAAGATTTATTAATAGAAGCATCAAAATATTGTAATTTCTT
>Ga0172378_10001860_pt1 | contig 19582 bp, 20 predicted proteins | sample GrowelOW332metaG_FD_119755 | JGI IMG/M metagenome (GOLD analysis project Ga0172378, IMG submission 119755) | Groundwater microbial communities from an aquifer near a municipal landfill in Southern Ontario, Canada - Pumphouse #3_1 metaG | ecosystem: Environmental > Aquatic > Deep subsurface >... | reverse complement strand
GCTGCTATTATCTTATCGGCAATCCAGGTGATAACGGTGGGGAATAGCTATGGAATTCCGTTTAGTGCGTTCTTGTCTCGATTGAAAGGGAAACCCTATAGAGATAGTACGTTGTGGTATGAATTGGAGATGTTGTTTGTTGGTTTACTTTGTTTGCCAATTGCACTAATTCATGGAGCTTTTAGGGGATTGCTTGGTTTGCCTAATAAACGATTGGACAAAGGTAGCTCTGTATAAGTATTTGGTGTATGTTTAGCTTCTCACTCTGTTGCTTATTTCTCAGCTGCTTAGGTCCTGTTTTTTTTATATTTCTCTCTGCTTTCTACAATAGAGGGTATAAATGGTTTTATCCAAGCGGCTAGGTCGACTAATTTTACCAGAAATATTTCACCCTGTTCTGTTAGACTATATTCTACTCGAATGGGTACTTCTGGAAATACTTGACGTGCTACATGACCATCTCTTTCTAATACACGTAATGATTTGGTCAGCATCTTAGGGGATATGCCTATCACACTTCTTCGTAAGTCGGCAAAACGTAAGACTTTATGTTTTCCAAGAACTAGAACAATCATCATGGTCCATTTATCTAACATCTCTGCTAAAACATCTTTAATTGGACATACACACAGCGGATGCTCTACATCGAGTTTCTCTAATATTCCTTGTACCCTTTTATCATTCATAATGGCTCTATTATCTTTATATAATCTTATACAGATGGGCAATATGTACTCTAAACAATTGAATATCTGCACTACCTAATGTATAGTAAGGTTACAAATGTAACTCAAAATTTTAAAATAGTTCTTATTTATCGGCTCTAAATATTTACTAAAAAAAAACGCAGTTTCTATTCATTTATAATACTCTGTTTTTCAATACACTATCCTTTTGGTTACTTGCCTACCCAATGGTAAGGTGTTGTGTATTAGCAGTAACTATTGTATACTTGTAGTCGATAAGGGACTACGAGCTATATCTGTTACCTATAAAACGGGAAGGGTGAGGCGCTAGTTTAAATAGTATGGCGATAATGAATCGTTTAGAATAAAAATATAAAATCATGAGGATGAAAGATGCAATAATGAAACGTAGATCGGTAAGAGCTTATTCTGGAGAACAACTTACAGTGGACGAGAAAGAAAAGATAAACGACTATTTGGCTAAGAAAGAAAATCTTGTTGGTCTGCTTGGAAACACGATTAAGATGGAACTGGTGGAGTCATCGAATACCACGACTGGAAAAATTGGAACGTACGGAAAGATTACGGATGCTCCTGCGTTTCTTGTTACGAAATTGTATAATACGAAAGATGAACTGCTCGATTTGGGCTATGTTTTTGAGAACTTAGTGTTGTTTGTGGAAAGCATTGGTCTGCACACTTGTTGGCTGGGTGGTACTTTTGATAGAGCTGCTTTATCTGCTACTATCGAGCTGGAAGAGGGAGAACTGATTCCTATTATCTCTCCGGTTGGAAAAGCAAAAGATAGTGTGGCGTTGCAAGAGCAAGTGGCTGCACATACAGGTACACGTAAGGATTTTGATACGCTCTTTTTTAGTGGCGATTTTAATACGCCTATTAGCTCTGTAGAAAAAAGAGAGCAATTAGAATATGTGCGACTTGCTCCTAGTGGCGTTAATTTACAACCTTGGAGACTGGTTTTAGATGCTGCGGGAACGATGCACTTTTACATTGTAAGGAATCCTGAAGTGGAGAGTTATGGCTTACCATACGACATACAATGGGTGGATATGGGGATAGCTCTTAGCCATTATGTGATAGCTAGTGGCAAAAAGAGAGCTTTTGTTGCTCAACCAGACATAGCATTGCCCTCTTCTATTAGTGAGTATGTAATAAGTGTGAAGGGATAATAGGGACAAACAAAATGGAAAAAATAAATATCTTGTGGACAACTACAAACAGAGATACCATCACGAATATGATTTTGATGTATTCTACTAAGACTAAAATGATGGGATTATGGGACGAGGTAAATATTATCATTTGGGGAGGATCTGCTCAACTGGTGGGCGAAAATAGAGAGGTGCAAGCTGAGGTGCAACAAATGATAGAGAGTGGTGTGCACGTGGAGGCTTGTTTGGCTTGTGCAGATAAATATGGTGCTACAGATACGCTGCGTGCCCTTGGCGTGGAGGTAAAGTTCATGGGGCAACCGCTAACGGATTATATTAAAAAAGGGGAACATATCTTGACCTTGTAATTTGCGTTACTCGATATTTCTACTACTAAAAGAGGGAGAGAAGCGTTGTATTCCTTTTTTCTGTACATTCGAAACGTATGTTCTAGGTAAATAGATAACGCAACTGAAAATAAAGGACTCAATTAGAAACAAAAATAGTAATGGATAGAAACAAAATATTTGAACAAGGGGTAGTTGGTGGTATAAAAGTGAAGAACAAGATGATAAGGTCGGCTACATTTGAGTATGCGGCAATTGATGGTAAACCTAGTGCTAAGATTTATGAGAGATACGAGGCGCTTGCTAAAGGAGAAGTGGGATTGATAATCACTGGCTTTGTTAGTTTCTCCAAAACAGATCAATTGGCTGATCCTATTGTTTTGATGCAAAAGGATTCTATTCCAAGTCTTCAAAGAGTAGTGGATAAGGTGCATGGTTATGGTACTAAGATTGTTGCTCAATTGAATCATGCTGGATCACAGGCATCTGTTACTTCGCAGGAAACGATTTATGCTCCCTCAGCAGTGAAGGACCCAGCAACTGGGATTGTGCCTACTCCTTTATCTACGGAGCAGGTTAAGGAACTTGTAAAGGAATTTGCTGCGGCTGCTGTAATTGCTAAAGAAGCTGGCTTTGATGGTGTGCAAATGCATGGGGCGCATGGCTATCTTTTAAATAAGTTTTTGAGTCCTATGTACAATAATAGAACTGATGAATATGGCGGCGATTTCAGTGGCAGATCGCGTATCGTTATGGAGATAGCACAAGAAATAAAAAGAAAAGCTGGTAAGGATTATCCGGTGTGGATAAAATTAAATAACTCCGATTATCATCGGGAGAATTTGGGGGTAACAGAGGAGGAGTTCTTAGCCCTATCGGAAGAACTCTCACGTATTGGAGTGGATGCTATTGAGGTTAGTGGAGGTACAATAACAGGTACATATGGCCCATCACGCTCTAAACAACATACGGCGTACCATTTAGAGGCAGCTAAGAGATTGGCGGAAAAAGTAGAGGCTTCTGTTATTCTTGTAGGAGGTATTCGAGATGTAGAGATGGCAAATTCGATTCTCTTAGATACAAAAATAGCGGCTATATCATTGTGCCGTGCATTAATCTGTGAGCCTGATCTGATTAAAAAGTGGAGGGATGGCGAAAAGACTACTGCCGACTGTATCTCATGTAATAGGTGTTTTAATCCTTTAGGTAAATGTGTTTTCAAGTTTACTAAAGAGGAAAAAATACAATATAAGGCGATGAGAGCTGAAGCTAAAGAACAAAAGAAAAAACAGTTAAATAGCGCTAAATAAAAGCTAGAAGATGCGCCTTGAAATCCACTTGAACGAATGGCTGTGAAGGGATGAAAAAGTACTTTTCTACCGAAGAATAGAGAAAGGGTAGGAGGATAGATGATTCTATAACGGATTATGTGTAAGTGTCTGAAATTGAGCTGTGATAAAGGTGCTTAAATCTGTTTTTTCTATATAAAAAAATTGTAATAGGCTATGATTTTAAAATAAATAATGTAACTTTGGTTATGGCTTAATAGAAGTCTGCTTCTACTTAAAGATGAATAAAAAGTATAATCTAGTATACGTTGATGTATGCTTAAATAGGAGTCTATTTCTACTTGAAACTTATTCAAACAATGGATGGAATGATTTGCTTGAATTTTTTTGATGTGCATAAGAACGAAGAATGTTAATTAATACGAACAATTATGGGATGTGCAAATGGTGTAAAACCGAGAAAAAAAATTACAGAGGTTATTAATTTAAGTACAAATCAAAAAGAAGAGGAGAAAAAAACTATGAGTGCAACAATGGTTAGACAGTTAATGCCTGAATTTACGATGGATGCTTATGATGCTAAAACAGGTCATTTTACAACGGTATCTGATAAAGACTATAAAGATAAATGGTCAGTGGTATGTTTCTACCCTGCTGATTTTACTTTTGTATGCCCAACTGAGATTGCAGCAATGAATGCGCATTACGATGACTTTCAGAAGTTAGGCGTAGAGATTCTAGCCGTTTCTGTCGATTCTAAATTTTCGCATAAGAGATTTGTTGAAACAGAACCGATACTAAAAGGTTTAGTACTAACGATAGGAGCGGATACAACGCAAGAAGTAAGTCGTGCTTTTGGTATTCTAGTGGAAGAAGAAGGTGTTGCTTTAAGAGGTCGTTTCCTATTTAATCCCGATGGTGTTTGTGTAGCACAAGAAGTACAGGCGGATTCTGTTGGTAGAAATGTAAAAGAATTTCTTAGACAAGTACAAGCTTGGCAACACGCGAGTAAGACTGGTGAGGTCTGTCCTGCTGGTTGGAGACCTGGTAAAAAGACCCTTCCTGTAAATACTGATATGGAGAAAATGACTGGAAAGGTTGGTGATTATATAACCATAGAGGAGATATTGAGCTAATAAAAAATGGAATACTGCTTACAAGTGGTAATAAATAGGGGCGATGTAGTTAAGAATACTACATCGCCCCTTATTTTTTTCTATACGATCTTATTTTAAATGGTTCGTAATTTCTTTTTTGGCGAAAAGAGCAGATCTTCAATTGAGCAATAACGGTTGTCGTTCTTATCTTACTATGACTGCCCGATTTTTACGACAAAATTGTATGACTTCGCTGTTAAACGCAGTTGCATCTCTCCAAGAGAAAGAGGCTGTTAGTTGTTATCTAGATTCTAATTATAAAATGGATAAAATCACTTCGCTGTTCAAAAACTATTTTGCAACTTCGCCAAATAGATAGTGCACTACTATAGGAGTAAAATTAATACAATAACTATGAATAAAGATATTGAAAAGGATTATTTGGATCAGGCTGAGCTTTTTAAAGCTTTAGCACATCCTACGCGATTATTTATTATTCATGCAGTGAAAGATAAAAAAAGGTCGGTAAAAGAGCTTACTGCACTGGTGGATATTGATATATCAACCATGTCTAAGCATCTTGATATTTTGAAAAAACAAAAAATAATTGAAGGTGAGAAGGTGAAAAACTATATCTACTATCATTTGGCCATTCCTTGTGTTCTTGATTTTATGAGTTGTGCATTAAAAGTTATCCATAAGAAACAAAAGATTAACAAATCAATTTGACTGTTTGGCCAAATGTTAAATTATTAAATATGAACGAATTAGAAGAAGAAATTAGTAAAATGGATTTCCAATATTTTGGAACCGGAGAACACAAAATGGATGCAGAAAATTTTCTTTCTGCAAGTAACACTGTTTTTTTGGATGTGAGAGCAAAAGAGGAGCAGGAAACAGTAAAACTAACCCTTGCACATCATTGTCAGGTGTTAGAAATCCCGACTAATGAGGTGCCCAAGAGAATCAATGAGATACCTAAAGACAAAACGATTGGTGTTTTCTGTTCAGCAGGCGTACGAGCAACCATTATTTTTGTTTATCTGAAAAGTAAAGGCTATGAAAATGTGAAAATAATCCTTGGAGGTTATCCACCTCTGATGGCAGCTGTGATGCCCGGAAAATTATATAAAAAGCTTAATAAATAAACGATGGACATTTGGATATTAGCTGCTGTTATAATGCTTATTGCTTTTTTTATGACGATGACCGGACGTGGAGGTGGTAATTTTTATGTGCTTGCTCTGGTGATATCTGGTACTAGTATGAGTCTTTCTGCTTCAACGGGACAATTTATTTTGATGTGCTCCTCTTTTATGGCTACTATCCTTTTTAGTAAGCAAAAGATGAATCATTGGAAATTGATTATTCTATTGGGGGTATTGATCTTTGTATCCTCCATGAGCGGAGGTTTTTTAGGACACTATTTTAACGAGAAGATACTTAAAATGATTTTTGCTGTTGTTATGTTTTTTGCTGCATTATTGATGCTAAGAAAACCTCAACAGCAGATTAAAAAGGATAGAAAATGGATTGTATCTTTGACATCTAACGGAGAGGAATACCATATTAACTTGTTAGTGACTGTTCCTATTGTTTTACTAACAGGATTTGTATCGGGAATGGTAGGTATTTCTGGCGGTTCTTTTTTAGTGCCTTTAATGCTATTAACAATGAGTATTCCTATGCGTGTAGCTGTTGGCACATCAACCACATTAGTTACTGTTTCTGCAGCTGCTGGTTTTTTTGGCCATATAGGAGCCGGTGTTTTTGATTTTCATTTGGCTATACCATTGGCTTTAGCCGGTGCTATTGGTGGACTCTTTGGTGCGAAGATGGCGGTAAAAACAAAGTCAAAAAATTTGAAATATTTGTTTGCTGGAACTCAGATAGTTGCCTCTATAATGATGATTATTAGTGCTTTATAGTGTAATGGAGAATAAAAGATGATGGCGTAAATCGACTGAAAGTGGATGGAAAGTAGATTTTTTTCTATATTTTCATTACATTTGAAATGAGATGTTAATACACCAAAATAATGATTTTTTGTTGTAGAAAAGAAACGTCCGTAAAGTTTAGCGAAAAAAACGCATATTTTTAACGCTATATCATACAATCCAAAAGAAAAATGTGTATATTGCACTATATATCATTAGAGTAATTAACAAAGAAATAAAACGTTTTAAATTCATTTAAATTTTATAAAGATGGAAGAAGATATTTTAATATGCAGTTGTAATGAAATTTACAAAAGCGAAATTGTAAAAGCAATTAAAGAAAAAGGGTTAAAAACAGTAGAAGAAGTTGGAGATGAAACAACAGCAGGCACTGGTTGTGGCGGTTGTATGGATGAAATCCAAGAAATATTAGACGAAGTTAATAAATAAATAGGCTTATCTAACAGTGATTTGTTAGGTAGCCAAAGCACTTGTTTTGAGATACTGATAGACGCTGTAATGGAGCCTATCAGTATTTTTTTATGCCCCTAGTTCTTTTCCTTCCCTTAGCCGAATGATGTTCTTTCGGTGTAAAATTAGTATCAGAAATAAACAAACGAGTAGGTAATAAAATGTAGGTGTAAATCCATACATAAGCATCTCAATAAATGGCATTGTAAGTGCAATTACTATGGAACCCAATGAAACATATTTGAATTGCCATCTTACAATAAAATATAAGCCAACTGCAATAAAAACAGCATAGGGTGCAAGCAATACTGACGCACCTAAGGTGGTATTTACTCCCTTACCACCTTTAAATTTTAAGAATAAACTAAAATCGTGTCCAATTATAGCGGCTAATGCTAATAGTAAGATGTAATGTGGAATAGAAAAGGAAGGCTTGCACACTAAAAAAAGAACAACGGGTAAAAAACCTTTTAGCATGTCTAGAAGTTGGGTGATAAGTGCTAACTTCTTACTCGTAAAACGTCTTACATTAGTAGATCCAATGTTTCCACTGCCTAGTTTTAGAATATTTTGCCCGGTATAATATTTCGTCAGTAAATAACCAACTGGGATGGAACCAAACAGATAGGCTAGTAGCAAAAAGCTTATTTCGTAAAACAATATCATTTGATTTCATTTAGAATACGTAAAGCCTCAGTGACATGCTTCTCTGCTTGTGTCTGTGAGTTAAATGTAAAAACCACTTTACCTTTTTTATCTACAATGTAGGTCACTCTGCCCGAAATAAGTCCGAACAAATTAGAGGGTACACCAAACAATTTACGAACCTTATTACCGTGGTCACTTAGTAATGTAAAGTTGAGGTTATGTTTTTTTGCAAAAGCGAGGTGACTTTCAACCGACTGTGCACTAATTCCAATGATTATAGCATCTGCATCTTCAAAAACTGAAAACTGGTCGCGAAAGGCGCAGGCCTCAGCAGTACAGCCTGGGGTGTCATCTTTAGGATAAAAATAGATCACTACATTCTTTTTGCCCAAGACCGAATCAATTGAAAACAAATTGTTATGCTGATCTTTTAATTCGAATGATGGAATAGTACTTCCTACTGTTGTTTTGTCCATGTCTTGTGTATTATTGTTGAAATATAAATAACTAATAAAGAGAAACAGATAGATGATGAGATAAAATAGATAAAATCGCTTGAATCTTTTATACTTCAAATTAGTTGGATATAGAGTTGTGAACAAGCCTTTGATTTCTTTCCAAAAAACAGGCTTAATATTAATTATCCAACTATCGGTTTGATAGATTATTTTTCTGAACTTACTGCGGTAATAACCTAAAGGTAAACCCCATATTATAAAAAGAAGAAGCCAAATATTTTTACTACTATAATCCATCCGTATTATTTTTTGGGAAACCAAGGGAAGAAAGAGTTTGTTTTTTGTATGTATTCCCTATATTTTGGTTTGTTTTCATTTAAACTCTTTTCTAGGAGAGCTACACCAGAGACCTTAATAATAAGTAGTGTCATACCTATGGAACCAATAAAGGTCCAATAGTTACCCGCTGAGATACTAAAGATAGCAAAGGACCACCATACAGCAGAGTCGCCAAAATAGTTGGGGTGTCGTGTGTATTTCCAAAAACCAGTGTTTAAAACTTGCCCTTTATTATTTGGATCTTTTTTGAATTGTGTCAGTTGAAAATCGCCGCCTGCTTCAAAAGTAAAACCAACGATGAAAACAAGAATGCCCAAATAGTCTAGTAAATTCAGTGCATTGGAGTGCGTTTCAACATTTGTTCCTAAAAGGGGTAATGAAACAAAGAGTATTAGTGCTCCTTGTAGTAGAAATGTCTGTACATAACTAATCTTCCAATACCGTTCGGCACCATATTTTTTTCTGAATTCCTGGTATCTAAAATCTTCCCCTTTGCCCATGTTTCGAGATGCTAAGTACACGAAAAGACGGAGCCCCCAAAGTGTGACAAAAGCTAATAATAGTATTTTTCTCGTATACATGTCTCCCGATTTAAAGGCATAAATGGCATTTACTAGGATAAACCCTATACCCCAAAAAAGATCGACGATGCTCACGTTCTTTAGCAGCACACTCCATCCCCACAAAAGGGTAACAAGAATAAATACAACAAGCATGGCTTGTAGAAAGAGTGTTAACATGACTTTTATTTTTTCGTGAATAATAGGGAGATAGCAATAGACCCATTTCCCGCATGCATTCCAATTACAGGAGAAATATCTACGGTAGATACTGGCTCTTTACCAGTGAGCTCTATCATTCGTTGTTTTGCTTTTGAAGCACCATCGGGATTATGAGCGTGTAAGAGAATATAATTCCATACCGATTGTCCCCGACTAATCTTCTTGATATGTTTGAATATCTTATTGAGACTCGCTTTTTGACTAAATGTATTCCCAAATAAGAGTGAGTTTCCATTATTGTCCATTGAGATAACTGGATTGATGCCTAATGCATTAGCTATAAATCCCGCAGGTTTCGAAACACGGCCTCCCTTAATCATGTATTTTAATTGTTTTACACTTACAAAAATCTTTGCATTTGAGATATCTGTTTCAAGGGATTGAACAATCTCTCCTGCCGCTATACCTGCTTCAATGTTTTTCGCTGTTTTTAAAACCAACAACCCCAGTGCACCCGATAAGTTCTTCGAATCGATAACATAGATAGGCTTGTTCCACTCTTTTTGAATTCGTTGACCAGCTTTTACGCTGTTTGCATATGTTCCACTAAACTTTGAAGTTAGATGAATGGAGATAATCGCATCATAGTAGGAGGCTAGCTGCGCATATAAATTTGTAAAGGTGCGTTCATTAATTTGCGATGTTTTTGGGAAATCCTCACTACTAGCTAGCAAGTTATAAAACTGTTCAGGTTGGATGGTTATTTTGTCTAGATAGTGATTATCCCCAAAATTCAAGTTAAGTGGCACTACATTAATCTGATAAAAATCAATCAGCTCCTGTGCTAAATCGCAAGTTGAGTCGGTGACTAGAGCAATATTCCATTTTCTTTTTTTTTGCCATATCTTGCTGACGTTGCATATCATCCACCTTCTGAAAGGTAATAGTGCCCATTTCTTTTAGTTGGTCAAAGAGGGTAGCGGGCTGATTGGTGTGCACATGAATACGGCACGTGCTTGCAGAACCTGCTACTACAACAGAATCTCCATATTTAGCTAAAAACGGTTTTATGTGATGTCTATTCGTTTGTACGTTTTTCAGGATAGCCTCGGTACAGTAGCGGTAGGTTAGTTGTTTATCCGTTATCTCTTCGGAATGAAGGAGTGAAATTGTTTCCATTTTTTCAATGGCGAGAGGAGTGATATTCCTGTTTTGGATAAAATTAATTACCCCCTGAATAAATACCACAAAACCTTTAGCACCAGCATCAACAAATCCATATTTTTTTAGGTCTTTGAGTTTAGACGTTGTTTCGGATAGCGACTTGTTTAATACTTCTGTGGAGTCTAAGATGTTCTTTTTAAAATCAGAAGAGGATTCTTTTTTGCTAGATAAAAAATCGGACCAATCACGTATAACGGTTAACATGGTTCCTTCAATAGGATTAGCAACTGCTTCATACATAAAAGGAATTGACTTTTTTACACTTTCTGCAAATTCAGAAAAGTTGATTTTTTGTTTGTTCTTTGTTACCCTATTTAATCCATGTAAGAACTGCGCAAAAATGATTCCTGAATTTCCTCTTGCTCCAATTAAGGCTGCTTCCGCAATATTCCCAATTGTCTTCTTGTAGGACTTATCTGGCCGTGTAGTATCTATTACTGCACGAATGGTAGACGCTAGGTTGGTGCCTATATCCTTATCCCTTACAGGAAAAACATTTATTCTGTTTATCTCTTCCTGATGTATTAGCAATTGCTGACTTCCTGCAACAAAAGCATAGTAAAGGAATTTGCCGTTGATTTCTTGATTGGTAATTATATTCATTTTTGAAACGTAAATAAATTAACTAACATCTATAATGCAGAATTAGGATAGATCTCTATTGTCTATTGCATCGTTACTGGAATAAGAAAAGCGGATACAATATGACAGCCTAAACCGAGCAGTACAAACAGATGAAATACAGTATGTATAAATTCATGCTTAGCTAATGCGTAAAACACGGAACCAATAAGATAGAATACGCCGCCAGCTGCCATCCAATATAGAGCATCCAAACAATCATTCTCTACACATACGGTGATTAATGGTTGAATAGCTAATAAGATAACCATCCCCATCAATACATATGAGGCTGTTGATATATGATTATTGGCCTTGAGCTTTTGAAAACTAAAGCTGATACCAACAATAGCTACTAACCAAACAAATCCAAAAAGGCCCCAGCCCCACAGTCCTTCATTTCTCAATAGAATTAGAGTGAAGGGCGAATAGGTAGCTGCAATCAGTACGTAGATATTCCCATGGTCAAAATGTCGTAGTAACGCTTTTAACTTAGGTTCCTGAACGTAGTGATAAATAGTGGACGAAAGCATGCAAATAACCATGCCAAATCCGAATATAGCATAGGCAGCAATAGCCCACAGATTATCGGCTGCAAGAGCTCGCTGTAACAAAAAGAGGGTAGCAATAACTGCAATGAATACACCCAAGGCATGGGTGAGGTAATTCGCCTTTTCTTCGCGCTGTGTGTATTTTTTTTTATTTTCCATGATTCTAAAATAGGAGTAGTGGTTGACTCTTCTATTGTTTACGTTTGTTTGTAACAAAGTTATACATTCTTACGACTTAAACAAGTCTTTTTGGCAATTCTATTGAAGACGAAAAAAGAATGAACAGCATTTTTAATGCTTCAGCTAGTTGCTCTTTAGATTGGCTTACACCTTTTTCCTGGTCTAGTTAAAATGGTAGGAAACAGTGGCTTAAGTATCTTTACCTAAAAAGGACCAATTCTAAAAACGAGAAGTCTTAGAGTTGGTCCTTTTTATTTTTTGTATTCTTGTCCTAATAAAGGATTGGCCTATAGCTATACAAAAGCTTGATTCATCCATATTGCGTTTTTTTTCAAGCCATACTAATATTAGGTATAAATTTATCCGTTTTACTTTTATTCTAAAAAACGTTTTTCTAGAAAAGCATTGAACTTATCTTTATATTGACTGCTGATGGGGATATATATGTTTTTATCAAAGACGATTCGGTTCCGTTCTATTACTTGTACTTGATTAAGATTGACAATAAAAGAGCGATGAACTCTCATAAAAAGATTAGAGGGTAAATATTCTTCCATCTTCTTTATCGTCATAAGCGCCATAATAGGTTTGGTGTTTACTTGATTAATACTAACATATTCACGTTGGCTCTCTATATAGGTTATTTGGTCATAGTTGATACGTATAATGCGATATTCACTTTTTAGATAAATACAGTCGGAAGAAGCGGTTAACTTTTCTTCTCCCTTTGGCATTCCATCCTCCTGGTCTAAGGCAGTAAGTTGATCCACTTGTAATCTTTGCGTAGAGAAATAACGTTCTTTCATTTTTTCTACACATTTTATAAACATGCCATAGGTGAGCGGTTTAAGTAAGTAGTCTGCCGCATCGAGAGAGAAAGCATCGAGGGCAAATTCCCGATGCGCAGTAGTAAAGATTACTCTTACCGGATTAGGCAGCGATTGTATCAGCTCTATTCCGTTCATGTCGGGCATATTGATATCTACAAAGAGTAAATCGATTGGGTCCTTTATCAATTCTACTCGCGCGTCAATAGCATTATCAAAAGTTTTTACTAATTCAAGATCAGTGGTGCGTTTGATATAGGTCTCAATTTGTTGGAGCGCTAAAGGTTCATCATCAATTGCTATGCAACGTATCTTTTTCATGATTCTTTTCTTGTTTGTTTAGCGGAATGGTCAATAAGAAGTTATAGATACCCTCTTGAGTTTCGTACTTTAAATTATATTTTTCAGGATAGAGTAAATCTAATCTTGTTTTCATATTATTTAAACCGAGGCCGCTATGTCCATTTTTTTTGTCAATATTGTTCTTTTTCTCAGGGTCAACTTTGTTTACCTGCTGACTGTAATCGGTGTTTTTAATCTCCAGTTGTAAACTTGTTGGTGCCTCTTTGTTAGGTAAAAGTACCAAATTTATATGAATAAAGGACTCTTTCTGATAACTTACTCCATATTTAAAAGCATTCTCTATTGCTGAGATGTAGAGTAAGGGCGGAATGCTGAGGCCAGAAGAGAAATCTTTTGGACGATTCCAACAAATCTCCACCCGCTTTGGAAAGCGAAGGCGCATTAACTCGATGTAATTATCAATAAAATTTAGTTCATCCGTAAGTTTTATTTTTGTTTTATGGCTATCATAAATAAGATAACTCATTAGTTGTGATAATTGGAAAACCGCATCTTGAGCCTTCTCGGTATCGATATCTATTAGTGCATGTATATTATTGAGCGTATTCATAAACAGATGAGGACTAACCTGTTGTTGTAAAAAAGAAAGTTGCATTTGCATATTATCCTTTGCCAGTTTAGTGCGTTCTTGTTCCGCCTTCATCCATCGTAACGACAAATAGAGTAGGGTGTCTAGACCCACAATCAGTATCCCAAGAAAGGTGAGATTTATAGTAGGAGGGATAGCAAAGTCATTAAAGTTTGCCTCTTCAGGAGGAGGTCCAAACATATCAGGTCCCATATCGTGCATCCTTCCTCCAGCAGGAGGTCCTCCAACGGCATGACTTTCTAAGAAATAGATAACGGCCGTCATACCAATTACGCACAGCACAATTAAAAAGGCGTATAGTTTATACCTCTTTTTGGGAAAGAGTTGATAAACAAGAAAACGGTTCACCAAAAAGAAGGTGAGAATAATGGCATAACTGTGAAAGATATGTATTGAGAAGCGGAAATCTTCGCTGTTATTAATGCTGTTAAGCACCAATGGCAAGCAAACTAGAAGTCCCCATATTGCTATTATAATAGTATTATGCAGGGTACCCGTAGAGGGATGGCCTATTTTAAAGGATTTACTGTTCATTATTTTGTATTTAAATAGTTCTTTTTTTATCTCATAGATTCATATATACAAAGAACGTATTTCTTTAAAGAATAAGCAAAGAGAATCTACAGATCTTCTCTTTTTATCTATGAATTTAAAATGATGACCAGCAACAAGTACGTTTGCTGGGTTGAGTAGGGGAGCTATACCATAAACCTAGTTGATGCTTGTGCAAAAATTGAGTTTTATAAGTGTGGATGAGTCGATTATTCATAGAGGAAATAGAGCTGTTGGTAGATTTTAGTTTTTAAAATAAAGAACATGTTGTTTTTTTGTACGTATGAAATAACAACAGCTCCAGCTATAAGCGGAGTGTATAAGATTCTTTTTACAACAAACGATTAATAATATACAGTATGAATTCTAAAATCTTAACAGCAATCTTCATTGCTTTACCGCTTTTATCCACAGGCTGCTCTAGTGATAACGAACTAGTTGCATCTGGAGGAGAAACAACTTGGACAGCAACTGGTAGTATTACCTATCCTATTGTGGATACCAACGAATCACTTTTTTACAATAACACCTCTACCATAAGTACACCGGCTCAAGGTGAGGCGTTTTACGGACAAGATGCACAGTATAAAGGAAACACCCCCTCTTATCAAAAGAATGCGGATGGTACAGTAACCGATAATGTGACAGGCTTAACATGGACCTCAAGTCCAGATTTTAATAATGATGGAGTGATTGATGCCGACGATAAAATGAGTATTTCCGAAGCTGAGGAGTACCTTAAAGTCTATAACAAAGGAGAATATAACGATTGGCGTATTCCTAGTATCAAGGAACTCTATTCTCTAATTCAGTTTAATGGAACCGATCCTAGTGGTTTTACCGATGAGGATACGTCCGTTTTAACCCCTTTCATTAATACGAACTATTTTGACTTTGCCTATGGCGACACCAATAATAATGAGCGTATCATAGACTCGCAATACTTAACAACTACTGGATATGTTTATCAGAATCTCTATCGTTTTGGGGTGAATTTTGCAGATGGACGTATCAAAGGATACGGTTTAACCTTGCATGGCCAAGATAAAACCTTCTTTGTTATATTTGTACGTGGAAACGAGAGCTATGGTGTTAACCACTTTGTAGCTAATGCGGACAGCTTAACTATTACGGATGAGGCTACCGGCTTAATGTGGGCAAAGGAGGATAGCGAAAATAGTATGACGTGGAAAGATGCCCTTGCTTATGCAGAGAACTCAGAATTAGGAGGCTATACCGATTGGCGATTACCTAATGTTAAGGAGCTACACAGTATTGTTGATTATACGAGAGCGCCAGATGTAACTGATTCTCCTGCTATAGATGCTGTATTTAGTAGCCATACCATTATAAATGAAGCTGGTCAAGTAGATTACCCCTATATCTGGTCTAGTACTACGCATGCCACTTATGGTGCAGATGGATCGATGACAGGTGGTGCAGCAAGTTACGTATCCTTTGGACGTGCCATGGGACAAATGCCATCTGAAGATGGACCTAATATGGGAGACGGCCTACTTCCTCCTCCTCCAGATGGAATGATAGAAATGGAGGAGACTACTACAAGTGGTGAATGGACAGATGTACATGGTGCAGGAGCTCAAAGGAGTGATTTTAAAACCAATAGTGAAGGCATCTATAACTACACGGATGATTTTAGTAATGGAGAAACCCTTTCTAATGGCCCTCAAGGAGATGCTGTAAGATATGTAAATCATGTACGTTTAGTGAGAACAATAAACAAATAAGTTTTCTTTTGTCTAGATAACAAAGTAAGCTGGAGAGAGCAAGTCGTAGTGATTTGTTCTCTTTTTTATATCTATATTATTTCATTATATTTGTAACCATTAATGATTAGTAGATATATTCTTGTAGTTTTATACCATAAACAGGTAATTCTAGAAAATAAAGAAAGCAGCAAAATGAAAAATTCTCGGAAATTTTAAACATATGGACAATCTTTTCATCCGAAGAACTTATTTCTTTCATCTATTTAGCGAACATTTGCTAATCTCTTCACTTGCCGTTTTTTTTGTTGTTCTTTTTGGTGTTGCCATAGGCGTTTGGGTATTTTATTCTAAACATTCTCGCACGTTTGTTCTTCCAATTATTAATTTCTTATACACCATACCATCTATTGCGATGTTTGGTTTGCTAATTCCTGTTGTTGGCATAGGATTGCGAAATGCGCTAATCGTAATGATTCTTTATGGATTACTTCCTATTGTTCGCAACACATATACTGGCCTAAAAGAGGTGCCAATGCAGTATGTTGAGGTAGCCCGAAGTTTAGGCGCAACTCCTTTTCAATTATTCAAGAAGATTTATTTCCCACTGGCTTTACCCTCTATCCTATCTGGACTACGCATTACTGTTGTAATGGTTATAGCACTTACAGGACTAGCTGCTCTAATAGGTGCAGGTGGCCTAGGTCAAGCTATCTTTAGAGGCCTCAACACAATGAATACCTTTTTAATCGTTGCAGGTTCGTTAGGCATCTCTCTCTTTGCTATTCTTGGCGATAGTTATGTAGGCGTGTTCGAAAAGAATAATAATTTGCAGCATATGATTTCGCATAATGCAACAAAGAAGCAAAAAATAGAGATTGTTCTCAACACCTCCCTTCTGTTTATCTTGATTATAGGTGCACTTTGGTATACTAATCCTTTTGCGGGAAGCGATGAGCGTTCGGTAACCGTAGCTTCAAAACCTACTAGTGAACAGTTTATCTTAGGAGAAATAGTAGCACAGACTATTGAGAATCATACTGATATAACCGTTTATCGGAAGTTTGGGATTGGCGGTGGCACAACAAATATACAGCCTGCAATACTATCGGGAAAAATTGACCTATATGTTGAATATACTGGAACTGCTTGGATGAGTGTTCTCAAAGAAAAACTCGACTCCTCACATTTGATTTCCTTTGAAAAGTTAGCGCGTAGCTATCAAAATAAATACCAGTTAGCATGGTTAGGCCTTTTGGGCTTAAACAATACCTATGCGCTTGCTATATCGCAGTCCGACGCTGAGGCTCGCTCCATTCGTACTTATTCTGATCTCGCAGCACAGAGCTCTTTTTTTGATTTTGGTGCAGAATTTGATTTCTTTGAACGTCCAGATGCCTACAATGGTTTGCTTAAGATCTATCCCTTTATGTTCCGTAGTCTGCATGAGATGGATATCAATTTACGCTATTCCGCTTTTGAAGAGGGCAAAGTAAATGCTATAGATGCTTTTACCACCGATGCTAAAATAGAAGCACTACAGCTCAGCGTGTTAGAAGATGATAAGCATTATTTCCCATCATACGAGGCTGGTATCGTAATAAGAGAAGCCACATTAGATAGATATCCAGAGATAAGACCCTTCTTGACTCGTCTCAATGGAAAAATTTCTACAGCAGCCATGCGCAAGATGAATTACGAGGTGGAGATACTCCAGAAAAAACCCAAAGCTGTTGCTGCTGCCTTCTTAAAAACATTGATAGAGGAGAGCAGTCACTAGCATTGAGCCATTACTTCTGCTACAATATCGGATTGTTCGAAAGTTTCCTCTCTAGAGCACTTGAATAAAGTTATCCCTAATAAAATCTAAGTAAACCAAATAGATTAACCCCCTAATCTCTACAGCATTATCGTGCTATTTCCAATAAAGATGAAGTAAATCTCTATTTGCCGCTCCTAAAAGATAACTTTTAGGAGCGTCTTTGATTCGTAGATAAAAAGATGCTATCTATAGATTCTGTTTGTCAAACGGACCTTTCTATTCTAATTTTACTTCATCAATAAGAAGATAAAACAAATTTGAATAATAATAAAAACGAAGACTTATGAATTACAAAAAATTAAAAAAACATTTTTCGCTAGCTGTCTCCTTATTAGCTGGTGCTGTGATGACGCTCTCCGCATGTAGTGCAGACGATTTAGATGAATATAGTACTTCTACAGATGGTACTTCGCAAACCAGCTATACCTACACAATGATTGCAACAGGTCAGGTAAACACCTATGATAAAGATGGTAACGCGGTGACAGTTGCAGAGGGAGATGCTTGTTATGGACAAGATGGAAATTACTTGGCAGGTGCCGAGATGTCGTTTACTAAAAATGGTGATGGTACGGTAACCGATAATAACAGTGGATTGATGTGGCAAGAAATTCCCACCAGTCAAGATTTTACCTATGCAGATGCACAAGCTTACTGTGATAGTTTAAATCTAGCGGGTTATGGCGATTGGCGTGTTCCTACTCTAAAGGAGCTTTTCTCGATTGCTAATTTCAATGTGGGTTGGCCTTATATCGACCTAGATGTGTTCTCTCTAGCCTCTGGAGAGATTTCAAAAGATGAGCAATACTGGTCGTGCAATGCCTATGTAGGAGTAACTGCAGAAGGCGGAGAAAATGCTGTCTTTGGAGTGAATGAAGTAACGGGGCATATCAAAGCCTATGCTGGATCTATGCCAGAGGGTGGTATGCCAGACGACCTTGGCGCCGGTGGTCCTCAAGGAACGGACGATGAAGGTACCGGCTTTCCACCTCCTCCAGGTGCGGATACAGGTGGTTCATTTAATAACCCTATGCTTAAATATGTAAGAGCTGTACGTAGTACCGATGCATCAAAAGGCTATGGTGAAAATGATTTTGTAGCTAATGGGGATGCAACAGTAACCGATAAAGCAACCGGTCTGATGTGGTCGCAAGATGATGATGGTGTGGGTATGGAATGGGAAGCAGCATTAGCTTATGCTGAATCGTCTACTTTAGCTGGCTATACCGATTGGAGATTGCCTAATATTAAAGAATTAGAGAGTATTGCCGATTATAATTATTCTCCTTCTGCAACAGATGAGGCGCATTTAGGAGCAGCATTGAATCCTGATTTCTTTAACTGTACTCCTATAGTGAATGAAGCGGGTAACGACGATTACGGTTATTATTGGAGTAGTACTTCTGCTCGTTTTAACATCGATGGAGCCTATAGCTATGCATGGTATTATGCTGCAGGTAGAGCTGTGAACAATGAAGGAGTAGATTTCCATGGTGCTGGCGCTGTACGATTTGACACCAAATACGATGGTGGCGATTTAGGAGAAGGTGGCGAACGTTATACCAATTTTGTACGTCTTGTAAGAAATGTGAAATAGATTAATCCTTTTGTAGATCCATTTTTTTACAGAGCAGAAAAGTGTAAAGAGAACAAGAAATGACGCTCTTTGCACTTTTTTTGTAACCCAATAAACAATAAGAACAGTTCCTAGGCATTTCCCAAATAATACTGTTCGTAGATAGAATATTAGAGTCTGTAGATTTTACTTCTCCTTGTTTAGAAATAGCTCTTTATTTATAGTATAATTAAAGAAAAAGAAATAGTATGAAAAGAAAAAATCAAATTTTATTAGCAGTAATACTTGGTCTATTTGCTTCTGGTGGATTTATCAGTTGCTCAGAAGACGACATAGTAAGTGAAATCACTGATGCTGTTGTAGGGGATACAGTAGAAGTAGTAG
>Ga0172378_10001858_pt1 | contig 19587 bp, 19 predicted proteins | sample GrowelOW332metaG_FD_119755 | JGI IMG/M metagenome (GOLD analysis project Ga0172378, IMG submission 119755) | Groundwater microbial communities from an aquifer near a municipal landfill in Southern Ontario, Canada - Pumphouse #3_1 metaG | ecosystem: Environmental > Aquatic > Deep subsurface >... | reverse complement strand
TATCTACACGTTAAACTTAACTAATTAAAGTCAAGCTTTTGCTTTGTACTTAATCTCTTGTTGTTCAATTTTCAATGACCGTTGCGCCGCCGTTTCTTTGCGACAGCTTGATTATTATACCACAAGCTTTATCGTTTGTCAAGTGTTATTTTAACTTTTTTTCAAGTTTTTTTAAACTGCTTTTACAAACGTCGTTCAAAGGGCAACGTGCTATATCCTACCATAAAACAGAGTACTTGTCAAGTCTTTTTATGAAAAAATAAGTGTAAAAATAAAAAAACTGCGATAAGCATATAAAACTTACCGCAGTTAATTGATTATTTAGCCTTTTTGCACTTAGAAATGGCTCTTTGCAAGAGTTTAACCAACTCAACCATTGGTATAATCGAGAGTGCCAATCCAATTGCAATTATATATTCGGGGAAAAATGGAATTTCCTCAAATCCAAAGAGATTTGAAAGGAACGGGACATATATCACTGCCGTTGTAAGTACAAAGGATGCCAACATAGCAGCAAACAAATATTTGTTATGAGTTTTTAATTTGAAAATCGACTTTCTTTGTGAACGCATATTATAAGAATGAAAGATTTCCGCCATTGACATGGTGAGGAACGCCATTGTAATTCCGTATTTTGAACCGTCAACGCCTATCGGGACAAAACCCCATACATGATTATTTCCAAAATATTCGCCTATAAAATATGCAATCAAAGTTAATGCTCCAACGAGCAAGCCCTGATAAACCATATCAAAGCCTATGCCGCCAGCAAATATTCCTTCCTTTGACGAACGAGGTTTCTGCTTCATTATATCTTTTTCACCAGGCTCCATACCGAGAGCAAGTGCTGGAAAACTATCCGTTATCAGGTTTATCCATAAAAGATGAACGGGCTCAAGAATTATAAACCCAAAAATTGTTGCAGTGAAAATCGCTATAACCTCACTGAGATTTGAAGAAAGCAAGAACTGAATTGCTTTTCTAATATTAGCATAAATCTTTCTGCCCTCTTCGACAGCATATACTATAGTAGCAAAATTATCGTCTCCGAGAATCATATCTGCAACATTTTTAGTAACATCAGTGCCTGTTATACCCATACCAATACCGATATCAGATGTTTTAATTGAAGGAGCATCATTTACGCCATCACCAGTCATTGCAGTGATTTTTCCTTTTTTCTTCCACGCCTTAACAATTCTGACCTTATGTTCAGGTTGCACACGGGCATAAACCGAGAAATAATCAATTGCCTGATCAAAATCCTCATCTGAAAGATCATTAAGCTCAGCACCTGTTATAGCCTGTGATGGATTATTTATTATACCAAGTTCCATTGCAATTGCAATTGCTGTATCCTTGTGGTCACCTGTTATCATTATAGGACGAATACCCGCAGTTTTACAGCTTTTAATTGCTTCAAAAACTTCAGGTCTCACGGGGTCGATCATTCCGCAAAGTCCAATGAATATAAGGTCATGCTCATATTCTTCGGGAGTGCTCTTTTGTGCAACCTCATTGATATCCCTATATGCAGCAGCAAGTACGCGGAGAGCTCTGTCTGCAAATTTTTTATTTTGAGCAAGAATATCCGAACGCGTTTTATCATTTAACTCATGTATACCATCTTCAGCGAGATAATATGTGCATTTGCGTAGTAACTCATCGGGAGCACCTTTGGTATACTGTGTAATTTTACCATTATTTTGATGAATTGTTGTCATCATTTTTCTCATAGAGTCAAAAGGCACTTCATCAATTCTTGGAAATTCTTTTTCGAGTTCTGTTTTATTTACATTTAATTTATAAGCATAATTAACAAGAGCACACTCGGTAGGCTCACCAACAGCATTAAAGGATAAATCAAGACGGGCGTCGCTGCATAATGCCATAGCTTTAGCAAGCAATATTTTATCAACCGTATACTCATCTGTCACAGTCATTTTATTCTGTGTCAGCGTTCCTGTTTTATCTGAGCATACAACCTCTGTGCATCCCAATGTTTCAACGGCGGTAAGACGTCTAATTACGGCATTACGTTTTGACATTTTTGAAACGCCTATTGACAAAACTATTGTGACAACAGCCACAAGTCCTTCAGGAATTGCAGCAACCGCAAGGCTCACGGCAACAATAAACGAATAAAGCGTATGCTCAAAAGTAATCTCGCCTGCTCTAAAAATACCTACAGCGAATATAACAACGCATATTCCAAGTACGAGAAATGTAAGCATTTTACTAAGCTGAGAGAGCTTTTTCTGAAGGGGAGTTTGCTCTTCCATAACATTTTGAAGTGCGTTAGCAATTTTGCCCATTTCGGTTTTCATACTGACCGCGCAAACAACAGCTTTTCCACGTCCATATACAACAGTGCTTCCCATATAAACCATATTAGCTCTATCACCAAGTGTAACATCACCTGATTTTATATCAGCTTTAAGTATATCAGGATGTTTTTCAGACGGAACAGATTCACCTGTCAAAGCGGCCTCTTCGCATTTCAAAGAGCTACTTTCGATTATTCTTGCATCCGCCGGAATAGCATCTCCTGCTTCAAGAATAATAATATCACCAACAACGAGGTCTTCGCTTTTGATAATAATCAATTCTCCATCGCGCAATACTTTAGAAGTTGAAGCAGTCATCTCTTTAAGAGCATCAATAGCTTTTTCAGCCTTTGATTCCTGTACAACTCCAAGTACTGAATTTAAAATTACGACAAACAAAATTATGAAAACGTCTGTAAATGTCTCGTCTTCGATAACAGCGATAGCTGTTGATACGGCAGCCGCAACAAGAAGAATAATAATCATAGGGTCGGCAAGCTGTATCAAAAATCTTTTAAAGAGCGATGTTCTTTTGCCCTCTACAAGTTTGTTTTTGCCGTTCTCTTCAAGCCTTTTTTGTGCCTCTGTGCTTGAAAGACCTACGTCAGTTGTTTTAAATTGCAACAATACGTTTTTTATTGACTCAAGATAAAATTTCATAGAATTTCCTTTCAATCCTTAATATCTGTATGTGTCTCTTGATTTTCTCCGTAAAAAATAAGACTTTTACGGCAAATTCACCGCAAAAGTCTTGCAAACCATATATCTTTAATAATGGGCAAACAACCGAACCAAATAGGTCGTGCTGACGATTGTTTGTACGGAAAATCCGCATTGCTACTCCCTTTTGTATCAAGTAGTATGCGTATTATATCACATTTGCTTTTCTTTGTCAATATTTAAATAAAATATTTATGAGTAAAAACTTAAGGGCAATCGGACGAACCGATTGCCCCACTGTCATATCTCAAATTAAATTATATTAAATTATTTTGCACCTTTAATATCGTTTTCATATTTCGAGATCATCTTTTTAACCATCTGTCCGCCGATTGAACCAGCTTGACTGGAAGTAAGATTACCGTTATAACCTGAATTAAGAGTTACGCCTACTTCGCTTGCTGCTTCTGTCTTAAACTGATCAAGAGCTGCTCTAGCTTCAGGAACGAGTGTCTTTTTAGCCATAAAAAATTTCTCCTATTCTGAACAAACTGCGAAAAACGCACTCCGTTCAAATATTAATCTATGATTATCGAGTGCGTTTCCACACTCTATTTATATTATCTGTTTATATTCGTAAAATATAACTGCCAATTTTTGATATGCTCTTTTACGTTACAGATAATAATAAATTGGAATTCAACAATAAATTCCGATAATATTATTTGCTGATACTATTGAAATATGCACTTTGATATGATAAAATAGTACTATTAAATTTATGAAAAACAAATAATAAATTCCGACTTTTGAAAATTATTCAAAAATCAAAATAGCGAAAGGAAATTTAACTATGGAAGTAAATTCGATTTTTCAAAAAAGCACCATTGTTGATGAAAAAAATTCAGCCATTGCATTAAAGAGCGGCAGCTTGCCTGTTTTCGCAACTCCTTCAATGCTGGCGCTTATGGAGCAAACTGCAGCAGAACACGTCAAGCCTTATCTTGAAGAAGGATTTACAACTGTCGGCATTTCGGCAAATATTAAGCATGTTTCAGCAACGCCTATCGGGATGAAAGTATTTTGCGAGAGTACTCTTATTGCTATTGATGGCAAAAAACTTATTTTTTCAGTCAAAGCATCAGATGAATGTGGTCTTATCGGCGAAGGCACTCACGAACGTTTTATTGTAAATGCTGAAAAATTCATGGGGCGAGTTAATTCGAAAAAAGCTTAAATTCATATCATATATTAATGAAGGAATTTTTATATTCAAAATAAACTAAATACTTACACTTGCAAATATCATCAACATTATTATTAAAAATAAAATTAAGAGGTGTTTTATGACTAATTATCAGGAAGAACTAAAATATATTAAAAGAAACAATCCTCGAATATTCGAAATTCAAAAGAAGCAAAGAAAAAATATTTTATTAAGAGCTTTTACTTATGAAATTTTCGCAGTTTTTATTTTAATAGCTTTGAGAGACAAACTCGAGGTTCTTATTACATTTGCTATTTTAGGATGTCTTGTTATTCCGTTTTTATCATTTAAGATGTGGAAACTGTTTGAGCGAGGTTGGATAGGTACCATAAAAAAAGCTGATTATGCCCAACGCTCAACTCGTGCGCTTAAAGATTGTAAAGGCTATTCAGGGTGTAATCTAAGCAAGCAAACTGTCATAGACTTCACCGTCATCGATGATTCTGATAAAGTTTATTTTTTCACACTCGAAAAGCAATATGAAAAAGCATACAAGCTTGAAGATACAGTTATGAGTATCCCCGGAATTGCATATCCCATCAACCTAACACCACATAATATGTGTGTTTGCACTAAATGCGGTGGAGTAATGCCATCTACAAATACACATTGCCCTAGTTGCGGAACGCCGCCAACTGTTATCCAAAAAGAAATAACGCCTTTTGAATAAACAATTTTCGAATATTTTTTTATAATACGTTTGTTTTATTACTTAATAAAAAGAAATATTACATTAATATGTAAAAAAATATTGACAAGCTTATTTTTTCATGATATAATAGTTTGCCGCTTAAAAATGGCTCAAAGCGTATTTTTATAAAATACCGCCAGTCTTAGCGAGTCTTATAAAGAAAGTGAGGTGCTTTTCGTGTTCGCAATAATTGAAACAGGCGGAAAGCAATACAAGGTTAACGAAGGGGATGTCATTTATATCGAAAAACTCGACGTTAACGATGGTGACGAAGTCGTTTTCGACAACGTTTTGGCATTATCAAGTGGAAATTCATTCAAAACTGGAACCCCTAATGTTGAGGGTGCAAAGGTTACAGCTTCTGTTCTCAAAAATGGTAAAGCTAAAAAGATTTACATTTTGAAATACAAAGCTAAAAAGAACGAGAAAAAGAAACAAGGTCACAGACAGCCATACACAAAGATTCAGATAACTGCAATCAACGGCTGAGCTGAAAATTCGAGCAATGACTAAAGTTGTTTTTTACAGAAATAACGGTACTTACTATGGGTTTGAGGAACAAGGTCACACGGGTTATGGTGAATCGGGAGACGATGTTTTATGCGCTGCACTTTCAGCAATGACCATGCTTATCGTCAATTCAATTGAGATAGGTTATGCTTCAGATGTTGATTATACAGTTGATGATGGCGCAACTCATATATCGGTAAGAGCTAAAGCTGCACTTCCCGAATTTGAGGACGACGAAAGAAAACGTTATGCCATTTCCGGCTTGTTCTGTTCCTATTATTACCAGCTCAACGATTTAATTGAAGAATATTACAATTATCTCGACGTTGAAGTTGTAGATAGACCGTGGTAATTACAAATGCACATATGTGCAAACCAAACGTTCTTTTTTGAACGAATAATTTAATGGAGGGAAAAGATAATGTTAAGACTTAGTTTGCAATTTTTTGCTCATAAAAAAGGAGTCGGTTCAACCAAAAACGGTCGTGATAGCGAATCTAAACGCCTTGGCGTGAAGAAAGCTGACGGACAAAAGGTTATAGCTGGCAACATAATTATAAGACAAAGAGGTTCTGCCATATGCCCTGGAAACAACGTAGGCATGGGTAAGGATTATACATTGTTCGCTCTTATTGACGGCAGTGTTAAGTTTGAGCAGAAAACAAAAGACAAGAAAAAAGTAAGCGTTTACGCCGAATAATTTCAATTAAGGGAACACCTGTGAGTGTTCCCTTTTTATTAAAAAAGCAATGCACATTAGAAAGCTAAATACTCTCTAATGTGCATTATTATAATGTTAGCCTATGGTAACTTTCTCTTCTGTATCAGAGCTTGTTTTGATACTTGAATTGACATTTAAATAATTGCCATTCACCATATTCATTTCTTCTGACTGATCCGCCATACAATTAACCTCTTCAGGGTCACGATATGTAGGGACGGCACGCTTAAAGTAACATTTCACAGTTGCAATATCGGCATCTGTAACAGTTAACAAAAGCTTGATTTTTCTTTCGATTTCTATTCTTCCAGGCGATACATCATGCTCAATAAAAATCAAATCATTACTTGTCTTTTGAAGTGCCTCCGATTTGATTAACAATTCCTCATAAAGCTTTTCACCAGGACGCAAGCCTATCTCTACGATATCAATATCCTGATACGGAATGAGCCCTGATAATTTTATCATATTTTCCGCAAGGTCAATAATTTTAACTGGCTTACCCATATCAAGAACAAATAATTCTCCGTCATTTGCCATAGCACCTGCCTGCATAACAAGCTGTACTGCTTCCGGAATCGTCATAAAATATCTTATAATTCGTTTGTCAGTAATTGTAAGAGGTCCTCCGCTTTCAATCTGTTTACGGAAAAGCGGGATAACAGAGCCATTTGAGCCAAGAACGTTTCCAAAACGAACGACAGCAAATTCCGTTTTTGTATCAGTTCTACACTGAACAATCATTTCGCACATACGTTTTGAAGCGCCCATAATATTTGTAGGATTAACTGCTTTATCGGTTGATATTAATATAAACTTCAAAGCCCCGTATTTTTCAGCCATATCAGCCGTATTATATGTTCCAAGTACATTATTTTTAATTGCTTCACCACCGCTATTTTCCATCAAAGGTACATGCTTATGTGCCGCAGCGTGAAAAATAATTTCTGGTCTATATTGAGCAAATACTGTTTCTAAGCGTTTTCTATCACGAACCGAGCCTATTATAACCTTCAGGTCAAGCTCGTTTCCATATTTGCGGATAAGCTCCTGCTGAATTTCGTATGCATTATTTTCATATATATCAAATATGATAAGCTGTTTAGGGCTTCTTTTTGCGAGTTGTCTACAAAGTTCACTTCCTATTGAACCTCCGCCACCAGTTACAAGAATAACCCTACCTGAATAATAATTGCTTGTCATTTTATTGTCGATAACCAATGAATCCCTGAAAAGCAAATCTTCAATTTTTATTTCACGAAGTTGACGTTTTCCTTCTTCAAGAGGATGATTGTTATCAAACGGGAAATCATATATTTTAACCTTACAATCGGTCTTTTTATAAAATTCATATAATCTTTGCTTAGCTTCACCGTCTAAATTTGGTAGAGCAATGAATATTTCCTGAACAGGCATTTGTTTAATTTTGCATATTATGTCGTCATTTTCAGAATAGACCATAAGCCCAAATATTCTATTTCCAATCTTACTTGAATCCGTATCAATAAAGCAATAAGGAATATAATGTGATTTTTTATTAACGCTCAACTCCTCAGCAAGAAGAACACCAACCTGCCCTGCTCCAACAATAGCAATTCTAATTTTATTCAGCTCGCTTATTGGAACTCTATTGCCGTAATTTCTATACAGCTGATAGCCAAATCTTGTAATTAATGTAAATAAGCAATTGACTGAAACAATCGAAAGGCTCTGCCATATTCCAAAATATATTGAATAATCAGTATAAACAGATATATAATGTGTTGCAATTAAAAATATAACTCCTGCGCAAAAATCAGCAAGAACGATTTTCAAATAAGTTCCTGCCTTTGCATATCTCCAAACACAAGAATAAACATGAAGAGTTATTCTTAAAATAAATACAAGAACCAATAAAATGGCTGCATTTATAATATATTCGAAAGTAGTTATTCTAACACTAAGAGATGAAAGGTATGTTATAATCACAAAACTCAAACTGACTATGGAATAACAAAAGAAATCAAATAATAATAATATATATTTTCTACTTTTATCCATCATTCAAAAACAAGTATACACTTGCCCTTTCTTATATTAATAATAATTTACTGTCTCGTGAAATACTATTTAAATTAATTATAATGTAATATTTCAATTTTGTCAATAGCAATAATTATCGCAAAAATGCAAGACATTTATTAAAGCAAAACGGCAGATGTTCTGCCGTTATAACAGTTATAACAATAGAATCAATAAAACTTGTCAATATTATTTTTAACAAACGCCAATGATTTTTTCTGAATATACTTGCGGTTTCCCATTAAAAAATCACGCATATATGTATAATTGCCATTATAGTCATTGCGTATTTGCATAAGTTTTTGCGCAAACTGTACATCCTGACAGTGATATAAAGTATTGCAAATTTGAGCTATAACAGGGCGTGGGCATCTTCCGAAAACATCGTAACCTTCAGGCGTATCTTTTTCAGTCAAGTCAAAAAGCATTTTATACACCAATACAGTTCTATAAACTTCATCTTCTCCGAAAAAATTTTTCTTTTCAAGAAAATTACCCTGCCATAAATTTGTTTCACTATCGACATTCATAGAATAGTACAAATTCATTTTTTCATAAAATTTATTAAAATCAAGTTCTTCAATTTCAATATTCTTTTTCTTGATTCGGTCATAAAGAAAGAAATTTGGTTCTGTATCTCTAGAAAGATAGCCAAAATAAAAAATTGCGCCAGACAAACCGAGCAATAAAAAAGCACATATAAATAAAACCACAGCTGTAAATTTTTCAATATTCGCATGAAAGCTGAAAATCATAACAACAATAGCCAACACAGCAACTATCGCCGCAACAGTCCATATAATAATATGTATGAGTTTTTGTTTGCTAATTTTCATTACCACACCCCACAAATAAAACAAATCACCTTAGTATACTTAATACATTTAATGTATTATAGCATATAAAGATGATTTATGCAAGTGCAAAATTCTATTATTTTTTCTTTAATTTACCGACAACTCTGCCACAACAGCTTATATTTTCAAAATCCTTTAGCAAAATATCACCATAGTCCTTATTTAATGATATTAGACGATCACCGCCAAAAGCTTTAAAATAGCCTTCTCCGTCAAGAATAAAGATCCCAAGTTCGCCATATTCAACAGCATCCATAGTTTGAACCAACAAAATATCATTGTTATGATATTTTGGCTCCATACTATTACCATTAATTCTAAGAGCGTAATCAGCACTTTGTGTTCTTGAATTCAGCGGTATTGAAATTTCTTCGGTATCATTGCTGTCAAGAAATACACCAGTACCAGCTGACACGGAAAGTTCGTGTAGCGGTATATTTCTACGTGACAATCCGCTTTCTGAAGCGCGACTCATGATTTTATTTGTGGCTTTTACATTTGAAATTATTTTGGCAGTATGTTTTATCTCCGTACTATATTGTGTGGCAAGTATACGTTCACATTCCTTATCAAGAACAACATTAAGCAGTGATATCCCATGCTCATCAAGTTTTCGATAATTTTCAATAAATCTAATCTCGTTAAGTTGTAAGGTATAGTTATTGGTATTTTCTTTGACACCAGTTACAATATAATCAAGATTACAATCAAGCGCTTGACATATTGAAACTATATTTGCAAGCTTTGGCGAGTCACTGATTCCTGCCATTATTTTTGATAAAGTTCCAAGTGGAATACCTGTCATTTTTGAGAGCGTTTCGTTTGTAATTTTTTTCTGACTTTTCAGCTTTTTTATTCTATCAATATAATCCATATCTGTTCTATTTCCTTTCTGCATCTTATACAAAAAACTATCGGCGGCACTTTTTTAATATCAATCGTTCCGTTTACGGTATTATCATATCACACTTTATTCGTTTTGTAAAGAGCTTTTTTGTGTTTTTTTCTTTTTTTGGCATTTTTCTATTGACAAGTGTCGAATTACGTGGTATAATGGCGGCATAATAAATCCAAAACAGGAATGGTGAACGATATGAACAATTACTTGAATGAATACAAAACTTCCAAAAAATATATTTGTGCGTATAAAACAGCTCCATATAAAAAGGCAAACAATCAATCTTTTTTGCTTGTTTTTCTCGAAAGAATTTTATCTTTTCTTGACAAAACTGTTAGCATCGCAAAAAGCAAAAAAATAATTTCCGCAGTTAAAATGATTATTGGTGTTATTTGCTTTTTTGCTTTTCTCGGAATTCTCGGTTCGCTTGAAGCTGGCACACTGTCTGGTTCATTTGCAATTTCTGCTTCCCTTTTAATTGTTTTTGTGGAATTGCTGTGTATCATAAAATAATGCCTGCCGAATAAACCAATTTGATTATTGGTTTATGTCAGCAAGCATTATAACAATTATCCTTTTGGCAATAATATTTCAGATAGACATTCAGCCACAGCCTCTGCCGCTCTTTCCGCTTCAGATAAACTGTTTCCGCTTGCGCCTATCTCCAGGAGAATTGACATTGGAGCCAGTTCTTGATTGTAAGTGGTTGAACGCAGTGAAACAGGTCGGCAAATATTGGTATACTCATTATTTAACGACTCTCGCAGTTTGAGTGCAAGTTGTAAATTATCCTCCCACATAGGACTAGATTTGCCACTGTAATCACTGCCAACAACAGCCATAACCTGTGCTATCTCATCACCGTCATATTCAATTATTGGACGCACAAGCTCACCACTCTGGTTCATTATGGAATCTCTATGTATGTCTATGACAAGTCTTATTGTAGGATATTTTTGCAGATATTCTTTAATCGTCTCCGCACTTCTATTATACGAATCTATGTATGACTCACCATCGTGTATAATTTCGCAGTGCAATGTTTTTATTCCGTTTTTATTAAGAATATCTGCAACTACCGCGCCCACCGCTACAACATTTTCAGCGGAGTCATCGCTTCTTGCCAATTCGCCACCATCATCTTTATATGAAATTGCACCTTCGGAGCTAAATGCTTCCGTTGTGTGTGTATGAACTATTAATACAAGTGGCGAATCGGCAGGATATGTACTTTGCGGAAAAATAAGCGGACTATTAAGTAGTTGAATTATATTTGGATTGTAGCCTGTATCATTATAAATAAATTGATTACCATATGTGTAAAGACTCAAATCCATCGGAATTATCGGTATATCCCCATCTGAAATTTGGGAATAATCAAAATCATATATATTATCCGGGGTTGTAACTGGCGGAGACGTTGTATCACTTGGAACAGCTGTTGTATTTTCAGACTCCGCTACTGTTGTTTCAGGGGATTTTGTTTCTTCCTCTTGCGATGTTGTTTCATCAGATGAATAAGTCGGAGATTTTAGCGGCATAAAACTTTGGTTAAGCATAAGTTCGGCAAAATTCATACCGCTACTCTCTTGTCCAAACAAACGATTTACTATAAAATCCGATGGGTATTTATCTCCCACAAAAGCATAAAGTATTTCTGTTGCTGCAAAAGAAAGAGTGAACATAGCAACCGAAAAACTTATCACGCAATAAAACAAAAAGCACATTCTTTTTGTTTTGCTTTTTTCTTTATTAAATAACTTTTCTGTGGGAAGATTTTCTGTATAGTCATCGAATTTATATTCTTTGCTATAATCACTATTAAACAGTTCAATATCCTTTATTACATTGCTTTTCTCCATATCGGTTTCTTCTAACTCATTAAATTTGTTTTCACCATTCATATTCCGAGCGCCTCCTTTTTGAAGTTACTCTATTTTATGCCTAATGAAAATATTTTAGACTATTTTAGCGTGAGAGCATCATCTATCGCATTTGATAATAGTTCAGCAGCAACCTCTGTTATATCATCACTTTCCTTTGGCGAAACATAAAAGCTTTTTCCTGAATTTAATATATGCTTTAACTTTTCATCAATATCGCTTATACCTGCTGCTTGTAAAGCATCATAAACCAAGGTTGCCGAATTTACTACGGTTGGTATGCCTATTGACAAAACAGGATACCCCAAGCTTTCCTTATTTATAGATTTGCGATTGTTGCCTATACCCGAGCCGGGATTTATGCCTCCGTCAGAAATTTGAATAGTTGAGGCAAGTCTGTCACATGAACGCGCCGCAAGCGAATCAATCGCAATAATAAGATCGGGTTTAACATTGTCTGCACTGCCCTTTACTATTTCAACTGTTTCTATTCCTGTTTGAGCAAGCACGCCTGGAGCAATTGCAGATATTTCACACCTGCCAATTGCCTTGTAAATATTTTGATTATAATTTTTAATGTGCCTTGTCGCATTTAACCGTCTGATTGTGAAAGGTCCAATTGCATCAACAGTTATATCGCAATTTCCAAGTCCACAGACAAAAGCCGAAAAATTTTCATCAATTTTCTTGTTTGTCAGTTTATTGCACAAATTGATTATCGTTTTACTAAGATACTCTCTTATTTCATCGAGTTGTTTTTGATCAAGATCACAAATTCGACTTGAAGTGAGCGTAATATATTCGCCAATTGGTTTTTGAAGAGCTTTTGCTCCCTCGTCATTTAATATTTTTATATTTGAAACTTCAAAAGAATCATGCTTTTCTTCTGTAACTTTTATTCCGTCAAGTAAATCTTTATCCTTGACCTGTTGATGACTCTCATACGCTAAATCCGTTGAAATACAAGTTTGATTTTCATCTTTTTTTTCATTATCCATCACAATTATCTATCCTTTCATAATTGATTATTTCTTGTAAAATTTAATAATATTATTAGTATTGACAATAACATTAATATTTAACACTAATATTATTGAGCTTTTTGTGATTTTCTTGCTTTTATAATGTTAATTTTGCACAGTTTTTCATCAATTAATTGTGCAAGTATCCGAATATTTTCATGTTCACATGATATTTATTGATTATGAATCATTTTAGTGATATAATATACAAAGCCTAATATTATTATTTTTATGTATTTCAAGGAGGACTTGTCAAATTATGATGAAGCGAATTTTTGCTTTAATTCTATGCTTGTTGATGCTCGTTCCAACTTTAGCCTCATGCAAAAAAGACACAGAGGAAGACGTTGAGCTCGGGGCATATATCAAAATGTATATTTCCCAAATGATTTACGATTTCGACCCTGCATATGCCTTCAATAACGAAGCTGCACTCAAGGTTATATCGTTAATGTTTGAACCTCTTTTTTCACTTGATGAAAAAGGAAAGGTACAGAACGCTCTTGTAGATGATTACGAAATCAAAGAAGATGAAAAATCAAATGAGTATACCATGACATTAACTTTGAAAGAAACTTCTTGGAGTGACGGCACCAGTGTTTCTGCTGATGATGTTGTATACGCTTGGAAACGCATACTTGATGCAAGCAATTCAAGTTCTGCCGCTTCTCTTCTTTATGATATCAAAAATGCAAGGGCAGTAAAAGCAGGCGATGCCTCAATTGATGACCTTGGTATTTATGCTGTTGATACGCTTGTGCTTGAAATAAGATTTGAAGAAAAAATAGATTACGATCAATTTATTCTTAATCTCACAAGCCCAGCGCTCTCTCCGCTTCGTGAGGACATAGTCGAGAGAAACCCTGACTGGGCGAAAAAACCTGCTACAATTGTTTGTAGTGGCCCTTTTATGATGCGTAAAATCGCATACGGCGCAGATTCACTAGGAGCTCTCGCTGAAACCGACACAAGCTCCGCACAATTAATTCTTGAACGCAACACTTACTATATGCGTGATAAAGAAAAAGATGACATAGATAAATATGTCACTCCTTACAGAATAACAATTGATTTTACTAAAACATCCGTAGAGCAAGCGGCTGATTATGAAAATGGTACGATTTTCTATATGGGTGATTTTGCTCTTGAAAGCCGCAGTTATTTTTCCGACATAGCTGAAATAACTGATGAAATGTCAACACACACCTATTTACTCAATAACAACATCGCTCCATTTGACAATGTGGAAGTACGCAAAGCTTTGTCTGTTGCTATAGACCGTGAAGCAATTGCCTCCGCCATAGTATATGCAAAGGCAGCAACCGCACTTGTCCCTTATGGCCTTTATGATTCTACAAGTGTAAAATCACTTTTCAGAGAAGTTGGTGGCGATATTATTTCAAAGAGTGCAAATATTGCCTCAGCTAATAGCATTTTAAGTGCTGCTGGTATAGTTCCCTCAGATTACACTTTCTCGATAACTGTTCATGAAGGCGATGAAGTACATGAAAAAATTGCTCAAATGGTGTCTGAAACATGGTGTCAGCTAGGATTTAATTGTTCTGTCTCATATTTGGGTAATATAATAAACGATGATATCGGTCCAACAGGTGAAAAAGCTGTTGATATACGTGACGACCTTTTCGATGAAGCATATGCAAGTGGAAATTTTGATGTAATTGCAGTTGATATTGTTGCATACTCGCCGGACGCTTTCAGTTATCTTGCTCCTTTTGCAAAAGAATTCTCAGGTCAGGCTCTCAATATCAATACTGAAAATATAGAAAAACCCGTATATACACTTTGCGGGCACATCACAGGCTTTGATAACGAAGAATATAATGCACTTATTGAGTCTGCTTACGCTGAAAAAGATATAGCGAAAAGAGCTGTTATTCTTCATAGCGCCGAGGAATTACTTCTTGAACAAATGCCTGTTATTCCAATAATATTCAATCAAGATGCTTATATTTGTAGCGATGATTTGTCAAAGTTAACCTCAAGTTACTACGACTTTAGAAATTTCGATAAAATAAAGCTCAAGGATTATGAGCTTTACACCGAAGCAAACTGATAATTCAATATAAAACACAAAAGCAGGACTGCCATAGCAGTCCTGCTTTTGTTATAAAGTCTTCATCATATTTTGTACCGTTTTATAATCAGGCATATACATTGTAATATATCTATAAAATTCTTTTGAATGATTTCTTATCTTTAAATGCATTAATTCATGCAATATAACATAATTCAAACATTGAAACGGCTTTTTTGCAAGCTTTAAATTAAAGGTTATTTGCTTTGTTTTGATATTGCAACTTCCCCAGCGGCTTTTCATGTCGCGTATTTTTACCTTTTTAGAATACAACATCGTTCTATCTTCCCATAAAGGTAAAATCTCTAATATTTTAGCTTGCAATTCTTTTCTGTAAAACTCATTAATGATTCTTTCACGCTGTTCAGCCGTACTATGTTCATTGACCGATAAAATGATTGCACTACCTGACAATTCAGCTCTCTGTCCCCTACTAATATATTCAACTTGTAAATTATATTCATTACCCCAAAGTATAATCTTGTCCCCCATATTATATTCTATCGGTTTTTCACTTATACTACTTGTAAGCAATTTTTGCTGTTTGATAATCCAATCACGCTTTTTAAATACAAAATTCTCAATTACACTGCGGTCAATTCCGTAAGGAGCGCTTATCATCACAATCCCACCGGGGCTCTTGACTGTAATTATCAAATACTTAACTCTTTTTTTGGTTATCTCAAGCGGAATGCCATATATAATATCTTGCATCATTGTTCCCATCCAATTAAATAAATTTTATGCCTTTTTGTTCATTATAATATTTTTTAACCATTGATAAGCTTATATAAATCATAATTTTCATAATTAAAAGTTGCTTACCCAAACAGCCATATCAATAAATTTCTGTTACAAGCCACTCTTTTGCTTTTTCGTAATCATTAATAAATTCAAGTGCAAAATTTATATGATTTTTCAAAGTCTTAGAAAACATTTTTTTGCTTTTTTTATCCAACCCGACAAAAACCACTCTCGATAACTTTTTATTTCCATTTATCAGTTTATTAGAAATAGTACAAACTATGTTCTCATTTATAATTGTTTCATCGAGATTTATTGCTATAAGTGATGGTGATGATGGCTTGTTGAATTTTTCATAATCATTTTCAAACTTACTTATTACAATATCGTAATAATTGTATATTCCATCTAAATGTTCAAACCAAATCTCTCCTCCACCAAAAAACATACTGAATGATTTTTTCTTGACACCTGGTAAATTGGATGGAATTATATCACTTTTTTCTTCTTTCATTAACTACCTCTATATAAATACCTTTAAAATATAATAAATTGTGTTTTATTATATTTTTATGGTAATACTAATAGCATTGCAAATGCACATTCTATAAATTTAATACAGCATATAGAATGTGTTTATTATAACATATTTTTAGTAAAAATACAATTTTTTTAACATGTTTTGTATTTTAACATTTCTCGGGTATATTATATAATATTTTAGTAATTTGTATTTCTTTGCGAGCTGTAACTTCTAATCGTTATAAAAAATGGTAATTTAGACGATTAAAGGAGTTAATTTAAAACGATTTATAAAATATTTTTACATTTATATGAAAAAAACATCAAATGCTATTGAAAAATTCAATAATATCAGTTATAATAAATATGATTGTATAGCATCGAAACTTGAATTGTTATATAGAAGATTAATTCTCATTAGAAAATGAAAATAAAGCAAAGGAGATGTAAAAAATGCAGAATAAAAGAACGGACAAAACCCAAACTTTCTCGGTAAATTACGAACGTAACGATGAAATGAAAAACACACTGCTCACCATTTATGACGCTTTAAGTGAAAAAGGTTATAATCCGATAAATCAAATCGTCGGATATATTCTGTCGGAAGACCCAACTTACATCACAAATCACAAAAATGCCCGTGCTCTTGTACGTCATATTGACCGTGACGAACTTCTCAATGCCCTTGTAAAAGAATACTTGGGGGTTTAACTCTGTGGCTTTTGTCAATCTTAAAGACGGTTCCGAAAACCGCCGTATTTCAAATCACACAGTTTTATGTCTCGGTAATTTTGACGGTGTTCATAAAGGTCATAGGGCATTAATATCAGCAGTTAAAGACGAAAAGAACAGATTAAAAAGCCAATTCTCCGACATTATGGCGGGTGCGTGGCTTTTTAATGTCTCTCCTTTGCACTATTTACAAGATGATTTTAAAGCAATCACAGACACAAATCAAAAGCTCGAAATTTTCAAAGAGCTTTCTCTTGATTTTGTTTTCCTTGCAGATTTCAAGGAGCTTTGCTCCATATCTCCTGCCGATTTTATACATAATATTCTTGAGAAAAAATGTAACTGTGTAAGCGCGGTTTGCGGTTACAATTATCATTTTGCAAAAGATGGAGCTGGCGATGCGGAATATTTAAAAACCAATTTTCGTGGAAACACAATCGTTATATCGCCTGTCACTATAAACGATATCGCAGTAAGTTCAACAATTATCCGCGCACTTATAAAAGACGGCAAAATAAGTGAGGCAAACTCTCTGCTTGAACGTCCGTTCACTATATCAGCGAGTATTGAACATGGATTTCACCTCGGTACGTCTTTAGGATTTCCAACCATTAATCAAACTTTCCATGATGAACTAATAGTTCCCCATTTTGGTGTCTATATCAGTAAAAGTATAATTGATGGCAAAACCTATAATAGTATAACAAATATAGGTATTCGCCCTACAGTCAGCGGTTCTGAAAGAATAAATTGTGAGACATTTATTCTTGATTTTCATAATAATATATATGGAGAGATTGTAAGCGTTCAATTACTCGAATTTTTACGCAATGAACATAAATTTGAAGATATTTCTGCTTTAAAGAACCAAATACAAGATGATGTGTTAGGTGCAAAAAAATATTTTGCTTATGAAAAATAAACTTAAAACAATTGCTGTTTTTATAATAGCAATTATACTACTGTTTCCTATGTTGAACTTAATATTAAACACAACCGCCGCAGAGCTTGATATTCCAGATATCGACCGTGCAGGAGCGGTTTATTTGTATAATATAGAAAATGATATGGTTATATATGAAAAAAATACGAATAGCATAATTTTCCCAGCATCAACAGTTAAAATAATGACTGGATATATAGCTGTATCACAACTTAAAGATCGATTAGACGAAAAAGTCACAATAACAGATGCAATGCTCGAAGGAGCCAGCGGCAACTGTATGAAACTCGTTAAAAATGAAGTGATATCAATTAACGACCTGCTTTATGGTGTTATCTGTGGCGGATATAACGATGCAGCAATTGCCATTGCATTTTGCATTTCAGGAAGTGTTGAAAATTTTATCGCACTCATGAATGAAACAGCGGAAAATCTTAATATGCAAAACACAGTATATAAAAATCCCACAGGAATGCATGATTATGAAATGGTCACTACACTGAGTGACACTATTATTATATCTAAAGCTGCCATGTCTGAGCCTATATTTATGGAAATAAGCTCAGCAGTTGAATACACAGTCCCAGCAAACAATAAAAGCTTTGAGCGAACGATATATAACCGCAACGAGTTAATTGCGACAAACTATACGAAAAAATACTATAATGAAAACGCACAGGGCCTTAATGCAGGTTCAACAACCGAGGGCGGCTATTGTGTGGTAACGACAACTTCGCAAAATTCGCTGACATATTTGTGCATAGTTATGAATGCAGACGAGGATATCTTAAATGATACTGTTTATTCATATGCTGTTGCAAATCACTTGATAGACATGGCACTGTCCGATTACGGTTATGTTGAGATAATCAAAGCAAATGAAGTGCTATCCAAAATAGCAGTCGGTCTTTCACTTGATATAAAGGAAATTAATTTGATAACATCCGAATCAAAAACCGTGTATATGGATAAAACATATGCCGCAGAAGATATTAATTACAGAATTTATTTAGATAAAAGTATTGTAAATGCGCCTGTTTCGGCTGGAGATGTTTTAGGGCGAGTTACTGTATATTATGAAGGTAAAATTATAACCACTTCCCCGCTAGTTGCCGAAACAGACGTCAAACCAAATGTATTTTTGATCACATTGAATGCAGTAAAGAATTTTATTAAAAGTAGCTTTTTTATAATTTTTATAACTTCTTTTTGTCTATTGTCTACAACCTATTTTCTGTTTTGCAAACCCAAAAAGAAAAGTAAAAACTATACACGAAAATATTATAAATAAACCGCGGTAATGATTTACACAAGAAATCATCACCGTAGTTTTTTATATAAATAATTCTTTTTATTTTGTTTTGTTTTGCAAAGGATTTTTAATGTTAGCTATTGATTTTTTGCGTTAATTATGCTATAATAGGCGCAGTCAATATGTATCTATAATCAAAGATACTGCACTGCGCCATAACAAATAATATGCCACGGGCATATTATTCGTATAAGAAAACGATTATTTTATAATATAATAGGCGCAGTCAATATGTAGCTATAATCAAAGATACTGCACTGCGCCATAACAAATAATATGCCACGGGCATATTATTCGTATAAGAAAACGATTATTTTATAATATAATAGGCGCAGTCAATAT
>Ga0172378_10001857_pt1 | contig 19588 bp, 18 predicted proteins | sample GrowelOW332metaG_FD_119755 | JGI IMG/M metagenome (GOLD analysis project Ga0172378, IMG submission 119755) | Groundwater microbial communities from an aquifer near a municipal landfill in Southern Ontario, Canada - Pumphouse #3_1 metaG | ecosystem: Environmental > Aquatic > Deep subsurface >... | reverse complement strand
TGCAGAACCGGTTTCCAGTTCAACACTCTTTCCTTCCTGGTCACGTTCATTGAAGGTGATGGTTCCGCTGGTGGTGGAAGCTTGCACGTTCAGATTTGCGTTTGCACGCAGATCAAGCTCAAGCTCCCCACTGGTGGAACTTGCGGTAAGCGAACCGCCGGAAATGATTTCAACCTCCGCTTCCACATCGCTGCTGATGCTCTTCAGCTGAACATCCTTGGCACGGACTTTCTGAATCTCAATATCGCCGCTGACCGTTGCGATCTCCAACTCCTTGTTGCTCGTTGCCCCAGACCCACTGAGCGAGGAGCTGGTGCTGAGGACCTTCAGGCTCTCCTCGGTTTCAAGAGTAAGGAAATCGATCTCCCCGCTGGTACTCCGCAGTTCCACGGTCCGGGCTTTCATCGGGTGCATGATCCTGATATCTCCGCTGATGGTGGAGACATCCAAGCTGTCCAGGCTGGAGGAGGGAAGCTCTATCACCAGGGTTGAGGGGGCGTAGGAGAAGAAACGGAAGAACCAGTTGGTCTTGGGCTTTACTTCCACACTCAGGTTCGAGGTGGTTTTGAGAACGGAAAGCACATCCCGCTCATTGCCCCCGATGGAGACAGTGGCACGCTTGAGCGAATCATCCACCTCAATGACGACATCATTGGCGATGGTCCGCACCTTGAGGGTGTCATTGGCCTTGAACTCAAAGTCCCGGTCGCTGCGTGTTGCCCTGCTGCGTCCCTCCCATCCCTTCGCCAGGGAGAAGGAGAGCGCAAGCAGCACCACCAGTACGATCAGAAATATCTTGTTGGCCTTGGTATCCTTGAGCATATCACTGTCCTTCGCGGAACCTGTCGTCCCAATCCCGTTCCTTGTTGAACATCTCGCTCTCCATCTTCTCCACCTTCTTCTTCAGCCGCTCGTACTCGGCTTTCAGCTCGTCATCGCTCTGGGTGGGTTCCTCATCGCGGTAGATGGTGGATGAGCTCTCATATCCGGGATTCATCGGGATGAGCAGCGCTGCAGCCAGGTAGATCAGGGCACCAGGAAAAATACCGGTGGCCAGAACCACAAGGAAGACAATCAGACGAACCGGGTCGGCGGGCAAATCCCTCCACTCGGCAAGGCCGGTGCAAACCCCGAAAATCTTTCCCCGAGGGGATCTGTACAATCGTTTGGTAGCCATAGCAATCATTCCTTCCATTCCTTATCGTGCATACCTTCGGGCTTCTCCCTCCGGTTGTTCATTATCGTCTCAAGATTCGCCAATCGTTGCTGCAAATCATCGATGCCCTTCTTCAGTTCCGTCCGGTTGGTTCCGCCCTTGAACTCCGAAAAGGAGGCTTCCCAGGCTTCGCCCTTTTTGCCCTTGGGCATCTTCATCTTTGATGAACTGTAGGTGCCCGGGGGGAGTCCCATCTCCATCTCCCGCATTCTCAATGCAGCGTCGATCTTTTTCTTTCGCAGCGAGTAGCGGTGATCAATCGTGGATACGATGATGACGAAGGTGAAGATGACACTCAGAATCCATACTGCTTCCATCACTGACCCCTTCGCTTATAAGCCGGCACGCTTGCGAAGCTCTTCGATCTCGGCATCGATGTCATCCATCTCTTCCAGGTCACGGAACTTCTCGTCGAGTGAGGAGGGGCGGCGGTTGAGGTCGTTGTTGGCCTGCATCCGGTCGATCTTCTCTTCCATATCATTGAAGCGGTTGAAGGACGCTCCTTCACTTGCCCTTCTGAGGGTCTCCTGGGCAGCCTGCTCCTCACGGGCACGCTTTGCACGCTCGACCATCATCTGGTACTTCTGCTTCACCGTAGTAAGCTTGTCCTCGATCTGGGTGATCTCGCCCTTTGCGGTCTTGATCAGCTCATCGTAGGTTGCCATCTCTTTCTCAAACTGCTCGAGTGTAGCCTTTGCAGCCTTTCTCTCAAGCAATGCTTCCCTTGCCAGGTCCTCGCGACCCTTGCTGATGGCTAGTTCGGCACGGTTCTGCCAGCGCTGTACGGCGTTGAGCGCTTCCTTGTATGCCCTGTCGGTCTTCGCCCTGCTTGCCATCTTGGCAGCACAGGAACTTTTGAGCTCAATCAGGGTATCTTCCATCTCCTGCATCATCAACTTTATCATCTTCTCAGGATCTTCAGCCTTGTCCAGCAGCGAGTTGATGTTGGCATTGACAATATCCAAGAATCTTGAAAAAACTCCCATACCTTTCTCTCCTTAGGTAGTAGTACCACCTGATGTATCTGTTAATCTAGATGCATGAACCGTGCCAACTCTGGAAAACCGGGGAAAATACCGCTAAGTCACCATTTTGTCGGGGATTGCACCCCATCCTCTTTTCTCAGCGGGCAAGACATGCTACCCTTGCGCTGGTGAAACCTGCCAAGATTGGCAAATTTTACCAAACAAGGAGTGCACCATGGAAGCCCTGCAAGGGGGATACAACCAGCAACCACTGGGTGAAAGCGAGGTCTTCCTCGAATTCCAGAGCAAGCTCAGCCGTGCCGCAACTGTCAATCGCTCGGTCCTGTTGGTGGGTGAGCGGGGAAGCGGCAAGGAGATTGCTGCCCGCAGGCTTCACTTCCTCTCCCCCAGGTGGCAGCAGAATCTGGTGACAGTCAACTGTGCAGCGCTTCCCCCATCCCTGATCGAGACCGAACTTTTCGGCTATGAGCAGGGAGCCTTTACCGGTGCCCAGAAGACCCGCAAGGGACGTTTCGAGGAAGCTGAGGGGGGAACACTCTTCCTCGATGAGATCGGCCTCATCCCCCTGGAAGTGCAGGAGAAGATCCTCAGGGTGGTTGAATACGGCACCTACGAACGGGTCGGATCCTCGGTCACCCACGAATCGAACGTCAGGATCATCGGGGCGACGAATGCCGATCTCCCCACCCTGTGCAAAGAGGGAAAGTTCAAGGAAGATCTGCTTGACCGTCTCAGCTTCGAGGTGCTCTTCCTGCCTCCTTTGCGCGAACGGGGTGAGGACATCATCCTGCTTGCCACTTACTTCGCCTCCAAGATGGCCTTGGAGTGCGGCCGCAAGGAGATGCCCTCATTCACTGAAGAAGTCCTCTCAGTGATGCTTACCTATCCATGGCCCGGCAATGTGCGCGAATTGAAGAATGTGGTCGAACGTGCTGTCTACCGAAGCGATTGCGCCTTGATCGAGCAGCTCGACTTCAACCCCTTTGAGAATCCCTTTGCCAAGATCGAAGCGCAGGAGCTGCCTTCCCTGCCCAGAGCTGAGCAGAAGTTGGATCTGGCCTTCTTTGACCATGCTCGTATTGAGCTTGACCTACTCTACCTGCGGGAGGCGCTGAAGCAAGCTTCAGGCAACCAAAAGGAAGCCGCCAAGCTGCTTGGCCTCACCTATGACCAGCTCAGGGGTCTCTATCGCAAGTATCAGGACCAGGTACAATAAAGAGAGCAGGACACCAGAAAATGTCCTGCTCAAAGAGAAACCCCGAGAATGTCATGAAAGATGCGAATTGCAGACTATCGTGAAGGCAACATCAAGGCAGTCAGCAAGTAAGCCACGGTCATCGGAACGAACCCTACCGAGAAGAGCAGGATCAGGCCGACGATTCTGAGCAGTGCCACCGGAAGCCCCGACCAGGAGGCCAAGCCTTGGAAGACGCCGAGGATCATGCCGCTCTTTTCCCGGAACAAGGTCCGGTTCTCTTCTCTGTAGTACTGCATTATTTCTGCTCCTTCTTCTTGGACATGGAACTCTTCAGGCTTTCCAGCTCAGCATCGATGGCACTATCGTTTTCCATCTTTGCAAACTCGTCGCTGCTGGAGGTGCTGCCATGGTATCCTGCCATCTCGGCATCGGCTTCCATCCGCTCAATCTTGCTCTCCAGCTCACTGAACTTTCTGGCAAGATCGGCACTGTCGCTGTTCTTCAGCGTCTGTGCAACCTGCTTCTTCTCCTTGGCGCCACGGGCACGTTGGACGAGAATCTGCTGCTTGTCCTTGACTTCCTTGAGCTTGTCTGCAATCTGCGTCAGCTGTGAGGCCTGACTGGCGAGGATCGAGGTGAGGGTAGTCAACTGCTCCTCTACACGCTTGACCTGCTCGCTTGCATACTTCTTCTCGACCAGTGCTTCCCTGGCAAGATCCTCGCGACCGTTGGTGATGGCCAGCTTGGCACGCTCTTCCCAGCGGACAACGGATTTCCCAAACTCAGCCTTCTCACGCTCGAGGCTGGTCTGCTCAGCCTTGCGCCCTGCCATGGAGGCACGAGCCTTGGTCTGGGTGTCCTCCAATTCGGTGATCATCAGGCTGATCATCTTTGCCGGATCTTCCATCTTATCCAGAACGCTGTTGACGTGTGAGTTGAAGATATCGGCGACTCTCTTGAACATCTGCATCATTTTCTCCTTTCGCCATGTAGTGGCTGTTGTGTTTGTATTGACGTAGACTACTATGCAGAAGGCGTGCCAACTTTTGAAAACGAGCTTGAATGCCACGATTTTTCTTGTAATCCATGGAAAAACAGGGAAAAGCCCGCCACTGTTGGTAAAATTAACCAAGCAGTGTGGGCAACAACACCAATTCCCCCTCCTTGTAAGGGTTTCTGCGAGCGTGTAGACTGGATTGCATGAGTACCTTATATATGGTGGCAACCCCCATCGGGAATCTTGAGGACATCACCTACCGCGCCGTCGAGACCCTGCGATCGGTGGATGTGATCGCTTGTGAGGACACCCGTCATACCCAGGTGTTGCTCAACCACTTTGAAATCAGCAAGCGGCTGATAGCCTGTCATGCCCACAACGAGATCAACTCGGCCCAAGGCATCGTGAACCTCTTGGGTGAGGGCAAGGATGTTGCCTTCGTGTCGGATGCAGGAACTCCCGGTATCAGCGACCCTGGAGCAAGGGTGGTGAGTGCTGTTCGCAGTGCAGGCTTTGCCGTGGTTCCCATCCCCGGCGTATCTGCGGTGGCCACCTTGGTCAGTGTTGCAGGCTATGTCGGCAAGACCTTTACCTTTGAAGGGTTTCTCAGTCCCCGCAAGGGGCGCCGGGCCAAGCGCCTGGAGGTCCTGCTTGCCCGAAACGAAGCTTTCATCCTCTATGAGTCCCCCTTTCGTATCGTCAAAACCCTTGAGGAAATCGCCGCTTTGGACAGTGCCAGGACCGTGGTTGCCGGACGGGAGATGACCAAGAAGTTCGAGGAGTTCCTGCAGGGGAGGGCGAGCGAAGTAGCCGCACAGCTCTCTGCAAGGCAGGCGATCAAGGGGGAATTTGCCCTTCTGGTGGCCCCTATTGAGGCAGAGGCAGCCGATGATAACGATAGCGAAGCTTAGGACGCTCAAGGATCGCACCTGTGTCCGCAAGACAGCGCTGCTCTTCCATCAGCTGGCATCCGCGATACCGCTGGACAACCAGCAGAGAGCCTACCTTGCCTCCTTGACCACGCTCTTCGGCTCAGCGCAGTTCACTCAGGTACTGGCAGAAGCAGAGCAGCAGCATCTTCTCCTGCTTGCCAATCGTTTGGAGAGCAAGGAAGGAAAGGATCTGGCCATTCTCTGTGATGATATCCACTATTACCTTCTGGGTGTGTTGGGCAGCGATCCCTCCGACTGGGATCTTGTGGACCAGAGCGGAAACCTCGACGCCTCCAGAAGGAGGGTGCTGGCCCATTCGCTGGTGCTCGATCGCCTGCGCTCACCGCATAACATCGGCTCGATCTTCCGCAGTGCAGACTCCTTTGGGGTGAAGAAGATCTATCTGGTTGAGGGCTGTGCGGATGTGAATCATCCACGGTGCCTGCGTACCAGCCGCGGTTGCACCGAGACGGTGGAGCATGAGGTGATCGCCGAGGATGAGCTGCTTGTGTTGCTTCGTGGATCTTCCCTTCCGCTGTTTGCCCTGGAGACGGGGGGGAAGAGCATCGATCTTTTTCCCTTCCCCGAGGAAGGCATCGCTGTCATCGGGGGCGAGGAGCTTGGTGTCAGCCCCTCCCTGCTGGAGCTCTGCGAAGCCTCCCTTGGGCGGCTCTCCATCGAAATGGGGGGCACCAAGGGATCGCTGAACGTGGCCGTGGCCGCGGGCATCATGCTGCACAGCTGGTATACGACATGACCATGCTCAAAGCCGAAGAGAACTTCAGAAGGATGACCGAGCAACCGGTGAGGCGCTTGGTTGTCCAGCTTGCCATCCCCACCATCATCAGCATGCTCATCACCTCCTTCTACTCAATGACCGATACCATCTTTGTCAGCCGTCTGGGTACGACAAGCAGTGCTGCCGTCGGGGTGGTCTATTCGATCATGAGCCTCATCCAAGCCATCGGCATTACGCTGGGCCAAGGTTCTGCCAATACCGTGGCCCGTCTCTTGGGAGAGAAGAAGCGAAAGGAAGCCGACCAGGTCTTCTCCACTGCCTTTGCCACCTCAATGGCACTGGGCTTGCTTTTTGGCGTGATCGCCCTGGCTTTCAGGCATAACTTCGTTCGGTTTCTGGGTGCCACCCCCACCATCGAGGATGAGGCGGTCAGGTACGCCTCGATCATTCTCATCGGCTCTCCTTGGATGACCGTCTGCTATACGATGAACAACAATCTCCGATCGGAGGGCAAGGCGTACCTGGGCATGCTGGGCATGAGCGGGGGAGCCTTGCTCAATGTTGTCCTTGACCCCATCCTCATCTTTACGCTGGGAATGGGTATCAGGGGGGCTGCCCTTGCCACGGTGATCAGCCAATTTTTCAGCTTTGTGGTGCTCTTCTCCCACTTTGTGCAGAAACGCAGCAACCTCACGCTCTCCTTCTCCCATATCCGCCTGAAGTGGTGGATCTACCGCAGCATCCTCAGTGTGGGCTCTCCCTCGTTGATCAGGACCTTGCTGCACACCGTTTCGGCCATCTGCCTGAATGTATTTTCCGCCCCCTTCGGCGATGGGGCTATAGCGGCAATGTCAATCACCACCCGGGTCATGCAACTGCTCAACTCCGCATTGATCGGTTTTGGCCAAGGGCTGCAACCGGTAGCAGGCTTCAGCTGGGGTGCAAAACGATACGATCGTCTCAAGGAGGCGTTTCTCTTCTGTGTCCAGCGTGGGGTGTTGGTATTCAGCGGGATCGGTTTCGTCTGTTTCATCTGGGCGCGTGAGATCATGCTGCTCTTCCTCTCGGACCCCCAGGTGGTGGACATCGGGACGACGGCGATCAGGCTTCAGTGTCTTCTGATGCCGCTTTCAGCCTTCAATACCCTCAGTGGGATGGTCTTTCAGAGCACGGGCCACGGCAATGCAAGCTCAGTGCTCGCCCTTGCCCGCCAGGGGATCTTCTTTGTACCGGTGGTTGCGGTTCTTCCCTCTCTGATGGGCATAGGGGGAGTGCAATTGGCACAACCAATCGCCGATGTGGCAACCTTCATCCTCTCGCTTGTGTACATCCTGCCGTTCATGAAACGGCTGACCCGACTAGCCTCGGTTGGCTGAGACAGCCTGGTACATCTTGCGCAGACGGTCCTCGATGTCGAAGTTGAAGTTTCCGGCACTCCAGTTGCCCTTTGCGTTGCGTACGCCGGCGTTGCGCCCGGTGAGCAGCTGCATCCCCTCCTCGATGGTCCTGATGGGATAGATGAAGAACTGCTTCTCCCGAATCGCTTCAAGCACCTCATAGCTGAGAATGAGATTGCGGACATTCTGGATGGGAATGATCACCCCCTGCTGGCCGGTGAGGCCGGTGGTCCTGCAGGTGCGGAAGAACCCTTCGATCTTCTCGTTGATGCCTCCCACCGGTTGGATCAGGCCCATCTGGTTCACCGAGCCGGTGACCGCGATGTCCTGGCGCACCGGCAACTCGCCGATGGCCGACAAGAGGGCGTACAGCTCGCTTGAGGAGGCACTGTCCCCATCCACCTCTGCATAGGATTGCTCGAAGGCGATGCCCGCATAGATGGAGAGGGGAAAGGTCCGGGCATAGTGCTTGCGCAAATACCCTTCAAGGATCAAGAGGCCTTTGTCATGGATCTCCCCGCTGAGGCCGGCCTCATGCTCGATGTTCACGATTCCCTCATTACCCGGGGCAACCGTGCAGGTGATGACGGTGGGGGTGCCGAAGGAGGCGCTGCCGCGGTCCATGACCGCCAGCCCGTTCACCACACCTACCTTGCTGCCGCTGAGGCTGATGAGCATCTCCCCGTTGAGAATCTCCTCGTTGATCTTGCTCTCGCTGATGCCGCTGGCATAGCTGCGCTCCTCATTGACGGTGAGGATCATCTGGCTGTCGATTTTCGCTTGTCCCTGTTTCTTTGCCCACCAGTTGGCTTCCTCAAGCAAATCATAGAGGATGGAGAACTGGGTGCTCAGCTGCGTTCGTGACTCGACAAACCAGCAGCTGTACCGAAGCAATTGGCAGAAAGCACTGTCATCGAGGGGAAGCAGCCCATTCTCCTGTGCATAGGACTCGAGCGTGGCTATGCTCTGCTCGATGGATGTTTCATCAAGGCTCATGGAGTAGTCAAACTGTGCATTGAGCTTGAAGAGGGTCAAAAAGCGTTCATCCCCTTCGGTGAGGGTGTCATACGTCTCCTCACTTCCGATGAGGATTACCTTCAGTGGCAGGGCGGGGACCTGGGGACGGATGAAACTCCCCTTCAGTTCGCCTTTTGAGGGAATCTTGCTTTCCAATACCAGCGTATTTGCATCTAGATGCCGTTTGAGTGCATCCCACAGGCCATTCTGGCTGAGCAGCTCTTCGGCATCAATGACAATATAGCCTCCGCTGGCTTCCAGAAGCGATCCTGCATGCAGACTCAGATGGGGGACTTTCTCCCTGCTGTCGACCGATCCGAAGAGGTTGGTGAACGAGGGGTGGTTCTCGATGATCAGCGGTTTCTCGGTGGTCCTGGCGTGATTGACGATCAGGTTTGCACGGTACTTGGTGGCAATGCTGTCCGAGCGCAGCGCTTGCTCGTCAAGATAGCGGATGTGCTTTGCCATCCGTTTCAGGTCAGCCCGGAGGTGGGTGAAGTGCTCATGCCCGGCAGATTGGGAAAAATCCGCCTCAAGTCCGTCCACCAAGGCCAGTGCCTTTTCCAGGAAGTGCTCCTTTGCGATGGCCAGGTTGAGAATTTCCTGATTGAAGAGCTCGGAGGCATCGCTGAAACGCTCGCCTTCCCCTTGGGGGAGAATGAGCACTTTCGGGCTGTCCGGCTGGGGGAAATTGCAGACATAGACGATGTCCCTGAGCGTTGAGATGTCCGCCCGCAAATCCTGTACGCAGTGACGCACCGCCTCATGCCGGCCACTGCCGCTGTCTCCGCTGACATAGAGATTGAACCCGCTTTTGTGCAACGAGAGGGCCAGCTCCAGGGTGCGGAGTGCCCGAGGTTGTCCGACGATGCGCTGCTTGTTGCCCTTGGCACGGCAGGCCTGGATGGTGGTGAGGTCAAAATCAAAGGAGGCTTCTTCAAAGGAGAGGGGTTTTACCCGTGCACTGGTTTCGGTCATGACCGAACTATAGGTGGTGGAACAAAAGGTGTCAACTCTCTATACTGGGGCCATGAAACGTTCAGAACTGACAGCCTATCTTGATGCATATCTGGAAATTGGGGCCTTCGAGCCATTGGACCGATCCCTCAATGGATTGGTGGTCGCAGGTGAGGATCGCGAGGTCACGAAGGTGGCCTTTGCCGTCGATGCCTGCCAGTCCACGTTTGAACTCGCACGAGAGCAGGATGCAGACCTTCTGGTGGTGCATCACGGCCTCTTCTGGGGTTCCCCGATTGCGGTGACCTCCACGCACCATCGCCGCCTGAAAACCCTCATCGAGGGGAATCTGGACCTCTATGTCGCCCATCTCCCGCTCGATGCCCATCCGCAGGTTGGCAACAATGCCGTGATGGCACAGAAGCTTGGCCTTGGGAACCAGAGCCAGTTCGCCCCCTACAAGGGCAGGATGCTCGGTTGCAAGGGGACGCTGGAAAAGCCCACCAGCCTCGACGACCTGTGCAAGACCCTTGGCTTTGACAAGCCGGTCATCCTTGCCTTTGGAAAGACTGAGGTCAGGGAGGTAGGCATTGTCAGTGGCGGAGCCAGTGATGACGTGCATGAGGCAATCGCCGAAGGCCTTGATGTTTTCATCACCGGAGAGGTTGAGCACCAGATATACCATGAGGCGCTGGAACACTCCATCAATGTCATCGGTGGGGGCCATTATCTGAGCGAGGTGTTCGGGGTTCAGGCCCTGATGGAGCACCTGAACCAGAAGTTCGGACTTTCCGTCGTCTTTGTTGCCAACCCAACCGGGTTATAGTATAGTCAGCACTATGGCACCTACACAGAAAAGCCGGTATGTACCGCTGATCCTCACCCTGTTCATCATCCTGAGCGACCAGCTTTCCAAGGCGTGGATCGTCAGCAACATTGCGGAGAACACCATTGGATGGACCTTCCTCGGTGACTTCCTTGCCATCGTGCATGTCCGCAATACAGCCATCGCCTTCAGCATGGGCGACACCCTGCCCATGCTGGTGAAGCTTCTCTTCTTCATCCTTGTCCCGGTCTTGCTGGTCATAGCTGTGTGTTATGCCTACTTTTCCAACAAGTATGAACTCAACCAGTTCCACCGCTGGGTCCTCGCCCTCTTTCTGGGCGGAGGCATCGGCAATCTCATCGATCGTATCTTCCGCAGTTTCCGCGTGGTCGATTTCATCAGCGTGAAAGTCTATGGTTTTCTCGGTTTCGAGCGCTGGCCTACCTGGAATATTGCGGATGCCTCTTTGGTGGTCAGCGGCATCCTGCTTGCCCTGAGCATCCTGTTCATGAAGGAAGAGAAGAATGTCCAAGAAAAGTAATACCCTCTGGTTCATGTTGGCGGCTACCGTGCTGAACATCCTGCTGATGATGGTCCTCTTCGTCATCTGTTTCATCCTCATCACCCGCTTTGTCGATCCGAACAGCAGCCTCATCCCGCTGTGGCTGGGACTCACCTTCCTGGTGAGCATCGGAGGCAGTTTCTTCTTCTACTCGCGCATCATCAAGTGGATGAACACCAAATACAATCTTGAGGACAAGCTCGGCCCCCTCTTCGGCAGCAGGAAAAAGTCCGACCGCAGGATGGAGTAGGAGCCATGAAAGCTTCGGTCGCCACCTATTCCAGGATCTCCTGGTACCCTTTCAGTGATGAACCGGTAATCCACAGCAAGTGGTATATGCCCAGGTTGTGCGATCCTTTCTTCCTGTTCCCCGAGCAGAGCCCTGACGGGAAGTGGCATCTGTTCGGCCACACCTGGGTGGGCATCGAGCACTTCATCAGCGAGAACGGCATCAGCTGGCAACCACGGAAAATGGTGGAGTTGCGCGGCCACAGTCCATCCCTGTATGTGGAGGATGGTGTCTACTATCTCATCTATGAGAAGCACAACGCATCTCTTCCCGCAGTGAGCAAGGGCCGGCTGAGAAGGCGGGAGCAGGAGAAGATCAGCTACAGCCGTTTTGAGATGCGCTCATCCACAGACCTGATCCTGTTCAGCGAACCGAAGGTCCTGCTGGACAGCCGAATGATTGAGTTTGCCTCTACGGGCTTGAAGAAACCAAGGATCAGCCGCCCCCAGATCATCAGGGATGCAGCCGGCTATCGTCTCTATTTCGGCGCAAGCCATCTTGTCTTGGGTGATTCAGGCCAGAAAACCAGCCGCTACTTTGCGCTTGCCCTCTCGAGCACGCTCGAAGGACCCTATGCCCTCGCCAATGAGGGGAGGGCGCTCCTCGAGCCGAATCCTGATGATGAGTATCGCAGCATGGCGGTGGGAAGCATCAAGGTGCTTCCCGTCCAGGATGGGTTTGTGGGGTTTGAGTGCGCCATGTACTGGGACAAGAAGAAAGGAAAGACCTCATCGGTCCTGTTGCAGTTGGAAAGCCCGGATGGGTTGGTCTGGAAGCGCTCGTTCCGAACCCCAATTTTGGTACCACCGGAAAGCGGTTGGGCAAGCAGGTATCTTGTCGCTTGCGACATCCACTACAAGGCCGAGGAGGGGTGCTGGTACTGCTACTTCAGTGCCAATGCCAAGAAGGGTTTGCTTCCGGTCAGCGAGTCCATCGGCCTGTTGCTGGGCAAGGAGCCCACGCTGCGCAAGGTCTTCATCTGAGCTCTTCGCGTTTCTTCCACTTCGTGCTTCCTTCCCAGACCAATGTTCTCGATCCATCACTCTCCCTTCGTTCAATGATGTGGTCAAGTTCGGCACTCTCCTCGAGCAGCACATCGTTGTTCCTGCCAAAGGTGCTGACAAGCAGCTCATCACCGAGGAAGGTCTGCCTGAGATAGGAGAAATCCGCTGCACAGACCTTGAGGCGGTTGCGGAAGGAGGAAGGCAGGCTGTCCAGCGCCCAGTTCAGGTAGCTGATGTTGTTCACATGCTGGTTGCGGTCGGTGTCCAGATAGCTGATGACAGGTCTGCTGCTGGTGAGCAACACACGCTCATCCTCCGCAAGTGAGGGACGCTTTGCCAAGTTCATCTGCTGATGGTGCACCGTATCTTCTTTCGGGGGAAGCCCTATGCGTGTTGCCATGTCCAGCGGTCTGCAAGGTCGTCCGTTCGCCAAGTCAAGAATAGCCCATTGTGTGCGGGTGGTGAATACGAGGTTTCCCGCTTGGTCGAAGGCACGCACCACACGCGGCAGGTGGAGCCTGATGGGCTCTTGTGCCCAGGTTTCCACGTTCAGTACTTCCGGCCAGCGTGTATAGCGCTCCACTTCCATCTGGCTGCGGGTGATGACCCAGGTCTTCCCTTCCTCATGCATGGCAGGAATCGAGCACCCTCGTTGTGCTGCATGCATGCCGGCTGCTTCCTGCACTACCTGGAAGTAGAAAGCCAGCCGTGCATCGGAAAAGCAGTCGGTCTCGTAGCTGTAGGTAACGAAGCTGCTGTGCGCAACATTGCTCTCATCGATGGTCAGCAGGTCATTGCTCATCGTGTTCTCCCTCTGTCTTGGTATTGCGGTAGAAGCGAAGGGTGCTCCTTCCATACTTGCGTTGGTCATAGCAGACAAGGTTGCCCACCTGCTCAGGCCACTGTCCCTTCTCCTCGGAGGGGTAGTGGATGATGAACAGGCCCCCCTCGGTCAGAAGCCCTTGCTTGTCCACCGCTTGGGCGAGTGATACCTTGCCGTGCATTGGAAAGGGAGGATCGGCATAGACGATGTCATATTGGCGTTTGGCTGTGGGAATGAAGCGGTTCACATCGGCCATGAAGAGCTTGATTTCCGTCTCAACCATACTGATGTTCTCCAGGATGGTCGCCTTTTTCAGGCGGTCCTTCTCCACAAGATGGACCAAACAGGCCCCACGGCTTGCCGCCTCGATGCCTACACACCCACTTCCGGTGAATAGGTCCAGCCAGCTCTTGCCTTCGAGATTGCCCAGGATGGAGAAGAGTGACTCACGCATCATGTCCATGGCAGGTCTGATGATTCCTGGCGGACAGACGACTGTCCTCCCCCGATAGATGCCTCCGGTTATGCGCATGGCTTACCCCCAACTCCCTGATGATAGTTTTTCATCCGCACTTATGCAAGTTGCCTCATGCATCACAACTCTCCTCCTCGAAGGGAGGGGCGGCCGAAAGGACGGAACGTATCATCTGGTGTTCGGCTTTCACAAGGCCGGGATCGGAAGCAAGGATACGGTCCGCCTCGGTGCGGACAAGCTCGATGAGGTGCAGATCCTCGGTCAGGGAGGCGAAGATGAGCTTCAGGTACCCCGACTGCCTGGTACCGGTCAACTCGCCAGGACCGCGGATCAACAGATCCTGTTCGGCGATGTAGAAACCGTCGGTCGACTCCTTCATGACTTTCAGCCGTTGCTTTGCCTCTTCGGTCAACTCGTTGCCGAAGACCAGGAAGCAGTAGGACTGCAGATGCGATCTTCCTACCCGTCCACGCAGCTGATGGAGGGCTGACAGGCCGAACCGTTCAGCATGTTCGATGACCATGCAGGTGGCGTTCGGGATGTCGATGCCGACCTCCACCACACTGGTGGAGACAAGATAGCCGAGCTTTCCTTCCTGATAGTCCTTGAGGATGGAGACTTTCTTCTCCTCCTCGAGTTTGCTGTGGATGAGAGCAGAACTGACCGAAGGATACTCGCTTTTGAGGAACTCATACATGCTCTCGACATCCCTGAGGTCGCTCTCCCCGCTGTCATCAATGCGGGGATAGACGAAGTAGGCCTGATGGCCTCGTGTAAACTCCACCCCCACCGCTTGGTACATGCGCTTTCGGCTCTGTTCGTTCACCAGGTGGGTGATCACGCTCTTCCTGCCCTGTGGCATGGTGTGGAGGGTTGAGATGTTGAGATTCCCGAAGACAGTCAGGGAGAGGGTACGGGGAATCGGGGTGGCTGTCATGAGCAGAAGGTCTGGGACACGGGCCTTTTCCAGCAGGGCAAGGCGTTGCTCAACCCCGAAGCGATGCTGTTCGTCTATGATGACATAGCTGAGGTTATGGAAGACCACCTCCTTGGAGAAGAGGGCATGCGTCCCGATGACGATGTCCACTTCCCCTTCCGCTATGGCCTGGAGCAGGAGCTTGCGCTCCTTGTTCTTGACCGAACCGGTGAGGAAGGCCAACCGGATTCCCAGCTTTGCGAGTAGCTGGAAGCCGGACTCCGCATGCTGGCGTGCCAGAAGTTCGGTTGGTGCCATGAAGGCCACCTGGGCCCCCTTGCCCAGCACATGCAGGGCACTGATCCACGCAACCAAGGTCTTGCCGCTGCCGACATCACCTTGCAGGAGCCGGTTCATCGGCAGGTCGCTGTCCAGATCCTGGCGAATCTCCTTGAGGCTGGACAGCTGGTCCCGGGTCAGGGCGAAGGGCAGGGTCTCGATGCAGGCAAGCTCAAGGCGGGAGGGGATGCTTGCTCCCGTCGCCTTGCTTCGTTGTTCCAGCCCCTTGTGGCGGCGTGCCACCAGCTGTAGATAGAAGAGTTCGGTGAAGGCAAGGGTTTTCCGCGCCTGTTCCAATGCATCAAGCGTAGGGGGATTGTGATAGAAGCGAATTGCCTGGTCGGTATCCAGCAGGTCATAGCGTTGTTTCAGGTCTGCCGTGAGTTCATCGGAGAACTGGCTCACTTGGGAGAGGATGGCTTGGATGTTTGTGCGGATGAGTCGCTGGCTGAGCGAACCGCGCAAGGGATAGATGGGAAGAATCTTGCCGAACTGTTTGGGGAAATCCCCATCCTCGGTAGCGGGATAGAGCTCGAACTGGGAGCACTGCAGTTCGCCACGGTGGAGGGAAACACTGCCATAGAGGTAGTAGAGCTTTCCGATCCTGATGGTTTTTTCGAGGAAGTTTCTCCCGAAGCAGAGCAGGCTGAGTCTTCCATCCCCCTGTTGCGAGGCGTCCCGCACGATGATTTTCAGGGTTCGTTTCTTGCCTGTTTTCAGGCCGAAGTAGGAGTGGGAGAGGACCTCGACCAAGGTGTTTGCGACTTGCCCGTCCCCAAGCTTTCCCAGCGGCCTGACCTGGCTGCGGTCCTCCCAGCTGCGGGGAGAGAGCAACAGCAGGTCACTGTAGGTGGTGATGCCCAGTTCTGCATAGGAGGCCTTGGCGGCTACACCCACACCACTTAATGTGCTGATATCTTGGTTCTGGTTCCGCAGGTACTCCATGCGCTAGAAGCTGAGGTTGGCAAAGAAGCCTATCAGGAAGCGGAGCACCAGCGAGGAAGCGACGTACAAGGCTATGAAGAAGATCAGACTGGTGATGACCAACTGCCGGTCGTTGATGGCCTTCTTGGGGTAGAAGAGGTTCTGCACCCAGTTGAGCACTCCCCCGACCATGGAGTCGAGCATGGTGATGTAGCCGATGCTCTGGGGACTGCGCCGATAGCAGAAGACCAGTCGGATTCCCAACAGGATGATCACAAACCAGAAGATCGGGCTCACCAAGTAAGACCACAGGGTCTGCAAGACCAAGGCAAAGACCATGCCCACCGTGAGTTTTCCATAGCTGCCGTAGAGGCGGAGCATCGACTGCACCACCGAGAGGGCAGCGAGCGCCACCAACGGGGTGAGGTCAAAGCGGCTGCGCCTGAGGCTGCTGATGCCCTTGAACCACGAGAGATAGGGATCGACGATCTTTCCCAGGTAGTGGGCGAGGGGATTCTCCTGCATCTGGCCGGGAACCTTGATCCAGGTGAGGACTATCCTGAGCCAGATCAACAGGGAGTAGAAGGAGAGCAGGCTTGCCAGGATGGATGCAATGGTCATGAAGACATTTGATCCCGTGGTGACTGCAATTCCATCGATGTAGGTACTTTGGTTCATCGTATTCCTCCACAATCCAACATACCCAACTTTTATGGGTTAGTCGAACCAAATATGCAGAATTGCCGGATTTTCCTGCAAAGCCTGCACCAAATCGTCACAGTAGCGCACACTGAACTCCCTGCCGCACTCCACGATGGTCCCCAGTTCTTCCCCCTCTTCACGGAAGTGGAGGAGGAGCGAACAGTTGCCTCCCCAGCTCAGGCACGTGTCCCTGAGGTGGGAGATGTGTTCGGTACTGCAGAAGGACTTTTCCAACTCAATGTGGCAGCGGGAGACCGCAAGGGGTGCCAGCTGATTCGGGTCCTCGAAGATCTGCTCGATCAGAAAGGAGATCTTGTCATTGCCTCGGGAGTTGTCGAACTTGCCGATGAAGCCGAAAATGCCGTCAACCCGTACGATATCGCGATACTGCTCGAACATCTTGGGAAAGAGGGTGGCATCGAAGGTGGCATTGCGGTCGGTAAGCTGCAGAAAGCCCATGATCCCACCCTTCTGGGTAGTATAGGGCCGGATGGAGCTGACCATGGCAATGATGTTGGTAGGACGGCCGAAGGGCATTTGCTCCAGCTTGGAGGTGTTGACCGTCACCCGCTGATTGATCGCCTGCGCATAGGCATCAAGTGGATGTCCGCTGATGTAGAAGCCCAGCAAACCTTTTTCCATTTCCAGTTTCTCGGGAATCTTCCAGTCCTCAACTTCCCGCATGGAGAAGGTTTCCATCGAGGCTTCGGTCTCCTCGTCAAAGAGGGAGATCTGGCCGTAGGCTGTTGCCTCCTTGCGCTTCTGCACATAGGTGATGGCGTCCCCAAGGTTCTCCAGAAGTGTCGGACGGTTGGTCCCCAGGGTGTCGAACGCCCCTGCCTTGATGAGTGACTCAAGCAGCTTGGTGTTCATGGCCTTGGTGTCGAGGCGGGTGAGAAAGTCCAGGAAGTCCTTGAAGGGGCCGGCTGTATCGCGTTCCCTGACCAACAGCTCGACTACGCCCTCCCCGACATTCTTGATGCCGGCAAGGCCGTAGACGATCTTGCCGTCGACTACGGAGAAGTGCTTGTCCGAGTAGTTGACCGAAGGCGGGAGGATCTCCAGTCCCTGGTCTTTCGCCACCTGCAGATACTCACTGAACTTATCGGGGCTTCCCATCTCATTGGTGAGGTTGGCAGCCCAGAATTCGGCAGGGTAATTGGCCTTGAGGAAGGCTGTTTGGTAGGCAACCACCGAGTAGGCGACTGCATGGCTCTTGTTGAAGCCGTAGCCGGCGAACGGTTCAAGCATCTCAAAGATCTCGTTCGCATGCTGTTCGCTGCGACCCAAAGCCTTTGCCCCGGCAATGAACTTCACCTTCTCCTTTTCCAGGGCGGCTACTTTCTTTTTGCCCATGATACGCCTGAGGATGTCTGCACTGCCCAGCGAGTAACCGGCGATGATCTGGGCCACTTTCATGACCTGTTCCTGGTAGACGATGACCCCATAGGTGGTCTTCAGCTCTTCCTCAAGCTCGGGGTTCGCGTAGGTGATGGGCTGCTTGCCCAACTTGCAGTTGACGAACTGGGGGATGTAGGCCATCGGACCCGGGCGGTAGAGGGCATTGAGTGCGACCAGATCCTCGATGTTCGATGGCTTTGCTTCCTTGAGGATGTTCTGCATTCCCTGGCTCTCAAACTGGAAGACAGCAGTGCTGTCGCCCTTGCAGAGCATGGAAAAGGTCTTCGGGTCCTCCTCATCGATATGGGCAGCATTGAACGAGGGGTCTTTCTTGTGGATCAGGTCCTCGGTGTGTTTGATGAGGGTCAGGGTCTTCAAGCCCAGAAAGTCCATCTTCACCAACCCGCACTCCTCAATGAGGTCCATGGTGTACTGGGTGGAGATGGCACCGGTCTTGGCATCACGGTACAGCGGGACATACTTGACCAACTGTTCCTTGCCGATGACCACACCGGCGGCATGGGTTGAGGTGTGTCGGTTCAGGCCTTCCAAGCGGCGTGCTGCATCAAAGAGCTCGGCATAAATACCGCCACGGTCTTCCAGCTCCCCCAGCTCCTTGTTTTGCTCAAAAGCCTTTGCGAGGGTCATCTTCGGATCATCGGGGATGAGTTTGCAGATGTTGTTCGACTCGTCGAAGGGGATGTCCAGAACGCGTGCGACATCCTTGACCACAGCCTTGGCCTTCAGGGTTCCGAACGTTGCAATCTGGGCAACACGCTCGGTGCCGTAGTGGTCGGTCACATAGTTGATGACTTCCTGCCTCCGCTCGAAGCAGAAGTCAATGTCGAAGTCAGGCATGCTTACCCGTTCTGGGTTCAGGAATCGTTCGAAGAGGAGGTTGAACTTGATCGGATCGACATCGGTGATCTCGATGGAGTAGGCTACCAGCGATCCGGCACCGGACCCACGGCCGGGACCGACGGGGATGTCGTGCTGCTTGGCCCACTGGATGTAGTCCATGACGATGAGGAAGTAGCCTTCGAACTTCATCTTGATGATGACATCAAGCTCGTAATCCAAACGCTTCTGAAGCTCCTCGGTTATGGTGGTGTACCGTTTCCGCAGCCCCTCGTTGGAGAGATGGCGCAGGTAATCTGCAGGGTCGGCAAAGCCTTCGGGAACCTCGAAATCCGGCAGGAGCGGACCGGGGAAATGAATCTCAAGATTGCAACGCTGGGCGATGCGGACGGTGTTCTCCAACGCTTCGGGGCACCAGGAAAACAGATCATGCATCTCCTGTTGGGTCTTCATGTAGAATTCCTGGTTCGGAAAACGCATGCGGTCGGGATCATTTTTCTTGGAGTTGGTTCCCACGCAGAGCAAGAGGTCTTGGGCGTTTGCATCACTCTTGTCGATGTAGTGTATGTCATTGGTGCACACCAAGGGAATTCCTGTTTCGTCGCTGAGTTGCTTGAGCAGGGGGTTGGTCCGCTTCTGCTCGGCAAGATTGTGGTCCTGCAGCTCAAGGAAATAGCGTCCGTCGTCAAAGACGGATGAGAACCAGAGGGCCCGCTCCTTGGCCAGCTCGTACTGGTTGTTCAGCAGGTGCTGGAGTATTTCACCCCCAAGGCAGGCTGAGAGGCAAATCAGGCCTTCATTGTACTGCTTCAAGAGCTCATCATCGATGCGGGGCTTGAAATAGAAGCCTTCGGTGTAGGAGATGGAGTTGAGCTCCATCAGGTTGTGATAGCCCTGCTCGTTCATTGCCAAGAGAATGAGATGGTACTGATTGGGCTTCTTGCCGCCCGGGGCGGGGCGTTCGGTGTGGCCGGTAGGGTTGCAATAGAATTCACAGCCTATGATGGGGTTGATCCCGGCATCCTTTGCG
>Ga0172378_10001855_pt1 | contig 19601 bp, 15 predicted proteins | sample GrowelOW332metaG_FD_119755 | JGI IMG/M metagenome (GOLD analysis project Ga0172378, IMG submission 119755) | Groundwater microbial communities from an aquifer near a municipal landfill in Southern Ontario, Canada - Pumphouse #3_1 metaG | ecosystem: Environmental > Aquatic > Deep subsurface >... | reverse complement strand
GCAGTTTGTCAAAAATTAAACGACAGAAAAATTTCATGTATATTGATGAGGAGGATACCCACTAATGAAAAAGAAATTGACTACGGTCGAATTTCGCGGCACTAAGGAGCAAGAGAAGAAGCTTCTTGACGTAATCGAAAAGTACAAGGGAGAAAAGGGGGCAATGATGCCTATTCTTCAGGAGGCTCAGGAGATTTACGGTTATTTGCCCATCGAAGTTCAGACAATTGTTGCTGAACAAACAGATACCCCGCTTGAAGAGATTTACGGGATTACAACATTTTACTCACAGTTTAAACTTAACCCGAGTGGTAGTGTAGCTATTTCAGTATGTCTTGGTACTGCTTGCTATGTTAAAGGTTCTGGTGATATTATAGCAGAGGTTTCAAAACAGCTTAATATTCCTGTTGGAAGCACTTCACCAGATGGAAAATTCTCAGTTGACGCAACAAGATGTATCGGTGCATGTGGACTTGCTCCTGTTATGGTTATTAATAATGACGTATACGGTAGAGTGACTGTTTCAGAGGTTGCGAGCATTCTCGCAAAGTACAGATAAGGGGTATAAGATGAAAACTATAAGTGAATTAAATACCTTGAAGGAAGCCAATGTAGGTACATTTGAGCTGAAAAAAGGTTTTAGAATATTAGTTGGTTTAGCAACCTGCGGTATTGCAGCAGGTGCTGTCCCAGTATTAAAAAAGATTAATGAAGTTGTTGAAAACGAAAAGCTTGCTGATGTTGCTGTTTCCCAGACAGGCTGTATCGGTATCTGTCAGTATGAGCCTGTCGTTGAGGTTTATGAGGCAGGAAAAGAAAAGGTTACATATATTAAAATGACAGCAGATAAGGCTGTTCGTGTAATTGAGGAGCATATCAAAGGCGGCAAGCCCGTTGAGGAATTCATGCTCACAGAGAATGGTAAGCCCATCTCATCTCTCAATGATACTGCTTTCATGAAAAAACAGGTTCGTATAGTACTGCGTAACTGTGGTGTTATCAACCCCGAAAAAATAGAAGAATACATTGCTCGTGATGGTTATCAGGCGCTTTACAAAGCACTGACATTAATGAAACCTGACGAGGTTATTCAGACGATTCTTGATTCAGGTCTTCGTGGAAGAGGCGGCGGCGGATTCCCAACAGGTCTCAAGTGGAAATTTGCATCAGGCAATCGTGGAAATGTTAAAAAATATGTATGCTGCAACGCAGACGAGGGCGACCCGGGTGCGTTTATGGATCGTTCTGTTCTTGAAGGCGACCCACACTCTGTTATTGAGGCTATGGCTATTGCAGCCTATGCTATTGGAGCTGACGAGGGTTACATATATGTAAGAGCAGAGTATCCGACAGCAATTAAGCGTCTTCAAATTGCTATTGATCAGGCACACAAACTTTGTTTGCTTGGTAATGATATATTTGGAACAGGTTTTAATTTTGAGCTTAAACTCCGTTTTGGCGCTGGTGCATTTGTCTGCGGTGAGGAAACATCACTTATGACTTCCATCGAAGGCAACCGTGGCGAGCCACGTCCTCGTCCTCCATTCCCAGCTATAAAGGGACTTTTCGGTCAACCTACAATTCTTAACAATGTTGAAACATACGCAAATGTATGTCAGATAATCATTCATGGTCCAAAACTGCTCTCAAGCATGGGAACAGAAAAATCAAAGGGTACAAAAGTATTTGCACTCGGTGGAAAAATCAATAATACAGGACTTGTTGAAATTCCTATGGGAACAACTCTTCGTGAGATTATTGAGGAAATCGGCGGCGGCATTCCAAAAGGAAAGAAATTCAAAGCTGCTCAGACAGGCGGACCTTCTGGCGGATGTATCCCTGCTTCTCACATAGATATCGCTATTGATTATGATAATCTTATTGCGATTGGTTCTATGATGGGTTCTGGTGGACTTATCGTTATGGATGAGGACAACTGTATGGTTGATATCGCAAGATTCTTCCTTGATTTTACAGTTGACGAGTCTTGCGGAAAATGTACTCCTTGCCGTGTAGGAACAAAGAGATTGCTTGAAATGCTTGATAAAATTATCAGCGGTAATGGTGAGCTTGAAGACTTAGATCGTCTTGAAGAGCTTGCTACTTATGTAAAGTCAGCTTCACTTTGTGGTCTTGGACAGACTGCTCCTAACCCAGTTCTTTCAACAATTCGTTATTTCAGAGACGAATATATTTCTCATATTGTTGACAAAAAATGTCCTGCATGCGTATGCAAGAAATTGTTAAGATATAAGATTCTTCCCGAGAAATGTGTCGGTTGTACAGCATGTGCAAGAAGTTGCCCTGTCAATGCAATTTCAGGTACGGTTAAACAGGTGCATACAATTGATAGTTCAAAATGTATCAAATGTGGTGTGTGCATGAGCAAGTGTAAGTTCGGCGCAATCATAAAAGAATAATAAGGAGAATTGCGGAAATGGATAAAGTAAATATAAAAATTAACGGCATGGCATATGCCGTGGATAAAAGCTCCACAGTTCTTGAAGCGGCAAGAGCTGCAAAATATGAAATCCCTACCTTGTGCTATCTTAAAGGCATAAACCAAATCGGCGCTTGCCGTATGTGTCTTGTTGAGGTTTCCGAGGGTGGAAGACCTTACAGAATGGTAACAGCTTGTGTTTATCCTGTAAGCGAGGGTATGGAAGTTAAAACAAATACACCTAAAATCACAAATGCAAGACGTATGAATCTTGAGCTTATTCTTTCAAATCATAATATGGATTGTCTCTCATGTATCCGCAGCACAAATTGCGAATTACAGAAGCTTTGCAAGGATTATGGCGTTCAGAGCAGTCACTTTAAAGGCGAGCGTATTCAATATGTTATTGATGAATCATCTCCGATAATTCGTGATAATAACAAATGTATCCTTTGTCGTCGTTGTGTTGCTGCTTGTAAAAGTCAGGGTATTGGCGTTATTGGCGCTAATAACAGAGGATTTGACACAAGTATTGGTTGTGCTTTTGAGAACAAACTTGGCGACGTTGCCTGCATTAACTGTGGTCAGTGCATAGTTGCATGTCCTGTTGGTGCTCTTTATGAGAGAGATGATACAGATAAAATTTTCAACGCTATTGCAGACCCCAAAAAGAAGGTATATATTTGTACTGCTCCTTCTGTTCGTGCACAGATAGGCGAGAGTTTTGGTTATGCTCCTGGTACAGATACTGAGGGCAAGATGATTGCTGCTATCAGACGTCTTGGCTTTGATGGCGTATTTGATATGAATCTCACCGCAGACCTTACAATTATGGAAGAAGCAACAGAGTTCCTCGGCAGAGTGAAGAATAACGGACCTCTTCCGCTTATCACTTCATGCTCACCTGGATGGATTAAATACTGCGAGCATTATTTCCCACAGTTTACTGAGAATCTTTCAACTTGTAAGTCACCTCAGCAGAAGTTCCGTGCAATGGTTAAAACATACTTTGCACAGAGGGAAGGTATTGATCCTAAGGATATGTACTTTGTTTCAGCTATTCCTTGTACTGCAAAGAAGTTTGAAGTTGGTCGTGCAGATGAATCCGCAGCGGGCGTTCCCGATGTTGATGTTGCAGTTACAACCCGTGAACTTGCAAGAATGATTGAAAAAGCAGGTATCAAATTTACCGAGCTTGATGACGAGAAATTCGATGATCCTTTCAACGTAAGCTCAGGCGCAGGTGCAATCTTTGGAGCAACAGGTGGTGTTATGGAGGCAGCTCTTCGTACAGCAGCTGAAATTATCGAAGGCAAGCCTTTGGTTAAGCTTGAATTTGACGCTGTTCGTGGTATTGAAGGAATTAAATTTGCTTCTTACAAGCTTGGCGATATTAATCTTAATGTTGCTGTTGCAAGTGGTACCGCTAACGCAAAGAAGTTGCTCAAAGCTATTGAAGCTGGCGAAGTTAATGTTCAGTTTGTTGAAATCATGGCTTGTCCCGGTGGTTGTGTAAACGGCGGCGGTCAACCTATTCAGCCTGCTGATGTTCAAAATACAATTGATTTACGTTCGATAAGAGCAAATGTTCTTTATACAGCAGACTCTAATAAGGATTTACGTAAATCCCACGAGAATTCTGCGGTTAAACGTCTTTATGATGAGTATTTCGGTCAGCCTAACAGTCACAAGGCACATGAAATTCTTCATACTAAATATGTAAAACGCGGTCTTTACAATAAATAATTAACGGTCTCCCCGAGCTTTTTGAACTCGGGGAGATTTTTACATACAATTGGTTGTTATATATTTCTGGTATCGGTAAATAATATGTTTACAAATTTAATCGGGAGAATATAACAATGAAACATGAATATAAATCACTTTGGGGAGATAATATCATAATGCCGAGTTTTCCGACACTTGGAAAAGATGAAAATACCGAGGTTTTGATTATCGGCGGTGGAATGGCTGGTATTTTGTGTGCATATTATTTGAAAAGCAAGGGAATACAGTTTATTCTCTGTGAGGCAGCACGGGTTGGTAGCGGTACAACTTATGGCACAACGGCGGTTATTTCCGCTCAGCATGATATTCTTTATACTGATATTGTAAAGTCGTTTGGCGATGTCAAAGCTAAAAAATATCTTGATGCTAATTTGTCCGCCGTGCAGAAATTTCGTGAGTTATCAGAGCATATTGATTGCGATTATGAAGAAAAACCGTCCTATATGTATTCAACAAATAATCGCCTTAAAATGCAAAAGGAGACGCAAATAGTAAACTCACTTGGCTTTTCTACTGAATTTGTAACTGATATTTCTTTGCCTTTTGATATTGCAGGTGGAGTGAAATTTCCTAAGCAGGGACAGTTTCACCCATTAAAATTTCTTATCGGCATATGTGGTGGTATGAAAATATACGAGCACACGCAGATATACAAAGTATGCGACAACATTGCATACACAGACAAATATAAAATCAAAGCCAAAAAGATTATTGTGGCAACACATTTTCCAATAATTAACACGCATGGATTATATTTTGCAAAGCTCTATCAAAAGCGGTCATATGTTATTGCTCTTGAAAATGCAAGCAATATTGACGGGACTTATATTTCTGACGAAAAGAATGGTATGTATTTTCGCAACTATGGCAATTTATTACTGATTGGCGGTGGTGACCACAGAACAGGTAAAACGGGTGGAAATTACGAGGAAATTCGTAGGTTTGCAAAAAGATTTTATCCGAGTTCTAACGAGCAATACGCATGGGCAACGCAGGATTGCATGAGTCTTGACGGAATACCTTATATCGGCACTTACAGTCATAATTTGCCGAATGTTTATGTCGCATCAGGGTTTAATGAATGGGGAATGACTTCTTCCATGGTGGCGGCAAAGATTATTATAGATAAAATAATGGGCAAGACAAATAAATATGAGGATGTCTTTTGCCCGTCGAGAAATATGTTCAAAATGCAACTGCTTGCTAATATGTCAACAACTTTTATTGATTTCATCACACCAACAACCAAGCGGTGTCCTCATCTCGGTTGCGCTCTAAAATGGAATTCTGTTGAACATACATGGGATTGCCCCTGCCACGGCTCACGCTTTGATAGCAACGGAAAACTTATAGATAACCCAGCAACAGGTGACTTGAATATTGGAAAAAAGAACAATAAATCAAAATAAAATCCAACAAAAAAAGTGCAGCGAAAGTTAGTTGCACTTTTTCAGCGGATAGAAAATGCTGTGCGATACGATGAATAGGAATGTGGGGCGTTACGATGAACAGGGAATGTGGGGCTTTGCCCCACCGCCCCAGTTAAGAACTTTTTGAAAAAAGTTCTTAACAATCTCAAAAACTTTAATAGAATTTTATATAAAAGGTTTGCGGAGGTTTCAATAAATCAGCGCTATTTCAAACACTTTTAGCTAAAAACCCAATAATCTACAAAAAGTTTTGCGGAGCTTTTTCAAAAGCGACCGTATTCCTCACCCGGTTTGTGGATTGTTACCCTGCCGCCCTCGCTGGTCCCGACGACTTTATATTTCAAAAAATCAGCGCTATTTCAATCACTTTTAGTTAAAAAAATCATAATCTACAAAAAGTTTTGCGGAGCTTTTTCAAAAGTGACCGTATTCCTCACCCGGTTTGTGGATTGTTACCCTGCCGCCCTCGCCGGTCCCGACGACCTTATATTTCAAAAAATCAGCGCTATTTCAATCACTTTTAGTTAAAAAAATCATAATCTACAAAAAGTTTTGCGGAGCTTTTTCAAAAGCGACCGCATCCCCGTATCCCCGTATCCCCGTATCCCCGTATCCCCGCATCCCTCGCATCTCTCAGCACTTAAACGAGTTATATTCTGTGTATGGGTGTTTTGAAAGCATTTCGGAGAGGGCGCAGATTTTATCGACCACAATTACGACAAGGCTTTCCTTAGTAGTAGGGGGAAGTATATTAAGAGGAAACATATGTTTAAGGATAATTTCCTTTTCAATTATATTGAGGTCAAAGTCACGGGAAGCGTTTGCAAGTGCAATTTTAGCGTGTTTAAATCCATGCAATTTATGCCATCTTTCATTTTTATGCCAATCATATAAAAAGTAATCATGGAGGAGAGCGCCTCTAATAAGGCTTTCCATATCAACTTTCCATTTCAGCTTTTCCACCATTTGCACGCTTTTATAAGAAACTGCAAGAATATGTGTATAACAGCTTATTTCACCGTGCTGCATATATTCCTTAGTTTTCTGCATATTTTCGTGATTTAAAATATCTGAGCCATATTTTATAATAAGATTACATATGTGAGGATCGAGAGATTTGCTTTTATTGTTCATAAATTACCTTCTATGTGAAATTAATTGACATATTTATAAAATTATTGTATAATTATATATATAAAAAATATTATAATTGTATTATACCAAACAAATTATGATATTACAACGTATTTGGAGGTTATTATGTTAAATTTTACAGAACTTGTTTTGAAAAGGGAAAGCTGCCGCAATTTTTCCGGGCAGGTAGTGACGAACGAGCAGATAAAGAAGTGTATTGACACGGCAAGACTTGCGCCGTCTGCTTGTAACTCACAGCCATGGCATTTTTATGCTGCAGTGTCTGAGGGAAAATGTGCGGAAATAGCAGAAGCAACGCAGAGACTTGGTTCAAATAAATTTGCCGAAAAAGCGGGAGGGTTTATTGTAATAGTTGAGGAACCAGCCATACTTTCGACAAAGCTGTACAATATAAGTCAGCAGAAATATGCGCAAATGGATGTTGGAATTGTAACGGCGCATTTGTGCTATGCAGCAACAGAGCAAGGTCTTTCAACTTGTATTTTGGGTTCGTTTAACGAGGAAAAGCTTGCAGAGGTTGTTGGTATAAAGGATGAAGAGAAAATTCGTCTTGTTTTAGCCGTTGGCTATGCTCAAAATGATATATTGCGTGAGAAAAAGCGCAGAATCACAGATGAAATATTGACATTTATTGATTAAAACACAAATTTTGAAATACAATATAGGCATAATATAATTTGCATTTGCTTTTATTTGATTTGTTTTAAGTTTATGTGCTTTTACAAAAAAGGTTAATATGGATTGATGAATTGCAGAAGATTTATCAATCCTTATACTAATAGAAAAATATTAATAAAATGTAACTTATGAATAATTCATAAAAGAATATGAGTTTCCTTGTTGACATATAACAAAAAGTGTGGTATCCTAATGATTAATAAAACTGCAATTTAGGATAGAGGCGCAATTGTTCAATAGTATTCCGTGTCTTTGAGGTTTAGCAAAACCGATACGGAAAAAAGGGAAGATTGCCGAAGGTAATTTACGCTAAAACATTACCTGGGAAAACAAATAAGATTTGTTTAACTGTCGCATATGCGGAGTGCTATCTTGATTATGAGACTTTATATTATGAGAGTTTTTATAATTATGGTAGCCGATAAATGTATCGGCTATTTTGTTTTTTATATCTCGTTTGCAGAAATAATGAAAGGAAAAATTAAAATGCAAAAAGAAACAATTTTCAAGGGCGCAGCAACCGCACTTATTACGCCCCTTAATGAAAACGGAGTTGATTATGAAAAGCTTGGCAGTCTCATTGATTGGCAAATCAACGAGGGAATATCGGCGCTTGTCGCCTGTGGAACAACAGGAGAGGGTTCCACTTTGACCGATGAGGAGCATCGTGAAGTAATACGTTATTTTGTCGAGCGTGTAGGAGGCCGTGTGCCGGTTGTTGCCGGAACAGGCTCAAACGATACTGCATATGCTATTGATCTTACTGAATTTTCATGTAAGGTTGGAGCGGATGCTATGCTTGTGGTTACACCTTATTATAATAAGGCAACACAAAAGGGGCTTGTTAAGATGTATGAGGCTATTGCGGACAGAAGTACGAAACCTCTTATACTTTATAACGTGCCATCAAGAACTGGCTGTAATATTGAGCCAAAAACCTATTTGCAACTTGCTGATCATCCTATGATTGCGGCAATTAAGGAAGCAAGCGGTAATATTTCAAAAATTGTTGAAACAATGTCTCTTGTCGGTGATAAATTGGATTTGTATTCAGGTAACGACGACCAAATTGTTCCTTTGCTTTCACTTGGAGGTAAGGGAGTTATTTCGGTACTGTCAAACCTTGTGCCTAAGAAAACTGTTCAGATTTGCACAAGATTTTTTGAGGGTGACATTGTTGGAAGTGCAGCACTTCAATATGAGCTTTTGCCACTTGTGAATGCTTTGTTTTCGGAGGTTAACCCGATTCCCGTTAAAGCCGCAATGGCAAAAATGGGATTCTGCGAGAATTTCTTGAGACTTCCACTTACTACAATAGAGGACAAAAATGCAGAGATTCTTTATGATTGCATGAGGGCACATAGACTTATAAAATAAGACTTTTCTGACATAGAACAATTATATAGAAGAGGTATTAATATGAATATAATTATAAATGGCGCTTGCGGTAAAATGGGACAACAGATTGCGACATTCATACAAAATGGATTTCGAGATGCTTCTCTTGTGGCATCTGTTGATTTGCGTGCGCCTGCGGACAGTGGAGTATTCAATAATATAAATGATTTTGAAGGTAAAGCTGACTGTATAATTGATTTTTCGTTTCATACTGCAACAGTACAGTTGCTTGAATATGCGATAAAAAGGAATATACCTGTGGTTATAGCTACCACGGGTCATGATGAGAATGAGCTTGCTGCTATACACGCCGCTGCTGAAAAAATTCCTGTGTTCTTTGCTGCAAATATGTCATTAGGGATTGCGTTGCTTATAAATCTTGCAAAAACTGCAGCCATTGCTTTTCCAGATGCTAATATAGAAATAATAGAAAAGCATCATAATCAAAAGCTTGATGTACCCAGTGGTACTGCCAAGGTGATTGCAGAGGAAATATTGTCGGTTAGCGATAAGAGGAACGCTCTTCTTGTTGGAAGACATGAAAATGGTCTGCGTCCGCAAAATGAAATAGGTATTCATTCAATTCGTGCTGGAAATATAATTGGAGAGCATGAGGTAATAATTGCAACAAACACACAGGTTATCACCCTTAAGCATGAGGCTCAAAGTCGTGCACTGTTTGCAGAGGGAGCTCTTATAGCGGCATATTTTGTCGTTGGGAAACCATGCGGTCTATATGGAATGAAAGAGTTTATCGGGGGAATTGGCAAGTGAAAATCAGATTTACAAAAATGCACGGTATCGGAAACGATTATATATATATCAATTGCATGGTGCAGGAAATTGCTAAACCATCTGACCTTGCTATTATAATGTCAAGTCGGCATTTTTCGGTGGGTTCGGACGGACTTATTCTGATTTGCCCATCAGAGGTTGCCGATGCTAAAATGAGAATGTTTAATGCTGACGGCAGTGAGGGCAAAATGTGCGGAAACGCAATACGCTGTGTTGGTAAATATCTCTATGACAATAGAATTGTAACAAAGAAAGAGATAACCATTGAGACACTTAGTGGTATAAAGAATCTTTGGCTTTATACAAATAATAATGATAGAGTCGATTATGTTAAAGTTTACATGGGAAAGATATCGTTCGAGCCTACGGATATTCCAATAGCATCAGATAGACCGATGATTAACGGTAATATTTGCGTGCTTGGCAAAGAGCAAAAGGTCACGGCTGTTTCGATTGGTAACCCTCATGCGGTTTATTTTGTTGATGACGTTAAATCGCTTGACCTTGAAAAAATCGGCAAGGACTATGAAAACCATCCACTTTTTCCTGAAAGAGTTAACTCTGAATTTGTTGAGGTTATGGACAAAGAGAACCTTAGAATGAGAGTATGGGAGCGTGGAAGCGGAGAGACCTATGCTTGCGGTACAGGCTCATGCGCCACTGTTGCGGCGGCTGTAGTTTGCGGTTATTGCGAGTATGACACACGGGTGTTTGTTCACCTTATAGGAGGAGTACTTAAAATAACTTACTCCGCAAATGGTGACATATATATGACGGGTGGAGCAACAAAAGTTTTTGATGGAGAATATGAATATGGCAATTAAACTTAACAAGAATTTTGAGAATATAAAGCAAAGCTATTTGTTTTCCGAGATAGCTGCCCGAGTACGCAAATACAGCGCAGAAAATTCTAATGCGAAAATAATTAGACTTGGTATTGGAGACGTTACCCTGCCACTTACTCCCACTGTAATTTCTGCAATGCACAAGGCTGTTGACGAGATGGCAAATCAAAGCACATTCCGTGGCTATGCGCCTGAGTATGGCTATGATTTTATTCGCAGTGCTGTGGCTGATTATTACAAGAAATTCAATGTTTCGCTGTTGGCTAACGAAGTTTTTGTTAGCGATGGAGCAAAGAGCGATATAGGAAATATTGTTGATATTTTCGGCGATAATGATATAGTTATTCCTGACCCTGTTTATCCTGTTTATATGGATAGCAATTTGATGAGCGGTAGAAAAATCAAGTTGATATTGGCAAGCGAGGAAAACGATTTTTTGCCGATGCCCGATTTGCTTGATGGTGGCAGTGCTGTAATATACTTATGCTCGCCGAACAACCCGACAGGCGCTGTTTATAATAGAGAACAGCTTAAAGTTTGGGTTAGTTATGCGGTAAAGAGCGGTTCGGTAATAATTTTTGATTCAGCTTATGAAGCATACATAAAAGGGAATTACCCACATTCAATTTATGAAATTGAGGGTGCAAAATCCTGTGCTATTGAAATATGTAGTCTTTCAAAAACCGCTGGATTTACGGGAACACGCTGTGCATGGACTGTTATTCCTGATGAGCTTGTTATAGACGGCGTAAAGCTCAACACACGCTGGGCAAGACGGCAGGCAACAAAATTCAATGGTGTGCCTTATGTTATTCAAAGAGCGGCAGAGGCGGCTCTCACTAAACAGGGACAGAGCGAGAGTGCTGAGCTTGTTAAGTATTATATGAATAACGCACGGCTAATTTCCGACGTATTGAAAAAAAAGAATATATGGTATAAAGGCGGAATATGCTCGCCTTATATATGGTTAAAATGCCCGAATAATATGGGTTCTTGGGAGTTTTTTGATTATTTGCTTGAAAAATTGCAGGTAGTCGGTACTCCTGGTGAAGGTTTTGGCAAGGGTGGAGAGGGTTATTTCAGACTGACCTCTTTTGGCAGTCTTGAAGCAACTCTTGAAGCAATTTCACGCTTTGACGCTAAGTTATAATTAGATAAAAATTTTTTATCTAAAAGTTTTAAAACGAAAGGGAATATATGTTTTTACACGATAATATATCTGTAAACGATAAAAATATTTTGACTTTTGCAGGTCATGACACAGAAGCGCTTGCAAAAAAATACGGAACTCCCCTGTATTTACTCGACGAGCAGAAGATAAGGGAGAGATGCAAAGTTTATAAAAGTGCTATGACTGCTGCATTTGGCAATAATTCTTATCCCCTTTATGCTGGAAAAGCGCTTTGCTTTAAGCAAATCTATAAAATTATGCACGAGGAGCAAATGGGCATTGATATCGTTTCCTCAGGGGAACTTTACACTGCAGTAAGCAGTGGTTTTCCTATGGAACGTGCGTATTTTCACGGCAACAACAAAACTGATTTTGATATTAATTTTGCCATTGATAAAGGTGTAGGTTATTTTGTATGCGATAATGCAGAAGAGCTTGGAGCAATAAATAAAAAAGCATCGGCAAGGGGAATTGTTCAAAAAATAATACTGCGGTTGACACCTGGTATTGATCCCCACACACATAAATCTATTTCAACGGGCAGAGTGGATTCTAAATTTGGTATTGCTATTGAAACAGGACAAGCTGAAAAATTTGTTGGTGAAACCCTGAAGTTCGATAATATTATGCTTTGCGGTTTTCATTGTCATATCGGCTCACAGATTTTTGAGAGCAAGCCTTTCTGTGATGCGGCTGTACTTATGCTTGATTTTATTGCAAAAATGAAATCTGAATATGGATATATCACAAAAATATTAAATCTTGGCGGCGGACTTGGAGTGCGTTATATTGATTCGCATCCGCAGATTGATTATCATGAGAGAATACTTGAGATAGGCAAGCTTATAAAGGATTGTTGCAAAAGGCTTAATATCGGAGTTCCTCAGATACTTATGGAGCCCGGCAGAAGCATTGTGGCTGATGCAGGTATGACACTTTACACTGTTGGCGGAGTTAAGGAAATTCCAGGATTTTTAAATTATGTGTCTATTGACGGAGGTATGGCTGATAACCCACGATATGCGCTTTATCAGTCGCCATATACTGTAATGCTAACTAAAGCACCAAATGACAAGCTAACCTATAAATGCACTGTTGCAGGGCGTTGCTGTGAGAGTGGAGACCTTATTCAGGAGGGAATTATGCTGGCAAGACGACCATCCCGTGGGGATACGCTTGCGGTTTTAGTTACTGGAGCATATAATTACTCCATGGCGTCGAATTACAACAGAATACCACGTCCACCTATAGTAATGCTTGATGGAGAGCTTGATTATGTTGCACTTAAGCGTGAAAGCTTTGAAGACCTCGTTAAAAACGACTTATAAAAAGTGAAGAGATAATTCAAATATTGTACTGTCCTAATAATTTCAGAGGTTGTCTTGTGGATATGAGACAGCCTCTAAAATTTTTAAATTAAATGTGATAAAACGTATAATATTGTATTCTTTAACAAACACTACTATCGCATGGTTATTTTGAAAAAGAATTAAAATTTTTCAAAATAAATAAAGTGAATAACGCAACCAATCAAAAGGTTTAAAAGTATGATTTATTGCGTAACTATATATGAAAGGTAGAAATGTTTATGAAAGCTACAGGAATTGTTAGAAGAATAGATGACCTTGGAAGAGTTGTTATCCCAAAGGAAATACGTCGCACAATGCGTATACGTGAAGGCGACCCTCTTGAAATATATACAGACAGAGATGGAGAGGTTATTTTTAAGAAATATTCTCCCATAGGTGAGCTTGCTGCTTTTGCGGCGCAGTATGCGGAAACATTGAATAAAACTTGTGATATGATGGTTGTTATTACAGACCGTGATGCTGTTATTGCATCAGGTGGAATATCTAAAAAAGAATATAATGAACGTCGTTTATCTGACGAATTTGAAAAAATGATTGAAAACAGAACACTTTTTGTTTGTCATGAAGAAAAGAACAGATTCCCAGTAATATCGGATAATTCATCTCATTTTGTTGGCTGTGCAATGCCGGTTATTACAGACGGGGATATAATTGGCGCAGTTGCAGCGCTGATGCCAAATGACACAACAAATTATAGCGGACCGAGTGAGCTTGAAATAAAGCTGATTCAGACTGCGGCAAGTTTTCTCGGAAAACAACAGGAAAGCTGAAAAGCAAAACTAATAAAAATAAAGCGATTACACTTTGTTTGTGTAGCCGCTTTATTTTTGGCTTTTTTTAGGTATTACATAAGAGGTGCAAAAAGGCGTATAAACTCTTCAAAAAAGCGAACGAATATATTTTTTTTGCAGTCCTCTTTTTTTATTTCTTGACATATATCAAGGGTTTTTATGAAGTCATTTTTCATATCGGCTATTGCGGTTGTTTTATACATTCTTACACCGCATTCAAAATGCAAATAAAGACTGCGAAAATCAAGATTTGTTGTTCCCACAGTTGCAACTTTGTCATCGCAGACAAAGGTTTTGGAATGGTTAAAGCCCGTTGTATATTCGTATATTTTAACACCTGCAATTACAAGCTCACGGTAATAGGAGCGTGTTGTAACATGAACTAAGTATTTATCCCATTTGTGGGGAGTAACTATTCGCACGTCAACACCGCTTTTTGCGGCAAGGCGGAGCGCTGAGATCATACTGTCGTCAACTATCAGGTAGGGAGTGTTGATATAAAGATAGTCTTTTGCATTGTTTATTATTTGCAGGTAGACATGTTCACCAACATTTTCATTATCCATTGGGCTGTCTGCATAAGGCTGGACTATACCATCTGCTTCGACTGTGCAAGGCGTATCTTTATAAGGATAATAGTCAGAAATCTTTTCGTTTTGGTTGTTTACAAGGCTCCACATTTGCAAAAACATTACTGTAAAGCTCCATGTACCCGTGCCTGTAAGCATAATTGAAGCGTCTTTCCAGTGACCGTATTTTTCATAGGCGTTTATGTATTCATCGGCGAGATTTGTTCCGCCTGTAAACGCAACTAAACCGTCAATAATGGCTATTTTTCTATGGTCACGGTTATTCTGTATCGCTGATAGAAACGGTCTAAAAGGGTTAAAAATTTTGCATTTAATACCCATAGCTTCAAGTCGTGCAGGATAATTAGAGGGCAGAATAAAGAAGCAGCCCATGTCATCGTATATTAGACGGACATCAACACCCTGTGCAGCTTTTTGAGCAAGTATTTCGAGGATTGTGTTCCACATTAGTCCTTCTTCAATAATAAAGTATTCGAGGAATATATATTTTTTTGCTTTTTTAAGTTCTTCCACAAGATATTTGAATTTCATTTCGCCCGGGGAGAGATATTTTGTTTTTGTATTTAAATAAACGGGGAAACCAGCAAAATTTTGCAGATATCGCATTTCGGAAATACATTCAGGTGCAATTTGCTTTGCTCTCTCAAGATTGTCTCCGCAGAGCATAAATTCAATTTTCGTTTTTTTAGATATACTGTTAAGGTTTTTAACAACCTTCTGCTTTGATGATTGAAGGTGTAAAAGCAAGTATAGCAATCCGCCATAAATAGGGAATATAAGCAACTGAAACACCCAAACAAGCTTATAACCGCCGACATCTTTTTTCGTTGCCACATGTATTGCAATAAAATAACTGACAACGGATAGCACTATGGATACTATTTTTGTTTGTTGGGTACCGAATAATATAACAAATCCAAAAAAGGCAATTTGTATAATAAGTAACATGCATATAAACATTCTTCTGCGGAACAGAGAACGGAACCATTTTTTATTTTTTACAGCCATGTTTTCTCCTGTTAAATGTATTTATAAGTCAATTATACATTAAATTATTTTTTTTGTCAATATAGTCATTTGGCCGATTATGTATATGTTTTTAAAAAGCGTTGACTTAAGCCAGATTATATGATAAAATAAAAAACAATTATTTAGAAATGGGGATTTATATAATGCCAGATTGTATTGTCGAAAATGAAGAAATATTTTATCATCATCCTATTGTTTTTGTTGTTAAAAACAACTATCAAATAGTTTTCAACACAACTCAAAAGGGCATAGCTTGGGTTGAAATTGATGGAAAGGTTTATAAGGATTCAATTTGTGGAGTTGTCCGCTCTGAGAGAACAACTCATAGAATTGAAATACAGCAAAGCGTTCTTGACAAAGTTGGAGAGTATACTATAGGATATGCTTATATTGAAGATAGAGTACCTTATTTTCCAAAATCAGGTGAACATATAACAAAAAAATATAAATTTCGCCCTTATAATCCTCTTGACGGGGGACAGATATATGTTTTGGCAGACGCACATTCTCATAGTACAGCACCTTCTCGTGCCGCTTCATTTTTTGGAGATAAGCTTGATTTACTTATTCTCAATGGCGATATTGGCAATAAATTAATTGACATTTCAAATTTAATGACAATATATAAAATTGCAGATTCTGTGTGCAAAGGTGAAATTCCTGTTATTTATACAAGAGGAAATCACGAAACAAGGGGAATATATGCGGAATCGTTACCCGAATATATAGGTAACGAAAATGGTAATACATATTTTTCGTTTAGAATAGGCAACGTTTGGGGAGTTGTCCTCGATTGTGGTGAGGATAAATTTGATGAGCATCCCGAATATGGTGAAATAGCAGATTATCGCAGATTCCGTGAAGCACAGACTGAGTATCTGAAAAGCATAATTAAAAACGCAAAAAATGAATATGAGGCAGACGGTGTCGAATATAAAATAGCGGTATGTCACGTTCCATTTACCCAACTTGTACACGATTTTGCTGATGATATTTATGACGCTTGGACAAAATTGCTCAATGAAATTGGTGTGGATATGATGCTTACAGGTCACAGACACAAAATTATATTTAAAGAGGCAAATATAGGCGTTGCAAATAAAGAAATTCCTAATTTCCCTGTCGTTGTCGGTGCAAGAATGAATGATGATCCGTTTATAGACCAAAAGAACAACAACGAGGAGTTTTGCGCAACAGCCGTAATTCTTTCGGATAAAAAGATAACGATTAAATTTACTAACAGCCTTTTACAGACTGTTGATGAGCATATCATAAGTAAATAAAAAGCCACGGTGCAATCTTGTTATGATTGCACCGTGTTATTTTTTACCCTAAATTTTCTGAAATGGTTTTAAATATATTGTTTATATAATCTTTTTGCCCAGAAATTGTGGATGCCCAGCTTGTGTTGTTGTTCATTATACAGCTTCGGAACAATGAAACAGGGCTTTGAGCCCACACGAAGCTACTTGAAAATATTCTTGCGCTATCAATGAAAATATTAGATTTGATTATATCAAACATTTGAGCATCGAGCGGATTGTTTGAGTATTTATATTTAAAAGTTGTATCGAAAATTGCAGGACTTGTTTTTCTGTATGCTTCGGATGCTAAACATTCGATAACAGCAGCTGACATAGCAGGGTTTTTAGCATCATTAGGAATGCAATGATTTGTATATGCAAACCCAAGGTTTGTATAGTAGTTATCTTGAGAGGTATCTGCTTTGGGATAGGGAACTATTCCGTATTCCCAATCAATATCACGCATTGTCGTGAGAGTGCTTCCTTGAACTGAGGCAAAAAGCGTGCGTCCTTCATTTATTATTGAAAAACCGTTTGTATAGTAAGCTGCGTCGTTGGAGACGTAGAGAAATTTACATAGGTCAACAATTAAGTCATATGTTTTGTCGCCAGTAAAATCATCTGAGAGTTGAATTAAATTTTCGGTATTTGGTTCGCTTATTCTAAGACCGCAACCGCTGAAAAAGGCGTCTATATGAACTTGGTTTGGTATGATTAAGCCAAACTGGTCACCCATGCTTTTAGAGGGATCCGAATCAAGGTTTGAATATGCACCAGCGGACATTGAAAACAATTCATCAAGAGTCCATGTGCCATCTAAAGTCATATTGCGGGGGTCGTTGAGATTGAGGTCATCAATCATTTGTGTATTGAAAATCAAGAACATAAGGTTATATAGAAATTCATCTGAAATATCGCCTGATGCAAAATACATTTTACCATTAATGGTTGAGAGGTCAACCATTGATTCGGACCACCACGGCATATCGAAATCAAGATAATCCTGTTCTAGCAGGTTAAGAATTGCTCCTTGTGTGGCAAGTGTTCCCCCGCACATACTGTAACAGCCTATGCTGTCATATGCTCCAGCACTTGATTTAATTGAAGTTACGGCTGCCTGAACAAATTCAGTTTGTTTTGAATTGTCCCCATCAATAATATTATATTCCAGAGTAACGCCAAGCCGAGATTCAACGGCGGCATTGCGGTTAAATATTGCATCATTTATTGTGTCGCCAGTTGTCTTTTCAACATAGAATTCATCACGAGATGTTTTCCAGCCGAGAATAGTGTAAGTTGAGTTAAAATTTAAATCATTTGGAAGATTGTCAAGTAAATACCCGTTTGAATCAGTTGGAAGTGAAGTGTCAGGTGTTTCGGTTGTTGAGGGTACAGTGGTGTCTTTATTTCCATTAATCTTTGTACAACTCATAACAGAAAACAACATACTCAAAACTAATATAGTCAAAAGTAAACTTGATATTATTTTTTTCATATAAATGCCCATGTGTGTAGCACGCATAAATTCATAATAAAAATTTGCATGGGCTACGCTCCTCTCCTTAGATTAATTTTATTATTTATTACGCTAATTTCCGTATAAATAATATAATTTAATAATAAGATATTTTTTTAATATAGTCAAGTCAATTATTGCACAGAATAAGACATTAATTGTGGTCGCAAAGAGTTTTACGTTATAATAATAATGGAACGCCGAATAGCGTTCCATTATTGTTAGTATTTATTTAGGTTAGAATTTCTTTTTAACTACTATAATAGCAGAACTGCCTATTATAGCGATTATTCCCATTATGCTTATTATAGTTCCTGAGTTACCGCATCCGCTGCAACCATTATCTTCTTCGTTTACAGTGGTTGTTGTGGTTGTTGTCTCGGGACTGCTTGTGGTATCAGGAGAACTTGTTGTGGATGGTTTTTGAGTTGTAGCGGGTTTCTCAGTGGTTTCCACTGTGGTATCGGGCTCTTCAGTGGTAACAGGTGTGATTGATGTGTCACTTGCCAACGTGGTTATATCAAAGCCATATGCGGCTTCAAGCACATTGTTTATTGATGTAACCTCAGCTTCAACAGCGCTTGCCTCTGCTAAAACAACGTTATAGCTTTCCGGAACGGTTTCTGCAAAGGTTTTGTTGTTTAGGTATCCAAACATTTTCTCTGTTGTTGTTTTGCAGTTCTTAGCAAATGATGTTGCATCAGCTGCATTATTTATACATCCAGCAATTCCGCCGTCACGGGCATCCTTACCACCCTCATGTGTCGTTGTGCCTGAGTTTACACAATAAGTAATTTCCACAGAGGCCTTGTTGGTATAACCTAAAATGCCTCCACAGTATGTATAAACATTAACAGTTGGATCACTATTGAGTTTAGCATATATAGCAGCTGTGTTATAGCAATAAGATATTGTGTTGCTGATAGCGTTTATATAGCCTACAATTCCTGCTGATGGTGTTCCAGAGTTTTGATTTTCAACAGAAATAGCGCCTGTGTTTCCACAATATGAAATGTTATTATTCTCACCCAGCATTGCGACTATACCGCCTGTATATGTCCATAAACCAGCAGATTTCTCGAGTGTGGTAACGGTTTGTTCGTTTTTGCAGTTTTCAATAGTTGAGGCTGTTGCATATGCTACAATTCCTGCGGTGTAAACTTTAGCTCCTCCCACAGTGCTTGATATAGTACCTTTGTTTGTGCATTTAGCAATGGTTGTGTTTTCAATTTTTCCTACTATACCAGAATGAAATTGTTCATCCAAGGCAGCTTCATTTGTTACTGAAATAGAGGCTTCAT
>Ga0172378_10001854_pt1 | contig 19610 bp, 17 predicted proteins | sample GrowelOW332metaG_FD_119755 | JGI IMG/M metagenome (GOLD analysis project Ga0172378, IMG submission 119755) | Groundwater microbial communities from an aquifer near a municipal landfill in Southern Ontario, Canada - Pumphouse #3_1 metaG | ecosystem: Environmental > Aquatic > Deep subsurface >... | reverse complement strand
GATCCTTACCATGGATCCGTTATACCACTTAACTAAGGGGGCAAACTAAATCGCTTTATTATTGTATATAACTTTTACCATAATTTCAATTACTTTTATTCTTTGAAAGTAAAGATGAATTAATATACAAATGTCGATTTAAATTTCTTCGCAAATTAAATCATAAACAAAAGCATGTGTAACCTTGATATTTACTAAATCGCCTTCTTTATGAACAATAGATTGTTGGAGAATTACTGAACCATCAATATCGTCTGGCGAATTAAACACCGAGCGAACTTCGTATTCATTATTTGCTAAAACTTTTGTAACAATTGCTTTATAAGTTTTCCCGATCATTTCTTTATTTAATTCATAAGAAATATGCTTTTGGGCACTCATCAAAGCATCTTTTCGACTATTTTTAATTTCGTCACCAATTTGATCTTTCAGTAAAGCGGCTTTTGTGCCTTCTTCTTTAGAAAAAGCAAAAACGCCAACATGATTAAATTTAATTTCTTTAATAAACTCTAATAATTCATTTGCTTCTTCGTCTGTTTCGCTTGGAAAACCAGCAATTAAAGTTGTTCTTAAAATTGCATCAGGGACAATCTTTTTAATTCTTTTATACAAGTCTAAAATCGATTCTTTTGTGTCGTGACGATTCATTAACTTTAAAATACGAGTTGAACAATGTTGTAACGGAATATCAAAATAATGAGTTATCTTTGTACTGCGAGCAATTAGGTGAAGAATTTCATCACTAATTCCTTGAGGATAAGTATATAAGACACGAATAAACTCAATTCCATCAATTTTGTCGAGTTCTTTTAAGAGTTTATATAGATTACTTCCATCTTTTAAATCTTTGCCATAACTCACTGTATCTTGCGAAATAACAACTAACTCTTTGACACCCATTTTGGCAAGATCTTTAGCATATTGAATTAGATCATTCATTAAGAAGCTATGAAATCTACCCCTAATAAAAGGAATCGCACAAAATGCACAAAAATTATCGCATCCTTCGCTAATTTTTAAGTAAGCCATATAGCTAGGAGTCGATAAAACACGATTAAAAGTATCAAATGGTCTTTCAACAACATCAGCTTTCATTAGGTTATTAATAATTTCAGGAAGTTTATCGTACTCTTTTAGAGCAACAAAAGCATCAACATCAGGAAATTCTGTTCTTAATTCTTTTTCATAACGTTCTACAAGACAACCTAAAACAATGGTTTTCTTTTTATATTCAAGCGCCTTAATGATTACGTTAATCGCCTCAACTTTGGCATCTAAAATAAAGCCACAAGTATTAATGATTATTAGATCACAAGTATTTAAGTCGGTTGTAATATTAAAATCATCTTGCTTAAGCATCGCAAGAATTGCTTCACTATCAACAGTGTTTTTGACACACCCTAGAGAAATAAGACCAACACTGTACATAATTAAACTCTTTTACTTTCTATATTGCGCTTTAAAATTGCAGGAATCGCTTTCTTAAAAGCATTAAAATCTTTAAGTTTATATTCCCAGTTTGGTGAAACACAAGTTCCAGGAACATTCATGCGACTATAACCATCTTGAAGTAATAAATCTTGTGTTGGAACAATAACGCAATCAGCAATACTGTTATAAGCATAATTAAGGAATAAATCGTTAATATTTTTACCTTCAAGCTTAAGAACTTTAGCCTTCAATTTTATTTGATTTTGCTCCTCAACCGTAAGACTATTATACCAACCAATTAAAGTATCGTTATCATGTGTTCCAGTGTAAACAACTTGATTTTTCGTAATTTCGCACGCAGGATTCAAGAAATTAAACTCTAAAACATACATTCCTGGGAAATTATAATAATCACGAAGTTCTAGAACACTCGGAAATAAATCGCCTAAATCTTCTGCTATAATATCAAGTTTAATATCGCTATTTTTTAAAGTATCAAAAAGATCAGTACCTGGACCTTTTTGCCAAGTGCCTTCGACCGCAGTTGGACAAGTAACAGGTGTTTTCCAATAAGTATCAAATGCTCTAAAGTGATCAATACGAAGAATATCATAAAGCTTCGCTGCTTCTTTAAATCGATTCATCCAAAAAGCATATTTTTCTTCTTTTAGTTGATCCCAGTCATAAAGTGGACTCCCCCATCTTTGTCCAGTAACACTAAAATAATCTGGTGGAACACCAGCAACATAAGTGAATTTATCATTTTCATCAAGTAAGAATTCATCTTGATCAGCCCAAACATCGCTCGACATTCCACCAACATAGAAAGGAATATCGCCCATAATCTTTATTCCGGCTTTATTTGCATATTCTTTTAAAGCTTTAAACTGTTTAAAAGCAATAAATTGACACCACTCTATATAAAGAATTTCGCTTTTAAACTTGGCATAATTATACTTATGTTCATAAGCATCATAGCGTTCTTCTTTATCCCAATTAAACCATTCAAGATATTCATTTTTTAAAAATAAAACATGGAATTTAGCATAATTTTCTAGCCAATAATTACTTTTTACAAAATCTATAAATTCTTGTTTACCAATATCTTTTTGATGCTTAAAAGCTTCGCGAAGATATTTGTCTTTGTATTTTCTAACTGCATCATAATCAACTCTTACACTATCTTGATTAAAAGGCTTGACCCCCTTGATGTAGTCCTCTTTTTCAAGCATTGCTAATGAAATATAAATCGGATCAATCGCTTCACCACATTCACTTTGGTATGGGGAATTTCCATATCCAACTGGATTAAGAGGTAAAACTTGCCAAATATTGATTTTTGCTTCCTTAATTAAGTCAATAAACTCGTAAGCTACACTACCAAAATCACCAACACCTTGCTCGCCTGGTAGTGAAGAGATAGCCATTAAGATTCCATTTGTTCTCATATCTAAACATTATAAAAGAATCGTTTTTAAAAATATAGTAAAATACACAAGAAAAATACAATCACATAAGCTAGTTTTTTAAAAAAATCACTTTCATGAAAATTTTCTAAAATTTGTCAATCATAACGTAAATATATATAATATATTTATGTTGAAAAACCACATTGTTTTGTGTTATTTTATAAGACGTTATCTTTTTAGAAGGAGGATATAACTATGAAAATGAGAAATGTTGCCATTATTGCACACGTTGACCATGGTAAAACAACTTTAGTTAACCAACTTTTAAGAAGTTCTAATACATTTAGAGAAAATGAAAGAATTGTTGATCGTGTTATGGATAGTGATCCAATCGAAAGAGAAAGAGGAATTACTATCTTAGCTAAAACCACTTCAATTCTTTACAAAGATACAAAAATTAATATTCTTGATACTCCAGGGCACGCTGATTTTGGTGGCGAAGTTGAACGTATCATGCACATGGTTGATGGGTGTTTACTTCTTGTTGATGCCTTTGAAGGAACCATGCCTCAAACTCGTTTTGTTTTGAAAAAAGCAATCGAAGCTCATGTCAAACCAATCGTTGTTATCAATAAAGTTGATCGACCAAATGCAAATCCTGCAAAAGCTATTGATGAAGTTCTTCAACTTTTTATGGAACTTGGTGCTTCTGATGATTTCTTAGATTTTAAAGTCGCTTACACTAGCGCATTAAATGGAACTTGTTCACTTGATAGTGCTTTAAGTAGCCAAAAAGAAGGAATGGATCCAATTTTTGATTTAATATTAAGTGAAATTCCAGAACCACGTGTTACACCTGATGGACCTCTTCAACTCCAAGTAGCTTTACTTGATTATAACGACTATGTTGGTCGTATGGGTATTGGTCGTATTCAAAGAGGAACTGTAACTAATAATTCAATTGTTACTTGCGCTCGTCGAGATGGCACAACCAAACAATTTAAAATTCAAAAAGTTATTGGTTACTTTGGTTTAAAGAAACAAGAAATTGATTCGGCTGTTGCTGGTGATATTGTCGCAATTGCTGGTCTTCCAGATATTTATGTTGGTGAAACAATTTGCGATAATAACTTAATTGAACCACTTCCACCATTACATATTGATGAACCAACAATGACCATGACTTTTGGTACGAATAGTTCACCTTTTGCTGGGCGAGATGGTACCTTACTTACTGCTCGTCAAATTCAGGATCGTTTATATAAAGAAATTCAAAAAGATGTCTCTCTTAAAGTTCAACGTATACCAAATAGTGAAACATGGGTTGTTTCTGGTAGAGGCGAATTGCATCTTGGAATTTTAATCGAAAATATGCGTCGTGAAGGTTTCGAACTTGAAGTTTCACGTCCACAAGTCATCATTAAAGAAATTGATGGCGTGAAGTGTGAACCATATGAAGATTTAAGTGTCGAAGTTCCAAACGAATTCGTTGGTGATATCATGACTACTCTTGGTAATCGTGAAGCAACTCTTGTAAACATGGATACTAACGATGTTAATACCAAAATAGATTATATTATTCCTTCTCGTGGTCTTTTAGGTTTTGTAACTAATTACTTAACTTTAACAAAAGGTTATGGAATTATTGCTCATACTTTTAAAGATTATCGACCTGTTGATAAAAAAGAAATTGGCGAAAGACAAATCGGCGTTCTTGTTTCAACTGAACAAGGTCCAGCCACACCATATGCTATTCAACACGTTGAAGAACGTGGTGTTATGTTTATTAATCCAGGAATTGATGTCTACGAAGGAATGATTGTTGGTGAAAATAAATACGATATTGACCTTGCAGTTAATGTTTGTGCTACGAAAAACCTTACTAACCAACGTAGTAGTAATAAAGATTTTACTGTTGTCTTAAAGGTTCCACGTAAAATGACGCTTGAAAGCTGTCTTGATTATATCAACAGTGATGAGCTTGTTGAGGTCACTCCTAATTCATATAGAATGCGTAAAAAGATTCTTGTAACTAGTGATCGTAAGAAACACGATGCACATGTTAAGATGGATAAAGAAAGTGACGAAGAAAGCGAAGATTAATAAAATGGCAGTTTAGAGAACTCTCTAAACTGCCTTTTCTTTTATTAGAAAAATGGAGCAACAATACGCAAAATAGACCATTTAAGTTTTTTCGTCCATTTTGCATTTAAATATTCATAATAATTCACTTTTTTGGATACCGAAATCATTTCTTTTAAATCAATATCCATTTCTTTAATAGCCTCACTACCATAAAAGAAAATTCCATTTTCGAGATGTAAATAAAGACTTCTAAAATCCCAATTTACAGTACCAGTAACGGCCATTTTTCCATCAACAACAATCATTTTTTCATGATTAAAACCTGGCGTATATTCGTAAATTTGCACTCCACTTATGCCAAGAATTGAGTAATAACTGCGAGTACACTGATAAATCATTTTTTTATCTGGTGTTCCTGGAGTAATAATTTTTACTTCGACGCCAGCTTTTGCTGCAATAGATAAAGCCGTAATTAGTTCTTCATCTAGAATTAAATAAGGAGTCGAGATAGTAATATATTTTGTTGCTGCGTTTATCATTAAAAGAAAGATGTTTCGAGCAGTATCTTCTCCGTCAAATGGCTCTTCGCCATAAGAAACAACATATCCCGGAAACAACTTGTTTAAACGTTTATCGAAATGAATATTATCTTTATAGTCAAAACCAGGAATAATTGGGAATTGCTTTTTTAATTTATTATCCGCTACATCTCGCGTGACAAGGTTCCAATTGCTTAGAAAAATATTCGTTAAACCATTTACACCTTCTCCTTTAATCATCACACAATTGTCTTTCCACAATCCAAATTGACTACCTTTATTAATATATTCATCAGCAAGATTAATTCCACCAGTAAATCCGACAACTCCATCAATAACTATAATCTTACGATGATCACGATTATTTTGGCGAATATCAATGAATGGTCTTAAAACATTAAATGGGTAACATTTAATACCTGATTTTCTAACTTGTCTAAAAAAATCAGCCGACATCTTAGAACTGCAACCAAAATCATCATAGATCATTCTAATATCAATTCCTGCTTCAGCTTTCTCACATAGAACGTCAAAAATTGAATCAAAAAACTCACCTGATTGCATAATAAAATATTCAATAAAAATAAATTTCTCAGCCTTTTTAAGTTCATTTACCATTGGTTCTTTGCTAATATCACCAAGTTTATAATAAGTAACCTCAGTGTTTTTATAAACACCAGTAAAGGCGTTTCGATAAATATAACCGCTAATTTTTGCAGCGTCTGGATCGATTTTTGCAAGTTCATTAATTGTCTCTATACTATTAGGTCTTGTTTTTCTCATGAAAGAATTAATAGCATCATACCTTGATTCTTTCCTCTTTTTTGTCGTCATTTTATTCGCAAATAAAAGATATAAAATCCCACCGGCAATAGGAAAAATAAAAACGATAGTTAGCCAAGTAATCTTGTAACTTGCCTCAACTTTTGAGTTGGCAATAAAAACACCAAGAATAAAGTCCAAAATAATGAAATCTATAACTGGAATCCAAAAATATTGTTGTGTTAATTCATTATAAAAAAACATTAAAACAAAACCCACAATCAACATAATTTCAAACAAAAATGTTAATGCGATTACCCAAAAACGCAATTGAAAGCCATGTCTTCTTTTAAGTTTAACTTTGTTTTGTTTCATTGAAATCACAAATCTCCTTAATTAATTCTAAGTAATTATCAGCAATATTTGCATTTAATTCTTCTAATCGAAATCGTGAATTATGTCCCTGAGAAAACAAAATACATTTAAAAAGAAATGCTTTTGAAACTTCATAATCATGAACTGTATCACCAATCATTATAGTATCACTAGAATTTATATTGTGTGATTTTATAAATTCCTTACCATATTCGATTTTTCCATAAGCAAGACTATTTTGTGCGCCACAAACATCATCAAAATAATCTAAAATCCCTAGTGTTTTTAATTGAAAAACTAAAAAATCATAAGGACTTGCTGATAAACAGTATAATTTGTATCCTTTACTTTTTAACTTTCCTAAACTTTCTTTGACCTCAGGAAAAAGTTTGGTTTCGCTTTCCCAACGAGTATTGTATTCGTTATTAAAATAGTAGGCTAAATCTTTATATTTATTTGTTTCGAAACCAACGCTTTTATAGTATTCACTAACTGGAAATTTAAAATGATCGAGATATTCCCTTTTGGAATATGGTCTTAACCCTTCCTTAACCATTAGATTTTGTTCAATTTTTAAACATAAATCAACATCATCTAAAAGTGTTCCGTTAAAATCAAAAAATACATTTTTTATCATAATTTAATCTTTAAACAAAACTCTTAATAATTCTAAATCCTTTTGTAATTTTTCTGATTTCTTTTCGTGTGCAACTTTTTCAAGAGTTTCAAGCAAATCTTTCTTAGTTCTATCTAAATCTTTTTTTGTTCCATTTATAATCTCATCACGAATATCCATTAAAATAGTTGATGAGATTTCGTCTAAATCGTTTCCTAAAAGCAAGTCAACATTTAGTAATACAACTGCATTATCATTATCGTTAATTTCATGAGCCACAGGCACGTTCTCAACTGGTTTAGCCACTTGAGAAACTTCGACGATTTTTTCAACATTTTTTTGCTCTGGTTTTATAGCGTTTGAATCACCTCTAAATACTGCAGTTTCAGCAACTGGAGATTCATCATCTTCAGCTTCTTCCTCAGCAAAAGTATTAGCAATTTCTAATGGAGTAATTTTTTCTCCACGATTAATTCCCATTCGATACAAAGCATTAACTTTTTCTGGGTCAGGAGACGAAATTGATTCAAGTGGTAAAAGTTCACCAAACATTGCAAAATATCGTTCTTCTAAACTTTGTTCTTTTACTGGTTCTTTTGCTTCTTCGATTTCCTCTTCGACTTCATGCATTTTTTCTTCTTGATTCTCTTGTGAAACATCCAATGAAGAAGTTACATTCAAATCACTAATAATATCTAAACTAGCAGTATCTTCTTTTTTCTGAGTATCTAAATTATACAAACGTTGACTTCCGCAATATGGACAAAAATCACCATTATCGGTTTCTCTACCACAAACCAAGCATCTGTAATGCCCTTTTTTAAGTTGGTTATCTAATGGAACAATTTGACTACCATCACTACCACAAAATGGACACATTTCATTATTGTCAATAATTTGCCCACATACTTGACATTTATATTTCATAATTTTTACCTAAAAGCATTGCTTTTTCAATATCATTGATTTCTTTAATAATATTGCCACTTAAACAATAGCATCCATCATCCGTAACCAAAAGATCATCTTCAATTCGTACACCAATACCTAAATCCTTAAAATATAATCCTGGTTCATCGCTAATTATGTTTCCACTTTGTAATGGCTCATTGTGATCCATTGGATCATGAGTATCTAAACCAATTTGATGGGAAACACTATGATAATATACTTTATAAATTTCATCTAAGGATTTTATTAAATTGGCTTCAAGGCAGCGACGAGCTAAAAACTCAACTGCTTTAGCTTGAAGATCTTTTAACGTAATTCCTGGTTTCACAGTTTTTATAATCATTTTATTGCAATCAAGAACAATGTTATAAACTAATCGTTGTTGATCGCTAAATTTGCCATTTGCTGGATACGTTCGCGAAATATCAGCACAATATCCATTATTTTTGCATCCTAAATCAAAAAGAACCAAATCACCATTTTTAATTTTACCTAATGGAGTTGGATAATGAAGAATACATGCATTGGCTCCACTCGCACAAATAGTTGCAAAAGATAATGGCGAATAATCTAAATCCCGAACAGTGTAATAAAATAAACTACTTAATTGATATTCAAACAATCCAGGTTTAATAGTTTTCAAAATCTTATTTAAACCAATATTTGTTTTCGTAACGGCTTCTTTTAATTCTTCTACTTCTTGAGACGTTTTAGTGCCTCTTAAACTTACGATTGAAGGATAAATGTCAATAAATTGCAAATAACTATAATTAGCTTCAAGTCTTTCTTTAATCTCTTTTGTTGTTGTTGATTCACCAACTTTATTTTCTGGTTCCATGTCTAAATAAAGTTTGTCAAAATAGCCATAAACATGTTCTTTACGTTCTAAAACCATGCCAAGTTGCGCATCAAAAGTATTTAGATATAAAACATTATTTATTCCACTAGTTTTACAAGCCTCTTCACTAGATAAACGGATACCAGTCCATTTTTCTTTGACTGCATCATATTCGCTTATAAACAAATATTCAGTAATAATATCGTCGCTTTTAGTGACAAGTAGAATTGAACCCTCTTGTTCAATGTTTGTTAAGTAATAGAAGTTTCGATTAGCTAAAAAATCATAATTATCATCGTAGCTCATCTTTTTGCTCACACCACAATAAAGTAAGAGGACACTATTGTCATCCATAATCTGATAAAGCTTAGCTCGACGATCTTTAAATTCTTTTAAACTAATCATAAAAGATACCTCACATTATTTTTTTAACAATTTCATCAAATTCCTTAATTTGAACTTCTTCAATACGACCTTCATCAACTAAATCGCTAACTCCTAATTTAATTGGTACACGTCCAAGTAAACTAATTCCTTCTTTTAAAGCGATATCATCAGCATGTGATTTACCATAAATTTCAATCTTTTCACTACATTTTGGGCATTCAACATAAGACATGTTTTCAACTAAACCGAGAACCTTAATATTCATTTGCTTAGCCATATTAACAGCTTTTCTCACAATAACACTAACAAGGTCCTGTGGCGAAGTTACGATAATAACTCCATCTAAGGGAATTGATTGAAATGCAGTAAGCGTGATATCACCAGTTCCTGGTGGCATATCAATCAATAAATAATCTAATTCTTCCCATAAAACATCTGTATAAAATTGTTTCAATAAGCTTGAAATAAGAGTACCTCTCCAAATAATTGGATCAGTTTCGTTTTCCAAAAGCATATTGCTAGAAATCACTTTAATTCCAGTTTTGCTTGTTGCTGGAAAAATAAAACTTTCCCCATCACCACTTGCTTGTTCATGAATATTAAAAGTTTTTGGAATTGATGGTCCAGTAATATCGCCATCTAAAATACCAACTTTATATCCTTTGCGTTTAAGCGATACAGCCAACATACTTGTAACGAAAGATTTGCCAACGCCACCTTTTCCGCTAATAATACCAATCGTATGTTTAAATGAACTTTCAGCATTTGGTTTAATTTTTTCAATCGCACTACGGCTTCCACATCCTTCTACGCCACATGTGTCGCAGTTATGAGTGCAATTTTGATCATTAACTTCCTTCTCTTCCATATTAGACCCCTTTTTGATGTTTAACGATTTCTTTTGATAAAATCGTTACTTTTTTATAAAAAATTGACTCCAAATTATCTTCATAATTCAATGGAGCGTAAAAAACTATTTCTATTTTATCATTAAACTTAGTATTTTTAATACTAAATTGCTTCTTAAGAAGATAATTTTTGAATATGTCGTAAGTATCAATTTCTACTTCTGCTTTTACTTCATTTTCTTCGATTATTTCTGATAATTTCGCTTTATTAATGGTAGCGGTTGCTGTTGCCGAATAAGTTCTCAATAAACGACCACTGCCGAGTAATGTTCCGCCAAAATATCTAACAATCACTAATCCACAATTATTAATTTTTTTATTTAGCAAAACATTTAATATTGGTTTCCCTGCACTGCCTTGAGGTTCGCCGTCATCACTGTATTTAATTTCCTCATCAATTTTATAAGCATAACAATAATGTCTTGCTTTAGGATTATTTTTCTTAATTTTACTCAAAAATTCATTAAATTCTGTTCTGCTTTCAACTTTAAAAAGATAACCAAAAAAAGTAGATTTTTCTACTTCGATCTCGCTTGTGTAAATTTCATTAATATCGAATTCCATTTTTATTTTTTATTCATCCTATTTATATTATAATTAACTTCAAGGTAAAACAAATGAATGAAAAGAAAAAATGTCCAAATTGTGGATTATTGATTGCTAGCGATAGTGAAAAATGTCCCTATTGTGGATGTATGGTTCAAGAAGAAGAGTTACGAGCCATGAAAAGTAGCAAAATAGTCAACAACGATAATCCTAAGAAAGAAAAAAATAAATTTGATAAATCTATTTTAAAGTTCGCTGAAAGAAACGATGTTTCAATACCTAAGGAAATTTCTTTGTTTCTTGTGATTTTTGTTGGGCTTTTTTTAATCGCTTTTGTTTTAGGACTAATTGTCTCAAAATACAATAAAAATTTTGCCTTAACAGTTAATGGAATTTCCGTTACATTTTTTGTTGAGTATTTAATTCTTTTTTCAGTTTTTTTGCTAATTTTAAACAAAGATTTGTTTACGAAGTTTAAGAAATTTTTAAATAAACGTACTTATTTATATGGCATTTCTTATGGATTTTTAGTGATTGTTCTTACGGCCTTATACAGTTTGATTATCTCATATTTTTACCCAAATTTAACCGTTAATGATAATGAATCTTCATTAAGAAATATAATAAAGAATTATCCTGTTTTTTCACTAATTATCGCTGGTTTTATTGGACCATTTTGTGAAGAATTAGGGTACCGATTAGGCCTTTTTTCGTTAATTAGACGATGGAATAGAGTTGCGGCATATGTTGGAACTGCAATCGTTTTTGCTCTTATTCACTTTTCATTTTCAAATCCAGATGTACTTGTGGAATTACTTAATATCCCGAGTTATCTAATAGCTGGTTTTGTTTTTTGTTATGTTTATGATAAAGAAGGGATTGAAACTTCATCAGTCGCGCATATGACAAACAATTGCTTTGCGATTATTATGACAATTTTAAGTGGGGTTTTAACAAATGGGCAATAATATGATCGAAACACAAAATAAAAGAAATACTTTTGGTTTTTCTACAAATTTACTAAAAATAATTGCCATGATTTGTATGACTTTTGATCATGTTGGATACATGATGGAATCCTATTTTACACGTGTTGATATTGTTCAAGTAGCTTATGTTTTTCGAATCATTGGTAGAATAACTTATCCATTAATTATTTTCGTTCTTATTGAAGGACTTATGCACACCCATAACATTAAGAAATATATTTCTCGACTTGGAATTGGTGCATTTGTTATCTATTTAGGAATAACACTTGGTCAAGTAATATTGAAAGAAAATTTCGGTTATGAAGGCAATATTTTTCTTTCTTTATTTCTTTGCGCAGTAGCTTACTATTTTATGTTTTATTCTAAAAAAAGATGGCTTGTTGTTTTGCCAATTTTTGCTTTCCTAATTTCTTTTGGATTTATAGTTCTTTTTGCTTATAAGTTTTATTTAATAAGTGACTTTGCTATTTTCCCATTTTTAAACGGTCTTTTTTGTCAGTACTCTTTATTAACTCCTGCTTTGTTTTTTGGTATTTTAGGTAGTTATAAACTTTACGATCATTTGATTGCGAAAAGATTGAAAAACGATGATTTAGTCATTGCTTTTAAACAAACACCTGACTATCAAAAAAGTAAGAATGCTGTTGCAAGCATATTAATTGCAATCATAGCTGTTATTTGTTATCTTATTACTTATCTTTCAATATATGAGGGGGGATTTGAAAGAATAAATGATTGTGTTTTACAGACTTATATGTTAATTTCAACAATTTTTATTCTTTTCTATTCTGGCAAGGTTGGATATAAAAACAAGATTACTCAATATGGCTTCTACATTTATTACCCACTACACATGCTATTGATTTATCTCGTATTTTGGTTGATGTTTGGTATTTAAAGGGAGAAATTAAAATGATTAAAGAATTTAGTAAAGCTGATAATTTTGAAGAACTCGTAAAAACTGGTGTTACTGTATTTGATTTTAGTGCTACTTGGTGTGGTCCATGCCAAATGCTTCACCCAAATTTTGAAGCTGTGAGCAATGAGTTAACTGACTATAAATTTGTTGGTGTTGATGTTGATGAAAATCCACAACTTGCTGGAAAGTTTAATGTTCGTGCGGTTCCAACCCTTGTTGTTATTCAAGATGGAAAAATAAAAAATATTACTGCTGGATACATGGACGCAAATACTCTTAAAAATTTTATTACTAAAAGTTTAAATAAGTAAAAAGTGGTCGAAAGGCCACTTAATTTTTATGTTGAAAAAATAGGCCTATTATAATAGAATAATAAGGCACGCAGGTGTAGTTCAGTGGTAGAATTCCAGCCTTCCAAGCTGGTTATGCGGGTTCGATTCCCGTCACCTGCTCCATTTTTAAAAAAAATACTGTTCTTCTTATACAAAAGTCACAAAATATTTTAAAAAAATTAAGCCAGAATTACTTCTGACTTATTTTTTTAGCTTGTTTTGTGAATAAACTTATTAAAAAAATTTGCATTACAATATTTACAGTTTTTGACGTATACAAATTACAAAAAATATCTTTAGGTATAATTCTCATCAAAGATTTTTCATCATGTTATAATTAATAGGTTGAGGTAATTGCTATGGCTCATATTATTGTTAATTTTTTAAGTGCTACTCTAGAAAGAGCTATCGAATTTGTTGTTATATTGCCCACTATTACAGCACCAGAACTTGGAATATATAAAAATGGAGAAGCCCATTATGAAGGTCAACTCAAGTATCCAGTTCTTTATTTACTGCATGGTTATTTGAACGATTATCATTCCTGGGAGGCTTATACCTCTATTGAACGATATGCAGAAGAAAGAAACATTGCTATTATTTTAATTTCAGGCGAGAATAAATTCTTTTCTAACGTTAATAATGATGATTTTGAAGATTTTATTGAAGGTGAATTACAGGATTTTGTTAAAGGAACTTTCCCAGTTAGCGGACGTATGGAAGATACCTATATCGCTGGATTAAGTATGGGTGGATTTGGCGCCTTATATCATGCTTTAAAATATCCAAATAAATATATGGGTGTTGGAGCATTTTCTCCCGCAATCATCGAAACTTTCCAAGGCACTAGTAAAAAGAAAGTCGACTTAACTAAATTACTCGAAAAAGATGTTGCTGAGGAAACTGATTTACCATGGATTTATTGTACAATCGGTAGTAAGGATGACTTACTTAATGAAGTAAAGCCATTTATGAACGCGATCAAGAAACACCACTTAGAATCTTATCAAAAAGTCATTCCAGGATATGGTCATGAGTGGCCATTTTGGGATATTGAGGTTAAGAATTTTTTAGATATGCTACCACGTAGTGATGCCTATGCAGGAACAAAAAAGAGGATTTAATATGTTCGGAATTTTAATTGCAACAAATAACAGTCACAAAGTTCAAGAATATCGTGACATTTTTAAAAGTTATAACGTCAAGGTTTATTCATTGAAAGATTTATCAATAAATATTGATCCAGAAGAAAATGAAAAAAACTATTTTGAAAATGCCCTAATTAAAATTAACGCGATTAAACAATTTACAAAAATGCCTATTATAGCTGATGATAGCGGAATCGAAATCGAAGCTCTTGGGGAACATTTTCCAGGAATTTATTCACATCGATTTATGAAAGAAAATGGCGGCCAAATAGCAACTATTAATATGCTTGCATCTAAGTATTTTGGAAGTAAGGCCAAATTTCATTGCTCAATTATTTTAGCTAATTTACCAAATACTCCAATTGAATTTGTTGGTGAAATTAATGGTACTATTTCAAAAATTGTTAAAATGGCTGATTTTGGTTATGATCCAATTTTTAAAATTGATTCTTTAAATAAGACTTATGCTGAACTTGATAAAAAAGAAAAAGACAAGATATCTCATCGATATCTTGCCTCAATTAAATTAATAAATTTCTTAAAAGAGAATAAATATATCTAATTTATGCTCTTTTTATAAAAATGCATAAACGAAAAATAACCAATAATTGACAATACCACTGGAATTGCTACTAAGTAAAGGAAAGTAACATTTTTTGTTACAAAATAACTTACAATAAAAACAACAATTAAAGCACTTAAAACAACCGCAACGCCAATCATATAGGCCTTAAGCTTTGTAAGCTTTTTGTTAATTGGATAAAGAAGCATTTCAACAACTTCTGGAACAATAATTTCGTACTTTTTCTCAGTAGTAGAAACGATTTTCCCATCTTTAAGAGTGATCTCGCCAACTCCATTGACGTCGTAAGTTTTATTGAATCGTTTTTCGATTCCTTCCTTCATTACTCTATTATTTTCATCAAAATTCTTATTTTCTTCTCTGAAACTCTTATACTCTTCTTCATCTAGAAGTGGGATTGAACTCTCAAAATATTTATCTAACTCATTTATTTCATTAATGCCATTAAGATACATATCAAAATATTCTTTTGAAATAAACACATCATTTACGCACAAATTTTGTTTGCACATAACTAGAAATTGATCGCAAGCATAAATAAGATCTCTTACTAAATTTAGATAAATAAAACTATTTTCTGGATTCAATAAAATATCATATTTTTCAAGATATTCAATGGCGATTTTAAAATTTGGTTCATCAACATTTGAACCGTAAATCTGCGACATAATCATGCCAGCAATCGCACTCAAATCGTTATCTTTTAATTTTAAACAAATTTCGTAATTTTCTAATGCACCTTTATAGTTCCTTAGTTTATAAAGATCGCGATATGCATTACTGCTCGATAATCTATATTGTTGCTCTATTTTCATAGTAGTTTGATATAAATTAACCAGTGTTTTACAATCAGGACAAACGACATTTTCACCATCAACTAAATCATGTTCTTCATCAATATCGAAGATTTTTCCACATTTTGGACAAATTACTTTTTTCATATAAATTATTATTGCATGTATACCTTTTCTTTTAAAGAAAAATAATCGAAATCTCATATCAAATTACTTTTTTAAAAAGTTAATTGTTAAAATTTTTATTATTTAAATCTCAATATAAAAGGACCTATTTCTAGGTCCTTATATTTCAATAAGTTTAAACTACTTAATGATATCAGCAACTGTACCAGCACCAACAGTTCTTCCGCCTTCACGGATTGAGAACTTGATACCTTTTTCAATTGCAATTGGGTGAATTAATTCTACTTGGAAAGTAACGTTATCACCTGGCATAACCATTTCAATTCCAGCTGGAAGAGTAATAGTACCAGTAATATCGGTAGTATGGAAATAGAATTGTGGACGATAATTACTTAAGAAAGCAGTATGTCTTCCGCCTTCTTCTTTCTTTAAAACGTAAACAGTAGCAGTGAATTTACTATGTGGAGTAATACTGCCAGGTTTAGCAAGGACTTGACCTCTTTCGACTTGTGAACGATCGACACCTCTTAAAAGGGCACCAATGTTATCACCAGCTTCAGCAAAATCAAGAGTCTTACGGAACATTTCAAGAGAAGTGACGACAGTCTTAATAGTTGGACGAATACCAACAATTTCACATTCATCGTTTGGCTTAACAATACCTCTTTCTACACGACCAGTAACGACTGTGCCACGACCAGTAATGGTTTCGACATCTTCGATTGGAAGTAAAAATGGTTTTTCAGTATCACGAATTGGATCTGGAACGTAATTATCAACAGCATCCATTAAATCTTGAACAGGTTTTTCCCATTTTGGATCACCTTCAAGAGCCTTAAGAGCACTACCTCTAATAACTGGAGTAGTATCTCCTGGGAATCCGTACTTATTAAGTAAATCACGGACATCCATTTCGACTAAATCGATTAATTCTGGATCATCGACCATATCGCACTTATTTAAGAAAACAACGACATATGGAACACCAACTTGACGAGCAAGTAAAATGTGTTCACGAGTTTGAGGCATAACACCATCGGTAGCAGCAACAACAAGGATTGCAGCATCCATTTGTGCAGCACCAGTAATCATGTTCTTGACATAATCTGCGTGCCCTGGGCAATCGACGTGTGCGTAGTGTCTCTTCTTGGTTGAGTATTCAATGTGAGCAGTATTAATTGTAATTCCACGAGCTTTCTCTTCTGGAGCAGCATCGATTTGATCATAATTACGAACTTCACTAGCATCGATATCGCCGGATTTTTGTAAGACGTGAGTAATAGCGGCTGTTAAGGTTGTTTTACCATGGTCAACGTGACCAATGGTACCAATATTCATATGGACCTTACTTCTATCAAACTTTGGTTTTGACATTTTTAAATTCTCCTTTATATATGCACTTAAGCATGTAAATATTTTATCTTAATTTATTTTACTTATCAATATTAATCAAATATGAAAAAGTTCAAAAATAAACTAAATTAGACTAAGCAGCATCGGAAGTTTTCATTCCACTCTTCTTAATTATATCTTCTTGGACGCTACGTGGAGTTTCTCCGAAATGATCAAATTCCATAGTGTAACTTCCTCGACCTTGTGTAAAACTACGAAGATCTGTAACATAGCCAAACATTTGTGCTAATGGAACTTCTGCTTCGACAATCTTTGCATTACCACGTTGAGATTCACCAGTCATATTACCTCTTCTACGAGAAATATCACCAATAACATCACCATAGTATTGCTCTGGAACAGTAACTTCAACCTTCATAATTGGTTCAAGTAAGACTGGATCACATTTCTTAGCGGCTTCTTTAAGAGCTAAACTTGCAGCGATTTTATAAGCAGCTTCACTACTATCAACTTCGTGATAACTACCATCGAAAAGTGTAGCTTTGATATCAATCGCTGGGAATCCAGCAATTAAACCTCTAGTCATGGCATCAACAAGTCCATCTTGAGTTGGCTTAACATATTCACGTGGAACACTGCCACCAACAACACCATTAACAAATTCGAATCCTTTTCCTTGGTTTGGTTCAAATCTAATCCAAACGTGACCATATTGTCCACGACCACCGGATTGCTTAATGTATTTACCTTCACATTCAGCAGTCTTTTTAATAGTTTCACGATAACCAACTTGTGGTTTGCCGACATTAACTTGAACACCGAATTCACGTCTCATACGATCGACAATGATATCGAGGTGAAGTTCGCCGACACCAGCTATAATGGTTTGTCCACTATCTTGATCAGTATGAACTTTAAAAGTTGGATCTTCTTCAGCTAATTTCATTAAAGCGATGCCCATCTTCTCTTGATCGGCTTTTGTTTTTGGTTCAACGGCTTCTTCGATAACTGGCTCTGGGAATTCCATCTTCTCAAGAACGACATCAACACTTGGATCACATAATGTTTCACCAGTAGTTGTGTTCTTTAAACCAATAACTGCGCCGATATCACCAGCATGAAGTTCTTCAACTTCTTGACGATGGTTAGCATGCATTAAAACTAAACGAGCGATACGTTCTTGTGAGCCTTTGTTAGTATTTTCAACATAACTTCCACTCTTAAGAACACCGCTATAAACACGAACATAGGCTAAACGACCAATAAATGGATCGGTTGCAATCTTGAAAGCCAAACCAACAAATGGTTCTTTATCATCAGGAATGCAGAAGTAATCCTTACCATTCTTCTCACTAATTCCTTTAGCTTCAGGAATTTCAATTGGGCTTGGAAGGTAATCAACAACACCATTAAGTAATAATTGAATACCTTTATTCTTATAAGCACTACCACAAAAAACTGGGTAGAACTTTTCAGCAAGAACAGCAGTTCGAATAACTTCTTTAATCTTTTCGACAGTTGGTTCTTGTCCATCAAGAATAGTCATCATTAAGTCATCATCGAATTGAGCAATATCTTCTAAGAGTTCTGCTCTTAATTTCTTGCACTTTTCGAGATACTCTGCAGGAATTTCGATCTTGTTTGGATCTTCATGTTCCTTAACTTGGCTATAATCCCAAGCTTCCATTTTAATTAAATCAATGACACCACTTAAGCTATCACTAATACCAATTGGGTATTCAACAGCTTTGGCATTTGCACCTAACTTCTCATGTAAAGAAGCAACAGACATATCGAAGTCTGCACCGATGGCATCAAGTTTGTTAACGAATACGATACGTGGAACGCCATATTTGCTTCCTTGTCTCCAAACGGTTTCGGTTTGTGGTTCAACACCATTCTTTCCATCAAGAACCGTAATGGCGCCATCTAATACACGAAGTGAACGTTCAACTTCTACTGTGAAGTCGACATGCCCTGGAGTATCGATAACGTTAATACGATTTCCTTTCCAGAAACAAGTAGTTGCAGCACTAGTAATAGTGATACCTCTTTCTTGTTCTTGTACCATGTAATCCATGGTGGCAGCGCCATCATGAACTTCTCCTATTTTGTGAATTTTACCTGTAAAATAAAGGATTCTCTCAGTTGTTGTAGTTTTGCCTGCATCAATGTGAGCCATGATACCGATGTTACGAGTATGCTCTAAATCATATTCTCTCTCGGCCATATATATCCTCCTTTATTTACCACTTATAATGTGCATAAGCCTTATTGGCTTCAGCCATCTTAATAGTATCTTCTCTCTTTTTAACACTAGCACCACTGTTATTTGCAGCATCAATGATTTCGTTTGCTAGTTTATCTTTCATTGATTTTTCTTTTCTTAAACGTGAATAGCTGACTAACCAACGTAAACCAAGAGTAACTTTTCTCTCTGGGCTAACTTCGGTTGGGACTTGATAGTTGGCTGCGCCAATTCTCTTAACCTTAAGTTCAACTTCTGGCATGATGTTATT
>Ga0172378_10001852_pt1 | contig 19622 bp, 16 predicted proteins | sample GrowelOW332metaG_FD_119755 | JGI IMG/M metagenome (GOLD analysis project Ga0172378, IMG submission 119755) | Groundwater microbial communities from an aquifer near a municipal landfill in Southern Ontario, Canada - Pumphouse #3_1 metaG | ecosystem: Environmental > Aquatic > Deep subsurface >... | reverse complement strand
TACTACCCGTATTCTCATTTTGCAAGACCTGGGCTCAGGTCCATCTGGTATGCACTTCGGTACTCATCTGAATGAAATCTTTGTCTATTGCATTTCCTACTTGACATCTACAGACAAATAAAACCCCTGTGAACGCCCCCATCAGCGCAACATCTATCCCTCGATATGTCAGCAGGAACGGAAGAAAAATGAACAAGGACGAGTTCGCGAATGAATCCATGACGCTCGCGACGGTCGAGAGAAGAAACCGGTGATTTCTGAACAACGACATGTCAAGAGTCCGCTTCTTACCCTCCATGCCGGCAACAGTGCCCCGTGTACATCGTCTTGCGGCCAGACATACAGAAAACACAATCGCGGCCATGGCGGCATAGAGGAACGAAACCGTCCGCCATGAACTATATGCTATCAATAAAGTTACGGTCGCGGCGAATCCTATCCGACCGATATCCCCCGTCGCAGCGAAAGTTCCCAACCGTCTGCCCAGAGAGCCATCCTGTCCCTGACGCGCTACCGCTGCGAATGCGATGGGATGGAATATGCCGAACGCAACGCTTGCGAGAACAAATGCGCAGACGATGACCGGAAACCCCGAGGAAAAGCCAAGAACAAGAAACGCCAGACATAGCAGCAGTACGGCATAGTTCAGAATTTTCGTCGCGCCGTATCGAGCGGCGGCCAGTCCCGCCGGCAAGGCCAGGAAGATGCCGGAAAAATTCAGCAACGAACCCAAGAAACCGACCTGTCCGAGCGTAATTCCGAACATTTCCGTCAGGAACGGAAGAAATAGAGGCATCGCAGCAAGATATCCATCGTTGAACAGATGCAGCATGGGGAGTAACACATGATCCATCACATAAGTCCTCGTAATTACGGAACAACCCGTTCGACCAGTGTAGATGCTAACACCGGGCATGTCTACCGCACTTCTCCCTGTCCGGAGGAAATGCAGAGACTGTTTCAACTTGTACGAGTTGATACATGATATGGATTCCTGTATACTTTCCGATGATTTTCCTTTCGAACCCATGGGAGAATCCAGGAGAAACATATGCTTGAGAAACTGCCGGAATTTGAAGAGCAGCTACAGGATATAGATCGACGTCTCGCCGCACCGGATATCATGCAGGACATGAAAGCCTACAAAACCTTGATGCAGGAACGATCGCATATCGCGCCGATCGTCGAAGAACTGCATACGATGCAGGATTTGACAAACCAGATCGCCGACGCCGAGGCGATGCTCAAGGAAGAAACCGATGCCGAGATGGTAGAAATGGCGAAAGACGAACTGGCTGACCTCAAGGAATCGCTGCAACAGAGCGAACACCGGTGCAAAATGCTGCTCATCCCGCCCGATCCGCTGGCAGGAAAGAATATCATCATGGAAATTCGCGCAGGAACAGGAGGAGAGGAAGCAGCTCTGTTCGCCGCGGACCTGTTCCGCATGTACTCCCACTACGCGGAGAAGCAGAATTGGAAGATCGAAATCATGTCGATGAACGAAACCGGCATCGGCGGCTTCAAGGAAATCATCTTCTCCATCAGCGGCAAGGACGTATACGGCAGTTTGCGCTGGGAAAGCGGAGTCCATCGCGTCCAGAGGGTTCCGGAAACGGAATCGGGCGGGCGCATCCACACCTCGGCGGTCACCGTGGCGGTACTTCCCGAAGCTGAGGAAACCGATATCGAAATCCGACCCGAGGATCTGAAGGTCGACGTCATGCGTGCGGGCGGCCCGGGCGGTCAGTGCGTCAACACCACCGACAGCGCCGTACGGCTCACCCACCTGCCCACGGGACTGGTGGTGATCTGCCAGGACGAAAAGTCGCAGATCAAGAACCGGGCGAAAGCGCTCCGCGTCCTCCGGTCCCGGCTGTATGAAATGGAAGAGGAGAAAAAGGCCAAAGAACGTGCCGACGCCCGGCGCAGCCAAGTCGGTAGCGGCGATCGTTCCGAACGGATCCGTACCTACAACTTCCCTCAGAATCGGCTGACGGACCATCGACTGAATCTGACGCTGTATAAGCTCGATCTGATCATGGCCGGACAACTGGACGAAGTGATCGAAGCGTTGAAGATCGCGGCAGGCGAAGCCGCTCTGAAAGAGGCTTGATCCGATGTCGGATGATCCTAGTACGATCGGCCGGTCCATGTCCGAAGCGCAACGGATGTTGCAGGATGCACATGCGACCGATACGCCGGCGCTGGATATCCGCCTGATTTTCCGCAAGGTCCTCGCCCTGACGACCGAGCAGCTGATGTGTCGGCTGGAGGATACTCTTCCCCCCCGAAGCGCCGAGAGGATCGACGAATTGATACGGCGAAGAATGGATCGGGAACCGATGGCCTACATCCTCGGATGGAAAGAATTCTACGGCCATACCTTTCTCGTCGATGAACGCGTGCTGATTCCCCGTCCCGATACGGAAACGCTTGTCGAGACCGCGATTTTCCACATCAAGGGAAAACAGTCCTTTCTGCGTTGCGGCGGAGGAACATGGGGGGACAACCTGAAGATCATCGACGTCTGTACCGGCAGCGGTTGCGTCGGAATCTCCCTCGCCGCGGAACATCCCGACTGCCATGTCACGCTTTCCGACATATCCGCCGATGCATTGGCGGTAGCGGAAGAAAATGCAAGACGAATCCTGGGAAAAGACCTGGAGTACATCCAGGGAAATCTCCTGTCACCGTTCATTCCAGTGCCGCTGGATACCCAGCAGGACGCATATGACCGCAATCTTCGGCAGGAATTCGGCGATTCAGCATACGGATATGAAATCTTCGATCCCGCGCCGTTTACGGCGGAGACGACGCGCATGTTCGATGTCATCGTCTCCAACCCGCCGTACCTGACGGAACAGTGGTACGAAGAAGTCGATGCACAGGTCAAATGGGAGCCGCGACTCGCACTGACAGGCGGCGGCATCGACGGCTTGCGGATGATTCGCGAACTGATCGACCAGGCTTCGGCCGTTCTGACTCCCGGAGGAGCATTGCTTCTTGAATGCGACTATAGGCAATGTGATGCAGTCTCTGCTATCATGAAAGGAAACGGGTTCTACGACATACGCGTCGAGCGGGATCTGGCGGGAAAGCCCCGCGTCGTCTGGGGGATTGCATAGCATGTACGAACAGCTACTGGAACGTTTCATACAGAAAGCATTCAAGTACTCCAAGGAAGACCAGGAAAAGATTCTGGCCGCAGCCACGTTCGCCGCGGAAAAACACAAGGATCAGAAGCGCGCCAGCGGGGAACCGTACATCATCCACCCGCTCGCTGTCGGAGAAATCCTCATCCAGCTGAAAATGGATCAGGACACAGTGTGCGCCGGGCTGCTCCACGATACGATCGAAGATACGGATACTTCGTATGATGAAATCGCCCAGCTGTTCGGCAAGCCGGTGGCGGACATGGTGGAGGGCGAAACGAAGATCGCCAACCTCAAGGCCATGAACAAGAGCATCCAGGAAGCCGAGACGATCCGCAAGATGTTCTTCGCCATGAGCAAGGACATCCGGGTGATCATCATCAAACTGGCAGACAAGCTCCATAACATGCGGACGCTGCAGCATCTCAATCCGCAGCGGGCAAAGGAGATCGCCAGCGAGTGCCTGGACATCTATGCGCCTCTCGCCGACCGACTCGGCATCTCCTGGCTGAAGGACGAGCTTGAGGATCTTTCCCTGAAAATCCTCAAACCGGATACATACCAGTATATCCAGGACTACCTGTTGTCCAAGAAGGGGGAGCAGACGGCGTATCTCGCCCGTATCGAGAAAACCCTCTACAGAGCATGCGGCGACGCCGGACTGAAGGACGTCATGGTCACCAGCCGTGCCAAGCATACGTATTCGGTCTATATGAAGATGAAGAAGCGCAAGAAGGAGATCGAGGAAATCTTCGACATCCTCGGCGTTCGTATCCTCTGCAACACGATTCCGGAATGCTATACCCTGCTGGGAGTGGTCCATCGGCTCTGGCCGCCGATCGAAGGTCGGTTCAAGGACTATATCGCCATGCCAAAGGCGAACAACTATCAGAGCCTGCACACGACGGTCATGGCGCTCGACGGCAAGCTGTTGGAGATCCAGATCCGCACGAAGGAAATGCACTACACCGCCGAATACGGCGTCGCAGCCCACTGGGCGTACAAGGCGGAGACAGGTAGCGAAAGCGGTTCGTGGGCTCAGATGGACAATGAGCAGTTCACAAAAATCATCAGCAAGCTCAAGACATGGAGCAACGAAATCGAGCAGAGCGAGTCGTTCATGGACGACATCAAGGGAGAATTGCTCAAAGACACCATCTACGTATTCACTCCCCAGGGACATATCGTCGAGCTTCCATCGAACGCGACGGCACTCGATTTCGCATATCAGATCCACACCGAGATCGGTAACCATACCACCGGAGCGAAAGCCGACGGTTCGATCATCCCGCTCAACCAGCCGCTGAAAAACACACAGGTAATCGAGATACTCACTTCTCCGAACGCCCGCCCCCACCTGAGCTGGCTCAGGTATGCACAGACCACCAGCGCCAAGAAAAAGATCCGGACGTGGTTGAACAAGAACGACGAAAGCCTGCTGATCGACAAGAACATCATCGCCAAGAACATCGCCCCGAAGAAGAAAGAAGCCGCTCAATCGGAAGACAAGCTGGAGAGCTTCCAGCAAGTCAGCGATGGCGACGGCATCATCCGCCAGGTTTCCGACCAATCCCGGATGACGCTGAAGGTCGGCGATGAAAAGAATATGATGATTTCCCTCGCCCAATGCTGCAATCCTGTGCGTGGGGATGATATCGTCGGCTATATCTCCCGTGGGCGGGGCATCATCGTCCACCGTCGGGATTGCCCGAATCTCAAGAACATGACCGAAATCAACGATCGCATGATCGAGGTTGAATGGGAGACGGAATCCCCCTTGCTCACCCGCCGTTTCCGTGTGACCAGCAAGCGGACGTCCGACTTGTTCAGCGAGATCGAGGGGGCGATCCGCAAATACAAGGGACATCTGATCGAAGGGCGTCTCGACGATGACGAAGAAGGCCGTCTTACCGGAACGTTCACGATGGAAGTATCCCACGAAGAGGATTCGAAGAAAATCATCAAAAGTCTTCGTACCATCCCCTCGATTCTCTCCATCGTCCCCATCAGCTGATGGGGGTCATTGCAGGGTCATTGCAATGACCCTGCAATGAGCTGGGTGAGCCTAGTGTGCCGGGTGAACACTGTGGGCTTGTTCGGGGGCAGATGAGCGCGAAAGCACGCGAGGAACGAACATCCCGCTTCAGCAAAATGTACATGACCCTACCACCACCCTCATTCTTCGAGGACGCGAAGGATTTCCGGGAGAAGTTGCTTTTTCCGAGACAGAACACCGGGCAACAGATACTTTCCCTCCGATTCCCGGGTATAGGCAAGCTTGCCCTCGCTGCGGGGAAAGGGAGTGCACAGCAACACGCTGCCCTCCTTGACGACATCGGTAATCAGGAACAACGCCCAATCCAACGCATAGGAAACGCAGATCTCTTCCAATGTCTTGATGAACGAAGCCTTGACTTCGTCCACATCGGAGAGCGTGGTCACCTCGCATTGGCCGATACCGAATTTTACCCCGAACTCCTTGTACTGCTTGAAATCCGCCTCTATCAACTTTCGCGGATCCTGATCGCACAACGATGCTCCGGCACGAAACAAAGCCTCCCCGAATTCCTGTAAATCGGGGATACCGGCCAATTCACACAGATCTTGAACCACCGCGCGATCGTCCCCAGTCGTAGTAGGACTCTTGAGAATCACGGTATCGCTGATGATGCCGGATAGCAACAGCCGCGCGGTCTGCTCGTCGACCGGAACCTGCCAACGCTGATACAGGTGGTATACGATCGTACAAGTAGATCCCAGCGGTTCGCTCGCAATGAAAATAGGATCCCGAGTCTTGACCGTCCCGAGCCTGTGGTGGTCGATGATCTCGACCACATCCGCATCCTCGAGACCGGGAATGCTCTGGGAAAGCTCATTGTGATCGACCATGATCACCTTTGTTCGAGGACGTTCCAGAAAGCACCGCCGCGTCACGAACCCAACCCAGGAATCACCATCGTAGACAGGAAGCCCTCTGAACTCGGAATCGGACAGCAAACGCTTCGCATCATCGAACAACATATCCAGCTGGACCGACGGAGGAGTCTCCCCAAGCAGATGACGAAGTGGCAGCGTCATCCGTAGCAAGCGTAGCGTCTCAGCGGTATCCTCTTCGCTCATGAACACCGTGCCGTGGAATTGCGAGAAATCAACTTCGGGCATAGCTCCGGGTTTCAGACCAGTGAGAATAATCGCCGGAAACTGGTTCTCCACTGCGAATTTGATATGATCCTTGCGGTTTCCGACCACCAGGATCGGCTTATGTCCGCCCAACGCCTCAATATGTTCCTTGAAAATCTGAAATGGCATAGCACCAACCATCAGCGCGGCGGAAAAATCCGTCGACATCCCACGCTTCAAGAACCTCCCATGGAGCACCTTCGGAAAATTCTCGACGAGAAAATGGTATACAGGTCGATTTTCAGCGTTCTCTTTCAAAAAATAGCTATTGATATCATCGACAGACAACAACCCTTGGTAGACCCCACGGTCTACGATCGGAACGACGGACGGCCTATGCTGGCTATATAGCGTGACAAGTTCGTACACGGGATCGTCGGGAGCCATCTCCCATGTGGCGTGGCTGACCACCGAAGCGACTTTCGGACGGACATCTTTCATGAATGGAGGAGGAACGATTCCCAGCTGGGCAAACTGCGCCTTGGTATTCTCATTCATGTGGCCGCATCGAACCGGCAGATATATATTGTCAGGATCGATGGCATTTTTCAGCCTCGCATAGCACCAAGCGGAACATACGGAATCCATATCAGGATTGCGATGTCCGGTAATGTAGACTTCCCCCATTGGAACCAACTCCTTCCTTTCATACATGATCGATCTATGGTATATTTAATACCGATTCCAAGAATAATGCTAGAGCAAACGATTCCGATGCGGATCCGTTCGGATGAAAAGGAGCAGGGTGCACATGAAAGCGGTGGTTGCAAACGATCACGGAGCGGTAGCTTTGACAAAAGAAATCGTCGGACATCTCCAAGACAGGGGCATCGAAGTGGACTATCTCGGCATAGCGAACGAAGAGCCGGTGGACTATCCGGATATGGCACGGCTCGCATGCGAGAAATATCTTGCGGGGGGATATGATTTCGGCGTCGTCTGCTGCGGCACAGGAATCGGCATTTCCATCAGCGCGAACAAGATACACGGAATACGCTGCGCTCTTCCCCAGAATGTGTTCGCAGCGACGATGGCGAAAGAACACAATAATGCTAATTTCATTGCGTTTGGCGGACGAATCGAATATCCGCAACCAGTATCGGAAATGCTCGACGCCTATCTCGACGCACAGTTCTGCGGTGGAAGACACCAGCGCAGAGTCGACAAGATCATGGAGTTGGAAAGCTAAAGAAGAAACGCTGTCATTGGAAATCCTTCCAAGTTCCGACCAGGTAGTAGTCGTACAGCGCGATGCTCCAATATAAACTGACAGAATTGTCACGGAAATTCCACGCCGCGCCGATCTTTGCGAGGCGTTCGCGCTTGCCGCTATACGGGGATCCCACTACCGCAGGAGTAAGAGACAGCGTCAGATAGGTTGGAGCGAAGTTGCCGTCGGACGCATGATCGGCGAACAGCAAACCGGCCGACACATATGTATTGATGCCGATTCCCGCCCGATTGTCCCCGAATGAACGTTCGCCGAGCAAAGCGTACGATATTTCAGGCCCCACGACTACATCGGCGAACGGAACAGGAACCAGCTCCACGACCGATACCACATCCAGTTCAAGCCGGGAAGTAATTCCGAACGTAGCGCCAAGCGTGGCTGACAGTCCCGGACCTGTATATTCGTTGAACGAGAGAGCTCCATGTCCGAATGTCAACCCAAAATCGAACGCTCCGCCCCGGACGGAGCCTGTCGCGGCAGAATCTTGTAGCGCATCCGTAGTGGCGAACAGAACGCCCCCACCGAAAACAAACGCAATGACGATACAGACGAGCGCGGCGGTCTTTCGCATCACCTCGACCTCCTTCAGACGACCAGATAGGTGAACCGGAACAGAACAAAGCCCCAGCTGTCGATCGATACGCCGCCATCCGAACAATCCAATGTCAGGTACGGAGCACACCATTCATACCAGAAATCCTTGTCCTCCAGTTTGATCGGCGTACAGGCCAAATAGAGTTTCGGCAGCTCGTCCATCCGGTCGAAATCGAACTGGACCCCGATATCAAGCGAAACCGACCAAGCGCTCGGGTTGTTCGTCATGACGGAGAACGGATGCCGCAATGTCCTGAACAGATCGAATCCCATGGCAGCCCTGACGAAACGGAGGGAGAATCCCGAGGAGGTATTGCCGGCGACGACCTCCCCTTTCAGCGATGGTTCGAACCAGGGGAAGGAGAAGGGAGCGTATGCAAGCGACAGGCCTATGCCACCCATCGTACTTTCAGGATGCGAAATTCCGCTTTCCCCTATCGCGGAAAGCCCGTATCCGAACGAGCGGACAGGCGAAGCGCCGAGCGGCGCCAGCGACAAGAACGATATTATCAGAAACACGACTACGAGAAACTGTCTCCGTACTACCGACGGCATGAAAAACGAAGGACCAGTCATCATCAACCTCCAAAGAATCCGCCGATGAAAGCGAAGAAGGAACCGACGCTCCGCCACGATTCAGCTTCCTCTTTTGAAATAGTACGCGTCGTGGCATGCAACTTGTCGAAGTGGTCGGTCATCTGCGTTGCAAAACGCTCGTCTTTCAAAACCAGTACCACTTCCGACGAAAGATTCATCGAACGATAATTGAAATTGGAGGAACCTACGACGGTATAGAGGCCGTCGACGATCATCAGCTTTTCATGCAGCAACGGAAGGAATTCGTTCGTTTCATTCTCCCTCCGCAGATCCACACCTGTATCGAGGATATCGCTGACCATGTACTGGCTTGCCTTGCGATTGCTGGGACGGGAATCGAACGGCATGATCATGGTGACTTCGACACCCCGGTCGACGGCATCCTTAAGCGCCTGAAGCATGGAGGAATCACAATATGGCAGGAACGGAAGCAGATCGATCGATTCCTTCGCCGACCGTATCAGCGAACCATACAGGGAAGACATCGTTCTCGCCGCCCCGGACTGATCGGCATACCAGGCCTGGACAGGTTCCTCGACCGGGACATCCGCAACTGCATCAACGGAAACAAATCGATCGGAAGGAATTTCTTCCCAGCTGAGACGGTTCCAGACGGTAAGGAAATCTTTCGCGAGGTATGAACACAACTGAGGAGAGATGACTTCGAACATCATGTCCCGCTGCCCTTTCGCCGAGGAAGTAGCATCGCCCATCGATATGTAATTGATATTCATCCCACCGATGACGGCGGTCTTTCCATCGACGACGACAATCTTCCGATGCTCGCGAAACAGCATTCCGGGAGCTCCGACCAACCGATTGATGGATATCGGGTTGTATTCGAACAACTTCACGCCATGTTCGCGCAAGCGCCCCAGCGTGCGCATGTGGTATCTGGATTCCGTCATGTCGAAGGAGGATGTTCCGTCGATCAGCAACCAGATATCCACCCCTTCGTCGGCCTTTCTACAGATGGCGTCATAGACCATCTCATTCTCCTCGCATTCCGAAGCAAGGAACGCGACGAGAATCACATAGTCTTCGGCCTGGTCCACCAGCTGGGTCAGCCGATCGCGCCACTGCGGACCGTCGGAATATACGATCGGATAACTGACGGGTACCTGAGGGAACCCAAGCGTCTCGAACTTTTCTTCCAAAGTCAGGGAATCGTCGACCGCCGGGCCGGATACCATCGCAGCGGTAGTCGAACACCCCATGCCCACGGTGATGATGGCAAGCGAAAGACATACTGCGACAATACGGGCAGCCTTCCTTTTCGTGCAAATATCAATATCAGGACAGGAAACCATACAGCACCTCAACGGACCGAAGGAAAGATGAACGGATGAGGGAGCATCTCGTCGAATCGGTATACGTCATCGCGTCCGGCCAGATCCACCAGATGGATTTCCGTTTCCGCCCTGGAGAATTCGGCCAGCACCTGTAGGCATTGGGCGCATGGCGGCGCAGGGGGGGCATCGTCCGATACGACTACCAGCAGATCGACCCCAATGGCTCCTTCCTCGGCGATCGCATTGAGTATGGCATTGCGTTCCGCGCAGATCGTTGCACCGAAACTGGAATTCTCGACGTTGCAACCGCAATAAATCCGACCTGTCGCCGCACTGACGACCGCCGCCCCAACCTTGAAACCGGAATATGGCGCATAAGCGTTCTCCCGGGCTTTCTTTGCGGCTTCCTTCGCTTGAGCAAGGAGGAATCCATCGGAGAATCGGCTTTCACGGCCTCTGATCCTGACTGCCCCATATACGGTCGTGCCGGTAGCGGACGAAGCGAAATCGGCCAGCTGGCTGTTCAATTCGTCTCGGGTGGAGAAATCGGAAAAAGCATCGAGACTCGTGACGACGACATCCGCTCCAGCACGAGCCAGAGTCTCCGCATCGAACGTACCTGTAACCCCGCAACAGAAACACCCGGCGGCCTTCGCGGCCTGCACCCCGTTCACTGCATCCTCCACGACGAGACAGTCCTCGCAGGAAAGGCCGAGCGACAGCGCCGCAAACTGGTAGATATCGGGAAACGGTTTCTTTCTTTTCACCTGGCTGCCGGAAAGCACGATATCGAACCAATCGGGTGACGCCCCGATAGCCTTGAGGTTGATTTCCACTTTGGTTCTGTCGGCGCTTGAAGCTACCGCCATCCGCATCCCTGCATTCCTTGCGTTGGCGATGAAGCGGGAAACTCCCGGCATAGGACCTACCTTGCCCAATACCAACTGCCTGTATTTGCGATATACAGCGTCTTTCGCCTGAACAAGATCAAGAGGCAGTCCATATTTTTCCGCAACTCCGCCGATATAGCGATCCTCTCCCGCCCCGACGAACGGCTGGAAGTCTTCCTCTTTTACCTTGACTCCAAGATCGGCGAAGAACGATACAGCCGCCTGCGCGATATATGCTTCGGAATCTATCAGAACTCCATCCATGTCGAATAGGATTCCACTGATCATGCGCCCCTCCCTGCAACCAAGCAGGGATGAACGACTTGCTCGTATCCCCGCAGTGACATAGTAGCTGTTTTTTTCGAAGCTCACAAGGCGGGACCCCACAGGTATACAAAGAAGATCTATAACGGAGACCCTTTCTACCAGAAGAAGGAATGGAGCAACGCCCGCGAGCGGCCGGGGAAAGAAACCCTTTTCCGCGTATCGATGAATGCTTCGCGAATTCTGCCGAACCGATGTCGGCTGAAGAACAACATACGATGCTGTTCGGACGATGGAATGTCTTTCAACTCGCCGAAGTCATCCAGCGGAACGGAGTTCTCGTCCCCGAGAACCCAACCGCTATCGGCGAGAATCTCCTCACCATTCACGCACAAGGGGAACTCTTGCACCCGATATTCAATATTGATGATTCGAGACATGCAGCGCCTCCACTTGAAGAAGTTCCCTTCACCCGTCCTTCTAATATATGGAGTCCTTCAGGAGATGACAATAAAAAGACCCGGACAGCTCGACGCTTCCGGGCCAATGTACAAAATGCGTGCGCTCAGTCAGTCATGATATGCTTCAGGCAAACTTTCGGGAACGAACCTACCGTCGCCGGGAATCCCAAGGTACAGATGATCGCCCATGATCAGTCGTCCGCGGAGATAGGTCATGACGACACGTCCGGTCACCTCCATCCCTTCATACGGCGTATATCCCGCGGCGGTATGGACGGAATGACTGTCGAGCGTCCAGGATTCGTCCGGCGAGAACAACACCAGGTCGGCATCCGAACCGACATGCAGGGCGCCTTTGCGCGGGTAGATGCCGAAGGCTTTCGCCGGTCCGGTCGACAGCAGGTTCACCACGTGCTGGATCGACAGTTTCCCGCTGCTCGCGATGAACGTATGCACCAGCGGGAGCAGTTCCTCTGTTCCGGGAATGCCAGGATAGATCGTCCGGCAATCATGTGACGACAGCTTCTGTTCACGAGTGAACGAACAGTGGTCGGTGGCCACGACTTGTATTTCGCCATTGAGCAGCGCTTCCTGCAACGCAAGATTGTCCGCTCGCTCCCGAAGCGGAGGAGTCATTACGTACAGAGAGCCATCGGAGCCCTCTAGTTTTGATCGATCGAGGAACAGGTAGTGAGGTGTAGTCTCGACTGTCAGATCAACACCTTCGGCGCGAAGTTCCCGAACGGCGTCCAGCCCGCGCTTGGAAGAAAGATGCACGATGTATAGCGGCATTCCCACCGCCCCGGCGATCGTCCCGACGAACTTGATGCCACGGTACTCAACTTCGCTCGGACGCAAATCGGCATGGTCCTTCGGTTCATAGCCGCCGTTCCAGCTTCCGTTGATCTCCTGGATCAAGGCATCGTCTTCGCAGTGTACGCTGACTTGCAGCTGAAGTTCCTTGCAGGCGGAGAACAACGCGCGGATATCGGCTTCCCTGTCGATCATATACCCCACGTTCTTGTACGTCGTGAACAGCTTCACCGTCGTCACTCCGTTCTTCTTCATCGCCGCAAGCTGGGCCGGGATATCGTCGTTCCAACGATAAACGCCCTGATGCAACGCGAAGTCAACCGCCATCGCCTTCGACATTGCATCGATGCGCCTGTCGGAAGATTCTACCAGCGTGGCGTTTTTCTCATGATCGGCGAAATCGATCACCGTCGTCACGCCTCCGAATGCGGCGCACCGGCTTCCTTCCACGAAACTATCGGCGGTAACCGTTCCGCGACTGATCAGATGGTAATGGGTGTGGGCATCGATCAAGCCAGGCAACACGCACAGTCCGTCCGCATGCACGATCTCGGTGTCCTGCGGAAGTTCCGCAGGATTGATATGTGGAGCGATTCGAGTGATCTTTGATCCCTCGACCAAAACATCCGAATGGCGGGTCCACTCGGTATCGACGAGCAACCCGTTTTGAACTAATAATGTACTCATATCGAAAGCATACTCTCAGTTCCAAGCCTTTGCAACTTTGTTTTTTCGGCGCCTCGCAAAGGATCCGGCACTTTGAGGGGTATGTCAAAAGAGGATATATCAAGGTAACAAGGATCAGGGCAAGGATCATTGCAGGGCCATGGCGACACCCTTTTACGGCACACCCTTACGGCACACCCCTACGGCACACCCCCACAATGACCCTGCAATGACCATAACTACGCGTGGAGAATCGGATTCTTCGCAGCTGCGACCTCATCGACCCGACGCACCGGCGTCGTGAGCGGAGCCTGCTTGAGCCTCTGCGGATCCGACGCAGCGATTCCGGCAAGTTCGATCAACGTATCGGCCAGCTCATCCAGCGTCTCGGGACTCTCGCTCTCAGTCGGTTCGAACATCAACGCCTCGTGGACGATCAACGGAAAATACATCGTCGGAGGATGATACCCGCTATCAAGCAACGCTTTGGCCACATCGAGGGCGGAGACCCCGGTCTTCTCCTTCAAATCCTCGAGAGAAACAACGAACTCATGCATGCATCGCTCTCCGTACGGAACGGAGAACGTCCCTTTCAGTCGGGAAAGCAGATAGTTCGCGTTCAACACCGCATGAGCGGCCGCAGCCCGGATTCCCTCCGCACCCATGCGCAGAATATACGAATAGGCGCGGACAAGAACAAGAAAATTACCCCAGAAACCGCTGACCTTGCCGATGGACAACTCGCTGGACCAGTCGAACGCATACCCGCTATCGACCAGCTTGATATCCGGCTTCGGAAGATACGGAACCAGATCACGGGAGACAAGCACAGGACCCGCACCCGGCCCTCCTCCGCCGTGTGGAGTGCCGAACGTCTTGTGAAGATTCAGATGCACCACATCGAACCCCATGTCTCCAGGAGTACACATCCCCATGATCGCATTCAGATTCGCCCCATCGTAATAGAGCAACCCGCCGGCGGCATGTACCATTTCGGAGATGGCGAGGATATGCTTCTCGAACAAGCCGAGAGTATTCGGATTGGTCAGCATGACACCCGCCACGGTATCGTCGAGCAACCCCTGAAGCGCATCTATATCGACCAATCCTTCGGCATCAGCGGGGATCGTCGTCACGGTAAACCCATTCACTGCCGCAGAGGCCGGATTAGTGCCATGCGCCGATTCAGGAACAAGGATCCGTGTCCTTCGGGCATCCCCATGATGCTCGAACCACGCTCGGATAATCTTCAGACCAGTATATTCTCCGTGGGCCCCGGCGCAAGGCTGCAATGTGCCCCACGCCATACCCGTAATCCCGCTCAAATCCTCCAGAAGATTGTACATCACGGAAAGACAGCCCTGGATCGTCGAAACATCCTGCAACGGATGCATCGCCGTGAAATCCTCCAGCGAAGCAAGCTGTTCGTTCACCTTCGGATTATATTTCATCGTGCAGGAACCAAGCGGATAGCAACCGGAATCAACTCCGAACGACATCGTCGAAAGCCGCGTGAAGTGACGAATCACATCCAGCTCGGAAACCTCGGGAAGCCTAGGTTCCTTGGAACGCCGCAGTGTCGGAGGAAGTTCAGGAAGCGCGACATCGAACCCCCTGGGGAGATCGAGCTGGGGGAACTGATAGCTACTGCGCCCCGCCTTGGACCGTTCAATCAACAGAGGTTCATTCATTTCAGCACCCTCCTCGCCGCCGCCAGATACAGCTCCAGTTCCTCCCGCGTCCGTTTTTCCGTGACAGCGACGATCAACATCAGATCGTCACGTTCTCTCCTCGTCAGAGAGGAAAGCCGCACGCCAGCGAAGATTCCTTCGTTGCGAAGTTCCTGAATGAACTTACGCATCTTCTTCGCATCATCGAACACAAGCGGGAACTCGCACCAGAACGGAGCGTCCCATACCAGCCTTACCCCCGGAAGCTGCGCAAGATGATAGGCAAGATAATGCGCCTTGATATAACTTTGCCGGGAAGCTTCCTTGAGACCGGCCCATCCAAGGGTGGAGACATGCACCGTGGTCATCAATGCCGCGAGCGCCTGGTTCGAACAGATATTGCTCGTCGCTCGCTCCCGCTTGATATGCTGTTCGCGTGCCTGCAACGTCAGGACGAAAGCGCGATCTCCATCCAAGTCGACGGTCTGACCGACGATTCTTCCGGGAATCTTGCGCATCAACGCCTGACGCACCGCCATGTACCCGCAGGAAGGACCGCCGAACGAACAGGGAATGCCCAACGGCTGCGTATCGCCGATAGCGATGTCGGCGCCCCACTCGCCAGGCGTCTTCTGCATCCCCAACGAAAGCGGATCGCAACTGATCGCAAACAGACTGGAAGCGGCATGCACCGTATCGGCGACACCGGTGTAGTCTTCAAGAAACCCATACCGGTTAGGACTCTGCACGATAACGCCGGCCACCTGAGGCTGCAACATCTCGGCCAAACGGGACAGATCGCATACCCCGTCCTTCTCCGGCAACAGGACGATCTTCCGCCCCGTTCCTTTCGCCCAGGTTTCCAACACCTGCAATGTGAACGGATGAATCGTCGGCGATACGAGGATTTCCGAACTTCTCCGCTTATCCGCGACCATCAGCGCCGCAGCTTCCTGGGCTGCGGTCGCCCCGTCGTATAACGAAGCATTCGCCACATCAAGACCGGTCAGCTCGCAAACAATCGTCTGGAATTCAAAAATCGCTTCAAGCAGTCCTTGTGAAATCTCCGCCTGGTAGGGGGTGTAGGCCGTCACGAACGCAGGCAACGACGCAATGGCCTGTACCGTGGCGGGAACGATATGGTCATAGCTGCCGCACCCGAGGAACGGGACGCCCCTGACATTTCTGGCCGCCATAGCGCTGACCTGTCGAATAACTTCATCCTCGCTCTTGGACTTCGCGATCGGGATCGATTCGCTGAGCAAGACTTCCGGCGAAACGTCATCGTACAACTCATCCAATGACGAAACCCCGATCGCTTCAAGCATGCGCCGGCGATCCTCGTCGGTATGTGGAATATAGGAATACACGCGAGCCTCCTGGGTATCGAACGTTTACGCATATCCCCGCTATGTGGAAACGTACGTAGATATGTGGAACGGAAAGAAACGCCAACAGCCTTTCTCCCGTCTTCAGATTCATGCAATTCCGGCCAAGCATGCGAAAGCTTGCGGAAACAGCCGCCACCCACCCGACGAAACATGACCGGATCATGCATCCGACACATCAGAGCGTCTTCAGATACTCCTCATAGGCCGATGCATCCATCAGACCGTCCAAAGCCGTTGCGGAAACTCCGGACAGGACATACAGATAGTTCTCATAGCAGTCCGTATTGATCAGTTCAGGGGAACCGTCCAGAGCCTCGTTCACTTCCGCGACGGTACCTGCGGCAGGATTATAGATAGCTGACGCGGCCTTGACCGATTCTATGTTGGCGATTTCCTCGTCCGCGTCATAGGCCTCGCCCACCGGAGGAAGTTCGACATATACGATCTCCCCCAACGCATCCTGGGCGTGGTCGGTGATTCCGACATAGGCTTTGTCGCCTTCGAGCCGAATCCATTCATGATCCTTGGAATACTTCAATCCAGCGGGAACTTTGCTCATATTCATGCCTCCTCATCCCGATACTATATCATCAAGACAAATGCTATCATCTCTCCATCGCGCTGTCGAGCGGGAAATGCTCCTTGAGGAACGGAAGATCCAACTCCGGATAGAGGAGGAATCTGCCAAGCAGCGTATTGACGCGTGTCGTAGCCTCGTCCACCACCGCAGGATCGGTCACATACTTCGCCTTGCTCAACTGACCGGCTTTCTCCCCTTTCGTGATTTTCGCGGAACGGGTACCGCGCAGAACCAGTGCGATGATCGAGGCGATCTCGCGCATTTCGTCCGCACCCATGCCCAGCGTCGTGACCGCAGGGGTCCCGATTCTCAGACCGCTGGTATACCACGGTCCGTTCGGATCGAACGGCAGGGCGTTTCGGTTCAGCGTCACACCGCACTCTCTCAGAGCGCTCTCCGCCTGCCGGCCGTTCAATCCGAAACCCCTGACATCCAGCAGCATCAAATGATTGTCCGTACCACCGGTCGCCACGGGGATACCCGCTTCGATGCAGGCCGCGGCAAGCGCCTTCGCATTTGTTACGATCGATGCCGCATAGGTCCGGAACTCATCGGAACATGCCTCGGTCAACGCGACAGCCTTGGCGGCCATCACATGGGGAAGCGGACCGCCGATCACCAGCGGGCAGCCCTTGTCCACGGACTCTGCATACTCCTGCTTGCAAAGGATCATTCCGCCTCGCGGCCCTCTGAGCGTCTTATGGGTCGTGGTCGTCACTACATCAGCCCACGCGACCGGTTCATAATCTCCAGTCAGCACTTTGCCTGCGACAAGCCCTGCGAAATGGGCCATGTCGACCATGAATACCGCGCCAACAGAATGGGCGATATCCGCCATCCGATGAAAATCGATCAAACGAGGATATGCGCTGTAACCTGCAAGCAGAATCAAGGGCCTGATTTCCTTCGCCTGCCGTTCAATCGCGTCATAATCGAGCAAGCCGGTCCGCTCATCGACCGTATAGCTGTAAGCATCGAACATCTGGGCAGAGACATTCTGTCGATATCCATGCGTCAGATGGCCTCCGCTGTAGTAATCGAGGCCGAGAATCCGCTGGTTGCCCGTCCGGTGCCGGATCGCATCCCACTGCTCGCGGCTCATGTCGCTGGGGTTGGTGATGCCGACCTCCTCCATGGCTGGAATCTGCACCTTTGCATTGAGGATCGCCCAGTATGCGCAGAGATTCGCATCGGCTCCGCTATGGGGCTGTACATAGGCGTGCTCCGCCCCAAACAGCTCACAGGCTTTTTCACAGGCATAAGCCTCGATGGCATCGACATTATCGCACCCAGCATAGAATCGATGGAACGGATATCCTTCGCTATACTTGTCGGTCAACAGGTTCCCCATGGACAGCTGGGTACTGAGGCTACTGAAATTCTCGCTGGCGATTAGTTTCAGATGCGATCGCTGGTCGGCCAGTTCTCGGACGATATGTCCTGCCACCATCGGCACCACCTGCGCCACTTTTTCCAATGAAGCGACATATGCTACCATTGCCGGCTCCACGCTACCTCTCGCCAGATATGCTTTCAACGCATCCTTGCCTACCATGGGAAAATCCTCCTGAACGATGATGGGACTATGCTTCAATCTTGCCCACATTGCCGTGCATTGTCAACGAGACAGCGTGTATTTATGGCTCAGTGCAAAAGTCTGGTGTTTCTGTCTCATGCGGTACTCCCCTGGATGCTTCCCGCCATTCGAACCTGCTACTCCACCCGCCAGTCGTGCTTCCCGCGGGGCAGTCGTGGTGGCAGACGCGCTTCCTCCCTCTCAAACCTGCTACGCACCACTCCAAACGGGGTTCCCCGCCCCCCCCGACAGTGACAGGCCTCTCCAGAAGAAGACTCTCTCTCCTCCTTCATACACATATGATGAGGGCGACATCTCCCTTCGGTTCGTTTCTCCGAATTTTTACACTGAGCCGTATTTATCACGATATGCGATTCCGAGAACGTCCCGACGGGCTTCGTGACGCCACCCCATGGCGAAGCTGAAAACCTATCGCTCAGCGCCTTGCAATCCCAAGGAAAGCGCTTTAGACTGTTCGAAGCGTTCAATGCCGTGCCAGAGGACACAGCGATAGTACGGTTTTGGCGCGATAACAACCAGGAGTCGATGCAATGGCTACGATAGACGACCGGGAGAAACTCGGTTCCAGACTCGGCTTCATTCTGCTTTCCGCAGGATGCGCGATCGGTTTGGGGAACGTATGGCGCTTCCCCTACATCACCGGCAAATACGGCGGGGCGGCGTTCGTGCTCGTGTATCTGCTGTTTCTCATCATTCTCGGTCTGCCGATCATGGTCATGGAATTCGCCATCGGACGGGCGGCCAGGCAGAACATCGGCCTGGCGCTTCGGACTCTCGAGCCGAAGGGGACGAAGTGGCATCTCTACGGACCGGTCGCCATCGCCGGCAACTATCTGCTGATGATGTTCTACACTACGATCACCGGATGGCTGCTCGCATATCTTTCCGCATCGATGTCCGGCTCGTTCATCGGTCTGGACGTTCCGAAAATCGAAGGATACTTCGCTTCGTTGCTGGAACGCCCGATGCTACAGATGCTCTGGATGACTCTAGGCGTCGTCATCGGCTTCGCGATCGTCGGACGAGGTCTGCAGAACGGCGTGGAACAAATCACGAAGATCATGATGCTCTGCCTGCTTGCCATCATGGTACTGCTGGCGGTCAATTCGGTCCTCATTCCCGGTGCGTCCGAAGGTCTGAAGTTCTATCTGTTGCCGGATTTCGGAAAGATGGCCGAAGCCGGCATCGGCGAGGTGGTGTTCGCCGCGATGGGCCAGGCGTTCTTCACGCTGAGCATCGGC
>Ga0172378_10001851_pt1 | contig 19624 bp, 22 predicted proteins | sample GrowelOW332metaG_FD_119755 | JGI IMG/M metagenome (GOLD analysis project Ga0172378, IMG submission 119755) | Groundwater microbial communities from an aquifer near a municipal landfill in Southern Ontario, Canada - Pumphouse #3_1 metaG | ecosystem: Environmental > Aquatic > Deep subsurface >... | reverse complement strand
AGCTTCAAACATATCGGTTCCTTTCAGGTTTAAGAGGACACGTCCGGTTTCCTCTTTTTGCTCATCTGTAATTGTCGGATTATGTACCACATGGCGGTAGGCTTCGCCCATTTGTTCAAAACTAACCCCCTGGGCGGCAGGTTTGCCCCTGAAAGGCAAATCCTCACTTTCGTCCTCGTCTCCGGTTTCTTCCGCTTCTTCTTCCGGGAATGGTTTAACTTGCAGCGGATAGTCTATGTCCAAAGGCTCATTTATTTCGCCTTCCGGGACGGCACCGAAAACTTCGTCCAGTTCTTCCGGCGCTATTTGCCGGGGGTGTTCGGGTACACTTGCGGGAGCAAATATATTCTCTTTTTTGGTATCTGATTCAGTTTCAGGAGTTACGGCAGCTTCTGGCTGGGACTGGCCGGAAAGTGGCAATACGAACCGGCTCTTACCCATAATATCCCCTTTCTTGCGTTTTTCCGTATTTTGTATGTCCGCACCGTCCTTTTTCTTGTCCGTTTCTCCGGAGCGGCGCTTTTCGCCCGTCAGGTAAACCATTGTCCAGACGGCATAGATGACGGCAAATACGGTCAGCAACACGAGCACGGTATGGAAATTAATGATTATCATCTCTTTTCAGGTGTAAATCGGTTATTTCCTCCCCGAAAGATTGGAAGTGATGTTCCAGTACATTATCCATATAACTGTATATGGTTACGGGTATGCCCCTTTTCCTTGCGCTCTTTACGATTGCCTTGATATGAGCGTGGTACTTGGGTTGGATCAATACGTCTTTGGCGTTACAGGTGGAGGAATCCGCAGGGTGGAAGAAAAAATTCCGGTAGTAGTTGCCCGTTTCGCGGGGTATATCTTCGCCTGTAATCCCGATGGATATTTCCTGTGGAGAACCTTCTCCAACTGTTTCTTTCACTCTCCGCCTGTAAACGATGGCACGGCGGATAAACGCGGCGGCTATTACTGCGACTACCGCCGGCACGATACATAACATGATTATTTTGTCTGACATGATTGGAATTTTTAGTGGTTTATAGTAAATCGTTCCGTTCCCGGCGGTAGATATGGTTTATCTCCGCTTTATGCTGTTCCAAGTGTTCGGTGATTACATTGTCGATGTAGCCGCCGATGGTAAGTCCTTTCTGATTGATCGAGCGTATGAGCGAACAAAGTATCTCGTGGTTGCGCTTGCTGATATACACGCACCCCCGGCGGTCTATTTCGACAGGCTTCAAATACTGTTCTTCATAGGAAGCCATTTCAGCCATCGTTTCCTCCGGCTCTTTTCTTTCTCTTTTTTTCATTTTTCCGTCTTTTTATTGATTTATAAATTTTCTATCTGCCGGCGCCGAAACTCGGCGATATCCTCCCTGTACTGTTCCAGATGGTCGGCCAACACATTGTTAATGTAGCCTCCGACGCTTATTTCCTGATTCGACAGGGCAAGCCAGTGTACCACCTTTTTGATTTTCTGATGAATCTCCGGGCTGATATAGACAGGTTGGCGGGCTTTAAGGTCTTTGTTTTTCAGGAAGACCTCATCATAGTTACCCTTGCGGGAATTACTTTCGGATGATTTCTTTTTAAATGGATTCATTTCTCTGTGTTTTTAATGATGTTTATTCCTTTATGTTTCTCATTATACAGGCGGGTAATCTCGCTGCCGTATGTTTCAAAATGATGCGCCAGCACGTTGTCGATGAAACTCGACAGCGATACCTCGTTCCCGCCGATCACCTGACAAACGGATTGAATCGTATCGTGAAATTCCCGCCGTATATAGACCATCTTGCCCGTCCGGGCAGTAATGCCGGATTCCTTGACAAATACCGTTTCATAATCCTGTTCCTTTCCCCGTTTGCGCTTGTTTTCTTCTTTCGGGGATTCCACCAACGGGGCCGGCTGCCGGCTGCCCGTTTCTTCATTTTCCCTGACCAGCGCATCGTGGTCTGTCGGCTCGTCCTGTAAGAAGCTGGCGATGATTGCTTTCTCGTCTATATCTTCTTTTTTTACTGTTTTTGCCATCTTATTATAAATTGATGATTCCTAAAATCTCCCCGGTCAGCACATCCAGGTTGCTTCCTTTGATTAATGTCTTATCTGCCGGAAACAGGGTTGAGCGAAACAGGGCCTTATGGGATTCAAGGAGTTCGCGACGGAACCGAAGGCTGTTTGGAATAAAGGTTTTCAGTACCGAAAGACCGAGTTCCGCAATGACCTGTTCATACACATCGTATAGTTCCGACTTCTCCCGTCCATCGACTTGATTCCAAATAAGATATAAGCTCTTAGTCCGTGCTTTTCCTGTAGTAATAAGCGTATCGTGCAGGCGGGAAGCAAAACGCAGGGTACTTTCCAAGACCAGACGGTCGGCACTGATAGGCGAGAAAATGTAGTCCATAATCGAAAGTGTATAGATTACTCCCTCTTTGTTGACCGTTCCGGGCAGGTCGAAGAAAATAATGTCGTATTTACCTTTTGCCTGTAACGCCTTAGCTGTTTCAGCGGCCTTTTCGGGCAGGCTCTTTATTACCGGATACATTTTCTTGTTCAAACGGGTAAACTGCTGATAAGCCAGCGACTTGTAATAGTCGTCATCGGTCGCCATCTTCAAATCACGCTCCCGCATCTCGGCGATGCTGTACTGCGGATAATCGCAATCCACCACTGCTACATCGTAACCCTTTTCGTAATGCAGATAGGATGCTACCAACACTGTCAGGGTTGTTTTTCCTGCCCCTCCTTTTTGAGTGGAGAAAGCAACGCACAAATTTTTCTTTTCCATCTTTCAATCATTTAATTAGTTATACATACGGTTGATTATACCCTTGATACGCCGACCAACAAGCCGCATGGCAAACCATACAGCCATTTGAATGTTTGAACGGCTGACTGTTTGATCAGTCATACATCTGACTGTCTTACCATCCGGTAAGCCGGACAACATCAGGTACGGCTTGCCAATTATTCGTTCATGTAGCCGGTTGTCCGGCCTGATGATTAACCTTTCATTCATTTGGTCAATCATTAAGCTATCCAGCCTCTTTTTCATACTATCAATCGTCCGCATAGTCGGTCATATTTTTGAAATTCTCCTGCAAATAAACCCCTTATTCGGCTCGGTTGTATGCGGTTTTTAGGCTATGGCATAGAGTGGCAGCCAAGTGGATAAGAGAGGCACAATCAGTTATAGTACAACTGATTATAATGTCCGGTAACTTTGCCGGCGTAACGATCCCGGTGGTTAATGAGCCTCCCTTCGACGTTTGATCGGGAAGCTGCTTTAATGGTCTGTCCTTCGGGACAGATTTCTTTGCAACAGGGCAAAGAGCAAGCTGTGTTTTCTGCTGCAAATTACATTTGGTGCATCAGAAAACAGCTTGCCCGCAAGGGGAGGAAAAGCACCTCCGAAGTCGGCGCTTTTAATAGTGGCGGCTGACACCACCAGTTAAAGGATCGGAATTTTTATGAACCGCGCGTAGCCGTGGCTACACCTAAAAATCCGATGTATGGAAAAGAATAATCTACCCGCAAGGGGTAAGGGTGGCAGACCCACCAAAACAGATACGGCGGATTACCGTTTTTCGGTAAACTTCACCGCCGAACAGTACGCCCGTTTCCTCACCATGTTTGAAACCTCCGGGCTTCAATCCAAAGCCGCTTTTATCAAAGCGCGTGTTTTTGACGACACGTTCCGTGTGATAAAAACAGACCGGGGAACGCTTGAATATGTCGCTCGCCTGACACAATTCCACGCACAATTCCGTGCCGTTGGAACCAATTATAATCAGGTGGTAAAGGAACTTCACTCGCATTTTTCCGAGAAAAAAGCGCTCGCTCTGCTCTATAAACTGGAAAAAATAACGGCGGAATTGGCGGCTATCGGGCAACAAGTCATCTCACTTTCCGAAGAATTTAAGCAGCGATGGTAGCCAATATCACCACTGGCAGCAACCTCTACGGTGCGCTCTTTTATAATCAGGAGAAGGTGAATAAGGGAGTAGGAATGGTGCTGGCAACGCACATTCTTCGGGAACCGGCGGACGGTAATTTCAATGTAGCCGAAACTGCGGAAGATATACTGCGTTGGATGCCTGACCATTTCCGTACCGAAAAACCGGTTATCCATATCTCGCTCAATCCTGATCCCAAAGACAAATTATCGGACGAGCAGCTATCCGAAATTGCCGGGCATTATATGGAGCGCATGGGTTGGGGCAACCAACCGTACATTGTTTTCAAGCATTCCGACATCGAGCGCCGGCACATACATATCGTATCGGTACAGGTCGGTCAGGATGGGAAAAAGATAAAGGATAGCAAGCGCAATGAGCGTAGTGTAGCCATTACCGAAGAACTGGAAAAGGAGTACGGACTGCATCCGGCCAAAGGTCAAAAGCGTTCTGAAAAATGGCAGCTTAAACCCGTTGATCCCTCGAAAGGTGACTTGAAACGGCAGATAGCGGCGGTGATCAAACCGGCGCTATCCATGTACCGCTTTCAGACATTGGGCGAGTTCCGAGCCTTGCTTTCCTTTTATAATATAGGCATTGAAGAAGTCCGGGGCGAAAGGGACGGACACGCTTACAGGGGATTACTCTATACGGTATTGGACGAAAACGGCGAAAAAGCGGAGGTTACTCCGCTGAAATCTTCTCTGTTCGGAAAAGCTGCCGGTTTCGATGCGTTGGAGCGGCACATGGAACACTCCGGCGAGAAAATTACGAAAGAAGGCAGCCGGGAATATACCCGCCACCGTGCCAGCGAAGCTTTTCTGGATGCGCCCACGGAGAACGCATTACGCGAACGGCTACGGGCTTACCACATCGACCTCTTTATCCGGCGCAACGATACAGGACGCATCACAGGGGTTACGTTCATCGACCATGAGAACAGCTGCGTACTGAACGGCTCCCGTCTTGGTAAGGAGTATTCTGCCAACGCTCTGAATGAACGCTATCCCGAAGCGCAAAAAACCGGAGCAGATTTGCATGGGGTATCTCATGTTCAGCCGGAAGTGCAGATTCGCCCCGCTAAAAAGGAGAAACAACCTAAAAATAAGCCCGTCAAAGGGCCGAAGTTATAAAGACAAACAATTATTTACTTTAAAAATCATGTATTATGCAACAAGAAGATGATCTCCGGGGATTGGCTAAAGTCATGGACTTTATGCGTGCCCTCAGTATTTTATTCGTAGTAATCAACATCTATTGGTTCTGTTACCAGCAGATGGTAAATTGGGGTATCAATATCGGCGTGGTTGATAAGATACTCGTTAATTTCAACCGCACGGCGGGTTTATTCCGGAATATCCTTTGGACTAAACTCTTTGCGGTAGTATTCCTCGCCCTTTCCTGTTTGGGGACAAGGGGAGTTAAGGAAGAAAAAATAACATGGAACAAAATCATAGTGTTCCTGTCGACAGGTTTCGTATTGTTCTTTTTTAACTGGTGGCTACTGGATTTACCCTTGCCGTTGGAAGCCAATGCGGGCTTTTATATCCTTACGATGTCCGCAGGTTATATTTTCCTGTTGATGGGAGGCGTATGGATGTCTCGCCTGCTCAAAAACCGCATGATGGAAGACCCGTTCAACATTGAAAACGAATCCTTTCAGCAGGAAACGCGTCTGATGGAGAACGAATATTCGGTTAACCTGCCCACACGCTTTTATTACCGGAAGAAATGGAATAACGGCTGGATTAATGTGGTAAACCCATTCAGGGCTTCTATCGTGTTGGGCACACCCGGATCAGGCAAGAGTTATGCCGTTGTTAATCAGTATATAAAACAACAGATTGAAAAGGGCTACTCACTTTATTGTTATGATTTCAAGCATCCTGACCTCTCAACCATAGCCTACAACCACCTCTTAAACAATCAGGATGGGTATAAGAAAGTGCCTACTTTCTATGTGATAAATTTCGACGACCCGTCGCGTTCGCACCGCTGCAATCCACTTAATCCGGCATTTATGAATGATATCGCCGACGCTTACGAGTCGGCCTATACCATCATGTTGAACCTGAACCGAAATTGGGTACAGAAACAGGGCGACTTCTTCGTTGAATCGCCTATCGTGCTGTTTGCCGCTATTATATGGTACCTCCGCATTTACAAAGACGGTATTTATTGTACGTTCCCGCACGCTATCGAATTTCTGAACAAACGATACGAAGATATTTTCCCTATCCTGACCTCTTACCCGGAACTGGAAAACTACCTTTCTCCTTTTATGGATGCGTGGCTCGGAGGTGCTGCCGAACAACTCCAGGGGCAGATTGCGTCGGCTAAAATTCCGCTCTCCCGTATGATTTCGCCGCAACTTTATTGGGTCATGTCGGGTGACGAATTTTCACTGGATATCAACAATCCGGACGAACCCAAGATACTCTGCGTAGGCAACAATCCTGACAGGCAGAATATTTACGGGGCGGCGCTCGGCCTTTATAACAGCCGTATCGTGAAGTTAATCAACAAAAAAGGGCAACTCAAAAGCAGTGTGGTAATTGACGAACTCCCGACAATATATTTCAAAGGTCTGGACAACCTGATCGCCACCGCCCGAAGTAATAAAGTGGCCGTATTACTCGGCTTTCAGGACTTTTCACAGCTAAAGCGCGACTATGGGGACAAAGAAGCCGCCGTGGTAATGAATACTGTCGGCAATATTTTCAGCGGACAAGTAGTAGGTGACACGGCTAAGAACCTTTCGGAGCGATTCGGGAAAGTATTGCAGACGCGCCAGTCTATGACTATCAACCGCAACGATAAGTCCACATCCATATCCACGCAGCTCGACAGCCTGATACCTGCCAGCAAAATAGCCAATCTGACTCAGGGTATGTTTGTGGGTGCAATTGCGGATAATTTCGACGAGCGGATTGAACAGAAGATTTTTCATGCCGAGATTGTGGTGGATAACGAGCGGGTAAAGCGGGAAACCGCCAAATATCAACAGATACCAGTTATTACCAATTTTGTCGATAGTGACGGAGTGGATCGGTTGAAAGAAACGATTAAGGAGAATTACGACCGTATCAAAGAGGAAACCCGCCAAATCGTCGATAGTGAACTTACACGAATAAAGAAAGACCCGATACTATGTAAACTATTGCCGGATCAAGAGTAAACAGCAAGAGCCGCAATCAAATTAAAAATTGCGGTTCTTTATTGAGACTTTTTTGAATTTGTCTATCCATTTAGCCTAAAAAGCAAAGGTGGCAAATCGTTTGATGCTACCCTGAAATTCGATGCTGCCTATAAGATTGTATTTGTTTTTCCGAATAGAAAAGGCAGAAAGAAGTAGACCCCTGTTTCTTACCACTTAGAATTTAGGTCGTAACTGTTTTGCTGTTTCTACTGTGGATTTTAGTGGTAGCCTCGCCGAAGGGATTCGGCGGGGCTTTTTTGTCTACATGAATCACTATTTGAATACAACGGAACGATTTACCACATGAACGAAACGATATTATTGACAATCGGAACGAATTATGTAATATTTGTCTCAAAATATTTTGTGGTTAAAATAATTATCAATACATTTGCATCATCAAATCATCTAATTGAAATTGGGTATGTATACTGAAATAATTAAAATAATAGAGGGAGGGCTAAAGAGAGAACCCTCTAAAGTCCTTCAATATGCGAGGAAGTTAGCAGATAAACTCACGGAGGAAGGTAATCTCCAACTCGCAAAAGGGATTAGGAATATAATTGACAAAAATGGAATTACAACATTGTCGATGGAGCAGTTAATTACCACTGCTCCTGTAGATACAGATACAAGACTAAGTATCGTAGATATTTTCAATCCAGCTGAAACTGATTTTGAAATAGTACTGCCCGAAACTGCTGAAAATAAAGTGCTTGATTTTATCAAGATAGTGGAAAATAGAGATAAGATTAAATCTCTTGGATTACCGTTGCAGAGCACATTATTATTATATGGTTTGCCGGGCGTTGGAAAAACCACTATTGCGAAATACATATCTGTGCAGACAAAATTGCCATTAGTAATAGCAAGGTTGGATTCATTAGTGTCATCACTGCTTGGGAATACCTCAAAAAATATTCGTAAAGTATTTGAATATGCAGACAGTAAGCCCTGTATATTATTCTTGGATGAGTTTGATGCAATTGCCAAGGCACGGGATGACCAGCATGAAATGGGTGAATTAAAGAGAGTGATTAATAGCCTGTTACAGAATATTGATTCTTTCTCTCAAAACAATGTTCTTATTGCCGCAACAAATCATCCTGAATTGCTGGATAAAGCAATATGGAGAAGGTTTAACAATGTTATCGAAGTGGGTCAGCCGGGAGTTGAAGGTATTCGAAAGTTATTAGACCTTTATTCAAATAATTTTAGTCATGATTTCACTTCAGATAAAAGAAAATTGGATAAGGTTGTTCATTTATTATCACAAAAAACGCCTGCTGATATAAGGACTATTGTAACTAATGCAATAACCCAAGCTGTCATACAAAGTAGAGATAAAATCGGCGTAGAAGATTTGCTGATTGAAAACTTTCAATTTGAGAAACATGGCAATTTTACATTCGATGAATTAATAAAATATTTGAATGATAACGGAATACCAAAATTACAAATTGCTGACATCTTAAATTTATCAATTCGCCAAATTAGGAATAATTTAAAAGACTAAATATTATGAAAAAGAATCTACCTATAAAATTATTCAAAAAAAGAGATAATGATAAGGCATTAAATAATCTCCCTGTTATAATTAGTGAGAATCAAGGTATTCGCATCCGATTAGAAGGTGAAAAGTTAGAAGCCAGAATAAATTATTTTAAAGATTACTTTGGTGGATTGAAAGTTAAAGTGCAGCAAAAGGTAGATAGCAATAATTATTTGCCGACCGTTGTGAGATTGAAGTTGAACAGCGACGCACTCGCCAAAACCTATCGAAATGAAATTGGAAAGATTTTTAATCGAGGGCGAAAAATTAACATCATAGGAATGATCGGAGAGGATGAACTCTTGATAAAGATTGATGACCTCAAAGATTTACAAGAAATAGATAGTAGGATACAAAATATAGAGAAAAATATAGTAGGTATATCCGCTATTGAAGAAGCTAATAATTTTTCACCATCCATTGAAATCGATGCAAATGAAGAAAATGACTTGAAAGTAAAACTCATTAATTATGGGGATTATAAATTGAATGAGATTGCCGAAAGGAGTTTTGAGAATTTATGTAAAGAATTAGGAGTTAAATACAGCAAGCTAAACTACACGAAAGACCTAATCTTGTACAGGGTGTCTCCTGTTAAGCCACTATCTCTAACTCATTCTAACGAGAGCGAAAGTATTTTTTCAATAACAAAGATGCCCGTCTTTAAACTGACTAAAAGTGATTTGGTTGACGAAGGTAATGTAAAAGTAAAAGTCCCCGAAGATGGTGTTGATTATTTTAAGGTAGGAGTATTTGATGAAGGTATCAGTGATATTTCACATTTAAAGCAGTGGAAGAATGGTAGCTATATTGCCTTTGGATTAGATGAATATGACAAGGCTCATGGAACATTCGTTGCGGGAATACTCAATTATGGCGATGAATTGGAAGGAAAAAGCTGGACAGGGACAAAACCGTTTAAGATAACAGAAGCCGTAATTTATCCTAATAATAAGTTTGGATACATTGATGAGCCTATGATGGTGGAATTTATGCGCGAAGCTGTAAAAAAGCATCCAGAAGTCAAAGTATGGAACTTTTCAATAGGCAACGAAATATCTATTACGGATAGTAAATATTCCGATTTTGCTCAATATCTTGACGAATTACAAGTGGAGCACAATATATTAATTGTAAAAGCAGCAGGAAATTGTTCTAATTTCTTAAAAGCGGCGCCAAGAGGAAGAATAACCGAGGCATCTGAAAGTATCAGGACTTTAGTCGTTGGTTCTTTGGCACATGATAAAAGAGAACATGATATTTCCCCCGCAAATTATCCATCTCCATTTTCAATGGTTGGACCAGGTTGTGCAGATGTAATAAAGCCGGACTTGGTTCACTATGGTGGAAATGTTGGTTTTAAAGATGGGAAAGTTGATATTAATGGTGTGAAGTCTTTTTCTGCAGACGGGAAAATATGTAGTGCCGTTGGAACAAGCTACAGTGCTCCTCGAGTTGCTGCTTTGGCTGCTGAATTAGCTGGCTCACTAAAAGAAGAGTTTAATCCTGACTTAATAAAAGCATTACTCATACATTCGGCAAAGCATCCGGAAGAGTTTGATGCAAATCTCATGGATAGGGTAAATCAAATTGGATTCGGGCTTCCAGCCAAAGTTGGGGACATTTTATTTAATGACCCTAATGAAGTCACATTGATTCTTATGGACGCTGTTGATAAAGGTTCCAATATTAAAATTATGGACTTCCCTTTCCCACAAAGTCTTGTTGAAGATGGTTATTTCTATGGGCAGGTAAAGATAACTTTGGTTACTTCACCGGAAATTAATTCTTATCATGGTGCGGAATATGTTCAAAGCGACGTTGACGCTGCTTTTGGAACATATGAGAAGAAAGAAGAAGTTGTTGGTAGTAAGGTAAAACGAAATCCGATAGATATGGTAGACCGTCAAAACTTATTAGTGCCCTCTAAATATAGCACAAGAAAGCAAAAGTCTGCCACTGTAGCTTTTAAAAGTGAGCGTTTTTTACATAGTTATAGTGAAGGACATACCGAGTTATATTTACCAATAAAAAAATGGAACGTAGATTTGGAAGAGTTGCAGGAAAGTCACAAAAAGACATGTCTCCATAAAGACCGACTTTGGTTTTTACAATTAAAAGCGGCATATAGGAACGACTATGACTTAAGAATGAAGGATAGTAAAGATGTTAGTCAGGAATTTGAAATGATAGTGACAATTAAAGACCCTAAGAAAAAAGGACAAGTTTATGATGAGGTTACAAATCTGTTAACACAATACAACTTTATTCATGAAAACATAAGAGTAGATGAAAGGATTATTATTAAATAAGTAGAAATGATACCAAATAGAGAATAAAAAAAACCAGGCGGAAAACCACCTGGCTTGGTTCCTCTTAAAGGAAAACAAAAGCTCTTGCAAAGCTTTTGGTAGTGATATTTTGCGATTCAAAACTACCTCTTTTATTTGAATTGACCAAGCTTTCATGTGGTTTTAATATAATCGTTGCTGTTTTTAGCATAGGTTTCGCCTGAATATCAACAATATAAATTTTTAATAGCAAAAAGATGTTCGTAATCTCAGGAGAAATTCTTGTGTAACCTGCTGAAATGATAGGCAGTATTTAAATAGCATTTTAATAACGTTTAAAATTAAATCCATATGGAGTTAAATAATGGGGCGCCAAACGCACAAAAATCAAAAGTACCCTTGAAATTCGCCATTGAGGGGAAAACGTATGAAACCTTTGACCAGTACAAAACAGGTGCTGAGTTGAAGCAATTAGCAGGGATTCCGTTGGAAACGGAACTGTATTTGTCCATTAGTAAACCTTACAAAGATGAACTTATAGAAAATGACAAGTCTGTAAACCTTGCAAGACCGGAAACCGAATACTTCTTCGTCAAAAAGAAGTTGCATTTCACAATCAATCAAGTACCCTTTACGTGGTATCGGCAGTTTATCACAGGTGCTGAAATTCGTGAATTAGGTGATGTTTCTCCTGATGACGACATTTATCTTGACATTAAGGAAGGCTGGGAAGATGATGTAATTTTGGATGATGAAGTGGTAGATTTGGCTCGTCAGGGTGTAGAACATTTCATTTCTAAGCCAAAATCCAAAGAGTTTAAGATTATAGTAAACGCTCGCGAGAAAGCGTGGAAGGAATCTGCTATTTCTTTTGAGCAGGTAGTTATGTTGGCTTTTGGCACTTACGACAACAATCCGAACAAGGGTTATACCGTGACTTATAGTAAAGGGCCAAAGCCTAACAAGGAAGGCACTATGGTAAAAGGGTCAGTAGTTTATGTTAAAAATAATATGATTTTCGATGTCACAGCAACTGATAAATCATAGTATTGACCTGAAACGTCTTAGGGACGAAGGTTATGAAATAGAGGTTCGTGGTGGACATTTACTTGTCCACCACATCCCCTATGTGGGAAGCGACAAGACTATAAAATATGGCATACTTGTCAGTACGCTTACCTTGAAGAATGGGATTACGACTGGTACACCTGACAATCATGTTATCCATTTCATCGGGGATAATCCATGCGATATTACAGGTGTCATCATTTCATCAATACAGCACAATGTTGTTACTACTAAGTTGAATAATGAAATAACAATAAATTATTCCTTTTCAAATAAGCCTCCCCAAGGGTATCCTAACTACTACGAAAAAGTAAAGCGGTATGCGGATATTATTTCTGCGCCTGCTAAGTATTTGGATAAAACTGTGACCGAAAAAACATTCAAGGTTATACCTGATGCTGCTAATGAAACAGTTTTTCAGTACATTGATACTAATTCGAGTAGAGCAAATATCGACTTGATAAATGCCAAGTTTGAAGGTCAAAAGGTTGCAATTATAGGATTAGGTGGTACCGGTGCCTATGTGTTGGATTTAGTGGCCAAAACGCCCGTTTCCGAAATTCACCTTTTCGATGGGGATGATTTTGACCAACATAATGCATTTCGTTCTCCCGGGGCTGCTTCCATTGGTGAATTGAACGAAAATCAGAAAAAGGCCGAGTATCTTTCCTCTATCTATTCAAATATGCATAAGCACATAATTCCTCACAGTTATTATGTGCAGAAAAGTAACATCCAAGAACTGGATGGGATGTCTTTTGTGTTTATTTGTGTTGATAAAAATAGTGTTCGTAATATGATAGTGGATTATCTGGTTCGTGTTGGTATTACTTGCATTGACGTTGGTTTGGGTGTGGAAGTAATAGATGACAAGTTGCGTGGTGCAACAAGGGTAACGACTGTAACTAAAGCCAAAAATGACCATTTCCCTACGAGAGTTTTTGCGGACGACAATGATAATAACGACTATGCAACAAATATTCAAATTGCAGAACTCAACTCGCTAAATGCCTGCTTTGCCGTAATCAAATGGAAAAAGTTAAGTGGTTTTTACATCGACCAAGAAAATGAACATCAGAGTTCATATGCTATTGGAACTTCTAAAATTTTTAACGAAGATGCAACATAAATTTGTCGAACTTATCCCTGATACTATTGAAGACGGGATATTGTATATCTCCATCAAATATTGCACAGCCATACACAAATGCGTGTGTGGCTGCGGCAATGAGGTGGTTACGCCCATATCTCCTACGGATTGGAAACTAACATTTGACGGGAAAACGATTTCTTTATCTCCATCTATTGGCAACTGGAACTTTAAATGTCAATCCCATTATTGGATAAAAAAGAATGAAATCATTTATGCCAAAAAATGGGACAAGAAAGAAATCCAAGATGGTAGAAATAAAGACAAAAAGAAAAAAGAAAAATTTTATAATGGAAGTTCTGAGATAGATAACTCCCTTACAAAAACGATTAAAAAGAAGAAGGGATGGAAACAGTACCTGAAATCCCTCTTCGCTTTTTGAAATGATGGTTTATAAAGTCAACCATGTCGGAAATTGGCTTTAAGCAGGAATCAATCCACCTGCATAGTTCGGATTGGATGCAAAATTTGAAAGTAATGGCTAATAAAGTTACAAGTAAAACCGCTGCCTCTGCCGCCTCCAAAGTATTGAGAGATGGAAGGACAAGCGCTACGAGCAAAACTGCCGCAGGAAGCGCACTTTCCCAAAGAGAAAAAGGTGGGAAGAAAAAATAAGCAGCAAATTAAAAGAGTGTAGTTTTGGTATACCAACTACGCTCTTTTTAGGTTCGCCCAGCATGGGTATATTCTAATGGGTGTAAGTCCCTAACACGCCCTAATAGCGGGAAGTGTCCAGCCAATGGCAAGGGTGTCCATCGTGAGATGGAATCTGAAGGAAGCTTGCGGCAAACATCTGGTCTGACGAACAGAAACTTGATACCAAGGCTTATGAGTGTGGATTAGTTTGCCTAACAAAACAAAGTCCTATAGCTATTCGGAACGCTCGGAGTAAATCAAGCAGATATAAGATGGAAAGAATATGTTCTTAACTGGGGAGATCTCACAGACGTGCGGATATTATTTTTTTCCAGAAGCACGGAGTAAAGCTTGCTGTGAGAAGTCAGCAGACGCCATAGTAGATACGGATACAAGCCTGCCCATGGAAAAAAAAATGTATAGCAGGAAGCCTTACGAAGTATTGAAGGGCAGAACCTTATTGTAAGTGAGTAGTAAATGAATGTTACCCGATGAAGGAACGAATGCAGAAAATATCAACAAGTAGTGATAGCTGCCACGAGAAGAATAGGCCGGAATCCGAAGGCTATCGTGGAGTGCAGACTTTTATTGGGATAACTGAAAACCACCTCACGGAAGTACGCTTTACGCAAGATAATCTGCTGGAACAGATCCTTTCGCCACATAATCTGAACAAGGCTTACAAACAAGTGGTGTCCAATCATGGGAGCGGGGGGATAGATGGAATGGCAACGGACGAGCTCTTACCCTGGTTACGGCTTCACAAAGAAGACTTGTTAGTCGCGATTACCCGAGGTAAATACCGTCCTAACCCCGTTCTTCGAGTAGAAATCCCCAAAGATGGCGGCAAGAAACGTCAATTGGGTATTCCTACGGTAGTAGACCGTTTTGTACAACAGTCCCTATCACAGATTCTCTCTCCCATCTATGAGCGGGAATTTAGTGATACCAGTTATGGTTTCCGCCCAAAGCGGAGTTGCCATGATGCATTGAAACAAGCCCAATCTTATATCACCTCAGGCTATAAATATGCTGTTGACCTTGATTTAGAGAAATTCTTCGACACGGTTAACCATAGTCGTCTGATAGAGCTCCTTTCTAAGCGGGTAAAGGATGGTCGTGTTGTTTCACTCATCCATAAATATCTTCAGGCAGGTGTTCAAGTCGGGCATAAGTTTGAGGATAGCCATTCCGGGGTTCCTCAAGGAGCCTTATGCATAGTGTCGCATAACCCGCCTTATGCATAGTGTTTAGTTATGCACAGTGTTTCATCTATTCGCCTGAAGGTCAGCCGTATAATATCAGAACACTGCGCATAATATTTTAGAGATTTTGAAGAAAATCAAGTAGATCTTCATCCTGGTTCCAATCCGGCATATCTTCCGGTGTAATATCTGCATATGCCTTTTCCAATACTTTTCGTTTGGTTTCCATATCAACCCTTGCATACATTTCGGTGGTCTTCACAGAGACATGTCCCAGGATATCACGTATATAAACAATATTAACCCCTGCTTGTAGCAGGTGCACGGCTTTACTGTGGCGCAGTATATGCGGAGTAATTTTTGGGAGCGTATTCAAGCACTCAAGTTTGTTCGCATATTTTTGTAATATATGCGTTATTCCCCCTCTGGTCAAAGCGGCACATCTTTGGTTATAAAAAAGTGGCATGTCCTGCTTACCGTTCTCCAACAGTTTGCGCTCTTCCATGTATTTCCGCAACAAGTTCACCGTGTTTCCTAAAAGTGGCACATAACGTGATTTACATCCTTTACCTGTAAGAGTGGCCATCGACGGGGATTCCAGGCGGACATCCCTGACGCGAAGATTACAAATTTCCTGTACCCTGGCTCCTGTATCATACAACACACTCAATAGCACCATATCCCTACGCCCTCTTTTCGTCTGTGCATCAGGCTGTTCCAGCAAAAGGCTTGTCTGCTCCGGAGTGAGATGTTGTATGAGTGATCTTGGAGCCCTTTTAAAAGGTATCTGCAATATTCTCTGACATAGAAACAGTATTTCCGGATTCTGGATCTGAAGGTAACGGAAGAATGTATGGATGGCTGCCAATCGCTGGTTTCTAGTAGGGATCGTACATTTTCGTTCTTTCTGCAGCCAGTCCAGATATTGTGTTACAACTTTGTCATCAATCTTTTTTATTGCCAGCTTTTCAGGTGTAATTCCATTCACCTCTTTGCAGAAAACCAATAACAACCGGTAAGTGTCCCGGTAGGCCTTTATGGTATTCTTGCTGAGATTGCGGGTTCCGGATAGATATTCAGAGAAGAAGCGGGTTATGTAATGGGCAAAATCAGTGACTTTCTTCATCGTTTAGACTGTTTGTAGGGACTATTTCCGGTATAATGCATCCCAATTCATTCTCCAGACGGATTGTTATGTCCGGGAACAAGTCGGCAGTCAGATGTAGGTAGTACGCTGTATCACTGTAAGAAGCATGCCCCATGTAAGCTTGTAAAACAGGCATGTAGGATTGTGGATTTTTGCCCTCCCGTATCCAGTTTCGCAAACGATGGACAGCAAAAGTGTGGCGATAACTGTGTATGCATGGCGCCCCACGTTCTCCCGGTTTGACACGCCCGGGATGGGATATCCTGGCTTGCCATAAAAACTTACGGTGGTTTTTCTCTATATTGTCGACAGTCATGGGTTTGTTTTTATAGCCGGGGAAAAACCAGTCATCAAGTGTGGAGAAGGTGTGTATTGTCTGATAATATGTGCTAAACATCTCATGCAACCGGACAGAGAGCGGAACCTGCCTGTGTTTCCCTAATTTGGTATTGGTAAGTGTTATCACCCCTTGTTCCATATCCACATCTTTAATTTTTATCAGACGTGCTTCCGACATGCGCAAACCACAACAGTACAGCAATCTAAAAAACAAAGGCATTACATAATGGCGGTATGGTACTTCTGCGCTGTAATGGCATTGATCGATCCAGAAAAACAGTCTTCCTATTTCATCGTCACTATAGATGTATGGTAAATAGCGCGGAACTTTTGGAAGCATGCCTTTGGGAAGAATGAACGCCTGCTGCCCGTTGCGCATCATGTATCTGGCCAGTTCGCGTACAGGGGTTATACGCCCTTGAAGAGTGGCGGGGTGGACTGCTATCCGTTGTTGGCTCCAATGCAGGACAATATCCTTGTCTAAAGTTTGTGCAGCAGGATAATGTGTACTACAAAACGCATCAAATTGCTTCAGAACACGGGCTTCTGTCGCATATTTAAATCCGATAGATTGTTTTTGTCTGATCAATCCGGCAATATATTCGGAGAAGTTGGATATGTATTCATTCATAATGTTTTGGTGTCAGGGGTTAATGAACATTCACGTAATAATGCCAGACTGCTTTTCAGGTAAACTGCTGTGGAGTTTATATCCTGATGACCCAAAATATCCGCTATCTCCTGTAGGGAGGCGTGCTGTTCCAGCAAGGTCGTCGCCAAAGTATGACGCAAGGAGTGCATGCCGATTTTCTTCTTACCTCCCATTGGGAGTTTGGCCAGACGCATATATTTTGCTACAATCTGGTACAAATGATCTGCATCGGAAAAAGGTAGTATGGGTGCCATGTGCCGTAAGAACACATTCGGAAAATCACTTTCCGGTCGCCCGTTTTTCAGATATTCTATAATAGCCCAGCCTACATCCTTGAGTAATGGAAGTAACACCGGCTCGTTTGTTTTTGATTGTACAAGCATAACTTTGTTCTCACTCCATTTGATGTCGGAGAGCATCAGATTCTTGACATCAACACTCCGTAGACCCAGTCGTGCTACAAGTAAAATGATAGCATAGTCACGTTTCCCAGACGGATTACCACGGTCTATCGTATCCAAAAGTTTCTTCAAGTCCTCATGCGACCAGATAGAAGGTATGCGCATCGTCTTACGGGATTTGATACATGGTAAACATTCTGACATGTCTTCCCTGAGTATGTGTTTGGAATGTAAGAAACGCAGAAATGCCCGTACCCCACAAAGGGTGAACTCTACCATCTTGTAGCTGTAGCCCATCAATGTTTTTACATAATCTGTCAGGCATGCCGGTGTAAGGTCTTTTATCAGGAAACTCCTTGATTCGACAAAAGAAAGAAAGTTTTCTACTGTACGGCTGTAACCTTTACATGTTGATACAGAATAGCCAGAGGACTTGCCATGTATCCCAAAAGACTCCAGCAGCTCTTTATGTACCGGTTCGTTTACACGGGACAAACTTCTCATGTAACGCCTTGCTACCGTTCCATGCTGTTGGAAGTCTCCAATCATGCGGATAATCCTAAACAAATAGATATTGCTTTGTGTAAGCAAGCCGGCCTGTTCTTTAGCAAAGAAATCACACTGCTTATCTACATACTCCATTGCAGTAGCTTCACTGTAGAACTCTTCGTTTTGACTATCAAAGTAGCGGTTAAGACGCGCCCAATTGGCACGATAATAATTCAATGTGCCTGCTTTGTAGTGCATGCGGATAAGTTCTTTTTCCAAAAGACTTATCAATTCTCTTAATGGTACTCTTTCCATATCAATCTTTGTATTGGGTTAATAATGAAACAAGATTGGAAAACAGAACCATATATCAATGAAATCTCTAAAATATTATGTGCAGTGTTCTGATATCATTCGGCTGACCTTCAGGCGAATAGATGAAACACTGTGCATAACTAAACACTATGCATAAGGCGGCCCTCTAAGTCCTCTTCTGAGTAATATCATGCTCAATGAACTGGATAAAGAACTGGAACGTCGCGGTCACCCCTTTGTTCGTTATGCAGACGATTGTTTGGTCTTTTGCAAGAGCAGACGATCTGCAGAACGAACTAAAGAGAGCATCATTCGATTTATAGAAGAGGTACTTTATCTGCGTGTAAACAAAGAGAAAACGATTGTGGGTTATGTACGAGGGATGAAATTCCTCGGTTATAGCTTCTACATCCATTCATGGGAATGTCGTTTAAATGTCCATCCAAGAAGCTACGCCAAGTTCAAAACTCGGTTAAAGGAATTAACTGGACGCAGCAATGGTATGGGATATGAAAAGCGGAAGACCTCTCTTGGTTTATTTATACGTGGCTGGCTTGAATACTTCAAGCTGGCAGATATGAAGAGCCGACTTCAAACATTGGATGAATGGTATAGACGCAGGCTTCGGATGTGTATCTGGAAATGCTGGAAGAAAACGAAGACCCGTTTCAATAACTTGTGCAAGTGCGGGATAGATAAAGGAAAAGCATGGGAGTGGGCAAATACCCGAAAGGGTTACTGGCACATTGCCGACAGCTTTATACTTCATCGCGCCTTGAATAACGATCTTTTGAGACGCGCTAAGTACCCTTTTCTTTTGGACTGTTACCGTAAAGTTGTATCGTAAGTAAGGAACCGCCGTATGCCGAACGGCACGTACGGTGGTGTGAGAGGTCGGAAAACGAAAGTAGGAAGAAAACTGCTTCGTTTTCCTCCTACTCGATTTCTTTCAATTCATGTTGCCGGCATTCGGCAAATTAACTACTCCAACGAAAAGACTATATTAATTTCAGAGCTAACTCCCTGTTCTCCGGTGGGAACGCCTGAACTATCAGCCATAGAAAGTGCCTCCTCTTTGACTGCGAGATTGTTCTGAAACGCGCGGGTTTGGGCCACATCACGGCTTACCACCTCCGAAATAGTCAGCACTTTCCCTATTTTACGACCTGAAAGCTCGGCATACTGCGTGGCTTTGTCATAGGCTTTCTGATAGGCCAACTCCCGGCT
>Ga0172378_10001848_pt1 | contig 19647 bp, 8 predicted proteins | sample GrowelOW332metaG_FD_119755 | JGI IMG/M metagenome (GOLD analysis project Ga0172378, IMG submission 119755) | Groundwater microbial communities from an aquifer near a municipal landfill in Southern Ontario, Canada - Pumphouse #3_1 metaG | ecosystem: Environmental > Aquatic > Deep subsurface >... | reverse complement strand
CTTGATAATGAGATATTATGGATTGGAACCAACAAGGGCCTTTACAGATATGACCATTATGGAAGAAACATTAAAAGGTATTCTTATGACGTCAATGATAACAGTTCAATAAGTAACTCCTATATAACAGATATAAAGTTTACCCCCGAGGGCAAGATGTTGGTTGCTACAATGAACGGCATCAACTATTATGTAAAGAGCAGTGATAACTTTATACATATAAAGCAGGACAATGAGTTCAAGGAACACTCTTTAAACTGCAACATCATAAACTGCATATTCACGGAAGGAAATAGAATATGGATTGGGACTGAAATTGGTGGAATAAACCTTCTAACCTCATCAAGACTCAATACTATAATATGGCAAAACAGAAAGAAAGACCCATACTCACTCTCGGCTAACCCTGTCAGTGCTATAAACATGGACAGAGAGGGCAATCTTTGGGTAGGTACTGTAGAGGGAGGTATAAACATAAAGAGAAAGGGAGAAAACAGATTCGAACATTTCGTAAACATCGAGAATCTATCTAGCTCAATAAGTCACAACTCAGTGAGTGGTCTCCTTATAGATAATGAAAACCATCTATGGGCATATACATGGGGAGGTGGAATTAATGAACTTAACCTTAATGAAAAAGGTAATAAAATTTTCAAGAGATATTCCAGCATTAACACCCCACAGATAAAGTCAGACTACATATCAAGTGCATGCGAAGATTTGGTGAACAGAGGTATATGGTTTGGCTCACCCGAGGGACTACTCTTCTACAAAAAGCAGACAGGAGAGTTTATGATGGTACAGTTTAATATTCCGGACAATCGTTTCGAGGCCATAAGAGCACTATATATCGACAAACAGAGTAAGTTGTGGGTTGGTACTACAAATGGTCTATTTATTATTGACCTCTTCTCCTTTGCACTAAGCCATAGAAATTTTGACTATAAATACTATAAGAAACTATCAGACCCTTCACTAAGTATTGCCGACAAGATAAATAGTATTATAGGGGATAAAGATGGCAACATATGGTTAGGAACTGATGGTGCAGGCCTTTATAAATATTTCAAAGAGGAGAAAGGTCTCCTTAAGTTTCACAATTTCACCATGAAAGATGGTCTGCCTAATAACAATATCATAGGAATTGTTGAAGATATGAACAGAAACCTTTGGTTATCTACAAACCATGGCATATCTAAATTCGACACTAAGAAAAAAACATTCAGCAACTTTACTAAGTACGACGGACTACTGAACAACCAATTCTATTGGAATGCGTATTACTATTCAAAGAGTGAAAACATAGTATATTTTGGTAATATCGACGGACTTGTCGGCATACACCCCAGTAATCTGAAGGAAAAGAGTGACAATGTAGTAGTTTCACTGACAGACCTTATAATACAAGGGGAAAATATATATCCGGCATCAGGCGACTACATATCCGAAAACATCTCATCAGCAAATGAGATAAACATACATGAACGAGATCACGGGCTTGAAATATATTTCTCTGCAAAAGACTATGCATACAACAATCAGATATCTTATGCATATCGATTAAAAGGATACGAAAGCGAGTGGAATGAGACCAAACGAGGTGAACACTCTGCCAAATATACATCTATACCTCCAGGAGACTATGTCTTCGAAGTAAAAGCAACGGATGACAAAGGCAACTGGTCCGGAACAGTTACCGAAATAGAGGTGCATGTCTCTCCTTACTTCTATAAATCATGGTGGTTCTATATCATCTGCTTCATCATTGTTGCAGTCTGCTCAGAAAGATTCTATGTCTGGAAGACAAACGCATACAAACACCAGAAGAAGATTCTGGAGGATACTGTGCAACAGAGAACATCACAACTTGCTATTCAGAACGAGAAACTCATTGAGATGAGTAAAAAGCTTGCTGAAACCACCGAAGAGAAGATTACTTTCTTCACAAATATCACTCATGAGTTCAGAACACCAGTAACCCTTATAAACGGGCCTATAGAACAAGCCATAAAAAGCAATAAAGATCCTGAGGTAAACCAACAACTTAAGCTTGCAGAGAGAAGCTCCAAATACCTGCTTGCTCTTGTTAATGAGCTTATGGACTTCCGAAAAATTGACGCACAAAAGGTACAGCTCGATAAAAAATGTGAAGACTTTGAAATATTCCTTGAAAACGCCGTAATACCTTTCAAGGCTTTTGCCGGCGATAGAAATATATCGCTTAATATATTATATCATTTATCCAATAATTATATTGTTCTGGATTATGATTATATGAAGCGAGTTATTGTAAATCTTGTTTCTAATGCAATTAAGTTCACTCCAAACAATGGTACTATAAACATCTACATAACTTCGCTGAACTATAAGGACAACTCTTTACTCTATATTTGTGTTGAAGATAACGGAGCAGGTATAGATAAGAAAGACCTCACTAAAATATTCGAACGTTTCTACCAATCGAAGACAAGCGTTAAATATCCTGTGCAAGGTCAGAGCAGTACAGGAATAGGGCTCTATCTATGCAAGAAGATTATCGAGATGCATGGTGGTGAGATCTATGCTATAAACAATAAAAAGGGAGGTACATCCATCCGAACTATTTTGCCTCTTGTCAATGGTGATATAAGCACTTCCGAGAGTAGCATGGATAATAATGAAGAAAAAGCTATTGAAATAAATATAGTACCTTCAAACTCGGAGACTATTCTTATAGTTGATGATAATGAAGATATGAGAATCTATGTAAAGACGCTGCTTCAACAGAAATATAATATTCTCCAGGCATCAAATGGAGAGGAAGCACTAGAATTGATATCCAATCAGAAGGTAGATCTTATATTAAGTGATATAATGATGCCTGTAATGAATGGTATAGAACTTTCAAAGAGAGTAAAAGAGAATCTCTCCATATCGCACATCCCATTTATTATGCTTACTGCTATTGTCTCTGAGGAGCAGAAAAAAGAGAGTTTTGAAATAGGTGTTGATGAATATCTGTGTAAGCCATTCGACGAAGAGATACTACTTCTTAAGATAAGAAATATTTTTGCTATTCAGAAAAAGTATAAAGCTAAGTTTGCTGTCAGCATGAACAGTGAAAACATAGCAATAGCAGAAGATTCCAAGGACAAGAAGTTCTTCGACAGGGCTGTCTCTCTTATGAAAGAGAGCTATAGCAATGCAGAATATGATATCGAGAACTTTGTCAGTGATATGGGATATAGCAAGACACTTGTTAATAGTAAACTACAAGCATTAATAGGCCAGTCTATCGGCCAGTTTATGAAAAATTATCGTCTCAACAATGCACACGAATATATTATTGCACACCAACAGTGCAAGGATATCAACATTGCTGAAATAGCCTACAGAGTAGGATTCAATGACCCAAAATATTTCAGTAAATGTTTCAAAGAGATGTATGGAGTGTTACCAAGCGCTTTATTGAGTAAAAAATAACCACACTTTACTCTATTACTCTTTTTTTGTTCGATTTTCTCCCTTAAGGTTTATTCATTGTTATATATTTGACTTAATAAACCTAAGTTTACGAACTTCATGAAAAAACAATTATTCCTACTTATCACATTGCTCATACTCCCACTCGCTTTGGTAGCTAATCCTATTAAAGGTCTTTTAGAAAGAATAGACAAAGGAGCATCACAGAAATTCATTATTGAGCAAGTAAAAAGCAACAAAGATTTTTTTGAACTTGACCAGCGTAATAACAAGGTGGTCATAAAAGGAAATAACTATGTCTCTATAGCTACCGGCCTTAACTGGTATCTGAAATACTACGCAGGAGTCCATCTCTCTTGGAATGGAATGAAAGCAAAGTTACCTGCACAACTACCAAAAGTAACGAAGAGAGAGAGACATGAGACCAACATGAATCTTAGATATGACCTCAACTACTGTACATACTCCTACTCCATGGCTTTCTGGGACTGGAAACGTTGGGAGCAAGAAATTGACTGGATGGCTTTGCATGGTATCAACCTCCCACTGGCAGTGGTCGGTGAAGAGTGTGTTTGGTTCAACATGCTAAAGAAGCTTGGATATAATAAAGAGGAAATTAATAAATTTATTGCCGGCCCTGCATTCCTTGCATGGTGGGAGATGAATAATTTGGAAGGATGGGGAGGCCCTAATCCTGATTCTTGGTATACTCAACAAGAGGCTTTACAGAAAAAGATTCTAAAAAGGATGAGAGAATATGGCATTGAGCCTGTATTCCCTGGTTACAGCGGTATGGTCCCTCATGACGCTTCTGAAAAACTTGGTTTGGAGTTGGCAGAGACACCTCTTTGGAATGGATTTACACGCCCTGCAATACTACTTCCTACAGATCCACGCTTTGAGGAGATTGCCAATTTATATTATAAAGAGCAGGAGGCTCTCTTTGGAAAAGCTAATTATTACTCTATGGACCCATTCCATGAGAGCAAGACAGTAGGAAAAGTTGATTTCGATGCTGCCGGTAAAGCTATAATGAAGGCAATGAAAAAGGTTAATCCAAATGCTGTATGGATACTTCAGGGATGGAGTGAGAATCCACGTGATGAGATGATTAATAATCTTAAGAAAGGTGATTTATTAATCCTAGACCTATTCAGTGAATGCCGCCCTATGTGGGGAATCGAGTCTCTGTGGCAAAGAGAGAAAGGTTATGGAAAACATGACTGGCTCTTCTGCATGCTCGAGAACTTCGGAGCAAATGTAGGACTTCATGGCAGAATGGACCAACTACTCAGCAACTTCTATCAGACAAAGACAAATTCTCTAGGATCAGAAGTAAAAGGTATTGGACTTACCATGGAAGGTATTGAGAACAATCCTATCATGTATGAACTTATGAGTGAACTTCCTTGGCGTGATGAAGAGGTGAAAAAGGAGGAGTGGATTAATAATTATACTTCTGCACGCTATGGGGCAAACGATGAGACAATAAACAAAGCATGGCAGCTATTGGGTAAAACTATCTATAATTGTCCACGTGGAAATAACCAACAAGGCCCTCACGAATCAATATTCTGTGGACGTCCATCATTGAACAACTTCCAGGTATCAAGTTGGTCAAAGATGAAGAACTATTACGATCCTAAATCAACAGAAGAGGCAGCAAGAATTTTTATCAGCGTTGCCGATAAATTCAGAGGAAACAATAACTATGAGTATGATCTTATTGATATTCTACGTCAGGCAATATCTGACAGAGGACGTGTTGTTTACAATCATACTATAGCCGACTTCAATAGCTTTGACAAGAGTAGCTTTGAAAAGGATTCTAAAGAGTTCTTGAATCTCATCTTACTACAAGACAAACTTCTTGGTACACGTAGAGAATTCAGACTTGGCAGTTGGATAGAAAAAGCGCGTAGATTAGGAAATACCGCTGAAGAAAAAGATCTTTATGAGTGGAATGCCAGAGTTCAGATCACTACATGGGGAAACAGAGAGTGTGCCGATGCAGGAAAGTTGCGTGACTATGCACATAAGGAGTGGAACGGCATATTAAAAGATTTCTATTATAAGAGATGGGAAGCATATTGGAAAACATTGCAAGACCAGTTTGATGGCAAGCCGGAGGTGATAATTGACTTCTATGCTATGGAGGAGCCATGGACTCTTGCAAAGAATGAGTACTCCTCTAAACCTGAGGGAGATCTTATTAATACTGCAAAAGAGATTTTCAGTGAAGTATTTGGTAAGTAAAAACTTATATACTCAAAATGGAGACAACAAATAAAAGATTATTATCGCTTGACGTACTTAGAGGCATAACAGTAGCTGGTATGATTCTAGTAAACAATGGTGGAGGGCACGACATCTTTGCTCCGTTGAAACATTCCGACTGGAATGGATTAACGCCTTGCGATCTTGTATTCCCGTTTTTTCTCTTCATAATGGGAATATCAACTTATCTTTCTTTGAGTAAATTTGATTTCAAACCATCTAAAAGTGCTATATATAAGATAGTAAAACGTACTCTCCTTATATTGGTTATTGGATGGTGCATAGGCTGGTTCGACCATATATGTGAAGGTGATTTTCTTCCTTTCGATCACTTAAGAATATTAGGAGTACTTACAAGAATTGGATTATGTTATGGAATAGTTTCTCTCATTGCTCTATTCATTAATCACAGATTTATGCTTTGGATAGCTGCAGCTCTTCTTATTCTTTATTCAATAATACTGCTTACAAGTAATGGATATGTGCATGATGAGACAAATATCCTTGCCATAATAGATAGGAGCATCTTTGGTCAGGCTCATCTTTACCAGAAAAATCCGATAGACCCGGAAGGTTTCGTAAGCACAATATCTGCAATAGCTCATACAATGATAGGATTCTATTGTGGTAAGATTATTGTAAAGTCAAAGAGCATTGATGAAAAAGTTATTAAGCTCATGATATTCGGTTTCATTATAATGAGCATCGGTCTGCTTCTGACATACTCTTTACCAATAAACAAAAAGATATGGTCACCATCTTTTGCACTTACTACATGCGGACTATGTTCTATGCTACAGTCAACGCTTATGTACTTCATTGATATAAAGGGTAAGAAAGAGTGGAGCAAATTCTTCGTTGTTTTTGGTGTGAACCCACTATTCTTATATGTTTTGAGTGAGGTGTTAGCTATAGTATTCGGCAATTTCGGAATAAAGCATATGCTCTATAACGGGATAAATACATTTATTGGAGAGCCATATACAGCTTCAGCAATTTACGCCATTGCATTTACATTAATGTTAGGTGCAATAGGATATCCATTATATAGAAAAAGAATTTACATAAAGTTGTAAACAAGCAGAAACAAGTTTAGAAAAACTTTGTAACCAAATTAATTAATATTATTAAAAACAAAATCTTAAAGTTATGCTAAAAGTACATTTATCATGTAAAAGACTTAGTGCACAGATATTTATCTTTGCTCTATTGCTTCTTAATAGTACATTGGCATTTGCACAAAGTAAAGTATCAGGTATTGTAACCGATAAATCGGGCGAGCCTCTTATTGGTGTGAATGTAATTGAGAAAGGTACCACCAATGGTGTTATTACAGACTTTGATGGTAAGTTTTCATTAAACGTAGGAAATGGAAAAATCCTCGAATTCTCATATGTAGGATATATTAAAAAAGAGATGAAGGCAGCTCCTAACATGAAAGTTGTTATGGAAGATGATTCAAAGGCTCTCGATGAGGTAGTAGTCATCGGTTATGGCTCTATGACTCGTAAGGATGTCACAAGTTCCATAACAACAGTAAAATCCGACAAGTTGAATGTAGGTGTATATTCTGACCCTGCACAGCTCTTGCAAGGAAAAGTTCCTGGACTGACAATTACACAGAGCAGTGACCCTAACGGAGGTACATCATCTATCCAGTTACGTGGTGCATCATCATTAAGAGGTAGCGGTGCAATGGAACCTTACTATGTTATCGATGGTGTTCCTGGACTATCATTATCATTGGTTGCTCCTGAAGATATTGAGAGTATAGATGTATTGCGTGATGCTACAGCTACAGCAATCTATGGTTCTAAAGCTGCCAACGGTGTTATCATCGTAACAACAAAGAAAGGAAAAGCAGGTAAGACAAGCGTTACATACAATGGCTATGTTGCTTTTGATAATGTAATGAAAAACCTTGATATGTTGACAGCTTCTGACTTACGCAGCTGGGCTAAAACTAATAACGTATCATTAGATAATGATATGAATGCAAGTACTGACTGGCAGAAAGAGGTACAACGTACAGCTGTTAGCCACAATCACAATGTATCTATCACAGGTGGAAACGACCAGACTTCATATAATGCAAGTTTCACATATCTTGAGAAACAAGGTGTTATCAAAGGAACAGATATGGATAGATTGATTGGTCGTGCATTCTTACAGACTAAAGCTCTAAACAATAGATTGAACCTTGCTTTCAACTTGAATGCAAGTATAACAAATAACCACTCTGTAAAGACAGACAGTGAGGGTGCCAGTGTGTACGATGCAATGAACTATTATTCTCCATTAATGCCTGTTACTAATCAGGATGGCTCATGGAGTAAATATGTAGGTGTATCACAATATTATAATCCATTGTCAATGATTAATGAGGATACATATGATCATGAGACAAAGAAATTGCAGGGAACAGCTAAGGCAGAGTTAAAGATTATTGATGGTCTTCTTTGGAATACTACTATCTCTTATCAGAACGAACAGTTTATATGGGGTGAGTATCACAGTTCAAAGACTCAGCTTGCCGGTATAAAAGATAACGGACAGGCTCACAGACGTGCTACTTCAGATAATAAAAAGGTATTCGAATCATACCTCAACTTTGATAAGACATTTAATGAAGTGCACAAACTAGGCTTGATGGCTGGTTATTCATGGGAAGAGTCAAAAACTGCTGACGGATTTGGATTGACAGTTTATGATTTCTATAATGACAACGTAGGATACAAGAACTTAGGTCTTGCTAATAAGATGGATGGTATCAATGGTATCTGGTCATCGGCAGAATCGGCTCTCCGTATGATCTCATTCTATGGACGTGCTAATTACTCTTACAACAGCAAATATTTACTTCAGGCAACAGTGCGTCGTGATGGTTCTTCTGCTTTCGGTAAGAACAACCGTTGGGCTACATTCCCATCTGTCTCTGCAGCTTGGCGCATCACTGAAGAGGAGTTTATGAAAGACAATAAAATCTTCGACGATTTGAAATTCCGTGTAGGTTACGGTGTAAGCGGTAACTCATTAGGTTTCGATCCATATATTGCAACTCCTGTATACAATGGAACAGGATGGTTTACTTATACAGATGCAAATGGTGTATCTTCTGAGTATCGTACTTTTGGCGTTTCTCGTAACGCTAACCCTGACTTGAAATGGGAGTCTACTTCTATGTTCAACATTGGATTGGATTTTTCTGTACTTGGTGGTCGCTTAAGTGGTACTATTGAGTATTATAACAAACAGACTTCAGACCTTATATATGACTACCCGGTATCAACAAGCCGTTACCCAGTTAGTTGGATGACTGCAAACGTAGGTGATATAAGCAATAAGGGTATCGAATTAACTATCAATGCAATTCCTGTCAGAACTAAGAACTTTGAGTGGAGTACCTCTCTTAATCTTTCACACAACAAGAACGTTGTTGAAAAGTTGTCCAATGATACATATTCTGTAGACTATATCAACAGAGCTAACCCTAATATTGGCGGTTTCTCACAAGCAAACAGCATACAACGTATTATGGAAGGTGAACCTATCGGTACATTCTACATGTGGGAATGGGCTGGATATAATGATAGCGGTGTATCTGTATTCAATGAGTATGATGAGGATGGTAATGCAACAGGAAATACAACTGCAAAACCTGGAGAGAAAGATCGTCGTAAAGTCGGTTCTGCTCAACCTAAAGTTAATCTTGGATGGAACAATACATTGAATTATAAGAATTGGTCATTAACAGCTTTCGTTCAGGGAGTATTTGGAAATAAGATTTTCAATGCTACACGTGCACAGTACAACAATGTTACAAACATTATGGTTGGAAAGAATGGCTTGAAAGAGGTACTTGAACAAAAAGCGACTGATACAAATGCTCAGGCTCCTTCAGATCGTTATCTTGAGAATGGTAGCTATTTGCGTCTCTCTTCTTTGAGTTTAGGTTATAACTTCGGTAAGTTAGGTAACTGGGTTAACAGCATGAAACTTACTGCTACTTGTAACAACGTATTTACTATTACTAACTATAAAGGAACAGACCCTGAAATTAGCTTAGGTGGTTTGGAACCTGGAGTAGATTTCCGTAACTCATTCTACCCACGTACTCGTACTTTTATGTTAGGACTTAATGTTAATTTCTAATTGAACAATGTTATGAAAAATAGAATAAAATTATATTTAGCAGCAGGATTAATGGCAGCTACATCAAGCTGTACCGATCTGAACGTAGATATTGACTCACAGTTGACTGAGTTCCCTAAATCTGAAATTGCTGCAGAAGCTAAATTAGCTGATATTTATTACTCTTTCCGTGGTCCTTTAGGCCGTCGTTATAGCGAAGTTATGTCATTCTCATCTGATGAATTTTCAGGTATCTCATTTGATGGAGACTACTATAATTCAGGTGAAAATTCAAACCCTACACTGCATATGTTGAATGCCGACGATCCTACTATCGGTTGGTATGAAGACATATCATCAGGTATCACTAAGTGTAACCGTGCAATTTTGGAATTAGGTGGTGAAGACAAAGCTGAAGCAGCTCCTGCATTGGCTATGCGTGCTTTCTATCATTTCATCTTGATGGACTCATATGGTGATACTCCTATATTAAACTTCCTACCTGAGGAGAATCAAGCTATAGAACGTAGCCCAAGAGCTAAAGTTGCAGAATTCATTGAGTCTGACCTATTGAAAGCTATGGACAATCTTAATAAGAAGGTCGACGAGAGCACTTATGGAAAACCTACATATTGGATGGCTAAAGCTTTACTTGTAAAGCTATATATAAACTGGAATGTTTATACCGCAGCAGATGTTGCAGCATATTCACCATCTACCAATAATCCTAAGTTGAATGAGTGTATCAGCATTTGTGATGAGATCATGAATTCAGGCCTTTTCAACTTGAATGCAGGTTATAGAGAGAAATTCTTCCCTGAGAATGGACCACAGATAAAAGACTTTATCTATGCAATGCCTTTCGATAGAATAAGCCAGCAAGGAATGACATATGCACGTTTCCGTACATGGCGCCAAATGAATAAACTAGACCCTACAATGTATGGATTTAAGTTAAGTAATTCTGTTGGAGGTAACTTCGCTGTAAACCCAAATGTGGTTGATTTATTATCACTTCCAGGTGACGAACGTAATAAAGTTATTGTAGGAGGTCCTATATGTTTCTTTGATAAAGACAGAAATCTTACTACAACACCAGTTATGTACGATGGGGCTCAACTTAACTTCACTAAAGAGATTACTCTGAAAGTTGTTGATGCCACTCTAAATACAGGTAAAAATGTTAGTGGTTGGTCACAAGGTTATAAATCTGTTAAGTGGTTTCCAACTTATGATGACTATATAAATGGCAGAAACCAAAGCAATGACGTACCTATCTTCCGTTTTGCAGATATCATCCTTACTAAGGCTGAGGCTATATTAAGAGGTGGAACTGCTACAAATGGCGATACTCCACAATCTTTGATGAACAAGATACGTACATATGTAAAAGCTCCTCAAATTGCAACAGCTCCAACATTGAAAGACTTACTTGATGAGAGAGGTAGAGAATTTTTCGATGAGAACTGGAGACGTAATGACCTGATACGTTTTGGAAACTTCGAGGATGATTGGGGATTTAAACATGTTATAAATCCAAAAGCAAAGGGTGAAAAGTTCCGTCGTATCTTCCCTATTCCAACTTATGTATTGGAGAAAAATACTAACTGGAAACAGAATACAGGATACTAATAGTAATAATTAATATTGCTTTACCTCTCTGCAACGAGAGAAACAGAGAGGTAAAGCTTCATATAACAATTAGGTTGACAATAAAATGAGAACAGGTAAATATCTATTATTTGTATTTATAAGTTTTATAACTGCATCTTGCTCTATTACAAACAGAGGAGATAAGTTTATAACTTATGTAGATACACGTGTAGGTACAGATGCAAGTATCACAAAAAGTGCTGGAGTCTTCGGTAAAGCTAAAGAAGATTTCGGACAGACTTTGCCTGCTGTTCTTGAACCTAATGGCATGAATTTCTGGACCGCACAGACTCAGGATACTGAGAGAAAGTGTAAGGCTCCTTACTACTACAGAGACTCTATTATACAGGGTTTCCGCAACTCACACTGGATTGTTGGCGGTTGCACACAAGATTATGGCTCAATGACACTTATGCCACTATTCGGTAAAATAGTGTGTCAGCCGGAAATGAGAGGAAGTAGGTTCTCACACGATAATGAGATTGCAACTTCAGCATACTACTCTACATATCTTAAGGACTACAATATAAATGTAGAGATGACAGGAAGAAGCAGATCTGCAATATTTCGTTTTACTTATGACAAAGCAGGAGATGGATATATCGTTGTAAACCCTAATAGCGATGAGGGAGAAGGATATATTGAGATTGACACAATAAACAGAGAAATCAGAGGATATAACCCGGTACGCCGTATCTATCAGGGCTGGGGAGAGAGTGCAGGCTTCAATGGATATTTCATTATCAGCTATGATAAGGAGATAACTGGTTTTGGAACATTCAAAGATGATAGCATATACTACAACAATACAACTATTTCGAATAAAGAAAACATTGGAGCCTTTATACGCTTCAAGACTGATAAACAAGAGAGAATTATCATTAAGGTAAGCTCATCCTTCACAGATATGGATGGAGCTCGCAAGAACCTAATTAGTGAGATTCCCCATAACGACTTTGAAAAGACTCGTAGAGAGTTGACTGAAATTTGGGAGAATCAATTAGGAAAAATATCTGTAGAAACAAAGAGTTCTGAGGATAAGGATAAGTTTTATGGTGCTCTTTATAGAGCGTCATTCCTTCCTAGAACATTTAATGATGTAGATGGACGTTACCCATCCTTTGCAAAGGGCAGTCCAATACTTCAACTACCAAAAGGAGAAAACTACTACGAGGACTACAGTATGTGGGATACATACAGAGCATTACATCCGCTTCTTAATATAATTTCTACAAAGAAGAGTGGTGAAATGATGCAGTCACTGGTAATGAAATATGAACAGGGAGGCTGGCTTCCTATATTCCCATGCTGGAACAGCTATACTGCTGCAATGATAGGCGATCACTCAATATCTGTATTAGCCGATGCTTACTGTAAGGGAATAAAAAATTTTGATACTGAAAAGGCATACGAGGCTATGCGCAAGAATGCCTTTACATCTCCTGCCTCTTTTGATGAATATAAAGATGGCATGGGAAGAAGAGCTTTGAAATCGTACATGAAGTATGGATATATCCCTTTGGAAGACTCTGTCAACGAAGCCTTTCATACAAACGAGCAGGTTTCGAGAACACTTGAATATGCATACGATGATTTTGCTTTAGCACAACTAGCAAAGGCTTTGAACAAAAGTGATGATTATAAGAAGCTGATAGAGAGAGCGAAGAATTACAAGAACGTAATCTCTCCTATCACAGGATATGCTCAGGGAAGATATGCCGATGGCTCATTCCTTGAAAAAGATAATGCATTTAGTTTTACCAGATTCATAACAGAAGGTGCCCCTTGTCACTATACATGGTATGTACCACAAGATGTCTATGGACTTATGAAGTCTATGGGTGGCAAGGATAAGTACTATGAGAAACTTGACTCCATGTTTACTCAAAGAAGATATTGGCACGGCAATGAACCTTGTCATCAGGTTGCCTATATGTTCAACTATGCCGGTACTCCTTGGAGAACTCAAAAAGAGGTGAAGAATATAATGGAGAGCGAATACTTAAATAAACCTGGAGGTATTTCAGGGAATGATGATGCCGGACAGATGTCTGCATGGTATATCTTCTCTGCTATAGGATTCTATCCTGTATGCCCTGCTTCACCATACTATATCATAGGGACACCAACATTCGATAAAACTGTGGTGAAACTTGAGAACGGAAAAGAATTTGTGATATGGGCCAACAATGTCTCAAAAGAGAATATATATATCCAGTCTGCCACATTGAATGGCAAGGTATATGACAAAAATTATATATCACACGACGATATCATGAATGGTGGAGAATTAAAGTTTGAGATGGGTGCTGAACCAAATAAAGAGTGGGCAAGCAAACCATCATCTTGTCCACCGGACCTAATGGAAGAATAAGATAGATGAAGAGATATATTTCCATATTAATCCTTTCTTGTATTATAGCTGTCACCAAAGCACAGAACTATAATATAATGAATTATGGCGCTAAGTCGGATACCACTCTACTATCAACTACTGCTATTCAGAGAGCAATAGATGAGTGTAGCAGCAAAGGTGGTGGAACAGTCCTAGTACCTGCAGGAAACTATCTATCGACAACTATAATGCTTAAAGATAATGTCAATCTCTATCTGGATAACGGAGCTACAATCTATGCCAGCAGAAAAATATCTGATTATGGAGGAGAGAAGGTCTCTGTCGGGGCTGCCGACAATGAATTTATTGAAGTTCTTGTATCAGCCAATAATGTAAAAAACATATCAGTTACCGGTAAAGGAACACTAAACTGTCGTGCCGAAAGAGTTGCTTATCGTCGTGAGCCTAAAACAAATTTCAATGACTCGATTACTGGAAGAGAGATATTAAATGCCATTAAATATGGTGTTGATTATAGAGATAAGTTCAAGAAAGTTCCTCCATTTACCGGAGCCATAAACTTTACCGGCTGCGAGAATGTGCATATTGAAGATATTCAAGTTATAGAGTCATCTTTCTGGTCTGTACACCTTCAATGGTGCGATAGAGTTTATGTAAACGGAATTTATATCTACTCAAATCCAGACAATGGAGTTAACGCTGATGGTCTTGATATTGATGGATGCAGTAATGTAATGATTAGTGACTGTAACATAAATACAGGTGATGATGCACTCTGCTTAAAAACGACAAACAGAGATGGATATTCAAGAGCTTGCAATGGAATTGCTATAACAAATTGCATACTCACATCATCTTCAGCCGCCCTGAAGTTTGGTACTGAATCTAACAATAATTTTGAGAACATAACAATATCAAACTGCGTTATAAAAGATGCCAACAGAGGAATAAATATGATAATGCGCGATGGTGGGGCTATTAGAAATGTAACAATATCAAACATTACAATAAACACTATACGTAAAACTACATTTTGGTGGGGAAATGGAGATCCTATATGGCTTACCATTCAGAGCAGGAACAACCACCCTAGTGGAGGCAATATTGAGAATGTGACACTACAGAATATAATTGCACACGGACAGAGTGGAATAAGAGTTGAAGGATTCAGCAACAGATTGAATAATATACATTTCAACAATATACAACTCTTTATAGAACCTGAGAGTGCTAAAGATAAAAGAGCTCGTGACGGTTACCTCTTTGACGGAGTGAATAATCTATATATGAAAGAGTGCTCTCTTGTATGGAACAAAGAAAGAGTACAAAAAGAGTGGGAAAATGCATACAAATTCAAAAATATAGATGGGCTATACATTAAAGATGTTATAGGCGAGAAATCACCTAATAAAGGATATGAAATCTTTTATTATGAGAATGTGAATAGAGCCAAAATAGAAAAATAGAAACTTAAAACGAACAAAATAAATTATATGAAGAAAGTTAACCAAATATTCATCCTGTTGATACTGGCGTTTCTTGTCGGAGGATGTAACACCTCTAAAAGTGAAGGAAATATTTACAATATAATGGACTATGGAGCTAGTGGAGACGGCAAGTCTGATGATGCTTCTGCTATCCAAAAGGCTATTGATAAATGTTCTGAAAATGGTGGAGGTATAGTTTTAGTTCCTGCAGGACATACTTTTCTATGTGGACCTATACACCTAGCCTCTTTTGTAAATCTACAACTTGAACCAAATTCAAGACTTCTTGCCAACCCTGACGAGAAGATTTATAAAGAGAGCGCTTTCAAGGAGAATGAAGGTGAAGGTATGATGTGGATAAGTGGAAAAGATTTGAAGAATATTTCAATAACAGGTCGTGGAGAAATAGATGGCAATGGTGTTGCTTTTATGGGAAAAGAGTTAAGCGACTCATACGAATTGAAACCTATAACAGATTTTGATCCTCGTCCACATGTAATAACACTTATAAATTGTCAGAACATCACAGTTAAAGATGTGACTCTTAAGCAAGGTGCTTATTGGACTCTTCATCTTATAGGATGCTATGATGCCAATATCGATGGAATAAATATACTTAACAATCTGAAGATCAGAAATGGAGATGGAATAGATGTAGATCACTCAAAGAAAGTAAGAATATCAAACTGCTTTATCGAATCGGGTGACGACTGCATATGCCTAAAGAACAGAAGAGAGTATAGCGAATACGGTTCTTGTGAAGATATAGTTGTAAACAACTGCATCATGACCTCTCGCTCTTGTGCTATCAAGATTGGATCGGAAAATATGGATAAGATAAACAATGTACTCTTCAACAACTGTATCATAAAGGATAGCAACCGTGGTATCGGAATACAGAACCGTGATGAGGGAACAGTTACCAATGTTATCTTCTCGAATATGCTCGTTGACTGTAAATATTACTCTGATGTATGGTGGGGAAAAGCTGAGCCAATATATGTTACATCATACCCAAGAGCTATCGGAAACCATAAGGATGCAGGATGGCGTTTCCCTAAAGGTGCTATAGATGGAGCATGCGGTGAAGTAAACAATATCTATTTCACTAATATAAAATGTACAAGTGAAAATGGTATTTTCATAGGTGGAGATACTCAAGACAAGGTCAACAACATCTTCTTCGACAATGTTGATGTACAGCTCTACAAACGTTCTACATTCCCTGGAGGTGTATATGACAAGAGACCTTGTAAAGGAGAGCCATTTGTATACGATAAGACCTATGCTTTCTATATAGAAGGTGCTTCAGATATTACAATCACAGACAGCAATGTATTCTGGGGAGATACTGCTCCTGACTATGCTGCCGGAGATATTAAGCAGATTAATACAAGTAGAATAAACATAAATAAGAGATAATATGACTCTAATTCCATTCAGAGTTTTTTTGTTTTGGCTGATTCTTCTGTCCCCTTCCGTGATGGCGTCGGGACAGAAAGGCAGTCATTTCTCTTTCGAACAGAAAGAGAAATCAAAAAGGGTGGAATCGACAAACTTTTCATCGTGTGTTGATCCCAAGATTGGATCAGAAGGTCTTGGAAGAGTCTTTATTGGCCCTTCAACTCCTTTTGGAATGGTTAAACCTTCACCTGATTGTACTGCCGACCCTAACAGCGGATGGCTTCCAATGCCGGCACAAGTAAATGGATTCGCACAGGTACATGTGAGTGGCACGGGAGGTGGCCCAAAATATGGTAATATACTTGTAACCCCATTCTGCAATGGTATTGACAAAATCAATCATATAGACTATCGTAAAGATGAAGAGATAAAGTTGGGATATTACTCGACTACATTCCAGAACAGTGGAATAAAGACAGAGATTACCACCGCTCCAAGAGCATCTTTCTACAAATTTACTTATCCAAAGGACTCTCTGAAGTCACTTATGATAGATGCAGGATTTTTCTTAGGAGAGAGCCCTATACCTGATGCTCGCGAGGCACAGCAGTTTGTAGGCTCGGAGATTAGGATTGTATCTGATACACAGATTGAAGGATACTCAAGAATACGTGGTGGATGGAATAATGGGAAAGCATATACAGTATACTTTTTTGCTGAATTAGACAGACCCTTCGTGGAATGGAATACATGGAAAGGAACAAAGATCAGCAAAGAAGCTATTCAGTTTGATTCATATCAAAAAACCGGTGCACTTCTAAGGTTCTCTGACAAAGACTCAGTAGTAAACTTAAAGATAGGAATATCATTTATCAGTTCAGCCAAAGCTCATGAAAATCTGAAAAGAGATATTCCACATTGGTCATTCAACGAAGTACTAAACAATCTCACATCAGAATGGGAGAAGCTACTTAGGAAAATCTCCATATCCCAAAATGCCTCTGATAAATATAAGAGAATGTTCTATACAGGACTATATCATACTATGTTGATGCCTGTTGACAGAAGTGGAGAAAATCCATTATGGTCTGATAATGTACCATACTACGACGACTTCTACGCAATATGGGACACATACCGTACATCTTTACCCCTGATAACAATTATAGACCCTCAAAGAGAGGTTGACCTGGTACGCTCATTGATTAATATATACAAACGTGACGGATATATGCCGGATGCACGTAGCGGAAACTCAAACGGAAGAACACAAGGAGGTTCAAATGCCGAGATTGTTGTCGCCGATGCTTTTGTAAAGGGACTCAAAGGCATAGATTATGAACTTGGCCTACAAGCTATGCTCAAAGATGCCACTGTTCCTCCAGGAGGAAATGAGGAGGCAGAAGGCAGAGGAGGCCTCATCCCATACCTTGAGTTGGGATATGTACCTTTCGGAATAGACCGTGCCGGCAATCGCACCGTTGAGTATTCATTCTGTGACTACGCTATTGCTGTTGTTGCAAAAGGGTTAGGCAAAGAGAATCTATATAAGAAATACTTGAAGCAATCAGGAAACTGGAAGAATCTATGGAGAGATGACTACTTACATGAGGGAGCTAAGGGATTCATAATGCCACGTGATAAGGATGGGAAATGGCTCGACAGACTTCCATTCGGTCACTCAAATAAGCAGAAACCTACCTATCTCTATACTCCTGTTACATCCGAAGCACCTTGGTATACTCCTTGGTGGAGCACCTTCTTCTATGAAGCTACTTCATGGGAATATTCTCTAAGTATTCCTCACGATGTAAATGGACTTATAGAAAAGAGTGGAGGCAAAGAGATGTTTGAAAAGAGACTCGACATATTCTTTAACAAGGGGTTCTTTAACGTGAACAATGAGCCGTCATTCCTCAGCCCATGTCTATATCACTGGATAGGTAAACCATACAAGAGCAGTGAAAGGGTAAGGGAAATTATCAATAAGAACTATAATGATTCGTCTATAGGATTACCAGGAAACGATGACTCCGGAGCAATGTCCTCATGGCTCGCATTCCATATAATTGGGCTATATCCAAATGCCGGGCACGACTATTATATTATAAATACCCCTATCGTAGATTATACATGTATAAACCTTGATGGAGGTAAGAAATTCGAGATATCTGTTCCTTCATTATCAGAGAAAAATGTATATATAAAATCGGTCACATTGAATGGAAATGATTATCCATATTCAACATTAAGACATCAGGACATTGTAAATGGTGGCAAACTTGTCATAGAAGTTTCGTCAGAACCAACAAACTGGGGAAAGAAGATGTTCTCCGATAAATAATTATTATGAAGAAGATCATATTCATATTATCTGTTATACTCTGTACATCTATTAAACTTTGTGCACAGATTATTGAGAGTGAAAATTTACTTTTCGTCTACTCTCTGCATGGGCAGACAAGAAAGTATAACACTACCTTCTATCTATACAATGATACTCTTTCAGTGAGATTGGGTATTGAGAGAAATACAAAATGGCAAAGCAGCGAGTATATAACTCTTCCGGAAGCATTGAACAGTGGAACATCGCTCAGTTTTCTTCAGCCAATAGATAAGAATACAGTAACTCTCCCTAAGAATGAAACATTCAACATCTTATCGCGCAAAGCATACAAAGAACTTAAAAATAGAGGTGCTTTTGTTTATAGCAATGTAGCATATCATCTCGCTACGACAAAGGAGATTTTAAACAGTAAACAGCCGCTGCTTCATGTCATTGAAGATGATGAAGGTTGTGAGATGTGGATTCTTGATAACCCATCTCTCCCAATAATATGGAAGATGAAAAACAATCCTCTGGAGATTGACTGGGAG
>Ga0172378_10001847_pt1 | contig 19653 bp, 31 predicted proteins | sample GrowelOW332metaG_FD_119755 | JGI IMG/M metagenome (GOLD analysis project Ga0172378, IMG submission 119755) | Groundwater microbial communities from an aquifer near a municipal landfill in Southern Ontario, Canada - Pumphouse #3_1 metaG | ecosystem: Environmental > Aquatic > Deep subsurface >... | reverse complement strand
TCTCTTGCAATCCCCGCAACAATGCCAATGCCAAAGCTATTATATCTAGCTTCAAGTTTTGCAAGTTTGGCATATGTATATCCAAAATTACTCATATCCGCATGAACAAAACCTTGCATTTTAGACCTCCATTAACCCATCTTCATTGGTTTCTGTTTCAGTGGCATCATCAATAGCTTCCGAATCTTCTTCTTCTATATCAGATATATCCTCACCAGAAGCAGTAAGATAAAAACGTATAACATCGGTTCCTGTATGAGAAAAAGTAGAGAACACCACATCGTCAATAATGAATTGAACTTCACCATAGTCGGTATTTGAAATCGCACTTGGAATTTCTTCTTTACTCACAACAATACTTCTAGTATTAAGAGGTTTATCTACTGTGAGTTGACCATCTACTTCTTTGCGACTCCAACCATGTCCTTTTGTTGCTTTTACTGAATACTGAACGGAATTAAATAAAAGGATAACAGTTTCAGAGAACTCTCCATCCCCTATAATATTTTTCCATTCAGTATCATAAAACATTACCTACCTCCTAAGCACTTGCCAATACGTTAGCACATAACCAAGTATCAACAGAAACAGGAGCAGCCAATGGAGCCATCTGTACAATTACAGAAGTTGGATAAGGGAACTTTTCTGCCTTGTCTACAAGTACCAAACTTTCACCAGGTATAAAAGCAGCCATTCCGTCTGATCCCTTTCCTAGACAAGCAGCATAGAAAAATCTTCCCATGTTATTGTTGTTTGCAAGAATAAGAGTTCCAGCAGTAAGCATGTCTGTAATTGTTCCGTCTTTGTCGTACTTTGATGCGTAAGTATAAATTCTCATTGCACCAATACCACTTACCATGATAAGACCACCATCGGTAACTCCAGGATAAGCAGGCATAGCCATTGCGGTTAGTGTACCAATTGAAAAGTTTTTAATATCCATAGCTACTTGAACAGCTGGATTAGCCATCATGAGCTTATGAACATCTGGAGTAACAACAATACTATTAGGCATTACACCACTTTTTGTAAACACTCTCATTGCCCAAAGATAAAGATCTCCGAGAATATCAACACCTGTACCATCTGCGGTGTCCCATTTTACAGCAGGATTTACACCAGAAAGAGTAGGATCCATACCATAATCGATTTCAGAGCCATCAATCATTTTAACCTTACCAGTAGTTAATACTTCTGCTGCTTGAAGTTCTTTTGCACGTTCATGCTGTTTTTCAATTTTTGCTTGTTTTCCAGCAAGCAACATAAGTGTTTTTGTAGTAGAATCAAGAGGTGCTGCTACGCTTTCGCCAAAACCAATTACGCCTAAGTCGTCTGAAGTGATATCAGATTCATCAGCAAAATAAGGTGGTTCATAGATTGAACGTTTATATTCATCAGTTGCCAAAAGAACACTAGGTGCAGAACCACGTTTAATTGCTACTGCAGCTTTTTGCCCATCTTTTTCTACTTCAATTGTAACATGTCTAAATTTTGATATAACAGGTTCATTACTAAAAAAGAAATTTCTTAGGAAATTACTAATCGGATGTTCCTGAAGATATTTAGCGTGAACTTCTACAAGCCCCGCTGTCATTAAAGGATCTAATGCCATTTTATTTCTCCTTATTGTTCGTTAACTACGTTAGCAAGATAAATACCTAACTTACGAAGTTCGTCTTTTGTATCTGCGATAACCACACCAGTTTTTGCTGTAATGCGGTTCTGATTAAAGAGCCCTTTGAGATAAACAAATGATCCTACAGTATCAGCTTCTGTTCCTACTGTAACATCATTTCCAAGAATACCATAAATATTCTCTGAACCATCTGTTTTAGTAGGATCATAATCAACTACTTTTCCAGAAGCAGTTATTTTACCCAATAATCTACCTGCAACATAATCTGTGGAAGTTGCAAGTTTTAAAAAGGTTACGTTTTCTGTAATTAGTCTACCCATAGGATCAATTAACAATGGGACTACAGAAATAGTTTTATCTTCTTGATAATCACTAGCCATTTTTTATTCTCCTTTTATGCTTTTTTCTTAGCACTATTCTTTTCTATAAGATCAACAGCCCTTGCGGTTGCTGCCTGTATCTCTGTTGCTTTTGTTTTAGCTAAAACTAAAGGAACAATATTATCATCAGCAGACTCTTTTTCAAGATCATCAACTTTGGTTAATTCATTTGAAATTGTTGGTTGTGGATTTTCTTTTTGTTTCTTTACAATTGACACACATGCTTTTTCAGCAGTATCTCCATCTGTAATAGCTTTTGCAATAATACTATCAGCAACAACTGATGTACCCCTAAGTTCCTCAAGAGCTGTTACACGCTTTCTTTCGCTTGCAGCACCTTCGGCATTACCTTGCACTACGCCTTCGGCAATTCCGTCTTTCTTACCCTCTTTATATCCATCATCATATCCTTCTTTAACAAGAGATCCTGTTAATTCTGGGTACTGGGTTTTGAGAGTTTCGATAGTAAATTTTTCACTTGCCATCATTATACCTCCACCCTCTGTTTCGGAGGGTAATATCTTTGCGACACAATCGTCAAAATCTGAAACAATTTCATCAGCAAGACCTCTTTCAATGCCTTCTTCTGCGTGAAAAGTCAAACCTTGACCAAACTTTTTAATTGCGTCATCAGGAGCAACGCCCCTGTTGTCTGCTAATGTTTTTAAAAAATATCCCTCTGTTTCTTCAATTGATTTTGAAAGTTCTTCTTCACCCGCTTTTTCAAAAGGATCAAGATTTTTGTTAAACGCGTTAGGAGATCGGAATATTTTCTTTTCTATACCTGCTTTTTCATAAGCCTTATCATATTTATATGCTACTGCCATTACTCCAATAGAACCAAGAACAGTAGATTGAGTTGCATAAATTCTCTTTGAGCAAGAAGCAAGAAGCATTGCGGCCGATGCTGTAAGACCTTCACAATAAGAATAAATAGGTTTTGCACAAGATTTTATTTCTTTTGCAAGTTCCAAAAGTCCAGCAACTTCTCCACCAGGAGAGTTTATATCTAATATGATATTATCAATTTCATCATCTTCTTCAAAACTTTTTATTGCATATAAAATTTCTTTATAAGAAATTCCATACCAACCAGCATCATGACAAAGTTCATCATTAATATTAATTATACCAATTTTGTTTTCTACATGACAATTAAAAAACCTAAACCAGCTACCCACTCCTCTATCCACAATAGCTTTTTCACTAATAAGCTTATCTAATTGTTTTTCACGTTCAATTTTGCGTTGTGAAGTAAGTTTAGCTTCTTCTTGATAAGAAATACAAGAATTTGAGTTAATATGAGATTTTGCCGATTCATCTATTGCGTATAGTCTATATTTATTCATCTATTGCTTCTCCTTCATCTTCTTGTTTTTCTACATCATTTTCATCTGTATTTGAAGTAGTATCGTCATCAGTATTATCAGTAGGATTATTAGTAGTAGGATTAACTTCTGCTCTACTAGCAATGTCAGATGAATATACTGGTACACCAAGTTCTTTCATTTTCTTGTTTTCTTCACTAAGCTTTTCAACAACAGCATCAAATTTATTATCACTTAATTTCTTTGCTTCTATTTCTCTAGTAGAAAGACCACCTTCGATTGAAAGTAAAGCTGCCTTGACATTCTTAACAGGATCGATATTAAGCATTGATGGACCTTTCCAAAGAGAAGAACACCATGCTAAACGTTTAATTGGATCTGAAAAGAAACCCTTACATTTAATTATACCTTGTCTAATAAGCATTTCTAAAAACTGCTCATAAACTGGTTGATTATATTTATATGCGAATTCATCAGTTGCAATTTTCCAACCTCTAGCAGCAGCTTGAATTGCTGCTTGAGAAGCAGAATAATTAGAATTAAAGCTCTTTAATAAAACCTCATAAGGTAAACCAACTCCCATGCTAACAATTTTAAGTTGAGCTTCTAAGAAGTTCCAAAACTCTGCTACTGGTGATTTACTTTCAGGCAGATTAGCAGAAACTCCGGTAGGAAGCTTCCATATAAATCCAGGTCCAAGAGAAATAGGCTGTTCATCTTCCGTTTTTGTTTCTTCTAAACTATTATCGTTGGCAGCGCTGTTTTCCCATAATTCAGAATTTTCTCTTAAATTATTCATTGGATTATCTGTACCTGTTGTGTCAGCATCTTTCTCTGTTTCTAAAAACATTGTTATATTTGACTGAATTACAGCCTTAACTATTTCTGCTTCTGTGTATCTATTTATTTGAATAAGTTGATTAGCAACCCTCAATAAAATTGAACGCCCTCGTTTTTGACCTGGAATAACATCACCAACTGTTACAAGATTATATTGTAAACGACCAGATCTTACACCATAACGAGTAACTCTTTTAGAGTCAAAGTCAAAAGGTCCTTTTCCAACAGAAACCCAATAAGCAGTTTCGCGCCCATAGGTATCACTTTCAACTCCGCCCGTAATAAAATCACTGTCGTTATTGTTTGGCGACATAACACTTTGTCCTGCTATGTTCTGTATCTGTGGATAAACATTGCTTCCCCTTCCAAATGGTCGGGCAAGCTTTATGTGTTCAAGCATATCACCAGAAGAAAGTGCATTTGAATAAGCTTCACGTTGTAAAGAACCAAAACTTAATTTCTTATGAACATCACACATTGTTGGATTATTGCACCAAGTTTCCCAATATCCTTCAATTATTTGTTGTATTTCTTTTACATCATCTGGTTTTAAGCCAAGAACTTTATAGTTAATATTACTTTCAAGAGTAAGACCACCACCAATAGTACCATCAACCATTGAATCTACTATTCCGGCTGCAATTGCATTTTCATAGTAAAGACCTGCAGATCTTTGCTGCCCCATCATATGATCGGCAGACATATTCCAATCTGGATTTGTTGGATAATACGGGTGATAGTTATCTGTTTGTTTTGTGTGAGGATTATAAATAGATTGACCAAGTAATTTTGGTCCAGAATATATACTACTTTTTATAGGTTTTCCGTCTAGTCCTAATATCATTATACACCTCTAGCATGCAAAATATTTCCACTTTTTCCCGTAGAAATAACTCTTTCTAGTTTTTCAATTTTATTAGTTAAATAAATAACCATTTGGTGAACTTCTTTGAGATCGGCTCTACTTACTTGTCGGGTTAAATCTCCATCATTAAAAGAATATGACTTTCCAGAAACAGCAATTCGTTCTTCTGCAGCTTCCCAAATTATTAGTCTTTCCTCTGCTTTTGCAAGTTGTTCAGTATTTGTCATGATTAAATGTAAGCATATTTAAGTAAATTTAGCAAGAACTTAGACTAAACTATGCCTATATATAGAATATCGCAAACCTATATGCTTGTTAAATGACACATATGGTGTATAATATAATTAAGCGAGGATGAAAATATGGATTCGCGTACTACCGAATATTTAGTTCATGATATTAGCAATGGTTTGCAACATATTTGTAGCGGAAGAAAAGAACTTATTTCTTATGCAAAGCAAATAGATTGTTGTATAAATAAAAACAAATTAGCAAGAGTTAAATGTTCGCAACTGGCTACGGATGGAGAGATGATAATAACATCGCATAAAACCCATAAAAAATATTACATTGAGGAACTTTTTAAATGAAAAAAATAAAGGCAGAATTTATTTCACAAATTGAATTTGCTCGAAGGATGGGTGTAGATAAATCCCAAGTAACAAGAGCTATTCAACGAGGTCGCATAAACCTTGATAAAAAAAGAAAGAAAATAAATTACCTTGTAGCAAAAGATTCCTGGAATGAAAATAGGGTAGACTCCCTTGCTGGTAAAAACAGAGCAAACAATTCTAAAATACACTTACCTTCCAAACCTAATGTATCGGCAATTATAGAAACAACAGACATTCCTGCTATTCCTGATTTTGAAAATATTAATAACGAACCAGAAGAAGAAATCGAACCAGAAGAAGATATTGGCAAACCACCAAAAAGAAACACAATTGCTTGGCAAGATTATAGAATAAAAAAAGCAAAGGCTTCACAAGAAGAAAGTAAAGAGAAAATATATCGTGGTGAACTTATTCCTAAAAAAGATATGATTGGAGTAATTACAACTACCTTAACCGGAATAAAAATGGGAGTATTAGCCCTGCCTAGTCGTACATCTTTAGATATTTTAAGCATAGTGAAGGGCCTTGTTATTTCTAAGGGGTTAAATTTTAACGAAGGTGAATGGGCAGAGTTGCAAACAGAAATAAATAATATTATGGAAACCGAAACTCATACAATTTTAACTGATATAAAAAATAAAAATAAAGAGCTTGATGGAGAAGCAGAAAACATTGCAAAAAAATACAGGACAAAAAAATAAGCATATTAAAAAGATCAAAAATACTCCTCCGCACAAAACACGTCATTCTAAATCACGCGATTGGTTGTGGGAGCAAGTAAATAGAACCCTACAACCCCAACCACTTGTATCAATAAGTAATTTTTGTGAAGGACACTTAATTATTCCACCTCCAGCAGCAGAACCTGGACCATATAGGTTAGCCAGAACTCCTTATGCAAAAGAACCTATGGATGCTTGTAGTCCATCATCAAAATATAAAAAGATAGTCATGTATACAGGAACCCAACTTATGAAAACACAACTAGAATTAAATGTTGTTTACTTCTATGCGGTAAATTCTCCAACTTCAATTTTATTTGTTTTCTCAAACGATAGGGAAGGAAAACTTCTAATCAAAACGAGAGTTAATCCAATGATTGATAACAATCCTGATTTAAGAGAAAGAATTGGAAGTACAAGATCTAACTCAAGAGGTGATACTGCAATATTCAAAGAATTTGAGGGTGGGTTTCTTAAACTTGCGAGTGGAGAATCTGCGGCTTCCCTTAAATCTACTGCCTGTCAAATTGTTATCATAGACGAATTTGATGAAATGCCAGATGATGTTGATGGACAAGGATCCCCTGATTCTCTAGCAACGGAACGTTCAAACACTTATAGTGGTAGACAAAAAATAATAATATCTTCTACTACAACAAACAAAGGAAGTAAGATCATACAGCAATATGAGCAAACAGATAAAAGACACTTCTTTGTAAGATGCCCATATTGCCATGAATTAATTGAGTTTGAATGGAAATATTTTAGATATAAATATGAAGGACTAAGAGTTGATTCAGTATGGTACGAGTGTCCCAAATGTGGTCAACGTATTGATGAAAACCATAAAAAGCACATGATAGGTCAAGGCAAATGGATGCCTACTAATAAAAATCCAACAGATCCTACTTCAATAGGATTTTGGCTTCCTGGTTTATATTCCCCCTGGAAAAGTTGGTCAACCATTGTTGGAGAATTTATTGCCGCAGAAAATTCTGTAAAAGAAGGCAAGCATGAAGCAATGAAAGCTTTTTATAACAATGTACTTGCTTTGCCATATATTGAATCAAATATTACACCAGACTGGGAAATGCTTTATCGTAAATTCCTTAAAGAAAAACTATATCATAGAGGAACAATACCAAAAGAAGTTTTAATAATAACTACCGGCACAGATGTTCAACAAAATAGACTTGAAGTCGAAATAAAAGGATGGGGTAGATTTGGTCGTTCTTGGTCCCTTGATTATTTACAATTGCTTTGTACTCCAGGAACTACTACAGATGAAATTAACAATCCAGTATGGGATGAATATGAAACACAAGTGTTGAGAAAAAGATTTTTAAGAGAAGATGGAGTATATCTTGAAACAATGGCCAATGCTATGGATAGAGGTCATAATACACCACAAGTCAATGCTCTTTGGATGCGTTCTCAATGCCCACGATTTTATTTGGTTAGAGGTTCTGATAATTTATCCTCAAGGTTATCTATGGAAAAAGAAGATAAGGCTGGTGGAAGCAGAGATGCAACAACAAATAAATATCGAGGATCTATTTATAAATATTATGATGTAGGGGTATCTACTTTAAAAGCAGAAATATATTCAAATTTAGTTAAACAAGAACTCATTCAGGATGGCAAAATCATTGAAACACCAAAAATAATGTATTTTCCAGATGATTATGACGAAGAATATTATCGCCAATTAGTTTCAGAAGAATATACCCCATCTTCCAAAAGTAACAAAAAAGGATCTTGGAACAAGACAAGAAACAGAAATGAAGTTTTAGACTGTACTGTTTATGCCCTTGCAATGTGGTACAAACTAGATATTCATAGATGGGGCGCTAATGAATACGACTTGTTAGAAAAACAGTTACAAAAAACTTCTCATGAAGTACAAAGAAAAAAACTAACTGCAAAAAAGAATGTGGCAAAACTTATGTCAAAAGGAATAAAATATTAAAGGGTACAACATGTGTTATACCCTTACCAATCTGATTATTTTTTTTGGTTCATCTTTTTTTTCTTTTCTTTTACTGCGTTTCTATATAATCTTGTCATGTTATTTTCTTCTGCTATTTTAGCCATAACTTCCATTTTTTTAACCTGGTCTGCATACTTCTTTTTACGAAGTTCATCTAGTTGCTCAATTGTTTTGCCCAATCTCTCTTTTTTGCTAATATCTACAAATTTCCATTCAGAACAGTTTTTTTTCTTTCTGTTTTTCATAAACCTGTTTGTAAATGCTGCTTTCTTAAATTTAGATGTCATCATCTTGTATTCTCTCCTTTAATCTATAACTTTCTTTTCTTTTCATTTCTAATATTCTTCCTTCTCCAGCAATTCTGTCATATATTGAACCACCTAAAATATTATAAATATCAGCTTTAGTCTTTGCATTTGCTATCAAAATCGTTGGCAGCATATCGTTATATCTTTGATCTACTAACAATGAAAGGTAAACAAATTCTGTCCTTGATCCTTGTGTTTTGTCAAGTTCATCTATTATTAAATAATCATATTTTGCATACTTGTCTACAACTTCTTCGGGACCACCTTTTGCAAAAGACATTCTAATTTCATCAAAGAACCTAATAGCAACTATACGCTTTACTGTTTTACCTCTTTCGACTTGATACAGACAAGAAGAAAAACCAATTCTGGTTTTACCATCACCATTATCGCCAAAAAGTATTAAAGATCTTGCTTTTACTATATATTTTTTTACAATTCTTTGGCTTTCATTAGAACATATAAAGTTATCAATAGTAGCACCTTTATATCTTTTTGGGGTTTCAAGCTTAAATGCTTCAATTCGTTCAGCTTTTTTTTCTTCGTTTTTTATTGCTTTTGCTTGAGCAATTTTTTCTTGTTCAAGCCTAAGTTTTTTTGCTTCCTTTTCTGCATATTTTGCTTCTCTTTCTTCATCTGTTAGTTCTCGACCATAAAGTTTCATTTCCTCAATTGCTCTTAATTGATTATTAGTTTCATACACCTGTCTAATAGCACTAATTTCCTTTTTTAACTCTTTCATTTTTTCCTTCTATATATACCCTGTTCGGTATAAATCTTTATTATACCTTACTAGGTATAATTTTACTGATTTGTCTAAATTTATATCACATAAGGTATAATCATAATTTTAAGTGCGGTATCGTGTAAAATTGCCTGTATTTAGTGTGCGGTATCGTGTAAAATTGCCTGTATTTAGTGTGATACAAGGTGCTTATTATAAATTTTAAGCCACAAATACTCAATTCTTAAATAAAACTGATCTAAAGTTCCATCGTTTAAAACCTGGTAATCATACGTTAAGGTATCTATTGACGTTTCGGAAACATGTTCATCAATGCTTTTTATTCTAGGGTTTACAATTTTAACAAATGTAACATTCGGCAAATCAAGAAGTTCTGCTCTTTCTTCAGGAAATCTCCAATCGCAAACTACATATTTTCCATCAGGTTGCCTTAAATACCAAGTCTTAAACACTTTGGCCCAAAGACCTTTTCCAACTTTTTTCTCAAGTTCTGGAAAATAAAAGTTTAAATCCCCACGCATAAGATCAGTTCCAAAGATTTGCATCAAAGCACGTGGAGAAACTCCCCAACGTTCATCAATCACTTCTTTAAGACTTCCATTCATTTGTTCTTCAGTAAACCCAAACCAATTCTTTATAGCAGTCTTAAAACAAGCGAATGGCTGCGCCTTTTTATAATCATAACAATTTACAAGGTAATTTCCAAAAGTGTCTTTACCACTTCTCTTTTTGCCCGTAACGACAACTAACTCTTTCATCTTTTTATTCCCCCAACTAATTCCATGTTTACTTTTTCTGCCAACTCTTTCTCGATGGTTGCTCCATCACTTTTTTCCCAACCATCTAGCAAAAAAACTGTATCACAAGTCAACATCTTAATAATACTCTCTTTTAGGCACATTGTCCAATTGTTTTTATCTTTATGTTTTATTTTTGCAGGGTTACATACTTTATATCCTACCTTTTTCAGAGCCTTTGCTTTTTTATTAAATGCAGGATAGTTAAAATCTGCAATCCCCGTCATTGGCCCTGATATATAAATTTTCTTTTTCATAAGTTTTCCTTTTATTATGGTCTATAAACTACTGTTTTAATATTTCCAGCTTCATCATCATATTCTAAAGCATACATCTGCCTAATTGAACCATAACCACTTGAATAGATCCAATAACTATATTGAGTAAATGCTGGTAACGTTCTAACCATAACCCCACCGAAATCTTCATCAACAAAACCCTTAGCAGTATGAATGTGTCCTAATAAAAATTCATGATATTTGCACTGGCTCCATAGTTCTCTTGATTCTCTAGCCATTAATGCAGGAATCTCACTAGGTTTTATTTCTTTACCTTTTACCTTACCATGCCCTATTCCTAAATCTGTTTGACCTATCTTTATGTATTTTCTATCACTAGCAAGAATATCAAAATTAATTCTTTTATTATTTCCATATTTCCAAGCTAGACCACAAGCTAAATCATAAGCTGTTTTTTTGTCATGGTTTCCAGGTATATAAAGGCAATCTATTGGTGCAATTTTACTCAATTGTTCAATTGCAACTATCATGGTTTCACCTATGCTTCTAAAGGTTTTCTCTTGCCTACAATCTTCATCCTGTGGTGTTCCATTTACAGTTCCCAATTCAGAATTAACGTTAAACAAATCAGAACCAATTGGTACAATAAATTTTTTGATATCCTCTTCTCTGTAATACTTGCAATAAAATTCAATTACTTTTAAAAGTTCACTTGTTGCAATGTTTAAATCCCAATTTCCCAAGTCTGGTAGCCCAATTTCTTCTCCCCATGTTAACAAACCAATATGAACATCGGTTAATCCTAATACTACAGTTTTGCCATTTTCATTAACTTTGCCTTTTGGAAATGGTGGAATTTTAACATCCTTTAAAAGCGAAAGCATTTCTTTGGCCGCTTGATCTGGTTTTAATTCATTTTCGGCATACTTAGGAACCCACCAAACTTTAAACTGCCAACAAGGATTTTTAATATTTCCCCACCGGTTAGTTACTATCTTTGGTGGTAAAAAATCATTAGGATCAATATTGCAGAAAGCTGCCATTTCTTTTACATTTGTAATTAGATGACCGCTTCTAATAACCGATTCCATTTCTCCGGTTGTTTTAATCGTTCTGCTAATTTCCCCATTTTCCTCTTCTTCTCTTTTTACAAAATTACCTCGCCTAGCATACTGTAAACAAACCTTTCGGTATTCTTTTTCTGATTGTTGATAATCGCATGTTTTAGCTATCGCATAAGAGGTTAAGGCTTGCTCAAGAGATGTAATTCCTTTTCTATCAAAGAACTTTCTTAAACTAAATTTTTTCATAGGCCATCCTTTTCATATATTATTTATCTTTTTTGCTATCTTTGTCAACTAAAACAAGCTTACAATAATCTTTTAGTTGTTCTTTTAATCCAAAACATACCTGTTGGCCTGCATTTACGGTTTCAAATAAATCTTGCATACTACCTTTTGCTCTATCTAGTTTTTTTTCTAATACCAAACTCATTTTATCTCCTGCGGTATTATTTTTAAAATCTTAAACGTATAATACCAAACGTCTGGTTCTGCTCCCCATTTTTCATTTCCACCAATCTTTATTTGTAATCTACATTTTGCTATAAAATAAGGCTTGCTCTTTCCATACCCATTGATAAATTTCACTTTAAAAATATTAAAATTTTCCATGAGATCTTTTTGATTGGTATAGCTTCTGGCATTTATCGCATTAAGAATCCTTATTCCCCAATACTTTTTTTCTTCTCGGTATTCTTCTTTCTTTTTACCAGACAAAATCATATCATACCATTTCTTTTTCATGGGAAAAATTAAATCATAGTTTTTCATTGCTATTTCTCCTTATATAACCTATATAATGAATATTACTTAAATATAACCTTTTTCATTTTTTAGCTTTCCTGTGTTACAATTATAAACAGGTTCATTCCAAGTTTCAACGTTTGGAAATTTTTTAGCCATCTGCCTTTTCGAGTAAGACGTTCCATATCCCTTAAAATTGTTACAGGTATAATTCCACTCGGTATAAATTTCGTAAGATTTTAATCTATCACAATAACATACATCATCAAAATGCCTACAATTAGCACAAATTCTAAGTTTTTTTAATTCTGGTATTTTAGTCATTTTCATTTTATTTCTCCTTTAATTTCTGTTTAAAATAATTTACCTTGTTCATTTTCTTTTATAAATCTTTCTTCTAATTCAAAAATACTTCCACTTTCTTTAAATGGTTCTTTTATTCTCGATTGTAAACCTTTTAATTTATTCCAGTATCTAGGAAGTTTTATATAAATTAATCTAAGTTCACTTAAATTTTTATTTCTACAACACCAGCACGAAACTCTGTCTAAAATAGAATATAATTCTATTCCATCTTCAAGCCAATTATAATCATTATTATAACAATATTGTAAACAGTCTTTTTCAGTCATTTGCCATTTAACTAACGGATATAATTTATCTTTTATTCTACTGGGTTCGTCAAAAGCAATCCCAACATATTCTTTATATCCCTCTGGATAATTTGTTTTTAAATATCTAGTAATGCAATCTCGTTTATTAGCAGTATTCCATCTACAAAGACCTCCGCACCAACCAAAACCAAACTTTGCTTCTCTGTTTCTAGTATTAACTGGATTAGCAAACATTTGATACCAAGAATCAATTTCATGTTTAATTATTGTAAATTTAATGTCATTTTTATTACATAAAATTCTTATTTTTTCTATATTTTTATAAATAGAATTAAATTCCCATAACGTATCAAAAAAAATAACTTCATCTAATTGTTTTTTTTCTTTTATAAGTTTCAGGATCATAGCAATGCTGTCTTTTCCACCACTTAAACTAGCTATATATTTCATTTTATTTTTCCTTTTCAGTTGTTCGCTTTTTCCGAACAAGTGGGTAGTTCCATTTTGGAACTTGCCTTTATTAAAACAAACTCTTTTGTTTATTATCTTGTGCTTGTTTAATGCTTTTTTTAGAAATATTAAAATATTTTTCAATCAATTCAATTCCTATAAAATCTCTGCCCATTTCTACTGCCGCTTTACCTGTTGTACCACTACCAGAAAATGGATCTAAAATTAATTTTGCATTATCAAAACATTTAATTATATCTTTACACATTTCAATAGGATAAGCTCTCTTATGTTCTCCTTTTGTTTTTACTGGTTTCCATTCACTTCTTGTAAAAATATCATGATGATTTATAGCGTTATACATTTTTGTGTTAGAATTTTTTGCTAACCAATAAACCCTTTCTGTCATGGGATAAAATCTTATTTTATCAAAATTTTGGCTACCATTTTGCCATATTATTTCCTGTTTTATTATAAGTTTTGATTTTAATATCCATTCATATGGGGTTATTTAAACACCATCTTTAATCCTGTTTTTATGATTATAAAACAAGCTACCATCGTCTTTTAAAATATCAAAACATTTATTTAAAAATTCTAATTGCCATTGTTGATATTCTTTTTCTGGCATATTATCTTCGTATCCATCATAAGCATTAAAAACATTGTTACCTGTATGATGTTTTTTCCCAAGATTGTATGGTGGAGAAGTTATTATCAAATCAACTTTAACACCTTGAACAATTAGTTTGTCCATCTCTTCTAAGCAATCACCATTTATTAATTTTATCATTTAATTTTCTCCTTTAATTCCTATTTTAAACTCTTTACCGAAACACCCCCAATAACTAGAATTCTCATAATTTATTTTTCTAAAAGTTGAAAAAGGAATATTGAGATTGCCGACAAAAAATAATTGAAAATAATCTCCATTTTTTAAATCATATTTACTGCCATCTTTTTTTAACGTATCATAATCGATTAATTCTTTTGACATTTCATTTTTTGCAATAACCCTAATTCCGAATAAAACAGCACTTGTTTGCCCGTGTATTTTTTCGTAATCACCATTAAATTTTATAATATTCATTTTTTATCCTCCTCATAAGAAATTCTTACATACCACTATCAGTTGCTCGCTTTTTCTGAACAAGTGGGTAGTTCCATTTTGGAACTTGCCTTTATTAAAACAAACTCTTTTGTTTATTATCTTGTGTTTCTTTAATTCTTTCTTGTGCTATTTTATAATATTCTTCAACTTTTTCAATACCTATAAAATTTCTATTGTTTAATATTGCCATTTTGCCTGTTGTTCCACTTCCCATCATTGGGTCAAAAACTAAATCGTTTTCATTATACCATGATAAAATATGGTCATTTGCCAGTTTCTCAGGAAAGGTTGCCGGGTGTTCCCATATATCATCTTTACTTCCTTTGTTTTTCCCTGTATCATATCCCCAAATATTACCTCTATATTTTTCAGCTTTTGTAAACATTAATTGATTTCTTTTACGCATTGCCGAACTTTGTTCTTTTGTTGTCGCACTTGACCTTGTCGCATAATTATAAGAAGCTCCCGCAGTTTTACAAGGTTGCATTAAAGGATTAAAAGTATTTGGTTTCCCTTTACTTAAAATAAACATATATTCAAATTCAGAATCATAACGATTATGATTTAATGGCATATAGTTATTTTTTTTATATATCATGGTATCATGTAAATTAAATCCAACTTCTTTAAAATATAAAGCTTGTTTAAAGCTTGTTCCTGTTTCAGAACCTTTTATTGTTGAATCACCAACAACCCAAACTACAACGCCACCGTCTGAAGTTATTTGATACAATTTTTCAATTACCTGTTTCCAAATAGTTTCGTTCCATTCTAAAGAATTGTTACATGTCCTTAATTTGTCATATGGAGGACTGGTTACTGTTAAGTCAACCTTAATTCCTTGAGCAATTAACTTGTCCATTTCTTCTAAGCAATCACCATTTATCAATTGGATCATTTTATTTTCTCCTTTAATTCTTGTTTCGCTTGTCGTCTATTTCTACGTGCCATTCCTTTTTTGATCTTATGAGTATCGAGGTTGTCCTCTCTTCTCCAACGCAGTAAAGCCCACTCGTCATGTCCTTTTAATCTTTCTCTATGTCCCATCATAATTTTCTCCTATCCGTAACTTTTCTAGTAGTCTATTAAGTCTTTTTTTAGTATTTTGATGGATCAAGACCAGAATATGTTGTCCAATTCTTTTTTGTAGCTGTACTATCTTTTTTGTTCATTTGCGCAAAAAGTGTTGGAAATTTTTCACGAAGCTTTTTTCCACTTAAAATATTAGGACTCCAAAAATTACCATCTTCTTTACACCATTTTATTACATCTGAAACTTCACTAAAACTTCTCTTGTCTATTCTGATAAGTTTTTCTATGTCAATAGACCATGAATTAATTGTTTCCTGGTCTTTTCCAATTCTTAATTTAGGATCTTCTTTCCTTGATTCTGAAAGAAGTAAACTAGCAAGCTCTTTTGCTTGCGACTCTTCTTCTTTATTATTACTTCTATTATTATTACTTCTAAGACTTATACTTCTATCTTCACCCTTTTCCGAATACCCCCCTTCGATATTCCGAATACCTCTATCCTGTTTTCCGAGTACCCTATTCGGTTTTCCGAGTACCCTATTCCCCTTTTCAAGAACTTCTATTGTTCTACTTTTTATTGCCTTTTTTTCTCTAATATATGTTATTTTAATTAACTCTTTTTTTTCTAAACCTTTTATAATTTCAGAACATCTATTACAAGAAAGTTGAAAAAATTCAGAGAAATAAGAATTGCTTGCATAACAATATTTTTCATTATCCAAACTATTTATTTCTACTAAAAACATTTTTTCTTGTATTGATAATTCCTGATTAAACCATAATATTTTACTTATCCATAACCCCTGAAAGTTTCTCGTTTTTTCTTCAAAGTTCATTTTTTAATTTCCTCTTATATTGTTAACATTCTTATAAACTTGCTTACTGTCATTCCTTCGGCCATAGCGTTTTTTTTAATATTATCTAGCTCTTTTTCATTTACTCTAATAGTTAGCATGATATTTCTTGGTTTGTTTATTGGTCTTGCCAGAAATTTTTTAGCCTGCTTAACAACTTCTTTGCTGTTATTAAAACCTGTATAATTAATACAATCTAAATCATAATTATTATCGGCTCCAAATGGACAATATGGACACCCACAAACAATACACTTGCCAGCTTTAAAATCACCAGTGCATTTACCTTGCTTAATAATTGTTTTACAAATTTCATTTTCGGTTAATAATTTTTTATTCATATTTTTTTCCCCTCTTGTACTTACATTATATTGATAAAATTCATATAGTCAAGTAAAAAGAATAAAAAAAGCAACCTCTTTTAAGGCTGCTATAGATTAATTATTCTATAATTAGTAAATATAGCTTTTTAACCCTATAAATACTTTTGAAAATATTTTGTAGCACTTACAACAGGATCACTATCATAATAAAACTTATGCTTATATCCCGTAAATAAATTATATTCTATCCAGGGGGTTTCCGTTTTGCTTGTTATAAGTTTAGGGCTCTTTAATCCATATTTTTCTTTTATGAGTTTTTTAACTTGTTTTACAAATTTGTTTTTCCATTCTTCAAAAACTATGTCCCTAAAAGAATCTCTGTTATAAAAAATAAACTCATTATTATCTTTCTTGCTAACTGCTTTTTTACTCATTGTATTGCTCCTTATTTAATTGTCTAACAAATGTTTTGCACAATAGGTAAAACTATACCATTTATTGCACAAAAGCTTGTAGTGTTGATTTTTAAGTTATTCTAAGCCTTTTATAGTATTCACTGATTAATCTCTTTTACACATATTTCTATTCTAGGCTTGCTGGAATAAAATTTTCCAAACGGTTCGTTGTATGATACAACCTGGCTGTCATCTTTCCATACAACTCCTGTCAAAGCATCTTTGATCCCCTTAACATAATTATCCAGGTCTGGCCTAGTGGTTGGTCTAATATCTCCAAAGGCAGCTAGTGTTTTCTTTTTATTTGACCACGAAGTAGGTATATCTCTATAAACACATATTGATAAAGAAATAGGCCCTTCTAATAGATGTTTGCCTTTCATTTTAATACTAGCGACTACTTTTGCATATTCTTTCCATGACTTAGATTTAGGCGGATCATAAGCTCTGTTATAACCACCCCTAGAAGAAAATCTTGGTCTGCCTTGTGCTACAGGGTTTCCCAAAATAACTATTTTTATTTCGCCCATTCTTCTTGCTCCTTGTAAAATTGTCCCCATCACTTTCAACGAAAGATCAAGGGACTGATACAAACTTTCCAGTCAAGACGACCAAATCTTAACTGTATTGGAAAAAGAGGTAATCGAAACCTCGTCTGTGATTTGCAAAACCACCGTTCTACCATTAAACTACTTCCCCGTTAAAAAAACGTAAGCGTGTTGGATTTGAACCAACGAAAGCGGCTAGTCGCTAACAGGATTATACCTGTCCTCTTTATCCAACTCGAGCAACGCTTACAGTAAAAAAGTTGGGGCCGGATTTTAACCGGCATTTGTGTTCTTAGCACCGTTCTCACACTAAACTACCCAACAATAGGAAGTAAAGGACTCGAACCTTTGACCATTACACGCGGGCACTGCTCTACCACTGGGCTAACTTCCTAGTTATTACTTTGAATAACATAAGTCATGTAACGTTTGGGATTTAACCAACATATGATACCGTTTATCAGACGGTTGCTCTATCTTTGAGCTACATTACAACCCTATACCAACGGCAAGGATTTGAACCTTGCATATCATCTTTAACACCGTAGGCTTAGTGCTAAAAAATAAATCTAATAGCTGCCAATACTCACGCCATTAAGCTTTACCCATTCCGCCACGTCAGTAGTTGATTTCTTTCGGATTGCTCCTAGTCATAACACGGTCTTTTTAATCAACAAACCTTCGAATTTAGCATAATACCTAATATGACTTAAAATATTATGAGTGTTAGCCCTGGACCTTAGCCGCTAGTCTAACTCATATAGTCCGTAAACTACATGCCTTATTTTCTTCTTTATTGCCAACATTGACGTGATGAATAACTCCATTTTTTAATTCACAAATTTTGCCATATCCATCAGTACAAAAGGTATCAGTCCAATTATTATTACCAAATATTTTATCTAATTCGTTATACATTTCTCTTGCTTCTTCAATTGTATATTCCTCATTATTAAGCTTAATCTTTAACTCCATTTATTTTCTCCTTATTGCTATACCAAAAAGTTTAAATTGCTAAAATCTATTTCCCAACATTTAATAGGGGCTATATCTTTCTTTTTACATTTAACCCACGCGAACTTACCAATATCTTCCAATTCTTTTGCTGTAGGTCTGTGGATATAAATTTTTTTTACATCTAGTTCAAAAATCTTTTCCTTTTGGCTATTTGTAAGTTTTCCTCTTATCGCTTCTACATAAGAAATGCACAAACCATACATATCACTTTTTCTATACTTTTTTTTATTGGCAACAATAGAATATTGCTCTCCTTCAAACTCACCAAAAGTCATTTTATCAAAAATATTCATTCTTAGATCCTTTTTCTTTCTTTGGAAACATTAATTGATATAATCTTTCTATTTGCCATAAAATCGTCAAGGTCAAGCTTATCGAATAATGTTCTTGATCCTATTTTTACAAATGTAATTCGATTATCTTTTACATACCTACGAAGCGTTTGCTCTGAAAGATGTAAATAGTCTGCGGCCATGTGATAATTATAATAACGGATATTATTTGTTACATCATCCATATTAAGATCTTCTTTTTTTAATATAACTTTCAATATCAGATTTCAAGAATCTGTTTAACTTATCCCCAACTTTTATTCTAGGGATTTTGTGGTCTTTTACAAGCCTTCTTACAGTGCTCTCTTTAATTTTTAGCCTTGCAGCAACTTCCGCTGTAGTTAATAATTCATCTTCTGGTTCGTTATCACTCATTTATATTCTCCTTTTCATTTTTTCATGTTTATTATTACACTTACTATAATAATACTTTAAAAATTATTGTCAAGAGTATTTATATCTTTTTACGTTTATTGTTTACTTATCTATAATGATGTAGTATTATGCAAAGTATGGATAAGTACCATGTTTTTCTACATGGTTATTGCAGAACAACAAGGATAGCTAAAAAATCTGCATCTGGATGGTATGAAAAAAGTTGTGTCATAAATACTATAGAAAAGTTTGCACCCAGTGGGCTCCCGCGCT
>Ga0172378_10001846_pt1 | contig 19656 bp, 6 predicted proteins | sample GrowelOW332metaG_FD_119755 | JGI IMG/M metagenome (GOLD analysis project Ga0172378, IMG submission 119755) | Groundwater microbial communities from an aquifer near a municipal landfill in Southern Ontario, Canada - Pumphouse #3_1 metaG | ecosystem: Environmental > Aquatic > Deep subsurface >... | reverse complement strand
TTCTCACATGAAGCCACGTGGCCCGCCCTCTTATCGGATAATCCTGTATGTTGTGGTAATGGCCGAATCCATAGGATATCACTTTTTTCCTGCATTTGTCTTCGCGCACCTGCACTTTCTTCTAGCTTAACCAAATGTCAAAGCGTTCTTCGGTTTTCTCAAAATTCTCGACATCGAAGTTGTCTACTTTTACGCTTGGCAATATCTCTCTTAATAGTTGATCTGTTTCCATTCCGCAAAGATAATGCTATTCATGAATTTTGGGGAATATTCTTGTCGCTATACCAACCCCACCTATCCGCTGATCCGTTTTTTTTTGTCTGTTTCTTAGAAACAAAAAAAGCATTCCAAAAAATTGAAATGCTTTTAGAATATGATATATCGCTTGTTATTTCTTTTTCTTCTTTCCTGTTGTTGGTTTAGCAACGGGTTCTTTGTATTCAATAAGTTTGATTTCCGATTCGTCCAATTTGATGGCTCCGTTGGACATCTCTCTTATGTCGTCAAATATTTTGCGGTCGTCCATACCCTCTTTGTTGAAAGCAGAGTAACATCTCTTCATATGATTTGCTATCATGTAGATGAGTTGCTTTTTCTCCTCTTCGTCTTCGATCTGTAATGCTTTGTTGATAAGAATAGGAATTGTCTTGCCATAGTGTAGGTACTTTATTTGTCGAAAAGAAGAGTAGGGTATAGTATCTGGTTTTGTATTCGTCTCTTGTTTGACAACTTCGTAAGGATAGTCGATATCCAACTTGAAGTCAGACATGACGGCCAAATGATCCCAAAGAATATGTTTAAAGTCGTTGATATCTCTCAAATGAGGGAAAAGATTACCCATTGTGGCTATGATTGTATAGGCACAAGATGTGCGCTCGTCTTTGTCTTTGATAGAGAGACAATGATCAACCATGTTTTGTATGTTACGGCCATATTCGGGCAGAATGAGGCGTTTTTGTTCCGTGTTGTATTTTAAATCCATAAATAAATTGAATGAGTATACTTTGGGCAAAGGTGACGTAAATGTTCGTTTTCGACATTAACATTGTAGAAATAAATTTGCCTTTGTTTTTTGTAAACTACATCTGAGTGAAAGTGGTTAATTCAGATGTTTTAAATCATGCAAATATACGGCAAATAATTGAATTCGTTGTCTGTCTCAGAGAATAAAATCTATAAATGATATAAAAAAGAGAGGATTTGAAAAGCAAACAATTCTTTCAAATCCTCTGTTTGTTATGATTAATAGCAGAAGAAAGAAAGGTCATTTTCGTTTCTTTGGTCGAATTTAACTGAGAGAACAATCTCGTGAGCACCATTGGTATATCCTGATAGTTTGGACAATGTGATGTCATAACTATAAGAAATTTTCAATGATTCGTTGATAGAGACACCTGCCATGCAAATGAATGCGTCTCGGTTCATCAGGTCGCCTTTTGACAAGAAGGGTAGGTCGCGATAAGAGATTCCTAATTCAAGTGGCATTTTGTGCCAGAAGATGCCGATATGCATCTGATTGAATTCGGATTGACGTTGCAAGAGCAAAGTAGCGGTCAATGCGTCTTCTGTTCCTCTTTGCCAGTTCTTGTCATATACAAATCGATAACCTCCCATTGCCGTTATCTTCATTGGGGTCTTGGCTTCATTTCCTACAAAAGAGACGTCGGTTTGAGTGAGGTGATGAACATCCGCACCAATCCAGAAATCGTTATTGTAGAGTAGAACAGATGCAGCAGCGTCAATTTTTAGTCCTCCGGTCTTGTCAAGCCTCTCTATCTCGTTCTTATTCAGAATGGTTCCGTCTACGGCAATCTGATCTGCAAAAACTAGTTCGTCGGTTTTGACAGCCTTATAATAAGCTGACAATTCGATTCCTGGTCTGAAATAAAGTCCTCTAGAAACCTCAATTCGATAGTTGTATTGAGGCTTGAATTCTAATGTGGTGAAGATGCCAGCTTGGTTGTCGTATGATAAAAGAACACCTAAGCTGCTGCTTTGTCTTCGGAAGAAGTAATCGCAACCCATGAGCACAGAGTTATATCCACCTGATAGTCCTGGCCATTGGTTACGGTACGTAAGGAATGCCTTTCCTCCGTTAGACATACCCGCAAACGATGGTGCCAAATATAGCGAACTGGAGTAGGGTTGAGAGAGTATCAAATCTTGAGCCTCTACCTTGGTGGTGAGGTTTAACCCTAAGATTGCCAAAATGGCTGTTAGTATATATTTTGACGTCTTCATCTTTTTTCTCATTTTAAAGTTCAACTTCACATCCTCTTTTCTCACTTTTATCATCTGATTAATGAAACCTCACCGGTTTCTGTAAATCCTTTTCCGTCAGAAAAACTTCCAACAGCTTTGTAAACATAGATTCCCTGAGGGGCAAGCTCTCCATCAATATATCCATCCCAACCTCTCATGAGGTCTGTGCTTTGATATATCATAGAACCCCAACGGTCGAAAATTTGAAGAGTATAATCTTTCGTTATGTCAACACCTTTCCAAATAGGGTAGAAGACCTTTGTGCTTCGATATTCAGGATTATCCATCTCCAAAGAGTATTCTCCTCCGTTGGCATTGTCTATATCAGGAATGAATGCATTTGGAAATACAACGAACATGTTGGCAACGTAAATGCTGATGGTAGAGTCGCTGATGCATCCGTTAATATCAACAACAGAAAGTGTTATGTTGAAGTTTCCTTGTGCCTGATATACGTGAGTTGGATTGATGTCTACTGAAGAAGTTCCATCTCCGAAATTCCATTTGCATGCAAGTCCGTCGACTGTTTGGTTAATAAATCTAACCTCTGCATCTGGTAAGAAAATTGTGTCTTTCAAAGCCTTGAATTTTGCCTTTACAGCGTCTATTACTTCAATCTCAATGGTTGCACTGTCTGTCTTTTTTTCTCCTACGGCAATCAGTTTGACTTCGTAAATGCCTGGTTTCTTAAACACGTGAGGAGCAGGAACCTCTTCGAAGAGGACAGGAGTGCTGTCTCCATAATTCCAGAAGAAGGATGCATCTCCGATTGTCTTGTTGCTGAATGTAACTTCTAAAGGAACACATCCTTTGGTTACGTTAGCTCCTATTCCAGCAATTGGTTCCTCTATGTAGATGATATTTACCTCATCGAATGCTGTACATCCTTTGTAAATGGTAGTCCATCTTAAAACGTTGAGGCCAGGCATCATGTTGCTGACGTATGTATCATGAGCTTTTGCATTTTCAATAGTAGCACCGTCACTGTTGATGACAGACCATGTTCCGTCTACCTCATCTATGTTGAACTTAGCACGCATGATCATGTTGTCTTTTGTGATGGTAGTGTCATTTCCTGCAAATGCATATTGTGAAGGGCTGTTAGATTGAACGATGACCAAAGTGTCTTTAGAACATATCTCATTGAAAACTCTCCATCTGTAGCTGTTGGTTGTCATGCTGATGTCGGAGACGAATGCACTGGTTGGTCCTGTCTGTTCAATACTTCCCGTTCCACCAACCTGAGTCCATTCTCCTGTTCCTACCATAGGAGCGTTAGCATTCAATGTAAGAGTATCAGAACATGTTACCTTATTGTAAAATTCCGGTTGAGTCATGTCTACATTCACGTTGTTGACAATTGTAGAATCGACATCAGAACATTTGCCGTTACTTACTGTCCAGTAGAACTTATTAGAACCATAACCTAAACTTGTGATCTTTGTATTTGGGTTGTGTGGTTCTAAAATGATTCCTCGCCCTTCTGCCAATTTCCATGTTCCAACGTTAGGTGATGGATCTCTGGCTTCCATTGTGATATTGTTTTCACATGCAGTTGTAAGAGAAGGACCCGCTTCTGGTTCTGGTACTGCAAGTAACTTGATGTTTCTTGTTATGGTATCACTGCTATGGCATTCGTTTTTACCATAAACAGAGATGGCTCCTGGTTGGACGTCCCAATTGAGGGCAGCGATGATGGCTGATGTGCTGTCACCGAATGTAATTTCAAATCCTGCAGGAAGTTCCCAAATATAGGTCGTGGCATTCTCAATACTGCTTGTTGTAATGCTGATTGGTTCTGAATTTTTGCAGACCTCGTTAGGAGCTACGATAGATCCTGCATTGCCCACAATCTTAGGAACTTTTACATAAATGGATGCATAATTTCCAAATCCGCAATCATTAGTTCCTCTTACTGTGATCAATCCGGATTCTGCATTTTCTGTAAAAGATAACATGACATCGTTAGAACCTGTACCACCTGCAAATTCAATACCTTCTGGCAGTGTCCAGTGGTAAGTTTCTGCATTGGCAATAGCTGTGGTTGTGTAACGTATCGTCGTACCTTTACATGCGGTAGTTGGTCCGTTAATGGAAACAGCATCGCCCGGAAGTTTATTTACCTCTACATTAATTCTCTTGTCAATCTCTTTCCTACATTTAAATCCAGATGAAATGCCAAAAAATTGATATGCAGTGTTATTATCTAAGTAATCTTTAATATAACTTGATTCTTCAGTGAAGACATCTGCGCGTTGTTTGTCGCCTATGTAGTACTCCAGTGTCCAAGGAGCTTCGCCCTTGAAGTTAACAAGAATATTAGACTGCTCGTTTTGACAGATATTAGGTGAAGTGGTTACTGCCACATCCGGATAACCATGAATGTTTACTGCAAATTTAAGGCTAACCTCTTTTTTGCAGAACTCATTTTCTACAGCAGTAATCTCACAATTGAAGATGCCTTCTTTTGTAGGGTAGATGTTGAATTTATATTGAGCAGAGGTGATGTTGTTGATCTTCTTTACAACCTCGCCCTCTTTATATTCAATATTCCAAAACGAACCTTGTTGTAAATAAACTTCAACTTCAATGCTGTCGTTTAGACATACGTCAGTAGGAGTCTTTATCAATGTGATTTCTGGTGAAGGAAGTATCTTGACAACTCCATCACTTGAGTATTCGGCATTACAATAATTTCCGTCAGAAGCCCCAATGATGGTGTAAGTTGTGTTGCTATTTGGTGCAACCTTTATGATGGTAGGTGTGGTTTCTGTTGTTAATCTGAAGTTTTGACTACCATTGGTGTAACTTACGTTCCAACCAGGAATACCGGTAAAGTCAAAACGGATCTCTACAGAGTCGCCGGCACAGGCTCTGTCGTTGGCGGTAAGCGTTGCTGTTGATTGAACAGCAGCTTTAATGTTGAATAGCGTATCTTTTGAACATCCGTTGTAGTCGTTTACTATGATGTGGTATTGTCCGGGAGCTAATTTATTTTGATTCTTATTTGAAGAGTTGGAATTGCCTCCAGTCCAGAAGTATGAATATGGAGAAACGCCTCCATTGTTGGAGATGATAATAGAACCATCGTTTTTGTCAGGACAAGAAACGTCATTGGTTGTTCCTGATAATGTCATTGCAGTAGGTTCTGTTATTACGTAAGATCTCCACACCGAACATCCTTTGGAGTCGGTAACCTTTACCTGATAGTTGTCTGCTGGCAAATTCTCGTATGTAAGAACATTGTTCTCTCCAACAGGAATGGAATTGGATGTCCATTCAATATTGTAAGGTGTCAATCCTCCTACAACTTCGATGCTTAATATACCAAGAGAATCATGGTTACATTTTAGAATTGTATCTGTGATGGATAGGGTGTTGATGAAGATGCCACGAGGCTCTTTCACTTCATAACTATTACGGTATATCTTACCTTTTGCATCTGTGATTTTCACACTGTAAACACCAGCAGAAAGATCAGTGATGTTTTGCTTGTCTGATGTGAATCCGTCTTCTCCTGTCCAAATGAAAGAGAATTCGGGTTGGCCTCCTTTTATCGAAAGGTCAATTGCTCCAGATTTGTTTCCGTTGCAACTTAAGTCTGAGATGGTTTCGATGACAGTCAACTCTTCTGGTTGAGTTACAGTAGCTACAGTGTCGAGTGTACATCCATTGGCATCAGTAACAATAAGGAAGTAATTACCAGCATATAGATTCAGGATGTCTTCATCTCCAATATTCTCCTCTGTGATGCTGACTCCTTTCCATTGGTAAGTATAAGGTTCAGCACCACCGGAAACGCTGATGGCGATGGATCCTAACTCTTCGCCGTAGTAGGTGTTGTTTTGTATATCGTCAATGGTAACTTTCAAAGGTTCGTTTTGAACAAGAGTAGCTCTGTCTGAAGCCTTACAACCGTTTTTGTCTGTTACAGTTACTAAGTAAGAACCTGATTTGATGTTAGACAAAACTCCGTTTGTTCCAACTATGACGTTATCGTTCAGATTTTTCCATTCGTATATGTAGTTTGGTGAACCACCGCTGACGATTGCTTTTGCATATCCAGAGTTGTCTCCTGCGCAAGGAGGATTGTTTGTCTCGTCAATCTTAATAGCAAGCGTATCTGGCTCAATGATGTCTACAGAGTCGAACAGAGTACATCCGATAGCATCTGTTACTTCGAAGTAATATTTGCCAGGCTTGAGAGATGTTGCAAGTGAGTCTTTTAAAGAGAATCCATTGCTGTTAGACCATTTGAAATCGTATGGATATTCGCCTTCTGACACTATTGCGATAGCCTTTCCGTCATCGTAATGATAACAAGATATGTTTTCTTTTTCCACATTTAATTTCATCGGTCTGATCTTGAATTCTTTCTCATACTTCATTAGACAACCTCTTTTTAATGCATAAATTTTACAATAAGCATCGCCAGAGAATGGATCGAATTCAATAGGACCGCCGTTTCCTTGGATGGTATCAACAGCAAAGGCATTGGCATAAAGTATGTATTTTGCATTTTTCTCACTTCCGCTTAACTGGATCGTGATGCTTTCATCCATACATTTTGTCTTGACTTCGAATTCTCTGATCGGAGAAACGAAGAATCTCTTTGTCTTTTCTGTACTACAGATGAGAACTCCGGCATCATTATAATGGTCGTAATGATATGTAACGGAATATTCCTTTTCTATCAGTTTGTTAGGGTAGAGAATGGCAGTTCCATCGCCATTGTTTTTTAAAGCAACCGCTAGAGTTGGGTCGCTGAGTATAAATGTACCCATTCCTTTCTGATTACCAACTAAAGAAATGGAATCAACATATCCGCAAATGGTATCTCTATCTTCGTAACCTGTGAAATCTGCATTTTTACCTAAAACTGTGAATGTTTTAGATGTCTTCATGTTACAAGTTTCTATGGTTCCTTCTGTTGTTACATACTGTTGTGCGTAGTTGTATATAACATCGTAAGTGCCAAAGAAATTCAATGTGGAGAGATCTATATTTGCATGACCATCTCCTAAGTCTGTTAAGAAACCGGATACATTGAATGAACTTGTGAATGTAGGTGTACCAAACTCAATAGGGTATGCAGTAATGGTAATTTCACCCTTATTTTCGCAATATTCAGGTTCCAAGTTGAGAATGTTCACGCTCTCAACTCCATTGACGTTGATACTCAATGTGTCTGAATTAGCGCAACCGAACTTATCTATATAATTATAATATAGTGTACGCTTTCCGCTTCCTATCTCTTTTGTGTCAATCACCTTTTGATATTTGGTTATCAAAGTATCTTCTGGAGTCAATCTTAAAGAGAATAGACCTCCATTTGGACTTGCAGAAAGAGCGACAGTGTCCAAGTAACAATAGTCGGCCGGCATTGTGAAATTAACTATTGGACGGTCGTGAACTGTTACCTCTACAGAGTAAGGAATACCTTCACAATAGGCATCAGAATAGATGTATGAGACAGTATAGACGCCTGCACCCCAAGATGGTTTAAAGTAGATATCTTGGCTTCTTTTGGTATTGCTGACATCTCCTGTCATTTGTAAGTTAGTCTCTATAGGCTCTGTCCAAACGGTATCTTTTCCATCTCTGATGATGGTTACAATTCCTTTTGATTTAAAGTTCGCATAAGTCTTATAATAGAAAGTAACTACAGAGTCTGTTATACAATAAGAGGTGCCTAGGTTTATTTCCCTTACATTAATAGGATTTGTGATATAAATCTCTTTATAAAGATTGTGAGGACATCCTTTTATGTCTTCAAAAGTGTAACCAATTCCGTATGTACTAGGAGTTGTGGGAGCGAATGATGGGTTTATTTTTAGAAGTCCTTTGTCTGGATCCTCTTCAATGAGCATTTCGCTACTAAAAGTAAAATAACCGCCTGTTAAGTCTGCTTTTATTTCATTGTACTCACTTTTTGAACAAAGAGTGTCACCAGACATGGATGTTAATTCACCCATATCTATCACTTCCGGTTCGTTTACGTTGATTTCCAATTGCTTGATGATGGAACTTGAACAGTTCTTGTTGTCAGTGTACGAATATTCGATGGTATAGGTACCTGGGCCTGTTTGATCAAGTATTGCGCTTCCTTTTATTCCTGGGATAATTGTAGATCCTAAATTGTTTGGATTTTCAGAGTGAAGAGTCCATACTCCTTCATCCATTCTTGGAATACCCTGTAGTACGATTTCTCTTGATGGCGGATTACAATAAGTGTAATTCTTTCTATAAGGAGCGCCGAATTCAAGAGCTGGAATTGTAAACTCTACAACAGGAGCAGGGTTGACAAATACATTGGCTACCGAGTCGTTTTTACAACCATAAATATCGGTATATTCATAACCTACTGTTCCGATTCCAACTGCGTTTCCAGGAATAAAGTAATCGTTGCTGATGCCATCTCCGTAGAAGCTTCCTCCAGCTGGATTTCCTGTTAATAGAATAGAATCTTCGTTCGAACAATAGATTTGATTCTCTTTCAGTCCGGCAATGCTTACTTCTGGTAACTCACGGACTGAGATCTCTATATCATCCACATACGAACAGCCTTTATCGCTAGTAGTTGTGAGGTAATAGGTAGAGGTGATGATTGGTGATACATTGATGCTTGTTGAGTTTTCTCCAGTACTCCATTTGTATGATTCGGTGATAGAAGGAAAATCAACAGAAAGCTCAATGGAACTACCTTTACATACATATTTTTTATCTCCAGTTTTAATCTTGGTAGTAGGAATTGAATATAATGTTACTGTAGTAGATGGAATGGAGTCTTTGAAATTATTCTCACATCGGTAATCAGTAAGCTTTAGTATTCTCCAAGTGGTATTTGCCATTGGACTAGCTTTGATTTCGTAGGAAGAAAGATTGGTTGTAATCTCATTTCTTTCGCCGTTAGTATTCTCTAATGTAAATGTAAAAGGAGGAACACCAGAGAAGGCGATGTCGACAGTGACTTCATTTCCTGAACAGATGGCATTGGGAGTAGCTGTAATTATTGCATTTGGAAGTTCATATTTAGAAATGGTGACACTTCCGTTCATGCTTGTTGTACATCCTATCTCATTCTGTCCAAAAACGGTATATGTTCCATTAATTAATCGGTCCCAAATAATGTTATTACCGGTTCCGGCAGTCCAATCTGAATATTGAACGCCGTTTCTGTATAATGCATATTTTGCATTCGTTGAAGAATTTTCTAAAGTGACGATGTTGTTGGTTAAATCACCTCCGTCGCAATAGTAATTACCTCCAGTAATGCTTTTAATTTCTACGTTAGGGATGACAGTAACAACTACTGTATCCGTGCTTATGCAAGTAGGTGAAGATATACTTGCTGCTGTTACCACAAATTTCGTTGTGCTGTTCAATTCATTGGTTGTAGGAGTAACTGCGTTAGGGTCTTCAAACATGTTTGGAGACCAGAAGTAGTTGATATCATTATCTCCTGTTCCTTTACCTAGTCGTGCTGTTGTGGATTCACAGATAAGTGTGTCATTACCTGCATATACAATAGGATTCTCTTTTACGGTTACCCTTACTTTTGCAGAAGAGTAGCAACTTGGCAAATCATTAAGAATAGCAGTTACCGTGAAGTCTGTTGTGTTATTCAGTTTTTTTGTTGTAGGATTAGAAACTTTATAATCTTCGAAATTTTGAGGAGACCAAGTGTAAGAAACACCTTCGTCGGGTTCTCTTCCTAATGTTGCGGTTGTTCCTTTGCATATAATTTGGTTTGGACCTGCATACGCAACTGGCTTGTTCAATACCGTAACAACAACTTCGTCTGAAGATGTACATGATGCTAATTTTGTTGAGGCTGCAGTAAGCGTGAATGCGTAAATGCCAGCATTGAGTTTGTTTGTCGTTGGACTTGCTACACTGGCATCTTCCAGGTAGTTCACAGGAATCCAGCTGTAGGTGGTGTTATTTTGCTCGGACGAACCAATTCTAACTTGTGTGTTGACACATGTATTCATGTCTGCTCCTGCATTAGCCTTTGGAATAGGAACTACTTCAATGTTTGTAGATGCTGTTGATTTACAACGTGGCAATGCAGCTAAACTGGCTGTCATGGTGAATGATACCGTAGAACTTAGAGCTTTTGTTGTTGGATTAGAAACCGTTGAGTTCTGTAAAACAGAAGCTGGTTCCCAATTGTAGTTGACTCCAAATATTGGCGACATTCCTAATTCTAGCGTTGTTCCTTCACATACCATTTTGTTGATTCCTGCATCAGCTGCAGGCTTGTTGTACATCGTGACTTTTACGTCGTCAGTAGAAAGGCAGGTGTTTAGCCCGTTGATTTTTGCAGTAAGAGTGTAGGTGATGCCATCTGAAGATGTTGCTGAAAAATTGGAAGCTAAAGCTGTGTTTGCGGAATTTGGATTCTCCAATCCTTGAATGGGAGACCAACTATAAGAAACACCATTTTCTGGGGTCATACCTAATAGGGCTGTTTCTCCTTCACATAATACCATATCAGCTCCTGCATTAATGGCAGGTCTGGCTTTTACCTCTATTTGAGTTTCTAAAGCTTTGAGTGAACTTGGGTCATCCTGAGAATAGACGTCCACCTTGATGTTTTGTATACCAGACACAGTCATCTTGGTCTTCACAGATGTGTTGAAAGAGTAGGGTTGTACAATTACATTGCCTACAGTGAATCTGTAAACCAGATTGCTTCCGCCTGAACAATTAGCAGTGATGGTTACACTGTCGTTCATACAACACATTGTTACACAATCTAGGCTTCCTGTTATCTGAGCATTTAAGTTTAGAATACCAAGCTGTAAAAATATGAATGTTAAAAGCGTTTTGATCGTTTTTTTGTAAATCTGCGTACTCATATGATAATTTTTTTTGGCCGTTAGTTAGATGTTCATTAAACTCTTTTCAAGCTCGTTTGTTGATAATTTTTATAAATAAACCCTATCTATAAATATTCATTATCTACAAAATAAAGAAAATATAGTTATAATTCATGAAATTTAATAACTCTTTTTCCCTAATTAACATATTGTCCTGTTTTGTATTCGTTTTCTTTTTCAAAATAGGAATTCATTGTATTATAAAGTAGAGCTTTATTTCCTTGCAAATTACATGTTTTTTTCTCAAAAAAAGTAATGTTTAAAGGTGAATTTTTGTTTTTTCGAAAGATTTTTTGGCTTTTTTGAATTCGCCATTAATTTTCTATGTTAGAAATTCTTATCTTAACAGTTTAAAAATAGAATGGAGATGAAGAAAATAATAGGATTATTGCTATTACTTGTTAATGTGAATGTTGTATTGGCAGAGATGATATCCTCTACTGATTTTGAGAGCTTTAAGGTAGGAACTCCTTTTGTGCGCTCATTATGGAGTTCTGAAGGTTTTTCGCCTGCCGACTGGGATCAGGGATTGGCAAACCGTACCATGATTGATGATACAGCCGCAGCTTCGGGTTTACATTCCATGCGTATACTTTATCCGAAGAACCAATTTGGTCCTGAGTTTACAGGTTGCCAGATTCCGCTTGAGTTCAATCCTCGTTCGGAGGCTTTTGCATCGTATCAAATTCGCTTATCTGAGAATTTTTCGTGGGGAACAACTAGTTTCGGAGGAAAGTTGCCGGGATTGGCGGGCGGTGACAACTGCTCGGGTGGTGATATGTGCGACGGAACCAATGGCTTTTCTGCCCGTTTGGTATGGCGTGCAGGTGGTAGAATAGTTCTTTATCTATATCACATGGATAAGCCTTCCGTATATGGTGAGGATTTTGATTTGGTTTATCCCGATGGCAGCAACGTGTTTTTTACTCCTGGAAAATGGTATCATGTAGCTGAGCGTGTGAAGATAAACACGGATGGATCTACTTACGATGGTGAGGTGGAGCTTTGGATCGATGGTCAGCAAGTGTTACTCTTGACAGGGCTACGTTTTACTTCGAATGGAGATAAGGTAGACAATTTTTATATCTCGACCTTCCATGGCGGTGATGATGAGACATGGAGCAGTGCTGATTCCTGCTATGCTTGGCTCGATGATGTGAAAATTGGAACCGAATATGCTGACGTGGCTTATCAATCTTGCCGAAAACCGGAAATAGGAGCAGATCAAACACTCTGTACAGGGGCAGAATCGGTAGGTTTTTCTTCTGATATTCAGCCTAAAAATGCAACGTATGTATGGTTGTTGAATGGTGAAGTTTTTGGAGATGAATTCTCTATATCTACTTGGACTCCTGGCCAATATGTCCTTGTGTTGGATAGTGCAGGTTGTACTCGAAGAGATACGGTTAATTTGTGGAATGATTTGAAACCTGATTTGGGTCCTGATGTTCGTATATGTAACACTTCATTTGTAACATTGGATTCTCGTTTGGATTCGAATAATTTGAATTTTGAATGGAAAAAAGATGGGAAAATACTGCCAGGAAAAGGCTCGAAAATTCAGGTAAAAGATGCCGGACTTTATGAAATAACAGTATCTTCTTACGTGTGTAATTCGGTTACAGACAGTGTTCGCGTTACATCTGGTTTGCTTCCCGTTAAGGATTATGAAGGAAAGGCGGGTGATGAGGTGACGCTTTCTGTTCAAGAGGAAGGGAAAAAGTATGCTTGGTTCGAGTCGGAATCTTCTGATGCTGTTTTGTCTGCCTCCTATCAGACGCATTATCCGGATGGGAAATCATACGTATATGTGGCCGATCCGGATGGATTTAACGGTACGGTGGGCGAGAGGGTTTTGGGCTCTGCCGCTTGGACGCGCAGCAATTTCGATACGGAGTGGATGGTATTTACCGTTTACCGCGAATTGACCATCGATTCCATCTCCATCTATCCGACAGGAAAATTGGATGCCTCCATCCGAATCTTGAACGATGCCGACGGTTCTCTGATTTTCTCCCGTACATTTGAAGGCATTGCGCCTTATGAGTGTCGTTTGCCTATTGGCGTAACGCTTCCTGCTGGAAAATACCGTATGGATGCAAACGGAACAACGGCTGCACTTTACCATTCCCATCAAGCGGAGATTTCTTTTCCGTATAAAGTGGATGGCTTGATTTCTCTGGACGGCTGTAACTTGGCTTGGATCAATGCCAAACCTTGGTATCTCTTCTTCTATAATTGGCGAATTACGGCGGGCAACTATTGCGCGCGTACGCCTATTTTATTAACCGGTACAAATGATGTTGGTTTATCGGAAGCTACTTCTGAAAGTTGGTCTCTTTACCCAACAGTTACTCAGAATGATTTTTATTTGGAAGGCTTGAAAGATAACTCAATTGTTTCTGTTTATTCCGAATTAGGAAAGCTTGTTTTTTACCAAAAAACGGATCGAATTCAGTTGAAAGTTTCACTTTCTAATTTGAGTGTTGGAGTTTATACGGTTGTGGTGGAAGATGAAAACGGAAGTAGAAATGAGAGGGTAGTGAGAAGATGAAATGCAATCCATTGCAAAAATCTAAGAAATTAGAAGGAAAATGTAATGGATTACATTTTTTATTTATCTCCTCTCCTTTCGTATTAATTATAAATTATTCTCTTTTTTGAGATTTTATTGCTTATTTTGCTAAACCATTTAGGTGAACAATTCTTTTTGTAAAAATGGTATAAACTAGTTATGAGAATACAAAAAAGACGAATTATAGTATTAATACTTACTTTAGTAGTAGGGATTTTCTTTTTGCTTTTTTATGATTCATGTTCCTCTCCTAAAGCAGATTACATGGAGTTAAACGGTAGGGTGCATGGTACATTCTACAAAATCATCTACGAATCTCCAGATAATAAATCTTATCAGCATGAGATCGATAGTTTGTTTCATGTTTTCGAACTTTCTCTCTCTACATTTAATGATAGTTCTATCATTTCCCGAATCAACAGAAATGATACGACAGTAGTGGTCGATGATTTTTTTCGTTCTGTTTTTGAAACGGCAAATCAAGTGTCTGAGCGTACGGACGGTGCGTTTGATATGACGGTGGCTCCTTTGGTTAATGCGTGGGGATTTGGCTTCAAAAAGAAGGAGCTTTTGACCTCTACTCTCATTGATTCTGTTATGAAGCATGTCGGTTATAAGAAAGTGAGCTTGGTAGGTAATAAAATCGTAAAGACTGACAGCTTGGTTATGTTGGATGCTTCTGCCATTGCAAAGGGTTATTCTTGCGATGTTGTTGCCTCTCTTTTGGATTCCAAAGGTATTTCAAATTATATGATTGATATAGGCGGTGAGGTGGTAGCTAAGGGTTATAACAATAAGGGAAAACGTTGGACTATCGGTATTGAAAAACCTATTGATGATAGTACTATGCTGCACGTCAGCCTCCAAAGTATTGTACAGTTGAATGATAATGCGGTGGCTACTTCCGGCAACTACCGTCAGTATTATTTTATAAATGGTCAGAAAATTTCGCATACCATAAATCCTCATACAGGTTATCCTTTAGGACATAACTTATTGAGTACTACTGTTATTGCTCCTAATTGTAAGCTCGCAGACGCTTATGCTACTGCTTTCTTGGTGATGGGGCTTGAAGATGGTCTTATGGTTGCTAATTCCATTCCCGATGTTGAGGCTTATTTCATCTATTCTGATCTTCAGGGTAATTTTGCAGTGCAATATACGGCTGGGTTTGAAAAATATTTGAAAAAGAAAGAGGTTAAAACTGCAGCAGCAGAAAAAAAATAAATATTTGGTTCTTTCTCAATTTTGATTGGTTTTTAATAATTGATAATTGATATTTGATGTTTCGTTCTCTCTTATTCATAGGTGCCTTTTTGATTCTTTGTCTTCAGTCTTTGTGGGCACAAGGTCGAATTGTATCTGAATCTTATTCCGTAGAGAATGGTTTGTCGCAGAATTCGGTTTCGGATATGCTGCGCGACGGTGAGGGTTTCGTTTGGTTTGCTACCCGCGACGGTTTGAGTCGTTTCGATGGTTACTCTTTCAAAAACTATAAGGCAAGTTCCCGTCAATTGGGACGAAGCGTGAGCAACCACTTCCAACGTTTGTTGCTCGATAATGACGGATATATCTGGGTGCTCAACAATATGGGGCAGGTACTCCGTTTTGATGCCAAACATGAAAAATTTAAAATTTATCCTTCCATTGACGATAATAAAGGTGATAATTACATAACCGTCAAGCAGATGCAGAAGATGCCCGACGGTGATATTTGGATGATCGGATTTTCTAACGGATGCGTGCGTGTTTCTATAAAAAAGGATTCGGTTGTCACAACTTTTTTCTGTAACCAGACTCAACAGAAAACCGGCCATGAAGTGCAGTCGTTGTCTGCCGATCTTGATGGAAACATCTGGATCTTGACCGATAATGGTATAGCCGTTGTTCCGAAGAATGCGAAAGAACCTAATGCTTATCATCTTGTTTCCAATAAGGAAAAAAAGAATTCTCTCTCCGCATTAACCTATGCGGGCGGAGAGGTGCTGTTTGCATCTTCTGAAGGCTGTCTGTTCCGTTATGATAGGGTGAAACGCCGTTTCTCGGAATTCCAACTGCCTACAAACTCTGATTTGAACAATGTTTTGCCGCTCTCCGGTTCGAAATATTTTATCTCAACGGAAGATGCGGGCTATTTCATTTTTGATAATAGGACGAGTCAGAAGAGTGAGGTCTCATCTGTTTTGGGTGCAAAGTTGTCTGGTATCCTTTATTCATTCAAGGATGTAAGAGGAGACATCTGGTTTAAGGCAAAAGGCTTGCCTGGTTTCTATCGCTTGGATGTGAATAAAATGACAACTCAATATTTGCCGTTTGGTTATCAGGGCAATGTATATTCCTTCTCAGAAAAGGCGTCTACCATTTCATCCGTATTTTCTTTCCGTGATGATCGAGACAGACTTTGGATGATGCCATCCGCTTCAAACGACATTTGGTATGCTGACGGTTACAGCGGCGAGACACCTAAGTTTGAGAAGGAGGGTATGAAAGGGCGTATGTTTCCATCTGTTATCTATCCGTCGTTTTTGGATACGATGGGCGTGATGTGGATCTCTACCCATTACACAGGTGTGGAGAAGTGTGTGACGCAAAACTCATCTTTCGTTTTTACTCAGTGCAAGAGCTCTCCTGAATATATTGAGGACAATGATATTTTAGCTATTTTGGAAGATAATTCGGGTCGTTTGTGGATCTCCTCGCAAGACGATTGCGTCCGCATCTACGATTCCAACCATAATTTGTTGGGTTATCTGACTAAGAGTGGCGATGTGGTGAAGTCGAAGAGCGTCTTATCTCATGTAACGGCTCTCTATCAGGACCGAAAAGGTGCGATTTGGGTTGGTTCTAACACGGGCGTTTACCGCTTTGTGCCAAGAGATAATTCCTTCTCTGCACGTTTCTATTCTATGCGTGAAGATGCGCCTCCGTTTGTCTCTACCGCTGTGATGGATATTTTGGAAGATAGTCAATCCCGTATGTGGTTTGCCACGAAAGAGAATGGATTGATGCTGTTGCAAAATCCCAATGCTGCAGATGCTAAGTTCATTCATCGAAATAATAAACTGAAGAATAACTATCCGCCAACCGTTTTATTGACACGTTGCCTCTTTGAGGATACCAACGGAAATGTTTGGTTGGGTACCAATGAGGGTATTACCGTCTTTTCAAATGATTTCACTAATCCAGAAGACATCAAATTTTTCTTCTATAACTCCGAAAATACCGATTTGGATAATAGCTGTATCTACGATATTTGGCAGGATAAGGACGGCTTGATGTGGTTTGCCTCTTTTGGTGGCGGACTGTTCAAAAACCGCTCATCATTCTTTTTGGGTGATACCCCCGATTTTATCTCATATAACAAGGAGAATAAGAAGTTTCCGTCTGATTTGGTGTTGAGCATTCAAGAGGACGAGAAAGGTTTCCTTTGGGTGGTTACCGAGGATGCTATCGTGAAGTTCGATAAGAAAAAACAGGTGGCTGAGCCATTCGGAAAAATCCGAGGTTTGGATCATGTGGGTTTCTCCGAACGTGCCATTGTGCGTTGTAAGTCGGGCGAGATCGTGGTGGGCTCCAGCTCTGGTTATTATTCCTTCTTCCCTGGTTCAATCGAGGATAAGGTGTATCAGCCTCAGATTGTCTTCACCCGTTTCATGATTTTCAATAAGGAGATGGAAATTGGAACAGAGAATTCTCCTCTGACGGAGACGGTCAACAATATGGATACCATCATCCTCAATTCAGACCAGAACGTCTTCTCTATAGAGTATGCTGCCTTGGATTACAGAAATCCGGCTTACATTCAGTACGCATATAAGTTGGACAATTTTGAGACCGATTGGAATTTTGTCGGCACACAACGTGTGGCTTCCTACACCAACTTGCCGAAGGGTGAGTATCTCTTGCGTGTGAAGTCGACCAACAGTGAGGGCATTTGGTTCGATAACGACCGTGTAATCAAGATTGTGGTTCTTCCTTCTTTTTGGGAAACGGGGTGGGCCATCCTTCTTTATGTTTTGTTTGGACTCGCTTTGGTGGGAACCATCCTTACCGTTTTGTTCTCATTCTACCGTCTTCGTTCGAAGATGACGTTGGATAGGGAAATGTCGTCCATGAAGTTGCAGTTTTTTACCGATGTTTCTCACGAACTCCGTACGCCGTTGACGCTGATTAATGCTCCGTTGGAGAATGTGTTGGAAAACGGTAAGTTGGAGTATAAGGACCGTGAACAGTTGGAGGTGGTGCACACCAATACCAATAGAATGTTGAGGCTGATGAATCAGATCCTTGACTTCCGTAAGATTCAGAGCAACAAGATGCGTCTTCGTGTGGAACGTACCAACTTGGGTGAATTCGTCTCTTCCTGCAGCTCTAACTTCCTGAAGATTGCAGAAAATAGACAGGTGAAACTCAACATTACGGATACGACCAACGGCGCTTCGTTTTGGATTGATCGTGATAAGATTGATACGGTGATGTTCAACCTGCTTTCCAATGCCTTTAAGTTTACATCTTCGGGCAAATCAGTTTCTGTTTCTATCTCGTTGGAAGATGGCGAAGGAGTAATCCGTGTGAAGGATGAGGGTTGTGGAATGCCGAAAGATAAGCTCTCGGTCATCTTCGAACGTTTCACCACGTTGCAGGCTTACTCGTTGACCAAGCAGAGCGGAACGGGTATCGGTTTGTCGCTCGTAAAGGAGATTGTGGATATGCATAAGGCAAACGTGCGTGTGGAGAGCGAGGAAAATGTGGGTTCTATGTTTGAGGTGAGAATCAAGCCGGGTACCGCTCATTTTGATAACCATTCTGATATCATTGTCAGCGATAAAGATGTGACAGATAAGGAGGCAACGTCTTTAACAGAGCCTTCTCCACAGAAGAAAGATGCGACCGTTCCAACTTTGTTGATCATTGAAGATAACGACCAGATGCGCGAGTTTTTGGTTTCCGTCCTTTCTAAACGTTTCAATGTGTTGGATGCGCCTAACGGAAGGGTGGGATTGGAGACAACCAAGCGCGAGATGCCAGACTTTGTCATCACCGATATCATGATGCCGGAGATGGATGGAATAGAGTATGTGCGTGCGGTCCGTTTGGATGAACAGATTTCTCATATTCCAGTGGTTCTGTTGACGGCCAAGACCGATATGCAGAGCAAATTGGAGTGTTTAAAGATTGGAGCGAACGATTATATAACCAAGCCGTTCAGTATGGTTTACTTGGAGACAAGGATTGACAACATCATAGCTGAGCGAAAAAAATGGCAGGAAAAATATCGTGACGAATTGCTTCGTGAATATGGACAAAAGCCATCGGGCGAGGCTCCTATTTCCGAAACTCCTCAGGAAGAGGAGGTCAAGGCCGAGAAGTTCGACGACGATTTCATGCGTCTGTTGGTAGATTATATCGAGAAGAACATGGACAATGGCGAGTTGTCTGCCGACGATATTCAGGATGCTTTGAAGGTAAGCCGTTGGCATCTGTTGTCGAAGGTGAAGGCCTTGGTGGGTATGACGCCGAACGAGTTTATCCGTGAAACGAAATTGGCTCATGCCGCTAAACTGATCGACTCCGGCGAATACTCCATGACGCAAATTACCTACATGATCGGTATGACCGATTCTCGTTACTTCAGCCGTTGCTTCAAGCAGAAATATGGAGTAACACCAACGGAGTATAAGGAGCGGAAGAAATAACGTTGTTAAACCGTGCCGTAGAAAGTTTTTCCTTTTCTTTTTTATGTATAGCGAATGCATTTTGTCAGCACCAAAAAAAAGAAAACGAAGAAATTTTATCTCTCCATATTGATTGAAAAGCTGGATTCAAGCGGACAATGCAACCTCATTTAAATCCAAGTTTGTCAATTGTTTAAATTTTTGTAAAGGAGTCATATACCCTAATCTTTTCCTCGGTCTCGAGTTTAAGATGTTTTGA
>Ga0172378_10001844_pt1 | contig 19659 bp, 15 predicted proteins | sample GrowelOW332metaG_FD_119755 | JGI IMG/M metagenome (GOLD analysis project Ga0172378, IMG submission 119755) | Groundwater microbial communities from an aquifer near a municipal landfill in Southern Ontario, Canada - Pumphouse #3_1 metaG | ecosystem: Environmental > Aquatic > Deep subsurface >... | reverse complement strand
TCTTAAATCAAACTTTGATAATTTCTCTTTTCAGCATCATTATTGGATTGTTTTTAGGTTATTTTCTCACGATTCAATTTCAAGAACTTTTTCAAACTGGCGATGGCTTACCATTAATTATGATGAATAAAAACATTTTAAATAGACATGCTTTAATTACCTTTTTAGCACTTTTCACCTTTAGTTTGCTAGGCTCTATTTTGCCTCTCTTATCGGTTAAAAGAATGAAAATCATCGATATTATTACGAGCGAATAACAATGAAGCTAACTTTAAAGTTAGCTGAGACATTTATTATTATAATTACTGCTTACAATTTATAATTTAAACATTTCTAAAATTTATAGAACTCTCCTTTAATAATTCTCACTAGTGCTGGCCTCTTTTTGTAGTCTTCCATTAAATTATTTAAGTATTCATAGTAATCATCTTTTGATAAAAGCATTGCTAAAACAACGAATTCAGGAAACAACTTTAAATAACCTTTAGTTTGATTAACTCTCGTTAGTCTATTTTTAATTTTATCCATTAGTAAAACAGCTAACTTTTTATGATACTCTTTTGGAAAAGCTTGATAATATTTAAAATATAAAAACTCACTTTTACTAATATACTCTAACAACAAATCCCATTTCGCTTCTTTTTTTAATAAATAACAGACAAGATTTAAATCATTTTTATAGTTATCGATTAAGACTGGAAAATCGCGCTCCCATTTATCACTTGTAAAAGTTTCTTTAAAAAGCTGATAATATTCTTTTTTCCCCTTGGTAATGAATTTAAATGCTAATTCTCTTATTTTATTTTTATCATTTAAACCTTGGTATGCTTTTAATAAATAATAATCCCAATCAATGCCATCGAGAAAATAAAATTCGCTTCTTTCCATTAACAATGATAAAGCTTTACGATAGTCTTTTTCTTTTAAGTATTTTTTAACAAGAAGTTCCCTAAAAACCGAATAATCCAAATGCTTTTTGGCAAATTCTAATCCCTTTTCAATCCCTTTATATTCAGTAATGATTTTATACCCTAAACTAAGTAGATAATTAAAGTCATCGTTTTTTTCTTTCCCATTTTCGATTTTAGAATTAATAAACCGAAGAAGATATTCATGCATTGCTGGATATTTATACAATGGTTCTAAAGATGAAAGTAAAATTCCCAAATATTCATCACCAATTATTAGCTTTTGTTTTTTAAAGGTTTTTTTAAAGTATTCAATAAAATTTAAACTAGCAGTTTTGTCTGAGCTTATTTTAATTATTTTTTTCTGAAAGAGAGCAATCAATTCATCACTTATTTCCTCACCTGGTAAATGTTCTTCACAATCATCATAGTCTTGATAATGTTGGTAATCATCGTAATAATCTTCTTGATATTCACTCGCGACCTCTTCATAATTTATTTTTAAACTAATAAAACGGTAAAAAGCTTCCAAGAGCGCAAGTGCATGTTGATAATCGTTATTAACTTCCTTTTTAATCCACTTCATCACTAAAATAAAACCGCCAGTTATTGAATCAAATAAATTATCGTCCCCAAAATATTCATCGATAATTCCAATTAAAAACTGATAGTCTAGTTTATCCATACTTAAAGCAAGAAAATTTCGTCTAATAGTTTCGTCTTCTTCACTAAGATTTAGTATCATTTCAATTAGTTTTGTTTTCTCTTTTAACGCTAATATTCGAGCTAATTTTTTTATCTCATCGCTTCTTTCAATTTTTGTTTTAATTTTTATTTTTTTAGAAATCTCTTCTTGAAGATAATAATAAAGCGCAATTTGATGCTTACAAATTATTCCCGCATATGGACAATTGCAACGTTACTTAATGATCGTATTAATGCTATTTAGCTTCACTTCTACTTGATATTCATAACTGCCCGCAACAATTGCAAAATATGTTCTTTCAGGGCTTTCAATCACTTTTGTGATTCTCTTCTTAATATAATAAGAATATCCCCTATTCAAGAGATAATCTTCTATGTATGATTCAAAATCAAATAAAGGAATTTTTAGAGCCATTATTTTAACCTTCTTTGCATAACCGTTATTTTATTTTGTGTAAATAATGCCATTGGACTGACACCACTCAATAGCAATCCTTATAAATTCATTATGCTTATATTGATACCACTTTTCAGTTAGATGATGCTTATTAATTAAGAATTTAAAATTACTAAAAGCTCCTTTTTTGCTAAGAGCATCTCTAAATATATTAATTAAAAAATCGGGCAAAGTTAAACAAAAGTTTTTCATTATTTGGTATTCGTGAAGATCATACTTTAAAGGCAGAGAAAGGTATTTATCTGTATAGAGAACTTCTTCAGCACGGTTAATTTCTTCTTTTTCCCAATCATTAAATTTTGTTAAATCATAATCATCACTAGCAATCATTTGATACTCATCACTTAAAAAGACAATTTGATAAGTCTCTTTATTGAAATAAGCCGAATAATCATTTGTTATTACATTAAAAGCTTCCACGATCTTCTCTATTTTAATTTTAAGCATTATAGTTCCTCTTACTATTTTATTTATTACTAATATCTTACCATAACTTATTACGATAATTTTTGTTTTTTTATTAAATTTTATTTCCCATGTTAAGAAAATATATAATAATTAAAAGCGTCATTAGATAAAATATCTGCTTAACATTTATTACCACCAATAATTAACATTTTCATTTCGCCTTAAAACAACATTCCCAAGCCACTATTGACAATTTTAACTAAATTAAAAGTCAGGGAAATAAGCCCTGACCTAATTGACTTAACTCGTAAGATTTAAGTCTAATATTTTAAAGCGATAGTAACATATCCCCATGTTTCTACAAGAACGTTAGTCTAACAAAGGAAACTTACTAACTTTTTTATGCTTGTATTTTTACTATCACTTCACCCTTAATTTATCAAATAAAATTAGTAAAAGCAATTACTTTTTAAATTTCAATACTTCTTATTACTCTAAAATATACTCTTTACTCTGGCAAAAAGGAACTTTAACTTGGCAAGAACTTTACTATATCAACTAACCATTATTTAATACTTCTAATAAAATAATGTTTAGTAAAAAACAAACAGCATTCCACCAACAATAAAATAAACTTTTATTTGCTTTGGTTTGAGTCTGAAAGTTACATTTTATAGTCAACCATCACGTTTAATCTAATTTTCCTTTAAATACTTTTATTCGTTGGTTAATTATGATATTAACAACACAATAAAAAGCATCACATTTTAAAAATCTATCCTATTTATTTAGCACCTCTGTTTTTTAATACCTATTTTATCTAAACCATAATATATGCCAAATCCTGCTAACAAAATCGCAATGGTTATTATCATAAAATGATAAGGATAGGGCCAGTCAACAATTTGTTTAAAAGCAGGATCGACATACCTTGTCCAAAAAAAGTTATCAAAACCACCAGTATGATAACGAACATTTATTTCGCTTGTTAAATAGCCTATTAATATCGAAAAAATTATACTAAGAAAAGCAATGTAATAATTCTTAATTTTGACAACCCATAACTGGCTTTTAAGGGCGTAAAACGGTATTAAAAACAATATTGTGTGAGTTAGGAAACTTTGAAAGGGCATAAAACTATACATATTAAACCACGGTAATATGCCTTGCGGAATTAAAAGTGCTAAAGGGGCTCCAATAAGAGCTTGTATGGCTAGGACATCATACATCCATTTCTTTCTAATAAAGCCTAAAATAATCGCGAAATATACTCCCATTGAGCACATATGAAAACTTAAAGATCCCATCCATGTCTTATGATGAACATACTTAAAATTTATTACTCTTAATATTTCTAAAATAAGTAAAGTTAAAGAAAGAGTTAAAACAAATAACTCTTTTCTTTTAACTCGTTTGCCAAGAGCCCATATCGCCACAAATAACAAACTCATAACGATAAGCATTATTATTTGATACGAGCTAAATGGCCTTCCCATTTTCGGATCATAAACAAATCCTTTATTTTTCCAAAAATAGTCAATAACTGCACTCATCTTTTTAAAATTAATTTAATGGTTCTAAGCCCACAATAATAACTGAATTTCCTTCTCCGAAAATTGGGACATTATCAACAATTTCTAAATACTGAGGTGGATAAATACCATTACTATAATTTTCATAAATTGCCGCTGTCAAATCTATGTTTTCAGGACTAAAACTAGCCGCTTTTAAGGCAACAACTACTTGTTCTGCACTTACATTATAAAACGAAGCTAAAGCTGCTAGGTTAGCGCTTTGCTCTGGAGTTAACATCTCTCCCGTTAGAGTATTAATCTCAGTAAGTAGTGCTAAAAATGGCTCATCTTCACTATAGGGCCCAACCGGAGAAGCAAACTGCCTGCCACTTACTCTAGGATTGCCACTAGTTAAAATATTAAAAGGTCTCGCAATTTCAATACCATCAATAATGATAACTACTTCTGGCCCCGTAATTTTGTTATTATTTTCATCTTCACTAAAGGCATTGGAACGAGGCTCAGTCAATAAAATTAAATTAATCATTTCTGTTTCTAAGCCCGTAACTGGATCTATTTTTGTTTTAATGACGTGCCTTCCGGTTGCTGCAATTCCATCTTCAATAGTGCTTTTCATACCAAGTGCGACAGATGACATATTATAAGCTTTAAACCAAGCTTCTTGTCCTGAAACATAGTTATTTACGATTGTATTATTTAACACTATAGTTGGATTATCAATACCATCACCAGGTCTAATATCAGATAAATGAAAAGTTGGTCCACCAGAGCCTCCAAAATAAGAATCATTAACTGTTGCTTTACTACCACCTTGCATATAAAAACTATTGGCCCAAATTTCACTAACTTTTACCTCATTTAAAACCATTTCAACATTTTCACCATAACCTAAATTCATAAAGCCAATTACAGTAAACTTAACTTCAACGTTATTAAATTCTGATGAGCCGTTTCGAACTTTAATTCCTATATGTCCCCCTGAGTTCATGCTCATTAAACGTTCTTGGATTAAAATATCTTCAACTGAACCACCATAGTTTATTTCTGGAATTGTCGTATTACCAATTATTGTTAAATTATTAATTGTAAGTTTAGATTCATTTTGTGTTAGTGGATCGGCATTATATTGTCCAGCGTTGTAATTAAAAATTCCAATTTGAACATTGACAATTTCGAATGCTGAACCAAAGCCAACATCACCGCTTCCACTTCTCGCATTACTAAATGGTAAGTTACTACCATCAATAGTCATATAGTTACCTTCAATTATAATTTCATCTTCATTATTAGAACTATTATTCCTGTTATAAACATTACCTGCACCATTTTCCTTATTTATTGGTGACCCATCGCTATTTAATTGTGAGGCTGATAATTCAGCTTTAATGTCCGCATGAATATTAATTAAATGAACATGGAAATCTTGATACAATTCTTTTAAATCTTGATTATTAAAGGCATTATAACCATCATTAATTGCCACAATAAATTCGAGTTCACCTGCTTGCATTTTTGTCGATTGGTATTTAGGATTAACAATTATTTTAAATGTTTCATTATTAGCGCTTGCTTTAAATCTAACTTTGTTATTAGCTTTTAACTCTAAATAATCATCATAATCATCTTCATCAATTAAATCATAAGTGCCATTATTATTAATATAGATTTGATATTCTAGCTGTACATCATCAATTATAATTGGATCACCTTTAGTATTTCTCATTCTAATATCTAAATAATAATCATTGGCAGAACCAACATGATAAACGTCTAAAGGAGCTTCATCTAAAAAGCCTTGATAATTGCTACCTAATGTAAATTGCCTAATATCTTTAACAATTAAGGCTTCATAAATTGTAAATACATTGTTTTCTTTAATCAATTTAAACCTAAATGAGCCACTTAAATTTTCAGTTTTAATGGTGTAATCGTTATTTATTAAACTTACTAAATCATTACCCGAAAGTATTTCGATGGTATTAGAGGAATTAAATTGATAAGTCATATTTGTATAAAATATATATCTTTTTGTTTCTTTAAACTCTTCAACAATAAAATAATCATAAATAGCTACAGCATCTGGATCTTCATCGTCAAAAATTGATTTCATGATAAATTCTTTTACCACTTTTGCACTAGAAGTTGTAGTAATATTATCTCCCATTGCTTGGATTTCAATTATGTGCAATCCGACTTCAAGTAAATTGCTGAATTTATTAAAATCGTCATCTCCTGTTTCTATCGTTAAGGAAAATTGATTATCTTCTCTTACAATACTATCTGAAGATAAATCAATCACTTCTCCTCTATCGATAATAATATTGTAGTTCGGTAAATCTAAATCATTTAAATCTAGCATCCAACTTATAACAATACTATACTCATCGTCATCTAAATCAATAACAGCAACTTCTACATCAGTAGGATCATCATAAGCAGTTAATTCAGTCCACTTACTAATAATGTTTATTATACTAGTTGAACTTTCAAAATCTATAAAAGCATAATCACCCGGTTCCAGTTTATTATCACCAATAAACCAACCATCAAATTGATAACCTGGTTTTGAAATATTCCAAAGTAGGGCTTCTTTTGAAATAAATTGTTGCTCTTCAGATCCTTCTTGCGATGCCATAAAAATAATTTTACCACCATCTTTAAAGATTATTGTTTTTTCACCTTGTGGTAAGTAAAGTGCCGAAACAATAAGATTCTCTCTCACATTTAAAAAGACAACTTTTTCCCAAATTGCATCATATGAATCAAACTCATTCAAACTAGGAATATTATCATTATCAAGTTGATTATTATATTCCACATACCTTTCTTCAATTAAATAAACATCATTAGAAATATTAACCCAATCTTCAGCTCTTTGAATAAACGTTATTTCATTAATAATTCTTTCATAATAAACAACAACCTCAATATAATCATCAGTTATTGTAATTAAATCATTTTCAAGATACTCAACGTCATTATAAACATACTTTCTAAAAAGATAGCCCTCCACTTCTAAATTTGGAGAAAACTCTGTTCCTTGCCATATATTTGAGATGGTAATGTTTTGGCTACCGAGCGATTGCAATTCTTCACCAACTGATTTTTGATCTTCTGAAACTTCATAACCTTGATAAATTTGTATTATTTTCACGTAACGATATGAAGTAGTTTCTTCCCAGCATGCATATAATTCCAAATCTTCTTCCATTCTCGTTTCTGGACTAAAAATTATTTGAGTTCCAGTTCCTTCTTCATTAAAATACCAACCAATAAAAGTATAATATTCTCTTGTTGGTTCTTCAGGAATACCGATTGTTTTATCATATTCTTCACTTATTTTAAAAACATCAGCCGAATTACTAAAAAGGCCACCATTGGCATTTAATGTAATTTGATAATTCTTCCCTTTTATAATCGCATAAATAGTTTTTTCTTCAGTTATTGCCGTATTAAAATCAAAAGGTTGATCTTCTGCTGTTGGTGAACTTGTTAAAAACCAACCAATAAATAAATGGTTTTCATCTAGCGTCAAGGACGGTGCGGTAAATTTATCTCCATGTCTAATTTGAGTTGTAGTGGTTGTTCCCAAATGATCAACCACATTAACATTATAAGTAATAGCTGTAAAATACACTTCTATTGTGATGTCTTCTGTTACTTCAAATTCAAGGTCATTAGAGTAACCAACAAAATTAAACCCTTCTTTAGTTTGCGAAGTAGGTAAGTTAAAGATTGTCCCATGGATAACAAGTTCTTCTAAATACAAGTTATCCTCATCATCAATTATTCGCACTGTATAGTACTTATCTTCAACAACCAACTTGACGTTTTTATTTTCGGTTATATTAGTTAAATCAATATCTTCCCATTCAGTGTTCTTTCCGGTTAGATCTGGAGGGGTAGGCCATTCCGTTTTATCTAGATCCTCTCCATAATTTATCTTTATAATTCTATAGACAGTTTCTTCTGCAGTTAAAAATGTCACAGTATATTCTTTTATTTCCCACCTTGCAAACAACTCTAAATTTTCATCTGGCATTTTAGTTTTTGAATAGGCATTTCCGCTAAAATTAGCGTTTCTATACCAGCCTAAAAAATCATAGCCTTCTCTTATTAAAGTGGGATAGGGAATCCGCTCATCATATTCTAATTCAAACGATGAGATTTCTTCGCCATTATTAGGTTCAAAAGTAATTTGGTAACTATTTATTTGCCACTTAGCATAAATAGTCAAGTTTCTATTAACTGGCTCAGTAAAATCCACTTTTGTAGCCTCATCAAAATCACTACTTTCAAACCAACCAAGAAAAGTATAACCTGCTCTCGTTACTTCCGGCTCTTCAATAATACTTCCCTGCTCTTTAACTACATTTTTGATGTTATTCCCTCCATTGGAGTGGAATTTAACTGTGATGTTTATTCCGTCGCAAGCTGCTAAGGAAAATGCTGCAATCATTAAAATGGTTGCCAATAAAAAATTTTTTAGTTTCATAGTTTCCTCCTAATTATTCAGGTATGATAATAATATCTGGAATACTAAACCATAAGGTTATCGTATCTTTTTTTTCAGCTCTTTGATCTCTAATTGTAATAGTAACTGCGTTTTCCGCTTCGATTGCAGGAAGACTATAATAAATATAGATTTCTTTCTTATCCGGATCATGTTGATAAGTTACATCATTATTACTTATCGTAATTTTTATTTCTCCATATGCTTCCTTGGGTGCATAATCATATTTTAAAATATAGATAGGATTGGATATTGTTACAATATCATTAATTTCAATAATTTTTTCTCCATTTTCATCAAAACCATCAAAATCTAAGATTTCAAGCTTTTCAATTGAAGCTTGGCTGGTATTTTCCGGTAAGGTTCCCCATACAGCAACCACTAAAACCGAAATAACGCTAACAATTAAAATAATAAAAACAATTCCTTTTTTTGTCATCTTTTCTACCTCAATACTCAATATCCATAAAATAAGCTTTTAAATTTAGTCTAAAATAAGAAAATCTTATTAAAGCAAACAGCAAAGCAGCACCAATTAATAAAATCCACCCTATTTCTTTAATTACAATAAAAGCAAATGCCGCTAATAAAGCTGAAAATAAAGATAAAACTAAACCAATTGAAAGTGATTTTTTTATATTATGATTATTTGAGAGCGACCCCGAAGTGGCATAATCTGATAGTTTAGGTGATAAAACATCAAGCTGCAAAGACCAAATAATATGGCCAAAATTCAACAATAAAATAAATACAAAGAGAAAAATAATATCTTTTTTAGGATAAACCGGCAACACAACTGCAAACAAAATAAAACTAATAATAATTACAAAAGTAGTAAATAAAAAGTTAAATAAAATCTTAGCCCAAGCCATCTTTGAAGTATCATATGGTGCAGATTTTAATAAAATAAACTCATAACCTTCAGTGGTTATTGCAGAAGCAGAAGCTGTATTAGAGCCAGTAACTATCAAAGCGACAATCAAGACGTTTATAACCAATACTAAATCATTCCCTAACGTCCTTCTATTCATGTTCATAAAGATATAATTAAGTAAATACATAATAATTGGCAACGTTAACAAAAGCGAATAATTATTAATTAACTCATTAGGGCTTCTTTTTGCGATAATTAACTCCTTCTTAAAAAACGTCCAAAACAATGATTTTGATTCTTTTAAGCGTTTATGTTTGGTTACTTTAACTGTGTTTTCTAACGACAAAGATGTTAATTTAAAATATAAAGGTTTCGCGATTAAATAATTCAAAGTTATTAAAGCAACACTAGTTAAAATTACCAATGAATAATGTAAAAAGAAATTAACTCTATATAGCACAAATCCAATCCAAGTATAAATCGTAGCGATAGAGGCTACTTTTTGCATCAAAAGCGTTATCGCTACGATAAACCTATTATATAATTGAACAATTCTAATTGGTGTGGGAATTTTAGTAACGAGAAAATAAACTAAATAAAATATTAAGCTAAAAAACACTAAAATTGTTAAGGCACTTATTTTACTATGATTTTTTAAAAAACTTTTAATAATAACAAAAGGAACGGTTAATAATGTTGCTATTGAAACAGAAATTAAAGGCAAAATAAAAGTAATAGGAATAATATTTAAATAATAGAGTACATTAGCATTTTGATGATAGCCAATTGCAATTAGCAAGGGGATTAAAATAAATAAATTTAAAAAGAGCTCATAAATATAGTAAACAATCATCTTGCTTAAAAATATTTCATCGTTTTTCACTGGCAAAGGAAAAATGATTTGATTATCTTTGCTTTGATAAAGGTCTGACGAAAGTCCTATTAAAGCAGTTATTATGCTTATTGTTTGCGTAATAAATAAAACAAAAATAGTAAAATATTCGTTTACAGGAATATAAAATATTTTCTTGATAGCGTAAACAATTAACCCCATTACCAAGCTTATTATTGCTACGATAACTACTTGAACAGCAATTGATGTATAAAGGCGTTTCGACATTTTGTCAAAGCGCTTTGATTTATTTTTTAGTTGTAATAAAGTCAATATTCTTAATCTTTTCAACATCCTTATTACTTAACTCCTTTGTCATCTAAATAAAGACTTTCTAATGAAATTCCTTCTTTTAGCAGTTGTTCCATTTCATAAACTCCTTGTAATTGGCCCTGATTTATAATCGCAATCTTAGTACATATCTTTTCAACCACTTCAATAACATGACTGGAAAAAAAGACAATATTCCCTTTTTTAGCATACTCTTTCATCGTCTCTTTAATTTGATAAGATGAGGTTGGATCTAAACCAGTCAACGGTTCATCTAAAATCCAAACTGGCGGCTCATGAATTAAAGAAGCTATCACAACTAATTTTTGCTTCATCCCATGGGAATACGTTTTAACCTCTTGATCTAAAGCATGATCAAGTTTCAATCGTTCTGATAAATCTTTAAGTCTTTCATCTCTTGTCTCTTTATCAATTAAATATAAATCAGCAACGTAATGAATATATTCTCTTCCAGTTAGCTTTTCGTAAACTGCATGATTATCAGAAACATAACCAATTCTTAATTTCGCTTCAATTGGCTGCGTTTTTATCGAAAAACCATCAATAAATATTTCTCCATCTGTAATACTTTGAATGCCAACCATACTTTTAATAGTTGTTGATTTCCCCGCCCCATTATGACCAAGAAACCCAAATATTTCTCCGGGATCTATTTCTAATGAAAAATCTTTAACCGCATATTTTTTTGATTTACCATATTTTTTTGAGAAATTTTTAATTTTAATCATCTTAGCACCTTCTTCCATCATTCTATTTTTAAGCCCTTTCTTACCAACATATTCTAACAAAATTAAATGCTCTTCTTTCATCTTTTTTAGTTTATATCTCAAGTTTTTATGATCATCAATAGCAATAAAAATCAAATCATAAACATACCAACTTAAAAACATTACAAAAATAAAACCAAAATAATACATCAGTTGAAACAGCCAAAAGAATTTAAATTCCAAATTATTTATTGTGAAGCTAACGACATTTTGATATTGAATATTAGTCATACTAAATTTACTAATGTCAAATTTGCTTGTTAAAAAATCACTATATGCAAAAAAATAATCAACATTAGCATAATTATTAAACCAAGCATTTAAAAATAAAATCGTTAGATAATAAACTGTGAAAACACCTATTGCCTGAAACATCGCTTTTAAATTTGGTTTTTCAAAACGTTCTAAGGCTACTGCTAAAATTGGAATAGTAAAAGCGTAGAGATGGTTAAAACCAAAATGAATGACTGTAATATTAAAAAAATCTTCTGTCGAATAGTTAGGCATTAATATCGCCAAAATTGCGCCTATTACATTGGCAAAATAAGTAAAATAAAATAACCCTTTAAAGTCAAACAATGTCGAAATAAAAATTAAAATAATTGCTAAATTGCATAAATGAAATGGCAGCGCGCCAATTGATTCTCTTCTTGTGTAAAAATATTGAAAAACTCCCGCAACAGCTAAAAAAAAGATAAAAGCATTTTTAGAATTTTGATCTTTATTTTTCATAAATTGAAATGATAAAATCATTAAAAAGATGACTGCAAAAATTACAAAAAGGTGTTCAATATTAAAATCTTTTGGGGTAGAGCCATAATTACCAAAAACATTATATAGAAATGATTGAGGCATCAAAGCAAACATGGATCCTATCAAAATTAAACCGATATTAACTAGCGTTTTTTTAGTTATGATTGCTTCTTTATTCTTTACAAGTTGATAAAGATGAATTAATGAAATTGAACCAAGTAAAGCAGTTTCAACTAAATACTCCCCAACCCTAAATGAAAATAGCGTATCACCTTGAAAAGCAATTAAATGATATTTAAAGAAAATAATATTCATTACTATAATAATAGGTCCTAAAAAAGCAATTAAAATTTTTAATTCTTTGATTTTATAAATAGTGTTAACCAATACCCACGCAATTAAAACAACATTTAACCATCTTAACACTAATATTAAAAAGCTTAATCCAACCGAAAAAAGCCATGTTTCTGCTGAATTAACCGGAGTATTAATATCGGTTAAAAACAAATTAAAAACATTATTGATATCATCATAAGAAAAAAGTCTAACCAAATAAACCGCAAACAATAACGTTGCCAAAATATAAAAAATTAATTTTTCTTTTTTTGGAAACTTTAACAGCAAGTAAATACTTAATGTTGTTACTACTAACAGTAATGACGCTATAACTATGATATACATATTTGTCCTCAAACTTCCGCTTAAAAACTTTCGTTAAAATAACCGCAAGCATTATTACATATTTTCACATATTATAACACACTTTCACATATTTATCTAATGAATTTTACATTGATTGAAAGACACTTAATAGCACTTTAATTGTCTTTCGTTTCTAATTTCACTATCAAAATAAAAAATTCCAAAACCATCATGATAAACATGCCAAAATTCATGGTAGATTAAACTTTTTAGTTTTGTTAAGCCAAACCAAATTAGTTCTATAATTTCTCTACTCCTAATAAAACAAACTTTTTCCCATTTATTTTAGTATAAAAACCGGCACCACTACACAATCCTAAATATAAAATAATCTCGACATCTAAATTTTTATTGAAGTTTTCGTTAATAGTTTTATCAATATCAATAGTGGCTTTTAAAAAAGAATACAATCCTTTCTCTTGGTCTTCTTTTATTTCTTTTATTAAGATGATTGCTAAATTATCATTTACTTGATTAATGTAATTAGTCCATTGACTTAATTCAAATTGATTGTTTTTAAAGCAATCTTTAATTTTATCAAGTTCATTTCTAACTATAATCATTCGTGTATCTCTCCCCTTATTGGTAGTATTTTTATTTTTTAAATATAACCCCTGTACCTGAATATTTAGTATCATCTCGGTCTAACAATCCTTACTTACGTAATTTTTTAATGTTTCTTAAAATTGTGCTTCTATCTTTACCCATCGCGTTTACCAACTCTGTAATTGTTATATTATTGTTGTTTTATATGTGATTAATATTTTATTTTGAACATGAGAAACTTTATATTTCTTGGCAGCATAATTGGTGGCGTTTATGTATGATAATGTAAATAATCCTATTTTCTTTTCTAGAAATCAATATATTTAAATTAGTATCATGCTCTAGGAACATATAGTCGTTACTTTGAATTTATTGTAATATTACAGTTTTCTCAAAGTTAACATCTTACATATTAGATGGGTCTGTGAAGTTTGTCACTATTCACAACATTTTTAACCGCTATTGACTCTGCTATATTATTCTTTTATTGTATATTTGTATTTAGAGTAATTACTGCCTCCCAAAAATTTAAATTAAAACTTGCTTTTTTAAGAAAAAACACAACTACTTTTAAAAAAATAACCACTCAAATAAACTTTTTAACCACTTATCACTTTTAATTAGATTTTTTATTTTAATCCCATTATAATTAAGATGTCGACAAAGCAAGAGAAAGAGAGGTAAAAAATGAGAGTAAAAATCGTTATCAATGAATTATTTGAACATGACTACGTTGAGATTCATACCAAGGAAGTAAATAAAGAAATAAGCGAGGCAGTTTTACAACTTCAAAACAATACTAAAGTGATTCCAGTTAATGAGGACGGAAAAATAAAAGTTCTCAAACAAACTGAAATATATTTAGTAAAAAGTAGTGAAGGATCTTTAATCGTAAAAACAAAAGACAAAACATACACGCTTAATAAAAAACTTTATGAAGTTCCTTTGTTAATGGGTCCGGATTTTATGAGAATTTCCAAAAGCACTTATATTAATTTAAAACACCTTGATAGTGTTGAAGCAACCTTTGGTGGAGTAATGAGAGTTAATTTGAAAAATAATGACAAGGATTATATTTCAAGAATGTATGTTAAGGAATTAAAGAAATATTTAAAAATTTAAAAGGAGAGAATAATGAAAATATTAAAAAATATTCTTATGGGGTTAATGTCTGGATTTACAATGATGACAATTAGTTTGTTATTTATAGTGTTGTTTGAAAGTGAATTAGGAGAAATTCTAACAAAAACCAGCATCTTAAAAAGCATTTTAAGCAGCGCTTTAATTGGAGTAACTTTTTATTTGGGTAGTTTAATTTATGAAAACGATAAACTAGCCATGGGTTTAAAAACACTTATTCACATGGGCTCAGGTTTGATAGTGTTTTATTTAGGAGCGATATTTGCTGAGTGGATTCCTCTTTATGGTGGGATTGGTGCCTTAATTGGATTTGTGTTATTTACGTTAGCTATTTCATTTTCAATTTGGTTTGGTTATTATCTTTATTATAAAAAAGAAGCTAAAAAGATTAATGCTCAAATTCACAATCGCCAATAACTAACAAAGAAAAATACGAAATCGCATCTCAAAAGTTTTGATAATTACATTGAGTTTTACAATAAAGTAAGGCTGGAAAGCAAATTAGATTGCCATATTCCGGTATTAAATAGGAGTGTGGCAATCTAATTTTTGTTTTATTTAACGTGTCTACTTGACAAGTGTCAGTTCGCTCTATAACCTAAGTTATTTTTTATAATATTCGTCTTTCAATTTATTCCAATAAATTTTATCATCATTGTTAATTTTTCTAATTACACGACAAGGATTACCTGCAGCAACTACATTACTTGGTATCTCCTTAGTAACTACAGACCCAGAACCAATTACCGAATTATCTCCAATTTTAACACCAGGATTAACTATTACATTACCTCCTAACCAAACATTATCACCAATTATAATTTTTTTACCGTACTCAAGGTTACTAGTTCTTATTAAGGGATCAATAGGATGACCGGCTGTATATAATGAAACATTAGGCCCCAATAAAACGTTATTGCCAATAATTACTTTAGAAACATCTATAATCGTTAAATTAAAATTGCTATAAAAGTTATCTCCAATTTCAATATTAAACCCATAATCAACATATAAAGATTTATTGATATTAGCATTAATACCAATACGACCAAATAGTTTATTAGCTATTTCTCTTCTTTTTTGAAAGTCAGAATGTCTAGTATTATTAAATTCATCCATCATTGTTCTAGCCTTATTATTTAAATCTCTTAACTCTTGATCATTAGCCATATATAGTTTTTCTTTTAACATTTTCTCTTTTTCAGTCATATTTTAACCTTCCTTGTTATAATTTTAAAACATAAAAATGCTTACTACATGAATACCTTATTATAGTAATTTTCATAAATTATCATTTAGCAAGAAATCTATAATATTTAAATGAATAATCCCGTCTTGAGTGAAATCAATTTCATCCATGGATATTACATACTTAGGAAAATTATCTTTAATATGATTATACACACCAAATTCTCTTTTTCTGGTATCCTCGTTATTCATTAAATATGTTACCTGATAGTAGTGAATTTTATTTTCTTTAATAGCAACAAAATCAATTTCATATTGATTTACTTTACCGATATAAACTTTAAAACCTCTCCTTAAAAGCTCATTAAAAACGATGTTTTCTAAAATCATTTCAATTACTTGATTATTATTACCAACTAAAGCTTCTCTCATACCGTGGTCAGTAATATAATATTTTTCTTCTGTTTTCAATACCCTTTTACCAATTAAATCATGTCTTTTAACCTTGTGAATTAAAAAAGCTTGTTCAATGTTATTTAAGTAGTTTAAAACAGTATCGACTGACACTCCGATCTTTTGGCTTTTAAAATAATTAGAAATGGAATTTGCGGAAAACGTCTTACCGATATTTGTAAATACATATTGAATTATTTTTTCTAATACAACTGTGTTTCTAATTTTATATCTGGAAACTATATCTTGCAAAACTGCAGATTTAAATGAATCTCTTAAAATATTCATTGATAAAGCATAATCCAAATTAAGAGATTCAATTGATGGCATCCCCCCAAAGTTTACATAGTCATTAAATGTCCCCTTTGGATATAAAACTATAAATTCTTGATAAGATAGCGGATAAACTGTTATCTCAAGATAACGGCCAGCTAAATAAGTTGATAAATCTGAAGATAATAAATCAGCATTAGATCCAGTAATATAAATATCAAAAATATTCATAGCGTGAAAAGCATTAACCGCTTTTTCCCAAGCATTAACACGTCCTACTTCATCTAATAATAGATATAAAGGGCCTACTTTATTTTTAGCCCACTTAAGGACATAATCTGTAAGCTCTTGATAACCACCTATACTAAAACTTTCTGGTAGCTCAAAATTAATCTTTAAAATGTTCGCCTCAATTACACCCAAACTAATTAACTCTTGAGCAAATTGATCAATAATTGTTGATTTCCCAACTCTTCTTAACCCGGTCAGCACTTTAATAAACGGTTTGTTTTGATAATCTTTAAGTTGTTTTAAATATAATTCTCTTTTTATCATTATTATTTATTACGTAGAATAACTACTTCTCTCCCTTTTAATACTTATTATATTTATATTATACTAGAAATTAAAAGGAAAAGCCAACATGAATTCGATTATAACCGACAATTAATATTTTTTTCTCTCTTTTATCGTTTATAATTGAAATTATTAACTTAAAAGAAGCGTTATGATTTTGATAGTAAAAACGAACCCAAAACTTATACAATATAATCAAATTGAGTTAATTAAATCCTTCTGTTTAATTGATATAATTCTACTTTGTTACTACTAAACATTTTTCTTTTAAGAATCTTATAATCTCGCTATCTTTATCTTCATAGTAATATATACAAACTTAATTTATTTTTTAATCTCTTAAACATCCTATAGGGATAACTTTTATTCTATCATCTCTTGTATAAGCCATCTCACCACCAGTAATAATAATTAATAAGTCTGGTTTTTTTATTTTAGCTTTTTCTATTAAACTATTAATTTTTAATAGGTGTTTAGCCGCCTCTTCTATTTGTTTAGAACCTAATTTAAATTCAATTAGTGCATATCTTCCATCAGGTAGATGAAGAACTGCATCAGCTTCCCGTCTTTTGCGAATATACAAGAATAGTTTTGGGGTTAAAACAATAACATGATCTACATAAGGGCTTAGATAAGCCTTTTTTATTTGTCAAACAGATTAAAATATTTTTAACATAATTCTTGTATATTCTTGTATATTAATTTTATTTATGATATAATAGTTTATAAGATAAAGGAGACGTGAAACTATGGCACTATTTGTTAAACAAACCCCTCAATATAACAGAGTTTATTTGCAAATTATTGATGGAGTTTATGATAAGAAAACTAAAAAAGTAAAGCACATTGTTTATAAAAAGTTAGGGTACTTAGATGAGTTAGAAAAAACTTATAATGATCCTATTAACCATTTTAAAGATTGGTGCAAAAAGGAAAACAAAAACAGAAAAGAAAAGTTAACTGAAGAAATACCTAAGGAAACTAAACTCATTAATTTAGGGTATTTCCCTTTTTATGAAATGTATAAACGATTAAACATTAATACAATTATTAATAACTATCAAAGATTAAGTGAACATAAAGAAAGATATAAATTAGGAGATGTATTTGAATCATTAGTATATGCTAGAATATTATATCCTTCTTCTAAAAAAGATACATACGATAATTTTAAAGATACTTTATACCATAAGTTTAACTATAGTAGTGCGCAAATGTATGAAGGAATCGAACATTTAGGAAAACGTGATAATTATTTATTTGATGGGATCAATTATATGATTTCAAGTAAATATAGAAGAAACTTAAATAATGTTTATTTTGACGCCACTAATTTTTACTTTGAAATAGATAAACCAAATGAGATAGCTAAAATGGGCGTCAGTAAAGAAAACAGAAAATCACCAATAATTGGTTTAGGTTTATTATTAGATGGTAATAGTATTCCACTAGATTATAAAATATATCCAGGTAACGAGTCAGAGCGTACTACATATCATGAAATATTAGACGAATTAAAAAAGAAAAACGATATTAAAGGCAAAATAATAAGAATAGCTGATAAAGGGCTTAATAGTGGTGAAAGTATTAAAGATGCCATACTAGCAAAAGATGGCTACATATTTAGCGAAAGTATTAAGGGTGCTAAACAAGAACTAATTGATTTTATTTTAAAAGATGAAGGATATAAAGAAACTTTTGATGAAGAAAAAAACTTAGTCTATAAAGTAAAATCAAGAATAGATTATGAAAAAGAAATAAGCATTACTGTTAATGGTAAGAAGAAAAAAGTAAATATTAAACAAAAACAAATAGTTTTTTATAGTAGAGATTACGCCTTAAAAACCAAATTAGAAAGAAATAAAGCCTTAACTAAAACATTAAACAATATTAGTAAGGAGTCTACCTATAAAAGAGATTTATATGGTTTTACTAGTAAATACGTAGAAGAAACTTATTTTAAAGAAGGAATAGAAATAGATATAGATAAAGTTAAAAGTCTTAATTTAGATAAGATTCATAAAGACGAATTACTTGATGGTTATTATCTAATAGTAACAAGCGAACTAAATGCTAAAGATGAAGATATAATAGAGGCTTATCATAGTTTATGGGAAATAGAGGAATCATTTAGAATAATGAAAACCACTTTAAAAACAAGACCAGTATATCATTCACTTATAGATTCAATAAAAGGACATTTTCTAATCTGTATGACAGCACTTCTAATAGTTAGATTAGTAGAAAAAATTAGATTAAAATCTAAAGTATCAGCAAGTAAATTAATTTCTTCTTTAAAGAAATACCAAGCTCTTAAAGTCAGTGACAATAAATACCAACTCTATTATTACGATGAAACTTTAAACATTTTAGCACAGTTTTTTGGAGTAAAACTTAACCAACATTATAAAAATGAAAAAGAAATAAAAGAAATTTTTAAAGAGAAATAATATACAAGCTACAAAAAAGACATCCTACCGCTTTACAATCACGTAAATGGGATGTCTATTTATTTTCTGTAAAAAAGTCAGGTAATTTATCTTAATTATATCATTAATTATAATATAAAGCAAGGGAACTCTAACTATCGCTAAAAATTATAAAAAGGGAATGATTTATACCCTTATTAATTACTAATCTTGTTAACAAATTATATGGTTTGTATAATTTATTAAAAT
>Ga0172378_10001843_pt1 | contig 19661 bp, 18 predicted proteins | sample GrowelOW332metaG_FD_119755 | JGI IMG/M metagenome (GOLD analysis project Ga0172378, IMG submission 119755) | Groundwater microbial communities from an aquifer near a municipal landfill in Southern Ontario, Canada - Pumphouse #3_1 metaG | ecosystem: Environmental > Aquatic > Deep subsurface >... | reverse complement strand
TATTGTTTTCGAAAAAAGATAGCGTTATTATTTATTTGTATTTTTTTCAAAGGAGAATTATTATGAAGAATAAAACACTTATGATGTTTCTTTCCGTTGCCGCTCTTGCCTTAGCTTCCTGCCAGCCGATTACCTCAGCATCTGTATCCGATCAGGCTTCCGCTTCTGACACTCCTAGTGCAGAAATCAGCAATGAACCTAGCGCTGAACCGAGTGTCGAACCCTCCGTTGAACCTAGTACTGAACCTTCTGTGGAACCCAGCACTGAACCTGAACCCAGCACCGAACCATCGGTTATCATTTCAACTGTCACAGTTGAAGTGACTAAGACTTTTGGTCTCACGATAGAAGCTGCTGACGGTACTACTATTACCGTCCTTACTCAGGGAGATGAGGAAGATAAATATGAAGCCGGAAGTGAAATTGAATTTTCAGTTGAAGTCACTGATCCAAGCAAAGAATTGTCTAAAGTAACCATTAATGACAAAACCATTAATGCTTCCGAAGATAATCAGTATACTTTTACGATGCCAAATAAGGAAACAGTCATAAAGACTGAAGTTATTGTTTTAGGTGATGCCTCAATTGCTAATATCAGTGATGTTGATCCTGATGCCCTTCCTTCCACTGTTGAAGGACTGAAGACTTTCCTTCAGGGAACAGTTGAAGCTGAAGCTGTTTATCTGAGAACCTCTACTTTTGTAGATACTTTATCTTCTACTAACAAGATTTCTTCTACCATTGTTGGTCAGAATGACGTTGTTAAGAGCAAAGCTATCAATACTAATGATAAATATTCAACCATCAACAAGAGTTACACTTCAGAGAATACAATTGCTAACGGCCACTATTATGCTCTTTCGACACAGGCTGCTGCCGGTGAGAGCGACACAACTGGTTCATATAAGGTCTTAGTCGATGACGAGACTGAAACACTTGCTCCTAATGAGATGAAGGAAGGTGATGCTCTTAAGGCTGTCACTACTGCCGGAAATGTCAACACGGTTATCAACAATCTCTTCAAGAATTCCACTGAGAGCTTCACTAACACTACTGACGGCAATTACAACTGGGTGAATATTTCCGTAAATTCCGCTGTTAATGAAGACAATGCTAAATCTGCTACCTTAAAGGCTTCCGCCATTGTCAGATCCTACAGAAGAACTGTTGATTTAGAAGTTGTTGTCGATGGTGACAATTTTGTCAGCGATCTTTATTTCACTCAGAAAACATATTCTGCTGACGATTGGGATGCTGAAAATTATGTTCCTTTTGAAGATGCTGTTGCTACTGCCAATATTGGCTATAGAATCACTCAGACCCGTGGTTACAGAAACACTTTAGAAACTACCAATTTAGATAAATATGCCTCTGACGAATATTCCGTGTCCATGAGTTACACTCTTCCTGGCCAGACTTCCGTAGCTGTTGAAGATGAAGAAAAAACCATTCAGTCCTCTGCCTATCTCACTTTGAAATATACTCAGGTTGATTTTGAGGAAGTTATTTTCACTCCTTCTATTGTCGGTGCTGATGGTGATCTGACTGTTTCCTATGATTCCAGCAACCGTCCTGTTGTCAATGGGCTTGGAAAAGGAAACCTTAAGTTTGATAATGGCTTAGGTGTTATCCAGCTGCTTCCTGTCACAGTAATTCAGCCACTTCCTTATTCAATCAGTGCTTCTCTGAATACCGGATCAAAGATCTTTAATGGTGAAACTGCCATACTTACGGCCGCTATCCTTCCGACAGCCGCCGATCAGGATGTCACAGTTGCTCTTAAGGAAGATTCTACTGCCGGAGTCGAGATTGTCAAGAATGATGATGGAACCTTTAATGTCAAGGGTGTCACTAACGGAACTGGAACCTTAGTTGTCACTTCTACCGCTGATGCCAGCAAGACTACTAATGTTGCTTTCACAGTTGAAGATAAGCCAAGTCTTGAAGGTATCAAAGCTTTCCTTACCACCACTACACTATACGGAAAATTTTCCGGATGGGGAAATCACTTTGTGAATCTTTCTGCTGATGGCAAGGGTGAATATGTTTGCTATGAAGGTGGCAAGGGCGATATTATAACCTTTACCTGGGAAATGGATGATGATACTTTTGTTATCACTACCACCATTGATGCTGATTCTCCGACTAAATCGAAATATTATAATTTTGAGAGTTTATCTGAGGCTACTATTTCTTCAGTGAAACTTGGATTCTCTTATAACAGTTCGGTTAAAAATGTGGTTCTGTCTGCCATGGATGAAAAACTTGATCTTGCTACTGCCGATCTTTCTTCTTACTAAAACGTTGTATAATAGATAACATATGAAATGCAAAGTTGGAACCTCGGTTTCAGCTTTGCTTTATTTAAAGGAAAAAATCAATGAAAAAACCAACATTTGGATTATTACTCTGTTTAGGACTTTTAGCTAGCTGTAATCCTGTCTCAGCCTCTGTTTCTACTGAAATCTCAGCTAGTACTAGCACCAGTCCCTCTGTTTCTGATTCGGTCTCTGATTCAGAAAGTGTCTCTGACATTGCTTCAGAAAGTACTTCCGTTTCGGATAGCAGCGAAGATGAGGGTGAGGAGGTAAGCCTTGATTCGATTTATTCTTTGCTACGTGGAGATCTTAATGATTCAGAAGTAAGAGATTCCAATAAAGTAGTTACCACTTCGGTTGATGATGCCGGAAGCGGAACTAGAATAACCACAAATACAGAAGAACTTAATATCTATTCTGACCATACATCTTTGGCCTGTGGAACGGATAAAGTCCAATATGGTGAATCATCTTCTTATGATTCTCAAGATACTTATGAAAGAGAAATCTGTTCGAAGAATTACAGCGGACAGGATATTTTCTATTATGTCATTGATTATGCTGATGGCACTAAGCGTGAATCCTGGAAAGATACTGCTAAACGTTTACCAATTTATGATTCTGCAACCAGTGGCACTGAAGGAACTGACTATCTTTTAGCTTCCAGTCTTGCTTCTCAGATTACCAAACAGGCTAGTTTACTCACTGCCAGTTTCTTATCTACTCATATCATCAATAATGCTGATGTTCAGACTATCATACCTACAGCTACTATGTATGAGGATGAAGGAATCATCACTTATGAACTGAAGGACTTCTCCTATCAGACTACTGATGACGATGATTCAATAGTTGATACTCTGATTGAATTCGAAATTGTTGTTGATGACGGAAAACTGATGAAATCCACTCTTCGCTACAACATCAATCAGCAGCGTGATGATGAAGAGTACATTATCGATGATGTTACTACCTATGAGATTTCTTATGGTGATAGAGAGGCTTCCTCTACCGATGAATTGGTTTTCAATCCTGAGGACTATTTCATTGAGACTGTCGACAGTGTCAAATCTTTCTATTTTGATAATGGTAAAAAAGTCTATGTTGATAAGGATAAATTACCTTTAGGAAAATATATCAGATTTGAAGCCGATGTTTATACTCCCAGCAAGGCTGTTGATCTGGATATGACTCCAGAAACTTCTACTGACAGCACTGTTATCGAAGTTTCAACTATCACCTTTGATACCCTTAAGGCTGGTACTGCTACCTTAACCATGAGCAGTGCTACTGGTGTCTTTGTTTCCGTTGATGTCACAGTCATCACGGAAAATAAGGCTAGCCGTATTTCTTATGCCGATGCTTCGGCTGGTTTTGAAAAAGAAGGAACTTCGGATAATTTCAAAACTTATATGTATACTGGACAGACTTATGAAGGAATCTATCTGACAGTCAGACCAGCTTCGGCTATTGATGACATTCAGGTTATTGTCTCTGATCCGGAAGTTCTTTCAGTCACTGCTGTTTCTTCTTCAGCAACTTCTGGAATCATCTGCTATAAGTATGTCGTCAGTGCAACCAATAATTCCAGTAAAAGTGTTTCAGTGACTTTTAAGTCGCTTAGCAATGAAACTGTCTCCTATACTCAGGATTATGTCATTAAAGATGCACTTTCGGCTGAGGATCTTTTAGCTAAAGCCACTTCCCATACTTACCGTTGGGATAATATTTATGATGTTGGAACCTATGGTATTCTCACCTTTGATAGCACCACTAAGGGAACTATCAAATATTATGATGGAGAAGGATTGATTGAGGATTCTGTCTCAACTTTCTCCTTTACCATCAATGGTTCTGAATTTGTTCCTACCATGGATGAAAATGCCTATCTTAAGTATAATGGTGGTGAGATTGCTCTTGATGGTGGATTCATTGTTCTTCGCGTCAATGTTACCGATTATGTCCATACCTTCAAGATCGTAAGCGAATAATTATGATGCTACATAAGAAAATTCTTGTTTTACTTCCTCTTTCTGTCCTTTTGATAGGCTGTCAGCCGACTTCACACTCCGCTTCTGACTTACCTGCTTCTGACTCGGATTCCCAATCGGTTAATTCTGATATTGGCAGTGCCAGTGAAATTATTTCTGACAGTACTGAGCCATCTTCTGATTCTGAATCGGTCAGTACCAGCGAATATGTTCCTACTACCAAAGAAGATATCATTGCTGATCTGACAGACCTGAAAGAAGACCTTTTGGACTTGAATCAGGATGTTACTGAAAGACAGTATTCTACTGAACAGACAATAAGTTATTCTGGTTTGGAAATGGATGTTTCCGAAGAAGGGGTTGATACCCTCTATACTTGCAATGGCGAAAAAATGACCCATTGTGATGGTGATCAGACTATCGGTGATGAGGAAATTCCTTTTGTTCGTGAAAAGGGTGTGAAAAATGATACTCTTTATAGCCTGACGTATTATTCTAAGGGTGATTCTTCAAATTCGGTTACCTATTATGAAAATACCCCTGATAACCAGTCAGTCCTTTTCGATGTTGGCTTTGTCTCCTCCTATATTCAAAGCACTATTGTCCCGACTTTGGCTTATTACGAAGATGATTCCCTTAAATTAGTTACCACCTACAATTTTTATCAGATTGATTTATCGACTGATGGTGAAAAGACATTGTATTTCAATTTCAAGTATATGGATGGTCAGACTGTCCGTGAAGGATTTGAAAGACAGGATACCATTCTTATTTCGTAAGGCAAAATTGTATCATGTCACACCTCAATGCTCTATGGCTTGATTGATAATACGAATTATCAGTATCAGATTAGTGATTCAACCTACTATTATGATGATATTATCGAATTTGATGGTACCCCAATTGATCCTGAGGCCATGTAAGTTCAGTCCTTTTCATTTCTCTGAATCATCCTTTTTCAGAAGGGATTAATCGGTAAACAAATACAAAATTATATTCTGTGTTTTTCTTTTGAAAATATGCAGAATATTTTTTGTGTATTACTTAGATAATTATGATATATTTATATAGCTTATAAAAATTATTTTAGAGGAGATTAGTAATGGAAAAGCAAATAACTTATAAACCTAAAGGTACCTGCTCCGTTAAGATGGACTTCATCATTGAAACTGATAACGATACTATCAAAGATATGTCAGTTGTTGGTGGATGCAATGGGAACCTTAAAGGCATCCGTGCCTTACTTATCGGAATGAAAGTACAGGATGTTGTTGCTAAGCTTTCCGGAATCACCTGCGGATTCAAAATTACTTCCTGCCCAGACCAAATGTCTAAGGCCTTAGGAGAATACTTAGAGGAGAAAAAACAAAATGCATAATAAAATTTTATTTACTTCCGAATCGGTGTCCGAAGGACATCCTGATAAGGTCTGCGACCGAATCAGTGATGCTATTCTTGATGCTGCCTTAGCTGTTGACAGTTCTTCAAGAACTGCCATTGAAACTATGGCAACCCGTGAAAAAGTCATTATTTCCGGTGAAGTGACCACTAAGGCCAAGCTTGACTACGAAAAAATAGCCCGTGAGGTTGTTTCACAGATTGGCTATACCAGTCCTGAAGTGGGCTTGGGTGCTTCAACCATGTCGGTTGAAGTCTATGTCCGTGAACAGTCTCCGGATATTGCTCAGGGTGTCAACAACTCTCTCGATCTTCATTCTATCGGTGCTGGTGATCAGGGCATTATGTTTGGCTATGCCACTGATGAAACCTCTAATTTCATGCCCCTTTCTATTGTCATGGCTCATAAGCTGGTCCGATATGCTACTGCTTTAAGAAAGAATGGCAAACTTGATTTTGCCAGACCTGATATGAAGAGCCAGGTTACCATTGATTATTCCGGAAAAGATCCGATCCTCAATGCTGTGGTTTTCTCCTGTCAGCATAATCCGGGTATCAGTATTTCGGAATTAAGAGAAAGAATCCGTGACAAGGTCATTTTCCCGGTCATTGATAGTTTTGGTCTTGACCGTAGTCAGACTCAGGAATACTACATCAATCCGACTGGAAAGTTTGAGATTGGCGGTCCTTTAGGTGATACCGGTCTGACTGGAAGAAAAATTATTGTCGATACTTATGGTGGCTCTGCTCCCCATGGTGGCGGTGCTTTCTCTGGAAAGGATCCGACCAAGGTTGACAGAAGCGCAGCTTATGCTGCCAGATATGCAGCTTTGAATATTGTGGCTGCCGGTTTAGCTAAACGCTGCCTTATCCAGCTTAGTTATGCTATTGGTGTTTCTCAGCCGGTTAGCATTAATATTGAGACTTATGGAACTGAGACAGTGTCAAAGGACAAGATTCTTTCCTGTCTTCTTGATGGTAAAGTCTTTGACTTCACTCCTGAAGGAATCATTTCCGGTTTCTCATTGATGAAGCCTAGCTTCCGTTATCAGGATTTATCAGCTTATGGTCACTTCGGACGCCCTGATCTTGATCTCCCTTGGGAAAAGCGTGATAAGGTTGAGATTCTCCGTAAACTTTGTCTTTGATAATAACTGAAGGACACAATCATGAAAGATAACGAAAAGGAGGAGCAGCTAAAAACTCCATTCCTTGATGCTTATGTTGATTATATTAACTCTCATCCGTATCCTTTCGATGTTCCCGGCCATAAGCTTGGTGGCTTAGAGACCGATCTTTCTAGAAAAATCAGTAATCTTTTTGCTGAATATGATGCTAATGCTCCTTATGGATTAGATAATCTTGCTAATCCAAAGACAATTATTAAGGAAGCTGAAGAACTGGCGGCTAAGGCCTGCCATGCCGATCATTGCCTTTTTTCCGTTAATGGAACCACTGGCGGTGTTTTGGCGATGCTTATAGCCTGTCTTGATAACAAGGATAAAATCATTTTGCCTCGAAATGTCCATAAGTCGGTTATTAACGGACTTATTCTTTCGGGTGGTGTTCCTATCTTTGTTACTCCGGATATTGATAAAGAACATGGCGTAGCCTGTGGTGTCAGTGTCAATTCTATGGTTAAGGCTATGGATGACAATCCGACTGCTAAAGCGGTTTTTGTGATTAATCCAACTTATTTTGGTGTGGCTTCTGATTTAAGAAAAATCGTCCATGAAGCCCATAAAAGAAATATGATTGTCATCACTGATGAAGCCCATGGCTCAAATTTCTATTTCTCGGATGAACTTCCGCTTTCCGCTATGGATTGCGGTGCTGATATTACTTCTCTTTCTCTTCATAAGAATAGCGGATCTTTGACTCAGACTTCCCTCATTCTAGTTAAGGGAAACCGTCTGGATTTTGCTGAAATCAAACGTGCTTTTACCATGGTTACTTCTACCTCTCCCAATTCAATCTTCCTTTGTTCAATTGATGCTGCCAGAAAAGAAATGGTTCTTCGGGGGAAACAGCTTATTCACGATAATATTGAAATGGCTGATTACTGCCGTACAGAGATTGATAAGATTCCTGGACTTAAGACTTACGGACATGAATATGTCAAAAAAGGTGATGATTCCGGACGCTTTGAAATTGATATGACTAAGCTGGTGATTGATGTTACCGGTCTTGGTATGTATGGCTATGAAGTCTATAAGGAACTGAGAATGAAATACAATATCCAGGTTGAACTTGGTGAAGTATCCGTTATTCTGGTTTTGATCGGACCTGGCACTACTAAGCAGCAGATCGAATATCTGCTTTCATCTCTGAGAGATATGTCTAAGGTTCATTATAAGCTCCATATCAGACGCAAGCTTCCTCTTTATGATTATTCTTATCCGATTTCCTTGGTTCCTCCCCGTGAAGGATATGATGCTCCGACAAAGATTGTCAATCTGAAGGATTCGGTCGGTGAGATTTCCGGTGAGACTGTCATGGCTTATCCGCCTGGAATTCCGATTATTATTCCTGGCGAAGTCATTAACAAAGACTGTATTGACTTAATTAATTTCTACCGTAAAGAAGGCGGAGAAGTTTTAAAAGACACTACAATTGGTAAAATTAAGGTTATTGACCGAGAAAAGTGGATTCTTGCTAAAGATTTCGGTTTGTAATTTTGAAAGCCCTTACTATTGATAAAGTGCTTTCAATCACGATATATGATAAAAAATTCTGAAAGGGGTTTAAACTTTCAATTCATTTACTTATAATATAAGTAGGAATAAAGAAAGGAATCAATATATTATGAAATTCCAGTATGTGTGCAAAGATGTCGAACTTACTTCTGCTATGAAGAAAGCGTGTGAAGACAAGTTAGGCCGTTTCGAGCATTATTTCCATTCTGAGGAAGAAGTCGTTGGTGTTATGAGAATCGAGATTGTTAAGGGAAGCAAATTTGTTGAAGCTACTATCAGTGCTGATAACTTCTCAATGCGTGCAAAGACAATTAACGATGATTTCTATAATGCTGTCGATGTGTTGGCTGAAAAGCTTGAAGGCCAGATGAGAAAGGCCAAGACTCAGCTGAAGAAAGCCACTAAGCAGAACTCCCTGAGAGAAAATATTATGTTGGAACAGATCAGTGATGATCTGGAAGATGAAGCCAACTTCGAAATTGTAAAGAAGAAGACTCTTAGTCTGACTCCGATGGATGCTGATGAGGCTTTAGCCAGAATGGATGCATTAGGACACAACTTCTTTATCTACTTAGATTCCACCACCGGATTGGTCAACGTTCTTTATGAAAGAGAGAACAACGGCTACGGTGTCATTGAAATCGAAAAATAGTTAATTTATTAGGGGGATCAATTATTCCTGATTCCCCTTTTTTAAACTATTCAAGCATTATCATTCTTCCTTTGATATAATCTTTTTATATGAAAAACAAAATCTTCGGCTTTGTCCTTTCCCTGTCCCTGCTTCCTTTGTCCTCATGCTTCTTCTCCTCAATCGGAAAGGTCAGTTCATTATCTGCCCCTTATTTGACTCAGACCTCCGGAACTATCAGAATTTCAAAAGATTCTGAAGATATTCTGGTGTCGCCTTTTGATACTTCAATTTATGGAAGCCTCTATTATTATCAGGGTACCTACTCGGATGAGCAGCTTTCCGAAATCACGGAAAAGTTCGGCAATGATTTTTCTTTCTTTCATGCTTTATCCGATCGTCATAACTATTACTGTCTTTATGATACCTCAGATGAACAGACTCAGATTAATCAGCCCAAGATCAATAATCTGAAGGTTGTCAATGATTCTTACGGAACCGGAGAAGAAATCGTATTGGATGATTTTCTTTACTCACTTTTAAAGAAAAGCTATCAGTTTACTTTAGACTCTGACGGCCTTTTCAACATGTTCCTAGGAACAGTCAATGATATTTATGAAGCAAAGCAGGAAGAACTTTCTGATTATGATTCCTCTCTTTCCAAGGCTCTCAGTCTAGCAAACAACTTTACTTTCGCTAGTGATGTTGATGCTGAGGAGATTTCTCAGGCAATTGCTTTTGTTCCTTCAACCAAGGATGAAATATCCTCAATGCTTACTTTTAATGATGAAAAGAAATCAGTTATCTTCAATCGTTTATCAAAAACCGGATTTGAAGATAAGAAAGTCTCTATTTCTTTAGGCGGAAATGCTAAGGGTGAGGCTACTGAATATGTCGCTGCCAATTTAGAAAAAGAATATCCTGATATCTGTCTAGTCATTGACTCTGGCAGTTCATCTATCAAAGTCACTTTTCAACGCCCAGATGAACAGAAATGGAATATCCGTTTAACTAATCCGGTCTATGCTCAGTCTCTTGATGCCTCAGAATATAATTCGACTGAGATTTCTTTCTCCCATTTAGGTGAGTTTACTATTTCCACCTCCGGTTATTATATGCAGTATTTTTATGTCTATGATCAGGCTAAGGATGAGTATATCCGCCGTAGCCATATCATCAATCCCCTGACTGGGTATTCCGAAAACTTCTTTGATCAGATCTGTGTCATGATGCCGGATTCCGGCTTAGCTGATATGTACACTACTGCCTTAATGAATACTACTTCGGTCACTCAGGCAAGTTCACTGTTTGATACCCTCAATCAGAAATACGGCGTGGAAGAGGCTTCATTGATTCTTTGCTACAAGAGCAATGATGATGGTTCTCTCTATCAGTACCGGAATAGTGAGCTGACCGGTCTTTCCCAAAAGGGGCTTCCGGTTTCCTATATCAGTCAGGCAGGTGTTGAAAAAGAGTATTCCGGTGATTATTCTGACGTCTCGGTAAATGATATAAAATCTGTCAGTACCAAGTCAGAAAGAAGCTTTCAGGAAAGATTTTTGGTATCTGAATCAGTATTTTCGGACTTTTCTGTCATTTCCGATACCCAAATATTGTCACATCCTGATAAAATAATATCTGTATTGGACAAAATATCATGATTAAACTGATTGCGACTGATTTGGATGGAACGCTTTTCTATCCTAAGAATCCTTTTATCGGAACTTCTGCAAAGAATAAGAAATTTTTAAGAAGATACATTGACAATGGCGGACAGGTTCTGGTTGCCAGCGGACGAAGCACTAACATCATTCCTTTTTTGGAAAAAGCACTGAAAAATAAAATCACTCTTTTAGGCTGCAATGGCGGTTTCATCTGTGAAGATAACCAGCTGAAAGAAAACTACCCGCTTGATTCGGATAAGCTTCTTGAGCTTTATGTCACCATGCGTGAGGATTTTGATATCATCTGCTGGTTTCTCTTTGATGAAAAGGACACTATCTATATTTCCTGCACTGAAAGAATGACTGATCTGATTCTTTATGGTACCTTGATTGGTAACAGCATCAATGGTGTTTACCGGGAAAATCTCTGTCCTGATGAAAAAATCTTTCTAAATAGGATTGCTACTCATAATGTCTACAAGATGATGCCGATATTCGGATTAGGGAAGAAAGGAAGGCAAAAGGCCAGCGAGGCTTATCTTCCGTTCAAAGCTAAATTCGGTGATTGCTTCGATATTGCGGTTTCTAATAATTCCCTGGAAATCACTTCCAAGGGAGCTGATAAAGGATCCGGAATTGAAAAATATTGTTTGGATAATAACATTGACAAGAATGATGTCATCGTCATTGGCGATTCCGGAAATGACTTGTCGATGTTTGGAAGGTTCCCCCATTCATTCTGTATGGAACATTCCCCACAGCATATAAAGTCTCAGGCTAATCATGTTGTTAAACGGGTTTATGATCTGGAAAAGTATCTTTCTGACCCAGAATTGTTAAAAAACGATAAGATTCGTGCAACAGATTACGAAAAGGGTTTGTCTAATCTTTAATCTAGTTATATAATTAATAGTTAGTTGTGTGCAAATAAATTAAGAGGGTAACGACATGAATACTGAAGAAAAAAATGTAATGACTATTGTAACGCTTGCCAGAATCGTTGAATCAACGCTTTGGTATTGCCTGCCTCCAAGAAGTGCTAATGGTTTTTCAAAGCAGGACAGAGACAACCGTTTCTTAGCTTTGACTAATCTTACTGCTGAGCATTCTCCTTTCTACGCAAACTGCGAAAGAAATGCTGATGCCGGAAAAGAACTTTTTGAAATGATGAAGGATTTCACTGAAGATGTATATGGTCCTAATGGACGTATCGTCTATCTTGATATGCATGATAAGGTTGTGGTTGAGCCATCATTGATCAATGAACTCTTCACCACTGTCGTCAAGCTTCGTGCTTATTTAGAAGCCTTCATTTCTTCCGCCATCAAATTCCTGAAGGAAAGCGGAAAGCTTTCTGATGAATTTGCTGAACTGATTTCTACTGATATCAGATATTATCACGCTTTTGCCGGAAAGGTCTCCTGCATTCTTATTGCCAACAAGTTCGGCGAACTTAATCAGACTGCTTCTATCTATATGGAAAGCTATGCTAAGAGCCATAATGGTGCCGATCCTAAGAATGATCCTGATTTCAATGTCAGAAATGATCCTTCTTTCCGTATGATCGAGAATGAGTTCCATGAACTTAACACCGATATGGTCACTGTTCTCAACAGCTATGGCGAGAATGATGCTGATTTCCGTTATGCCCGTGAGCAGATCTATGCTGACTGCGAAATCTTCACCGGAAAGAAAGTCACTACTGATACTAAGGCTTATTTCCAGATGTTCACTTCCTATCTTGATAAGATTCTCACTACTACTCAGACCAATCTTAATCAGATGTTCACTGCTATTTCACTGAAAATGTCTGAAACTGAAGAAGAACCTGCTAAGACTGAAGAATCAGCCCCAGCTGCTGAAGAAGCTAAGTAAAGGAGATGTCTATGGAAAATACTGTTAAAGAAAAGAAATATTTCTTAAGCGAGATCATTTGGTATATCTCTTTAGGAATTGTCTGGCTCACTGGATTGGTTTTCTCCATTCTCGGTGCCATTGCCTATAATTCCGGACGTATCACTGATAATCCGCTCTATAAGGCTCAAAAGGGCTTTGCTGCTGCTTTTGGTCAGGCTGAAGGCACTGTCTGGGATTTTAGAATCTTTGGTGCTATCCTGATGGTTGTTGCTATGATTTTCTTCCTTGTTGTCATTTTCTACTTCTCTGATAAGAAGTCTAAGGAAATTGCTGCCAAGAAGCGTAAAGAAGAAAGAATGCGTATTCTTATGGCGGGACAGACTCCGGTCGAAACTCCTAAAGAAACTGTCGAAGCAGAAACTGCAAAATAAAAAAACAAGGCTTCTTTCAAGGAAGCCTTTTTCAACATTAGAAAGGTGATATTTTCTATGGATTTGATACAGGAAAGTTTACAGAAAGGGAATATCGTTAAAGATTTCCGGAATAACGGCATTGATCTGCTGGAGTATTCTTTAGAAAAATTTGCGTCTTTTCCTTATGCCGTGATTATTTCTAATGGAGATGCTACTGCCAAAGCCATGGGTTTTAAGGCTCAGCAGAAAATAACTGCTGCCAATTACTATACTCCCGATGTCAATTATTCTTCTTCCAGTTCCTCCAGTCTTTTCATGAAGACTAAAGCCTGCTTCTATGACCGGAAAAACGGACATGTCAGTTCCTATACTAGCTATGGAATGGATAACCTTGATAAGGCTAAACGGACTGATTATTCCTATGATAAGTATATCAACGTTTACGGCAAGCTAGACAAGATGAAATACTATGTCGTTAATAAATTCACCTCGAAAGATAATCTCCTCCATGACGGCTATTTAACGAGCGATGACAAAGAGTATCAGGAATGCGATAACTCGTCTAAGCGGGTCATTTACGGAACGATTATCTACCTAATCGATAAAGACACTGTCAAAAATCAGTCAGTCAGAGAAACTGCTGACGGTTTTGAAATTTCGTTTGATTTGGATGAGAAGACGGCTGACGATTATTATGCGACTAAAATGGTTACTACCGGAAATCTGTATGAGCTTCCGACTTTCTATTCTTCCAAGATTACTTTTTATCTTGACCGTGAACTGAATCTTATCCGCTCCTTGGCTTTTGATTCCTTACGGGCTAAGACTGGATTCATCAATACTGATATCAATATGGAATCTGAAAACTTCTATTTCGGAAGTCAGGCTTCCGTCTTTGAGACCAAAAACGGACCGATTGATATTTCCGTTCCGGATGTCGGTCAGGAATTCTTAGGCTATCAGCTGACTGAAAGACTGAAAAAATAATAAAAAGACATAAAAAAAGCCACCTGAATTCAGGAGGCTTTTTTTGTTTTCGAGATTAAAAAAGAGAACTACTTAGCTTCAACGGCTTTTTCAGCCTTAGCTGCAGCCAGGCGCTTAGCCTTTTCCTTAGCAGCCTTCTTACGTCTTTTCTCTAATCTTTCATCCCATTCAGCATGGGAAGGTCTAGGATCGATCTTTGCAATTGCCATAATAAATCACCTCGTTAATAAGCAATACAATTATAGTGAAAATTACAAAATAATCAAGTCTTTAGGGGAAAGTTATCGATTTTAATTAAAGAAAAAGCTTACATTCACGTTTTTAGCCTAGATTAGGCTTTATTGACGCCAACTATAATATTCCTCATCCTTTTTCATATCCACGGTTTCTTCGTCCATTGACTCATAATCAATAAAGAAAACGGAATCTTTGTACAGGGATTCAAAATCGTATTCGGAGAGGACTAGACCGGAAAAATCACCGGTAACCCGGAATTTGCCATCTTTGGAGAAGCGGAAAGAATATTGCTGATTTCTGATGATGCTGGCTAAAGGGTAGCCACCTTTAAGAAGTTTGATTGCTTCCTTGATTAAATATTTATTTTCATCCATACTTTAATTATAATTGTATTTAAGTATTTCAGGGAGAGAAATTAAATGGAAAACGAAAAATTAGATTTTAACGGATATCAGAAGCAGGCTTACAGCCTTATCAGCGAAGACGGAAAGAAGGATATGGTTCTTAACGGTGTTCTGGGTTTAGCCGGTGAATCCGGTGAATGCTGTGATATCGTCAAGAAAGTACGTTTCCAGGGCCATGAGATGGATAACCGTCATCTGATGGAGGAATTAGGCGATGTTCTTTGGTATGTGGCTGAAACAGCTTCTGGATTAGGTGTTACACTGGAAGAGGTTGCCCAGTTCAATCTTGATAAGCTTCATAGCCGTTATCACGGTGAAACTTTCCACGCTGTTGATTCAGTTAACCGTCCTGAGTATCAGAAAAAAGAAAAATAATAAATCAGAGGTTAAAAAAAGAAAAGGCTGTTTAGAATCCTAACATTTACAGTTAGTTCCAAACAGCCTTTTTCTTATACAACTTCTATTTCTTTAATGTTGATTTCGCTTCCCGTCACTAAATGAGTGTGTTCACTGCCACAGATAGGGCAGGTTTTTCCGTTGTCAAGGGTGGAGTAGGTGTTGTTACAGTCTTCACAGATGGAAACAGCCTTGATAGTCTCAATGACTAACTGGCAGTTATTCATCAGCTCGTGCTTGGAACAGGCCCATTTCCAACAGTCATCAAGGTAAGCATTGACGACTGCGGAAACTTCACCTATCTGCAGAACGACTTTATTCACATGGGTGATTTTGTTTTCTTTGGCAACTTCTTCGACTGATTTAATGATATTGAAGATGATACCTAATTCATGCATCTTAGGCGTTCTTGCTGGCTTTGCTAGCTTTCTTCTGATCTTTCTTCCACTGCTTATGCTTCTTGATGATGGCTTTCTCTTCTTCGGTATGCTTTCCGAAGACAATCTTCATTCCTCTCTTCATGGCATAAGGAAGAATCTTCTTGAACTTATCTTCGCTCTTGGCCAAATTGGAACGTTCTGGATGATCACGGAAGAGGTGGATGGCATCAAAGGCACACTTGGTGGTGCAGACACCGCAGCCGATACATTTGTTAGGATCGACAACTGAGGCACCGCAGCCTAAGCATCGAGCAGTTTCAATCTTGACTTGTTCAGCGGCAAGGGTGTTATGGGCATCCTTGAAGGAGGTCTTGGAATCGATCTTTGGATCAACGCCGGCATCTTGTCTCTTATTATGGTCATAGGAGAAGACATTGATGTTGTCTTTGTTAAGCATGATGAAGTCACGGCGATTACGTCCGATAGTCAGGGAAGCACCCTTATGGACATAACGGTGGAGTGATTCAGCAGCGCATTTACCGGCTTCGATGGCATCAATTGCAAACTTAGGACCAGTATAGACATCACCGCCGACAAAGATATCGGGATCAGCAGTCTGATAGGTAAGACCATCGGCAATCGGATAATTTCCGTGCCAGAAGCCAACCTTGGAATCCTTAAGGAGATCACCCCAGACAATAGCCTGACCGATAGCGAAGACGATATGCTTGCAATCGACAGTCATGGTCTGAGTTTCATCATACTTAGGATTGAATCTCTTGGTTTCAGGATCAATGGTGGAGACACATTTCTTAAAGACAATGCCCTTGACATGTCCCTGATCATCGAGAAGAACTTCTTTCGGACCCCAGGAGTTATTGATATCAATATCTTCTTCGAGGGTTTCCTTGACTTCTTCATCGCTGGCAGGCATGGTGGCTCTGTCTTCGAGGCAGAACATGGAGACCTTGGAAGCGTGGAAACGCTTGGCGGTTCTGGCACAGTCGACAGCAACGTTTCCGCCACCGACTACGACAACTTCGCCATCAAGAGTCTGATCATGGTTTTCACTGGCATCATGCAGGAATTTAACAGCATAGGTGCATTCAGGAGCAGTATCACCGGCAACACCGGGAAGTCTTCCGCCCTGGCAGCCAATAGCGACATAGAAAGCCTGATATCCCTGTTCCTTAAGCTGAGCAATGGTGACATCCTTGCCGACTTCGACACCGCACTTGATCTCAACACCAAGAGCAAGTAAAACATCGATTTCAGCCTGAACAACATCCTTTTCAAGTTTATATGAAGGAATACCATAAGTCATCATACCACCAGCTTTGGCATTCTTTTCAAAGATGGTTGGCTTATAACCCTTGGTTGCAAGATAATAGGCACAGGATAAACCGGCAGGGCCGGCACCGATGATAGCAATCTTCTGACTCCACTGTTTTTCAACATTGGAAGCAATGACAACTTCAGGAACATATCTGGTTTCTGACTTAAGATCTAAGTCAGCTAAGAACTTCTTTACTGGATCGATAGCGACTGGATCATCAATGGTTCCACGGGTGCAGGCTTCTTCGCAACGATGGTTGCAGATACGGCCGCAGATGGCAGGGAACGGATTGTCTTTCTTAATAAGGGCTAAAGCTTCCTGATAGCGGCCTAAGGCAGCTAATTTAAGATATCCCTGAACAGCAACATGGGCTGGGCAGGCAGTCTTACAGGGAGCAGTACCGGTTTCATAGCAGTTGATTCTGTTATTGTCACGGTAATTTTCATCCCACATATCTTCACCCCAGGGCATATTGTCGGGGAGAATGTGCTTAGGATACTGGATTTCGCTTCCGTCCTTGGCACAGAGTTTCTGACCTAACTTAACAGCACCAGCTGGGCAGAATTCCACGCACTTGCCGCAGGCAACGCATTTATCCTTGTCAACTTTGGCAGTATAGGCAGAGCTTGACATATTAGGAGTGTTGAAAAGCTGGGAAGTTCTTAAAGCATTGCAGATGTTGACATTGCAGTTGCAGATAGCGAAGATATGATCTTCACCATCAATATTAGTAATCTGATGGACAAAGCCATTGGCTTCAGCGTTCTTCAGAATAGCCATAGCCTCTTCATAGGTGACATCATGACCCTTGCCGGTTTCACGGCAGTAGTCAGCCATATCACCGATGCCAAGACACCAGTCATCTGCAGAATCGGCAACACCTTCATTGAGTTTTCCTCTTCCATAACGGCAGGAGCAGATACCGACACCGATGTGTCCTTCATACTTCTTGAGCCAGTAGGAAATGCGTTCTATGCTGATTGATTTGTTCTCGACTTCAATAGCTTTTTCGACCGGAATGACATGCATACCGATGCCGGCACCGCCAGCAGGAACCATTGGAGTTACCATCTTTAAAGGAAGATAAGTCATTCTTTCGAAGAACATGGCTAATTCAGGATGATCATCAAGCTGTTTCTTGACCATGTTGGTGAACTCGGCACTGCCGGGAACGAACATAGGAAGAATATAGTGCTTTTCATGTGGAGCACCAGGAATCGGACCGTCATCATTATAATGGTCGCCATAGTTATATTCGATCATTCCGTAGTCAGAGAGCTTCTTGTAGAGAGCTTCCAGATCTTCTCTGGAATAATCCTTATTCATCTTGCATAACTCATCAAGAGTGTAAGGATGTCTGACTTTCATCTTCAGACAAACTCTGGCATCTTCATCAGTGATTAAGCATTTCAATCCCCAGTATTCAGGATCGTTGACAGTGACGCCTTTGATTTTGTGATCAATGCAGTCAGTAATCTTTGTACAAAGCTTAAGAATGTTCTTACTCGGATTTTTGTCCCCGATGAATTCGGGAACGAAGGTTTTACTCATTTCGGCCATTTTGGTATTCTCCTTTTCTATATGTTTGGCTTTTATTTCTTCCAGTCTTGGACTTCCTTAAGCAGCCAGGCGGCTAACTCTTGGACACCCTCTCCGGTTTTAGCGCTAATAGGTATTACCTTAGCGTTGGGATTGCGGGTTTTGACGTATTCCTTGCATTTATCGACATTAAAGTCAAAATACGGAAGAACATCAATCTTATTAATAACGACTAAATCAACAATAGAGAACATCAGAGGATATTTCAGTGGCTTATCATCGCCTTCTGGAACTGAGAGAATCATGATACTCTTGCTGGCACCAGTGTCAAATTCGGCTGGGCAGACAAGGTTTCCGACATTTTCCAGAACAACCAAGTCAAAATCATTTTGATTGATTGCCGCTAATCCCTGTTCGGTCATTTCCGCATCAAGATGGCACATTCCGCCAGTGTGAAGCTGAATGGCTTTCACTCCGGTAGCAGCAATGATTTTCTTGGCATCGACATCGGAGTCAATGTCAGCTTCCATGATACCAATTCTGATTTTGTCTTTTAGGGAATTGATAACCTGAATCAAGGTAGTGGTTTTTCCAGAACCTGGTGAAGACATTAAGTTAAGAAGGAAGACACCTTTTTCCTTAAGTTTCTTTCTGAGTGAATCTGCTTCTTTGTTGTTATCAGCAAAAACACTTTTCTTAATTTCAATAATTTTTACTTCATCCATTGTATGCCTCCAATTTATCAATATAATTATAATTGCAAAAAGCGCTTTAATCCATTGTTTTTTTAGAAAAAATCAATAAATTTAGGCGCTTTTTTAAATAATGAACAAAAGTTAAATATTTGTTTGATTGGATTGAATATTATCGGACAGAGAATTGATTTCCGGAGACTGCTTACTTGGGTTAGAAATCTCTTCTTCATCTTTTTTATGACGCTTTTCTAATTCATCGACAATCATGATTTCCATCTTCTCATCAATCTTGAATCCAAAGTGGAGAATGAAGAAGCCGGCAAGGAAAGCAACTAAGATGGTTCCGATGATGAGATAACCAACACCTGCTAACTGTCCACTGGTTATCTGCTGCAAAGCCTGAGCAATATCGCCATTGAAGGTTTCACCCTTGGCGATGATCTCAGCCTGTTCATAATAGCCGGCATTGTTGAGTCCTTCGTATTTGGAAATAGCATTGAGAGCTGAGGCCGTGCCCGTGATAATAAAGGTGAGATTTCTGATACCGAGATTAAGTCCGCTGCCTAACTTGACATCTAATGGTCTCCAGGCAAAGGCGATTGATTCTTTTCTTTCGCCAAACTTCCATTCGTTGTAATCGATGGCGTCCTGGAAATGACTAACAGAACCAGATAATAGATTCCTGATCCGGCAAAGAAGAAGAAAGCAGGAACGTAAAT